>Ga0075430_100004063_pt1 | contig 12349 bp, 8 predicted proteins | sample RhiMetdeltSRZDD4_FD_75294 | JGI IMG/M metagenome (GOLD analysis project Ga0075430, IMG submission 75294) | Populus rhizosphere microbial communities from Tennessee, USA - Rhizosphere MetaG P. deltoides SRZDD4 | ecosystem: Host-associated > Plants > Roots > Rhizosphere > Soil | place: USA... | reverse complement strand
AAGGGGCTGCTCGGCAGCCGGCTCCAAGCGGCGTTCTCGGACGTGGCCGGCGAGTCGGCGGATCCGGTCGTGCGGCGCTCGCAGCGCGCCGACTTCCAGGCTGACGGCGCCCTGGCGCTCGCTCGCCGCCTGGGACGCAGCCCCCGCGACGTCGCGACCGCCGTCCTCGACCGCGCCGACCTGGCCGACCTCTGCTCCGCCGCCGAGATCGACGGCCCCGGCTTCATCAACCTGACCGTCGCCGACGACGCGCTCGGCCGGCTGCTGGCCCAGATCGCCGCCGACGAGCGGCTCGGCGTGCCACTCGCCGCGACGCCCGAAACGATCGTCGTCGACTACTCGGCGCCAAACGCCGCCAAGGAGATGCACGTCGGCCACCTGCGCTCGACGATCCTGGGCGATGCCGCCGTGCGCTTACTGGAGTGGCTGGGGCACACCGTCCTGCGCCAGAATCACATCGGCGAGTGGGGCACGCCGTTCGGGATGCTGATCGAGCACCTGCTGGACCTCGGCGCCACCGAGGCGGCCGAGGAGCTGTCGCTGGGCGAGCTCAACGCGTTCTACCAGCAGGCGAGAAGCAAGTTCGACGCCGACGAGGCGTTCCGCGAGCGCTCGCGCCGCCGCGTCGTCCTGCTCCAGTCCGGCGACGCCACCACGCGCCAGTTGTGGGAGATCCTGGTCGAGGGCTCCAAAGCGTACTTCATGGCCATCTACGATCGGCTCGGCGTCCGGCTCACGGACCAGGATTTCGTCGGCGAGAGCTTCTACAACGATCGGCTGCAGTCCGTGATGGAGGAGCTCGAACGGCTCGGCATGCTCCGCGAGAGCGACGGCGCCCTCTGCGTCTTCCCGGAGGGGTTCGCCAACCGCGACGGCAGCCCGCTGCCGCTGATCGTCCAGAAGCGCGACGGCGGCTTCGGCTACGGCGTCACGGACCTGGCGGCGATCCGCTACCGGCTCCGGACGCTCGGGGCCACCCGCATCCTGTACGTCGTCGGGCTGCCGCAGGAGCAGCACCTGGCGATGGTGTTCCAGGTGGCCCGCGAGGCCGGCTGGCTGAAGCCGCCCGCCCGGGCCAGGCACGTCGGCTTCGGCTCGATCCTCGGGTCGGACGGCAAGATGCTGCGCACGCGGGCCGGCGCCTCGATCAAGCTGATCGACCTGCTCCGCGAGGCCGAGGCCCGCGCCTCGGCGCTGGTCGCCGAGCGCAGCGCGGACCTGGACGAGGCGACGCGGGCAGACGTGGCGAAGGCGGTCGGCATCGGGGCCGTCAAGTACGCCGATCTCTCGACCGAGCGGGTCAACAACTACGTGTTCGACTGGGACCGCATGCTGGCGTTCGACGGCAACACCGCGCCGTACCTCCAGTACGCGCACGCTCGAATCTGCTCGATCTTTCGGCGGGCCGGCATCGAGCCACCGCGCGGCGTGCGGGCGGTGAGCGTCGGTGAGCCGGCCGAGCGCGCGCTGGCCCTGGAGCTGCTGGGCTTCTCGACGGTCTGCACCGAGGTCGCGGAGTCGCTGGAGCTGCAAGCGCTGGCCGGCTACCTGTTCACCCTGGCGACCGTCTTCACGGCGTTCTACGAGCGCTGCCCGGTCCTGCGCTCCGAGGGTGAGACCCGCCGGAGCCGGCTGGTGCTCTGCGACCTGACGGCGCGGGTGCTCGATCGCGGGCTGGGCCTGCTCGGGATCGGGGCGCCGCCCCGGATGTAGCGCGGGGGCTTGTCCCTCGCCCGGTCTCAGGTTTCACGGGCGGGGGGCAAGCCCCCGCGCTACAGCGTCGGGCTCCCTGAGAGCGCTTCTCAGGGCGAGCGTCCAACATCGGACGGCCCGGATCATCCCCGAGTTTCCGACGTTTTCTGACGAGTTTCCGGTGTTCCGGCTTCGGAAACGCGCCGGCAACGCCGGGGGAACGTGCGCCCCATAGGATCGTCCCAAGCCAGCCGCCGGCCCGAGCCTCGATAAGGAACAGGCGGCACCCGCCCGGTAAGCGATCCGGCGGGCATCCGAGGCTCTCGGGGAGGACGCGATGTTGCGCGACGACCGTTTCGGGATCGTGGTGAGCGCCCGCGATGCCTGGGCGAACGCCGAGGAGCTGCGCGCGCTGGGGGCGCGCTACGTACGGACCGTGGTCTACGACTTCGACCACCTCTCCGCCGCGCTGCGGGACCACCCGCCGGAGGTCCGGGTGATCGTGGTGCTGGACACGCGGTTCCCGGGCGTCGGCCGCGACCTGACCGACCTCTCCGGCTGGGAGTCGGCCGTTCGTACGCTGGCCGATCGCTTCAAGGGGCGGGTCTGGGCCCTCGAATGCCTGAGCGCCTGGGACACGCTGGATATCGAGGCGAGCCGGGCGGTGGCCTGCGCCCAGAGCGCCGGTCGGATCCTCCGGGACACGGGCTCGGGCATCCGCTGCCTGCTGGGCTCGGTGGCGGGGCCGCGCTGGGTCGCCCGGTTGCAGGAGGCGGCCGGGCTGCTGACGGCGGCCGACCACGCGCTCCTGAGCGGCGCCGGCTTCCATCCGTACCGGAAGAACGCACGCGGGTTCCCGGGCTTCGATCACCCCCGGATCGAGCACGGCGAGATCGACGTGACGGTGCAGGACGCCCACGGCATCATGGAGATGCCGATCTGGGTGACGGAGCTGGGGATCAGGCTGGGGCAGGCCGGCGGGGAGACCGGCCAGGCCCGGTACCTCCGCAACGCGTTCGACCTGCTGGGGGCGCTGCCACGCGACGTGATGGCCGCCGCGATCTACCGCTGCTGGTGGGACACGGCCGGGGCACCCCACGAGCGCGGCGAGCATGCGTACGGCCTCCGGCGCGAGGACGTCTTCGAGCCGGAGCTGGATGCGATGCCGCGTCGGGTCTGGCACGCCTTCGCCGAGGCGGCCGGCGGCACCGGCGCACCCCCGCGGGTGTTCACGCCGCAGCGGCTGCTCGCATCCGGTGGCGCCATCTGCGGCTGACCCCCGTTTCGACCGCTCTGAGGGGGGCGGCTGGCGCGGCGACGCCCCCTCCCGGACGTCGGGAGGGGGCGTCGTCGTGCGCCACGGTGGCTACGAGGTGGTGGCGGCCGGCGCGGGGCTCTTGGATTCGGACTTGGATTCGCTCTTGGCCGACGACGAGGAGTCGCCGCTGCCGGCCGAGCCGTTGGACGAGGCGGACGCGCCGGCGGTGCTGTCGCTCTTCGCCGCGTCGGACTTCGTCGCATCGGTCTTGGAGTCGGTCGACTCCGAGGCCTTGCCGTTGGTCCCATTCTTATAGTCGGTGTTGTAGAACCCGCTGCCCTTGAAGACGATCCCGGCGGGATAGATGACCCGCTTCAGGTCGCCGCCGCAGTCGTCGTGGGTCTTCAGCGGCTCGTCGTTGAAGCTCTGCCGCCGCTCCAGCGAGGAGCCGCACGACTGGCACTCGTACGTGTAGATCGGCACGTGTCCGCTCCCTCCTTTCCGACAGGCTCGCGCCACCCGACTCGCGTCATCGGAGCCGTATTGCCGGACTCGCGTCACAGAAAGACGACCAGCCCGGAGGCTGATCGCCAGAGAACGCCTTGCGAAAGTATACAGGAGTCAGGGTTCGGGAGTCAGGTGAGCCGCTCCAGCGTGAAGACCTCCCGGGACATCGCGTCGCAGAGGTAGAAGACGCCGTTGTGGATCGTCATGCCGTGCGGCTCCGGCCCGTCCACGCCGACGGCGTCGAGGATCCGGCCGTCGCTCGGGTCGAGCTGGAACAGCACCTGGCGGTTGGTGTCGGCCATCCAGATCTTGCCATCGCCGTCGAACGCCATCCCGTGCGCCCGGTCGCCGGGGATCGGGATGGATCCCGTGATCTCCCCGTTCTCGGGGTTCATGCGGAAGATCTGCTTCGTGACCGGCACGTTGAACCAGAGCTCGTCGTCGTGCCACTCGATGCCGTGGGGACCGCCGGACTTGTCGCCCGGCGGGGTCGGGAAGGCGGCGACTTCCTTGCCCGAGTCGACGTCGTACGCCACCAGCTCGTAGCCGAACGTCGAGGCGACCCAGACCCGTCCCAACGGATCGCGGGTGATGCCGCTCCCGTGCAGGCAGCGAGTCGGGATCTCCTTCAACGAGTCGCCGGTGTCGGGATCGAGCAGATACATCACGTTCGGGTCGATCTGGTCGCAGACCCAGAGGCCTTCCGGGGTGGACTGCAAGCCGTTCGGCATCCCGCCGGGCGACTTGTAGAGCACCCTGGTCACGTAGCGCTTCGGCACGGTCTCTCCTCCCAGGCGCGCGGCGTGCGCGGGGCCGTCAGCCGTTGACGGCGGCCACGCACTCGACCTCGATCAGCACGTTCCCATCGAACTCGGCGCCGCCGAAGCAGGTCCGGCCTGGCGGGTTCTTCGGGAAGAACTCCTGGTAGACCTCGTTGACGGCCGGGCGGTCCTTGATGTTGACGAGGTAGATGTTGACCTTGACGACGTTCTCGAGCGAGCTGCCGCCGGCTTCGAGGACGCGCTTCAGGTTGTTGAGGGTGTTCCGGGTCTGCTCCTTGATGTCGTCCGGGGTCTCGCCGGTCTCGGCGTTGCGGCCGACGTGGCCGGCGGTCCAGAGCAGATCGCCGCTCACGCGGATGCCGGGGCTGAGGATCGGGCTCGGGGTGACGCCTGCTGGGACGACTACGTCACGACTCATGACCGTCATTGCCTCCGTGTCCTGTTCACTGTCGACAGTGGAGGACACGAAGGCGATTGAAGCAGGGCCGGGGGCGCCCGGTCAAGCTAGAGGGCGGCGACCGTCCGCGCGCCGAGCTCCCGGTCGAGCATCAGCAGCGCGACCTTGTTGTCCCCGGCCATGCGGAGGGTCTCGAGGATCTGGGTCGCCGTCTTCTCCTCCTCGACCTGCTCGGTGATGAACCACTGGAGGAAGACCTGGGTGGCGTTGTCCTGCTCGGCGGACGCCTTGCGGTAGAGCTGGTCGATCAGCGAGCTGACCTCCTGCTCGTGCGCCAGCACCTGCTCGAACAGCCTGGTGGGCGAGCCGAAGTCGCGGGGCGGCTGCCCGAGCGACTGGAGCGCCACGCGGCCGTCGCGGTCCAGGATGAAGTCGTAGAACTTCATGGCATGCTCCCGCTCCTCGTCGGCCTGGAGCCGCAGCCAGTGCGCGAAGCCGGGCAGGTTCTCACCATCGCAGTACGCCGCCATCGCCAGGTACAGGTACGACGAGTAGAACTCGTGCTTGAGCTGCTCGTTGAGGGCGTCGGTGAGTGATTGACTGATCATGCGTTGCCTCCTTGAAGCGTCGCCAAAGCCCGCGGAGCCGAGTCCTCCATACCGCGAGCGTCAGCGAGCGGACCTTTCGGCCGGGGTCCGGCTCGCTGACGCTCGCGGTACGGATGTGCCGATCGCCCACAATGAGCTTTCGGTCCCGCACGCATTGGGCGAACGATACCGAGCGGTCCTCTCGCGGTGCCGGGCTCCTTTCGGCCCCGCACGGACGGAGCGAACACTTCTCACCTGAAAGAACGCGGCTGACGCGCTCGCGTGCCGCGCTCGGGCGTCACAGGCCCGAGATGCGCCTCCTGACCATGTTGCACATGTCGCGCCGGGCTATCCTGAGGGAGGCCCGAGATGCGCCTCCTGACCATGTTGCACATGTCGCGCCGGGCTATCCTGAGGGAGCAGAACAGGGGATCTCCTCAGAGGAGTTCATATATGAGCGACCAGACCGTCAGCGACCCGCAGGTCCTCCATCCCGACGACATCGAGCCGTTCGATCGTGGTACCGGCGTGAAGACGCTGCCGTTGATCGGCAAGTGGAACACGCAGGGCAACAAGGTGACGACCGGGATCACGATCTTCGGCCCCGGCACGCAGATCCCGCTGCACACCCACAACGTCGAAGAGACAGTGATGGTCCTGGAGGGCGAGGCGACCGCCGTGGTGGGCGACGACCGCTTCGACCTGGTCGCGGAGGACGTGACCTGGGTGCCGAGCGGCGTGTCCCACTGCTTCATCAACCGGGGCCAGGGGGTGATGCGGATCTACTGGGTCTACGGCGGACGCGACGTGACCCGCACGATCTGCGCGACGGGCGAGACGTTCGAGCACCTCTCGGAGCGCGACCGCGGAGCGACCAAGGCGACGTAGGAGTCAGCAGTCAGGAGAACAGGCGCGCCGACGACGGGCGTGCCAGCGGCACGCCCCGACGATGGCGACGGGACTCCACACCACATCGTAGGGGCGAGTCGCTGATTCGCCCACCCTCATATGTCCCCCCGCTAGTCGCTCCAGCGGACCAGGCCGAGCGGGTACGGCATCGGCAGCGAGGGGTGGCGCGGGGTCACCCGGACCGCGTAGCCGTGCCGGCCGCTCCGCTCGGTCTTCACGCCGCGCATCCCGAAGCGGTGGCCCCCATCAGGGGCCGGTCGGAGTGGCGACAGCGGCGAGAGGGAAGGCGCCGAGAGGATGCCCTCGCCGTCCAGGAGGCCGCACGCCAGCCGGACCTCGACCTCGTCGGGGTTGAGGCCGCCGAGGGCGACGTCCGCCGAGACTTCCAGCTCCGTCCCGGCCGCCACCCGGTCCGAGAGGCCCTGCACGCGGAGCACCTCGACGCGCGGCCACTCCTGGTAGACGCGCGCCACCCAGGCCGCCACCTCGCGGGTCGGGCGGAAATCGTGCTGGCTGAGGCGACGGACGTCGAGTGCGGCCGGCTCGTAACACTGCGTGAAGTACTCGTGGACCATCCGGTCGGTGTTGAAGACGGCCGGGAGTCCGCCCATCGAGGCGCGCATCCGGCTGATCCAGCCCTGCGGCAGGCCCGCCGTGTCTCGGTCGTAGAAGGTGGGCACGACTTCCCGCTCCAGCAGGTCGTAGAGCGAGACGCTCTCCAGCTCGTCCTGGTAATTCGGGTCGTCGTAGGCGCGGCGGTCGCCGATCGCCCAGCCGATCCCGGCGCGGTACGCCTCGTCCCACCAGCCGTCGAGCGTCCCGACGTGGAGCGCGCCGTTTGCCACCGCCTTCATGCCGCTGGTGCCGCTCGCCTCCATCGGCCGACGCGGCGTGTTCAGCCAGACGTCCACGCCCTGGACCATCCGCCTCGCCACGCCGATGTCGTAATCCTCCAGGACGACGATCCGGCCGCGGACCTCGTCGCGCTTCGACAGCTCGACCAGGTACTTGAGCAGCTCCTTGCCGCCGTTGTCCGAGGGGTGGGCCTTGCCGGCGAAGATGAACTGGACCGGCCGCTCCGCAGCATTGACCAGGCGGATCAGGCGGTCCGGATCGCGCAGGAGCAGGGTCGCCCGCTTGTACTCGGCGAAGCGCCGCGCGAACCCGATCGTCAGGATCTTCGGATCCAGCGCCTCGACGGCCCGGCTGACCTCGGCCGGGCCGGCATTCTGGCGCGCGAGCTGCGAGGCGAGCCGGGCGCGCACCCAGTGGACCAGTCCGTCGCGCAGGCGCTCGTGCCGATCCCACAGGTCGCGGGCCGGCGCCTCGTCGATCGCGCGCAGCCGCTCGGTCGACTCCAGCGAGCCGGACCACTCGTCGGGACTCTTCATCCCCTCGTACAGGTCCGCAAGATCCGGAGCCAGCCAGGTCCGCAGGTGGACGCCGTTGGTGACGCTGCCGGTCGGCACCTCTTCCTCGGCGAGGCCGGGCCAGACGCCGCCCCAGAGCCGCCGCGAGAGGCCGCCGTGGAGGATGCTGACACCGTTGCTGCGGCCGGCGAGGCGCAGCGCCAGGATCGTCATCGAGAACGGCTCGCCCTCGTCTGCCGGGTTGAGCCGGCCGAGCGCCATGAACTCCGAGCGCGAGAGCCCGAGCTCGCGGTAGTAATCCCCGAGGTAGTAGTCGATGGTCCCGGGATCGAACGCGTCGTGGCCGGCGGCGACCGGCGTGTGGGTGGTGAAGACCATCCCGGCCGAGGCGATGGCCCGCGCTTCCTCGAACGTCAGGTCGCCCTCGGCCATCAACTGGCTGATCCGTTCGAGCGCCAGGAACGAGGAGTGCCCCTCGTTCATGTGGCAGACCTCGGGGCGGCGGCCCATCGCGTCGAGCGCGCGGACGCCGCCGATCCCCAGCAACAGCTCCTGACGGATCCGCATGTCGCGGTCGCCGCCGTAGAGCCGGCTGGTGATGGCGCGGTCGGCCGGCTGGTTCCCCTCGACGTCGGCGTCGAGCAGGTAGAGCGTGATCCGCCCGACGGCGACGTGCCAGACCCGCACCTGGACGTCACGGCCCGGGAACTTGAGCGTCAGCACCACTTGCTGGCCGTCCGCGCCCAGCGCCGGGCGCATCGGCAGGCTGGCAGGGTCGTTCTCCGGGTACTGCTCCTCCTGCCAGCCGTCCGGCCGAAGGCGCTGGAGGAAGTAGCCGTGCTTGTAGAAGAGGCTGACGGCCGTCAGGTTCAGGTTCAGGTCGCTGGCGGACTTGAGGTGATCGCCGGAGAGCACGCCGAGGCCGCCCGAGTAGATCGGCAGGCACTCGGCCAGCCCGAACTCGGCCGAGAAGTAGGCGATACGCGGCTTCGTGGCGGCGTCCGGGCCGTCGGCGTCGAGGTAGGCGGCCAGCTCGGCGGCAGCTCCCGCCAGCTCGCGGCGGTAACCAGGATCGCGCGCGGCCTCGTCGAGACGGACCTGGTCCGTCGAGCGCAGCAAGAGGACCGGGTTGTGGTTGGTGGCCTCCCAGCGCGCCGGGTCGAGCCGACGGAACAGGCCGGCCGTCTGATGGTCCCAGGTCCAGCGCAGGTTGTAGGCCAGCTCTTCGAGGGCGGTGAGCGCGGGAGGGATCGTCGGGACAACGGTGAAGACGCGAGAAGGTCGGATCATATGCACCCGTCTGGAACGCCCGAGCCGAACGCATCGGAGCGCTGCTTCAAGTCGGATCGAGCTCCGGAAGCCGAGCCCAGAGCAGGAGGCGATGAGTATATCGGTAGTTCTACACACTCAGTACAACGTTCCGGCGGGTCGGGGCGTGGCGTCCGACCTCCTGGGGCGAGCAATCGCCCTGGCGCGGCCCGTTCCGTCGCGAGATCGTCGCGTGCGGCGACCAGCCCTGCTCCGCGTGTTCAGCGCGGGGGCGGGGTGGGCGTCGGGGCGGCGGCCGGGGCGGCCGGCGGCTGGGCCGGCAGCGGGCCGTCGTCGTCCATGATCGTGCCGACGCCCTGCGCCTTCGCGATCGTGGCGCCCGTCGCGTTGCTCAGGTTCACGGCGAAGTTCTCGGGCACCTCGGGGACGGTGTCCGCGCTCACCGCGATCGTGATCTGCTGGGCGGTCGAGCCGGCCGGGATCGTCAGCGTCGTCAGCGGCAGGCCGTTGTAGTCGACGCCGGCCTGGGCGTTCCCGTCCGACGTCTGGGCCTGGAAGGTGACGTCCTGGACCAGCGGCGCGCTCAGGGTCACCGTGAACACGAACCGGGTGACCCCGCCGGTCCCCTCGTTCATGGTGACGTCGTCGATCGAGAGCGTGGCCACGGTGTCGTCGTTCATGATCGTGCCGACGCCCTGCGACTTCCCGAGGTTGGCGTTGGTGGCGTTGCTCAGGTTGACGGCGAAGTTCTCGGTCGCCTCGTCGTCGGTGTCGCCGTTCACGAGTACCAGGATCGTCTGGCTGGTGGCGCGCGGCGCGAACGTCAGGGTGGTATGGCCGACCGCGCCGAAGTCGCTGCTGGCGCTGGCGGTGCCGTCCGCCGTCTGGTACTGGACCGTCACCGGCTCCTCGCTCCCCTGGCTGAGCGTGACAGTGAACAAGACGCCGGTCGTCCCGCTGTGCCCTTCGAGGACGGCGACGTCGTCGATCGAGAGCGTGGGGATGGCGTCGTCGTTCTCGATCGTGCCCAGCGCCTCGCCGTCGGCGATCGTGGCGTTGGTCGGCTCGCCCAGGGTGACCGTGAACGTCTCGGTCGGCTCGCTCAGGGCGTCGCCGTTGACCGGGACCGTGAACGTCCCCGAGGTCTGGCCGGGGTTGAAGCGGAGGGGCGTCGGCGCGGGCGCGGCGTAGTCGCCCAGCTCGGTGGCGGTGCCGGGGACGACCTGGGCCACGACGGTGACCGGCAGGCTGCCGGCCGCGCTCAGGGTGACCGTGAAGTTGAAGCTGGTGGTGCCGCCGGTCCCCTCCGGCAGGGCGACGTCGGCGATCGAGAGCGACGGCAGCGAGTCATCGTTGAGAATCGTCCCGACGCCCTGGGGATCGGCGATCGTGGCGTTGCGGGGCCGGCTCAGCGTGACCACGAACGTCTCGTTCGACTCGTTGAGGGTGTCGCCGACGACCTGGACGGTGAAGGTCTGGCGGGTGACGCCCGGCGCGAAAGTGAGCATCGTCGCGCCGACCGCCGTGTAGTCGCCCGGGGCGAGCGCGACGTCGTCGCCGGTCTGCGCCATCACCGTGACCTGCTGGCCGCTGGCCGGGCTGAGCGTCACGGTGAAGACGAAGCTGGTGGTCCCGCCGGTCCCCTCGGTCAGGCTGAGGTCGTCGATCGCGAGGCTCGGCTCGGGGTCGTTGTCGACGATGGTCAGGGTCGCCGTGGCGGACGTGTCGACGCGGACGCCGTCGGTCGGATCGCCCGGGCGCAGGGTGACGGTCTCGTCCGGCTCGCCGAGCTGGTCGTCGACGATCGGGATCAGCACCGTCTTGCTGGTCTCGGCGTCGGCGAACGTGACCGAGAACGTGGCGCCGGTGTAATCCTCGCCGGGCGACGCCGTCCCGCCGGCGAGCGTGATGGAGGCGCCGGCCGGTCCGGAGTCGCCGCCGGTCCGCACGATGGTGATGGCGGCCGACGAGCCTTCCTCGCCCACGCGGTAGGCGCGCTCCGCGAACTGGAGCTCGCCGGCCGAGAGCAGCTCGTACGCCCCGACGTCGCAGCGGGCCGGGCCGCTCCCACGCCCGAGGCTCGGCCGGAGGGCGCCCCGCTGGTCGGCGACGAGCCGCGTGCTCGACTCGGTGCCGTCGCCGGTGCAGGCGTCCTGGACGGCGTCGACGGCCGGGCTGTTGACGTTCAGGGCGTGGGTCCGGGTCGGCCCGCCGTTGTCGGCGAGGGGATTGATCCTGACGTTCTGGACGACCTGGTCGGTGCCGGCCGACGCGAAGCAGGTGGTGTCGTCGGCGAGGTTCGAGCCGAACGTGCCGATCGTACCGGCGCAGTTGGCCCCGGTGGGTCCGGTGTCGAGGAGGGTGGCGCGCAGCGTCACCGACCCGTTGGAGAAGTTGAAGATGCCGCCGGCCGAGGAGCTGCCGGTGTTGCCGCTGAGCGTGCTGGCGGTGACGCTGACGGCCCCGCCGGCGTCGTTGTAGACGGCGCCGCCGATGGTCGCCGCGTTGCCGCTCAGGGTGCTGGAGGTCAGGCTGACGGTCCCGCCACCGGTGTTATAGATGGCGCCGCCGTTGGTGGCCGAGTTGCCGCTGAGCGTGCTGTTGACCACGCTCACGACGCCGCCGCTGTTGACGATGGCGCCGCCGAGGGTGGCGGAGCTGCCGCTGATGCTGGTGTTGACGACGACGAGCGAGCCGCCGTTCGCGATGCCGCCGCCGTTGATGGACCGTCCGTTGACGATCGCGACGTCCTGGATCAGCGTGGAAGCCCCGACGCTCACCAGGAACGGCTGGGTGGCGCCGCCGCCGTCGACGACGGTCTGGCCGGGGCCGTTGCCGACGATCTCGAGGTCGCTGGTGGTGCTGAGGGTGCCGGCACTCAGTAGGATGGCGCTGCCGTTAGTGGATGAGGCGAAGGTGACCCGATCGACGGCGGACGCCTCGCCGGCCGCGCAGCCGCCGACCGGCAGGTTGAGGTTGGCGGACTGAATCGCCTCGCGGAACGAGCAGGCGCCGGGGTTCGAGCCGTTCTCGTCGCCGGTCGTGGTGACCTGGATCGAGGCGGCGCGGGCCGGCCTGGCGAGCAGCAGGCAGGCGAGGACAGCCAGCACCACGGCCGGCAGGAAGGAACGCCAGGCCCCCGTACGATCCACGCGTGCCCCTCAAGGTCGAGAATCGGCGAGCAGCCGGGGCTCAGCGTACCGCCTCGAAACCCGAGAGGCAAGTCTCATCGTTGAAAGGGCCTGCCCGGTTCGGGCGTCACGATCTGGTATACTGGTGGCGAAGCGTCGCCATCGGCGTTGGCGCGGCCACGTTCGGGCCGCGTCTTTTTGTGCCAGTCGTCCTTGCGAATGCAGCCATCGTCAGCCGGGCCGATCCGCCAACGGTTGTCGTTACCCAGAGGCCTATGTCGACCATCATGCTGACCGAGACCACCGTCCGAACCGACCTCCGCAACATCGCGATCATCGCGCACGTCGATCACGGCAAGACCACGCTGGTCGACGCGATGCTGAAGCAGAGCAACATCTTCCGCGCCAACCAGGCCGTGGGCGAGCTGATCATGGACTCGAACGCCC
>Ga0075430_100004059_pt1 | contig 12357 bp, 12 predicted proteins | sample RhiMetdeltSRZDD4_FD_75294 | JGI IMG/M metagenome (GOLD analysis project Ga0075430, IMG submission 75294) | Populus rhizosphere microbial communities from Tennessee, USA - Rhizosphere MetaG P. deltoides SRZDD4 | ecosystem: Host-associated > Plants > Roots > Rhizosphere > Soil | place: USA... | reverse complement strand
CGGCTCGGCGGCAAGGGGGCCGTTGGCTACCGCGCGGCCTTCCTGGTCGCGCTCGGAATCGGGCTCCACAACCTGGGCGAGGGGCTGGCGATCGGGTCCGCCTACGCGATCGGGTCGCTAGCGCTCGGCGCCACCCTCGTCGTCGGCTTCGCGCTCCACAACACCACCGAGGGACTCGCGATCGTCGCGCCGGCGGCGCGCGAGGGCCGCGTGCGGATCATGCGCCTGGTCGCGCTCGGGGTGCTGGCCGGCGCGCCCGCGGTTCTCGGCGCCTGGGTGGGCGCCTCGGCCTTCAACCCGAGCCTGGCGGCGCTCCTGTTCGGCGTCGGCGCCGGCGCGATCGCCCGCGTGGTGGTGCAGATCGCGCCGCAGGTGCGCGACGGTGCGGGGCGGCTGCTCCACCCGCTGGCCGTCGGTGGGCTCCTTGCCGGCCTGGTCGTGATGTATGCAACCGGCCTGCTGGTCTCCGTCTGATGGCAACGAGAGCCGACACGCGCGAAGAGGTCTCGAACGCGGTCCAGGACTACGCGAAGGCGATCTGGTCGATCGCGCAGCGCAGCGACTCGCCGGTCTCCACCTCGGCGATCGCGGAGCGGCTGCACGTGTCGCCGGCCTCGGCGTCGGCGATGGTCAAGCGGCTCGAGGCGATGGGGCTGGTGTCGCGCGAGCCGTACCACGGCGTTCGCCTGACCGGGGCCGGCACGCGCGTCGCCCTCGAGGTGGTGCGCCACCACCGGTTGCTCGAGCTCTACCTCGCCGAGGCGCTCGGCATGTCCTGGGACCGCGTGCACGAGGAGGCCGAGGTGCTCGAGCACGCGATCTCCCCGGAGCTCTCGGAGCTGATCGCGGCCAAGCTCGGCAATCCCACGCACGACCCGCACGGGGACCCGATCCCCACCGCCGACGGCGAGATCGACGAGGCGCCCACGCTCGCGCTCTCCGAGCTGCGGTCGGGCGAGCGGGCGCGCTTCGCGCGAGTTTCGGACTCGAATTCCGAGATGCTGCGCTACCTGTCCGACCGCGGGATCGCCCCGGGCGACGAACTCGAGCTCGCCGGCCGCGAGCCGTTCGGCGGGCCGCTCCGGGTGCTCTCCGGAGGGCGCGAGCACGCGCTGGGCGACCAGCTCGCCCGCGCGATGCGGGTCGAGCCCCACCGGTAGGCTTGCGCCCGCATGGCGCTCGCCGAGGACTTCCGGGGCTACGTGGACGCGCTCCCGCCCGACTGGACGCAGCTCGAGCTCGACCTGCGGATCGCGGACGAGGACCGCTACGTCGAGGCGGCCACGCTGATGGTGCAGGTCAACGCGATGCCCTACTCGCAGCACGACTGGCACTGGCGGCTGCGCGTGGCGCACAGCTTCGGTCACGGCGCCGCGGCGGAGAGCGTGGAGGGCACGCTCGCGCTGCTCGACGGGCTGGGCATCGCCGGCGAGCTCGCGATGCGCGAGGCCCGTTCCGGCCGCGTGGAGGTCACGCAGATGTGGGGCCGCCCGGAGTCGGTGCGCCGGGAGTTCCGCGAGCGTCGCGCCCAGTAGGGGTTGCCGTGGCGCGCGTGGCGCTCCTCTGCCCCGACCTGCTCTTCGGCTCGAAGCTCCAGGGGGCGCTGCGCGCCGGCGGGCACGAGCCGGTGGGAGCGGGGGAGGAGGCCGAGCTGCTCGTGGTCGACCTCACCGCCGAGCCTGACGCGCGCATCGCCGAGTCGGCCGGCCGCGATCTGCCGCGGCTCGGCTTCTACAGCCACGTGGAGCAGGACGTGCGCCGGCGCGCGGAGGAGGCGGGCTTCGAGCGGGTGGTGCCGCGCTCCCGCATGGCGCGCGAGCCGGTGGCGCTCGTGGACTCGCTGCTGTCAGCCTCCGGCTGAGAACGCCTCGGCCACGTCCGGCCGCGCGTCGAGGATCCCGAGCCGGGCGTCGAAGTCTGCCCAGCCGCGCAGCGCGGCGCGGTCGAGCGCGATCGGCGGCGTGAGCGCCGGCGCCACCGCGGCGAGCTGTGCGCGCACGAGCGGCTCGTCGGCCCCGGAAGCACGCGCGATGTCCTGCACGGCGGCGGGCCGGTCGGCCAGGGCGGCGCGCGTACCGGCGCGAAGGGCGTCGAGCGTGCTCTCCACGAGCTCGCGGCGCTCCTCCAGCGTGTCGCGCTCGGCCACGAGCACGAGCTCGGGATATGAGGGAGCGCCGAAGTCGTCGACGCGGAACTCTCGCGTGGCGACTCCGCGCCGGCGCAGCGCCACCCCCTCGGCGTTCCAGAACGAGACCACGGCGTCCACGCGGCCGGCGATCAGGGTGGGCACGGCCGAGAAGCCGATCGTCACGCGCCGCACGCGCTCGAAGTCGCCGCCGTCGGCCTCCACGATCGAGCGCAGCACGGCGTCGTCGGACGGCAGGCCGGTCACGCCCACGCGCTTGCCCTCGAGGTCGCGCGGGCGAGTCACGCGCTCCCGGCGCGCGATCACCGCGGCCAGCGGCCGTTGCACGAGGGCGCCGACTCCCACCACGTCGCTGCCGGCCTGGCGCGCCAGGCCGAGGTCGTGGATGTCAACCACGCTGATGTCGGCGCGGCCGGCGGCCAGGAGCTTGAGCGAATCGGTGGAGGCGGCCGGCACGCGCACGCGCAGGTCCACGCCCTCGCGCTCGTCGAGCCGCTCCCGCTCGGCGGCGTAGATCCCGGCATGAACCGGGTTTGGCTGGAAGTCGAGCGCGAGCGTCACCCGCTCGCCGTCATCGGACCCGCCGCCGCAGCCGGGCAGGGCGAGCAGGGCGATCGCGAGCAGGGCGAGGCGACGCACAGGCGCGAACCCTAGGGACGGTAGCTTTGGTCCCGCATGAGGCGGGTCACCTTCTCGAGGAACTTCACGCTCTCGCTGTCGCGGACGTGTCAGTGCTACTGCAAGTACTGCGCTTTCGCCACGCACCAGGCTCACCTGTACCCGCCTGACGAGGTCGAGCGCCTGCTCGACGACGCCGCCCGCCGCGGGGCCAAGGAGCTGCTCGTGCTCACCGGCGAGCGGCCGGAGGTGAACCCGGAGGTGGCGGCCAGGCTGGCCGAATACGGGCACGGGGACTTCACCGCCTACGTGGCCTGGGCGTGCCAGCGCGCGCTCGAGCGCGGCATGCTGCCGCACACGAACCTCGGCGTGCTGCCGAGCGAGGATCTCGCCCGGCTCCGCGAGGTCACCGCCTCGCAGGGGATGATGCTCGAGTCCGTGAATCCGGACCTCGTGGTGCACCAGGGCTCCCCCACCAAGCACCCGGAGCGCCGGCTCGACACGATCCGCGCCGCCGGCGAGCTGCGCATTCCATTCACCACGGGGATCCTCGTGGGCATCGGCGAGAGCCTCGAGGAGCGGGTGGCGGCGCTCGAGGCGCTGGCGGAGGTGCACGCCGAGTACGGCCACCTCCAGGAGGTGATCCTCCAGAACTTCGTGCCCCACCCGCGCTACTACGGGGCCGAGCCGGCGCAGATCGCCGACGAGGCCCAGGCCGCCGGGCGGTATGGCGATGCGGCGCCCATGCCCGCCTGGGGCCAGGAGGTGTCGCTCGACGAGCTGCGCCTGCTGGTGCGCGAATGCCGGCGGCTGATGCCCGACGTGGGGGTGCAGATCCCGCCGAACCTGTCCGAGTGGTGGCTGCCGCTCGTGGAGGAGGGCGCCACCGACCTCGGCGGCCTGTCGGCCAACGGCGACCACATCTCGCCCGAGCATCCGTTCCCGTCGGTCCACCGGATGCGCAAGCAGCTCGCCCCGCGTGGCTACGCGCTCACCGAACGGCTCTGCGTCTACCCGCAGTACATGGATCCGCACTGGGTCGACCAGAGCGTGCTCGACGTGATCAAGCTGAAGTACTGGAGCTTCATCCCGCGGCGCGGCTCAGGGCGCCGTTCGGAGCGGCCCATCAGGCGCGAGCTCGTGGCGGGCGCGATCGCGAAGGGCCGCGACGGCCGCGCGCTCTCCGAGGAGGAGCTCACCGCCCTGTTTGCGGAGGACCGGCCCGAGGCGATCGAGGACATGCGCCAGGCCGCCGACGAGCTGCGCCGCGAGCTGGCGGGCGACCTCGTCACCTTCGTCGTGAACCGCAACATCAACGTCTCGAACGTGTGCACCGTGGGCTGCGCCTTCTGCGGCTTCGGCCAGGGGCGCCGCTCGCCGGACGCGTACGAGCACTCCGAGGAGGAGTTCCGCGGGCGGGTCCTCGAGGCCGTCGAGTTCGGCGCCACCGAGATCTGCATGCAGTCGGGCATCCACCCGGACTGGACGATCGAGGACTACCTGGGCTGGCTGCGGCTGGCAAAGCGGATCGCGCCGCAGATCCACCTGCACGCCTACTCGCCGATGGAGATCGACGCGATGGCGCGCGAGCTGCCGCTGCCGGAGGTGTTCGCGCGCCTGGTGGAAGCGGGTCTCGGCTCCACGCCCGGCACCGCCGCCGAGGTGCTGCACGACGGCGTGCGCGAGCGCATCTCGCCCAACAAGCTGCCGGTGGCGCGCTGGGTCGAGATCATCGAGGCGGCGCACGCTGCGGGCGTGCGCTCGACGGTCACCGTCATGTTCGGGCACATCGAGGAGCCCTGGGAGCTCGCCGAGCACATGCGCGTGGTGCGCGAGCTGCAGGAGCGGACGGGCGGCTTCACCGAGTTCGTGCCGCTCTCGTTCATCCCCTTCCACACCCTGCTCGGCCGCACGCACGGGATCGAGGAGATCTCGCGCGAGGAGAACCTCAAGCACACGGCGGCTTTCCGCCTCGCCCTCGGCAAGACGATCCCGAGCCTCCAGGCGAGCTGGGTGAAGATGGGCCTCGACGCCGCCACCGAGGCGCTCGACTGGGGCGTGAACGACCTCGGCGGCACGCTGATGGAGGAGTCGATCAGCCGCCTGGCGGGCTCCTACCACGGCGTGAGGCTCGAGCCCTCGGACCTGATCGGCGCCGCCCATCGCGCGGGCCGCCCCGCCGCCGAGCGCGACACGCTCTACGGCATCCTGCGCCGCCACGACCTGCCCGTTGCGGCCTAGGATGACCCACATGGAAGCCACGACCGCCACACGCCTCCTTGACAACTACGTCGCCGGCGAGTGGCGGCCGGCCACGAGCACGGACGCCCTCGACGTGACCAACCCGGCGTCCGGCGAGGTGCTGGCGCGGGTGCCGCTCTCCTCGGCGAGCGATCTCGACGCGGCGGTTCGCGCCGCGCGGGACGCGCTCCCGGTGTGGCGTGAGGTGAGCGTGATCGCGCGGGCGCGCGCCCTGTTCGGGCTGCGCGAGGGGCTCTCGAACCGGCACGAGGAGCTGGCGCGCTCGGTGACCACGGAGATGGGCAAGACGATCGGCGACGCGCGGGCCGAGGTGGCCCGCATGATCGAGATGGTCGAAGCGGCCTGCGCCATCCCCACGACGATGCAGGGCCGGGTGCTCGAGGACGTATCGCGCGGCGTCGACGCCGAGACGATCCGCCAGCCGGTCGGGGTTTGCGCGGCGATCGTGCCCTTCAACTTCCCGGCGATGGTGCCGTTCTGGTTCCTGCCGTTCGCGATCGGCTGCGGCAACACGTTCGTGCTGAAGCCCTCGGAGCAGGTGCCGCTCACGCAGCAGCTCGCATTCGAGGTGCTGGACTCCCTCGATCTCCCGCCGGGCGTGGTGAACCTCGTGAACGGCGGGCGCGAGGTGGTGGAGGGGATCCTCGACCACCCCGGCATCGACGCGGTCTCGTTCGTGGGCTCGGCGCCGGTGGCGAAGATCGTCTACGAGCGCTCCGCGAAGGCGGGCAAGCGGGTGCAGGCGCTCGGCGGGGCGAAGAACCACATGGTCGTGATGCCGGACGCCGTGATCGACAAGACCGTGCAGGGCATCATCGGCTCGGCCTTCGGGGCCGCCGGCCAGCGCTGCATGGCCGGCTCGGTGGTGGTCACGGTCGGCGAGGCCCACGACCGCCTGCTGCCGCCCCTGAAGGCGGCGGCCGAGGCGATCCGGGTCGGCGATGGGCTCGACGAGGACAGCGAGCTCGGCCCGGTGGTCTCGGCGCCGGCACGCGAGCGGATCCTGTCGCTGATCGACACCGGCGTCGGCGAGGGCGCGGAGCTGGTCGTCGACGGCCGCGAGGCCGGGGACGCAGGCGGCTGCTACGTGGGCGCGACCATCCTCGACGGCGCGACCACGGAGATGGAGATCGTGAAGCAGGAGATCTTCGGCCCGGTGCTGTCGCTGATCCGGGTCGACACCCTCGACGAGGCGATCGAGACGATCGCGCGCAGCCGGTTCGGCAACGGCGTGTCGATCTTCACGGAGTCCGGGGCGGCCGTGCGGCGCTTCAAGCACCAGGTCGACGCCGGCATGGTCGGCGTGAACATCGGCGTGGCGGCGCCGGTGGCGTTCTTCCCGTTCTCGGGCTGGAAGGACAGCTTCCTCGGCGACCTTCACGCCCACGGCACGGACGCCGTCGACTTCTACACCCGCAAGAAGACGATCACGAGCCGCTACTACTCGAACGGCGAGACCGGCTCGTACTTCGTCGAGCACTGAGCGCGCGCGAGCTAGCGGAACAGGTCCTCCTCGGCCGGGCGCCGCAGCTCGGCGGCCCCCGGGCCGTCATCGTCCGTGACGTAGCGCTCGAGCCCGCGCACCAGCACGGCGGGCTGCCCGGAGTCCTTCGTGCGGGCCAGGTCGGCGGCCGCGGCTGCGCCGTCGGCCACGGCGATCGAGGTCACGGTGAGCTCGCGGCCGAAGGCGTCGGGGCGGCCGCGCCAGCGGTCGAGTGCCGCCAGGCCTGCGGCCCCGATCGCAACGTCGGACTGCCCGAGCCGCCAGGCGCGACCGAAGGAGTCGGCCACCAACACGGCCGGGCGCACGCCGCGCTCGGCCGCGATCGCCGCGCGCAACGCCCGCGCCGACTCGTCCGGGTCGGAGGGCAGCAGCACGAGCTCGTCCTCGGCGCCGGCGTTCGAGCGGTCCACGCCCGCGTTCGCGCACACCAGACCGTGGCGGGTCACGCAGATAAGCACGCCGTCGCGAGCGCGCAGCACCTCCGTCGACTCGTCGAGCACCGCCTGGACGAGGCGGGCGTCCTTGCCGTGCTCCTCCGCCAGCGCGAGCGCGCGCTCGCCGGGCTCGATCTCGCCGAGCCGCCGCAGTCGCCCCTCCGCCTTCGACACCACCTTGTGCGCGACCACGAGCACGTCGCGGCTGGCGAGGTCGGGCGGCGCGGCGGCGGCGATCAGCGCGCCGAGCGCGTCGCCCGCCCGGATCGGGGGGAGGGGAGGGAGCGCGCGTGCGACGAGCGCGGTCAGACCGACGCGGGTGCCACGCGCGGGGTCGACGCGCGGGCGCGCGAGCGGTCGAGCTGGCGCAGCGCACCGCGGGTGGAGGGCGCCTGCCCGCGGCAGCCGTCGAGGGCCGAGGCGAGATCGGCGAGGTCGTCCGGCGTGTCCACGTCGAACATCAGGCTCGGGACCCGCTCGACCGAGTAGCCGAGGCCCGACGCCTGCGCGGCGCTGACGTGCCGGTCGAAGCTCCCCGGGCCGAAGCTCGGCTCGATCGCGTCGGGCGGCGCGAGCACCAGCGCATTCGTGCCTGTGCCGTGGCGATCCGGCACGATCGCGAGCGGCTCCGCGGCGGCCAGGAGCGACGCCACCTCGGCGGCGTCGAGCAGCGGGGTGTCGCCGGGCACCAGGAGCACGCGCTCATACTCGGCCGCCTGCGCGTAGCGGATGCCGATCGTCGCCGCCTGCGACTGGCCGGCCTGCTCGGTGTCGCGCAGCACCTGCACACGCTCGCCCAGAGCGGCGGTCTCCGCTACCCGGTCCGCGGTCACCACGACCACCGCGTCGAGGCCGTCGACGTGGCGCAGCGAGCTGAGCACGTCGGAGAACATGGCCTGGGCAAGCGCCTGCCGCGAGCCCGCTCCGAGCTTGTCCGCCAGCCGCTGCTTGGCGGCCGTGAACGTCTTGACGGGGAGGATGGCGATCGTACGCATCGCAGCTGGGGGGCGGCTGGTTCGAGCGTAGCGAGGCCGGCCCGTGTGCGGAAGCGGCGCTTCCCCGCCGAAGCACGCAAAGTCGAGGGTCTTTGGGTGCTCAGTCCCCGAGCGCGGCGGCGAACGAGAGCACCTCGCGCGCCACGCGCTCGCGCTCGGCCGGCTCGTCGAGCAGGGTGGGGGTCACGAGCGACGGCAGTCGCTCGGCCTGCTCGTCGGCCACGATGCCGTCGAGCACGTCGCCGTACGCGGCGGCCACCCCGTCCGCGCTCAGGGCGATACCGGCGTGCTCGCAGAACTCCTCGCTCGGGCCCTTCAGCGAGCGGCCGCCCACGAACGGGCTGACCGCGACCACCGGCGCCGGAGCTGCCGAGAGGGCCTCGCGCATGCCCGGCAGCGCGAGGATCGGGCCGATCGAGATCACCGGGTTAGACGGCCCGATCAGGATCGCGTCCGCCCGCGCGAGCGCGGCCAGCACGGCGTCGGACGGCCGGGCCCGGTGGATGCCGCGCAGCTCCACCGCTTCCACCGGTCCCTCGCCGCCCTCGACGATCATGAACTCCTGGAACGGACGCTTGCGTCCCCGCGCGCCGACCCAGGTGGTCACACGCTGGTCGCTCATCGGCAGCACCCGCGCCGCAACGCCCATCGCGTGAACCACCGCCTGGTGCGCCTCGGTGAGCCGGTGGCCGGCCCGCAGCCGCTCGGTGCGAAGCAGGCACATCGCCAGGTCGCGGTCCCCGAGCCGGAACCAGTGGTCGAGCCCGGCGCGCTCGAACGCCGCCATCACCTGCCAGGTGTCTCCCTCGAGGCCCCAGCCGCGCTCGTCGAGCGCGTCGGCGAGCGAGTACGTCACGAGGTCCGGGTCGGGGGACACGTGCACGCCGTACACGTCGATGTCATCGGCGGTGTTGGCCACCACGGTGAGCCCGTCGCAGACGTCGCGCAGCGCGCGGGCGAGCTTTGCCCCGCCGGTGCCGCCGGACAGCAGCACGACCTCTGACATCTACGCGCGCGCCGGCTCGGGCCAGCTGTCCACGAAGATGTCGAGCTGCAGCTCGGCCCCCTCGGCCGCATAGCCGTCGAGGTCCGTCACGCCCGCCTCGGCGAGCACCTCGTCGTCGATGAACGTGTTGCCGGTGCACGAGCGCGGGTCGCGCACGAGGATCGCGTGGGCGGCGTCGGCCAGGATCTCGGGCACGCGGGCGCGCGCCATCGCCTGGTCGCCGCCGAGCAGGTTCTGCACCGCCGCAGTGGCGATGATCGTGCGCGGCCACAGGCAGTTGGCCGCGATCCCCGCCTCCGCCTCGTCGGCGGCCAGGCCGAGCGTGATCATCGTCATCCCCATCTTGGAGAGCGTGTAGGCGCTGTGGAAGCCGAGCCAGCGCGGGTCGGTGGAGAGCGGGGGCGACAGCGTGAGCACGTGAGCGTGGCCGGACTCGCGGAGGTGCGGGAGGCAGGCGCGCGTGACCACGAAGGTCCCGCGCGCGTTGATCGTCTGCATCAGGTCGAAGCGCTTGACCTCGAGGTCGCGCATCGGCGCGAGGTTGATGGCGCTGGCGTTGTTGACCACGACGTCGATGCCGCCGAAGCGCTCGGCCGCCTGCGCCACGGCGGCGTCCACCGCGGCGGCGTCGCGGATGTCGCCCACGATCGGGAGCGCCTCGCCGCCGGCCGCCTCGATCTCCTCGGCCGCCGTGAAGACGGTGCCGGGCAGCTTCGGGTGGGGCTCCGCCGTCTTCGCCATCAGCGCCACCCGGGCGCCGTCGCGAGCGGCACGCAGGGCGATCGCGAGCCCGATTCCCCGGCTCCCGCCCGACATGAAGATCGTGCGCCCGTTCAGCGAGTCCGCCATTCCCAAGCTCCTTGGTCGTGATGGGCCGTCGGCCCGGCCGCAGGAAACGATACGTGCGGGTAGGCTGCGCGCGGCTTGCGGCTCGCAGGGCGAACAGCACTCGTGACCGGGGGCGCGTCGGGCATCGGCGCGGCCACCTGCCGGCGGCTGGCGGCCGACGGCGCGCGCGTGGCGGTCACCGACCTGAACCTCGACGGCGCCCAAGCCGTGGCCGGCGAGGTGGACGGCGCCGCGTTCGAGCTCGACGTGCGCTCGCCTGAGCAGATTCGCGCGGCGCTCGAGGGCACCGAGGCCGAGCTCGGGCCCGTCGACGTGCTCGTGAACAACGCGGGCTACGACGAGTGGGCATGGTTCACCGACACGGACGAGGAGCTCTGGCAGCGCGTCCTGGCCGTGAATCTGGTCGGCGTGATCGCCTGCACGCATGCCGTGCTCGGCGGGATGCAGGAGCGCCGCCGCGGGCGGATCGTGAACGTGTCCTCCGAGGCGGGCCGCGTCGGCTCGAGCGGGTCCGCTGTCTACTCGGCCGCCAAGGGCGGGGTGCTCGGCTTCACCAAGGCGATCGCGATCGAGAACGGCCGCTACGGGATCACCTGCAACGCGGTGGCGCCCGGGCCGATCGAGACGCCGCTCCTGATGGCCGCGCCCGAGGCGCTCGGCGACATCGGCAAGCGCATCGTCGACACCATGATCGGCTCTACGAACCTGCGCCGGCTCGGCCAGCCGGACGAGGTGGCGGCCGCGATCGCATTCCTCGCGTCCGACGACGCCTCCTACGTGACGGGGCAGTCGCTCGGAGTTAGCGGCGGACTTGCCAGGATCTAGCCATGGTCAAGATCCGCGAGGTCGGCCCGCGCGACGGCTTCCAGAACGAGCCCGAGGTGATCCCGACCGACGACAAGGTCCGGCTCGTGGAGATGCTCGGCCGCACCGGCGTGCGCAGGCTCGAGGTCACGAGCTTCGTGCGGGCGGACGTGATCCCGCAGCTCGCCGACGGGGCGGAGGTGCTCCGCCGCGCCGACATCCCGGACGAGGTGGCGGTCACCGTGCTGATCCCGAACGAGCGAGGGCTCGACAACGCGCTGGAACAGCGCGAGCGCTTCGACGAGGTGAACCTGTTCCTGTCCGCCTCGGAGACGCACAACCGGAAGAACGTGAACCGCTCGATCGAGGAGTCGCTCACAGGGCTCGAGCGGGTGGTCGGCCGGGCACGCGCCGAGGGGCTGCGCTGCGAGGGAGTGATCTCCGTGGCCTTCGGCTGCCCCTACGAGGGTGACGTGCCCCAGGAGCGCGTGCTCGCCATCGCCCGCCGCCTGGTCGACGCGGGCTGCGAGGAGATCGCCTTCGGCGACACCACGGGGATGGCCAACCCGCTCCAGGTGGAGCGCTTCTTCAACGGGCTCGACCTCGGCGCCGAGCTCACCGCCCACTTTCACAACACCCGTGGCCAGGGCCTCGCGAACGTGGTGAGCGCCCTGCGAGCGGGGGTGCAGAGCTTCGAGAGCTCCTTCGGGGAGCTCGGCGGCTGCCCCGTGCCCGCCGGCGCCACCGGCAACGTCGCGAGCGAGGACCTCGTCTCGATGCTGCACGAGATGGGCTACGAGACGGGCATCGACCTCGAGAAGCTCGTCGCCTGCGCGCGCGAGGCGCAGCGCGTTCTGGGGCGGCCGCTCGGGAGCCACGTGCTGAGCGCGGGGCCGGTCGACTGGCACCGCTGAGCTCCGACTAGGAAGACGGGGTCCGGGTACGGCCCTCTACATGTCCACGCCGACGAGGGAGCGGCGGTTCGATCGCGAAGGCGATCGCGGATCCGTCGAAGAAGATGGGGTCGGACGAAGCGGCACCTACCGCACGTTCGACGAGCAGGCAGAGTCGGGCCGGCTGTCACCGGCCGAGGAGCGCTTCGAACGCCAGCGGCGAACCGTCGGGCTGTTCCTCGGGCCGATCGTGCTCGCCGCCATGCTGCTGATCCCGTTCGACCTCGAGCCGAACCAGCACCGGCTCGCCGCGATCCTCGCGTTCGTGGTCGTCTGGTGGGTCACCGAGGCGATCCCGATCCCGGTCACCGCGCTGCTGGGGGTCGTGCTCGTAGCGCTGCTCGAGGCCACGCCGACACCGGAGGAGGGCGACGCCGCGAGCGATCTCGTGTTCGGCGCCTTCTCCGACGACACGATCTTCCTCTTCATCGGCAGCTTCATCATCGCCCAGGCGATGGTGATCCACGGGCTGCACCGGAGGCTCGCCTTCAAGGTCCTCTCGATGCGCTCGGTGGGCGGCTCGACCTATCGGATCATCCTTGCGTTCGGCCTGATCGGCGCGCTCACCTCGCCGGTGATGTCGAACACCGCCGGCGCGGCCATGATGCTGCCGATCGCGCTGGGCGTGATGGGCGTCGTGGGCGGGATGGTCAGCCAGCAGCTGGGGGGTGAGCACAACGTCGAGCGGCTCCGCTTCGGCGCCGCGCTGATGCTCGTGATCACCTACGGCATCACCGTGGGCGGCCTGCTGCTGCCGATCGGCAGCCCGCCGAACCTGATCGGGCG
>Ga0075430_100004057_pt1 | contig 12359 bp, 19 predicted proteins | sample RhiMetdeltSRZDD4_FD_75294 | JGI IMG/M metagenome (GOLD analysis project Ga0075430, IMG submission 75294) | Populus rhizosphere microbial communities from Tennessee, USA - Rhizosphere MetaG P. deltoides SRZDD4 | ecosystem: Host-associated > Plants > Roots > Rhizosphere > Soil | place: USA... | reverse complement strand
GATCAGGATGAGCAGCGTGGTATTGACGTGGATTGCAGGTAAGCCGTTCACGGGAAGGCATCCGCTGTCCTTTCGTGCCGGCTAGATGTACTTGATTCGACAAGAGACCAGTTGCAGAGGCGGTGGTCGCTGAATGAAAGAGCCCCGCGGCCGGAGGAGGACGCGGGGCAGGGGAGGAGTTTCAGTACTCCTCGGCGAGCATGACAGTAAGAACGCGAAGCGTCTTCTTGGGGTCGGTCGGGTCCTCGGACCCGAATTCTCCCGCGAGATCGTAGTAGATCCTATGAAGCGGGGTGGCACCGAATCGTGCCCGTACTCGTCGGTCACGAGGGTGATCGATTTAGGAGCTCCGCCAATGAGGACGAACATCGATACGCACGATGTGTGCTGCGTGGCGCTCGAGCTGAGCAAGACGAGTTGGGTGATCGCATTCGCACCGCCCGGCGATGCCAAGGTTGCCGTGCACAAGATCAAGGCTGGCGACGTCGACAGGCTCGTCGGCATTCTGGACAGCAGCAAGACGAAGGTCGAGAAGGAACTCGGGCGGTCGCTGCAGATCGTGCTTTGCTACGAGATTGGCTACGACGGCTTCTGGCTTGCCCGCTTGCTGATCGAGAAGGGCATTCGCACGGTCGTCTTCGATCCGGCGAGCTTCCTGATGCCGCGCCGTGGACGCCGCGCAAAGACGGATCGCCTTGATGCCGAAGGAATGACACGAACGCTGCGTGCCTGGCTTGCTGGCGATCGCGAGGTCGCGCGTGACGTCCAAATTCCGAGCATCGAGCAGGAAGATGCCAAGCGCATCGAACGCGAGCGCAAGTACCTGGTTGAGGAGCGCATCAGCATTGTTGGGCGCATCAAGGGACTGCTGGCGCTGCACGGTATTTGGTTGACGGGCAAGCGGATCGGCAAGGGCTTGCGGGAACGGCTCGACACTCTGAGAACCGGTGACGGCCGACCGTTAGCACCGTTCCTACTGAGAACCGGTGACGGCCGACCGTTAGCACCGTTCCTCCGGCGCGACATTGAGCGCATGCTGCGGCACTACGATTTCATCTCGCAACAGATCGAGGAAGTTGTCACGGACCGCAAACAGGCACTCGCCGCCAAGAGCGGGAAATTCCCGCAGGCGGAGAAGGTTGAGCGTTTGTCTACGCTCCGCGCGGTTGGGGAGACGACGGCGACAGTGCTCGTCGCCGAGGTCTATCACCGCAAGTTTGAAACGCGACGACACGTGGCGCCACCACAGTGAAAGCTTGCTTTGAGGTTGGTAGCGCAGCCAGAACCAGGCCAGCTCGACAAGCGTCTGTCTAGCAAGCTTCGTTCCGGCCTTACTGATCCCTCGATCGCGGTCAACATCACCGCTCTTGTAGGGGCTAGGCGCAAGCCCGACGAATGACGGGATCTCCAGCTTCTTTTTGCGCGTGCCGCGGCGAGCGAGGCACGCATCACGGAAATCGAAAAAATTGCACACGCAAATTGGAAGCAATGTGGGTCACGAATTTTGGGTGAATGGCGGACATTTGGGGGCGGGCTTGCGCCGTCCCTGGTGGCTTGTCGCTTTGGTCCGTGAGGGTAACCGGCGCTTGGTGCGGCCCGTCAAGGGTTCGCCGCTGCGCGGCCGTGGGGCCCTTGCCCCACGCCCTTGACTGGCCGCCGCGCTGTTGAGCTGCGGGTTAAGGAAGCGGCTCAAGACCTTGAGTGATATTTTCGAGCGAGGCGCGCGATGGAAATGTCCGCAAGGTGTACTGCTCCTGTAAGGAGTGTGGGACGGCTATGAATGAGATGGGTAGGGTGGTTGAGTTGGATTCTTACGCAGCTCACTATGGGGCTAGAATTTCCTCGGGTGCGTACCGGAGAAGATCTCCTTTGATATGTTTGCCATGTAGTGTGGGGCTCTGATGACGGGGGGAACATGAAGAATCTGAAGGTGCTCGGGGTCAGTGCACTGTTGCTTATGGTCCCGTCAGTCATGAGTTGGGCAGCCGATATTGAGATTTTCAATGGCCGCGTATACATAGTCGGCCGAATAGAGAAGGGCGACTTCGATAAATTCGAGGAGATTTATAAGAAAGCTGATCTGGCTGAACAAAGCGAACGCTCACCCATCCACGACATTCCGACTGCCATCTTCGAGCTCTTTATCGAGAGGTTCGGGGACACTGACATCCCTGCCGAAAGCGTGGCGGCGCTGAACAAAGCATTGCTGGAAGAGGGAAACCTCAAGGAGAGCGCCATCAGAGCTGCGCTCCTGCCCGACGACCAAGACGTATGATCACGATCAAGGAAGTAACGATCACCGAGTTCCGTGGGATACGCGAGCTAAAGCTTGCGCTCCACGGCGACAATTTCGCCGTGTGCGGCCCGAATGGTACGGGGAAGAGCGGCGTGGTGGACGCGATCGAGTTCGGGTTGACGGGCAGCGTGTCACGCCTCTCCGGTAAGGGCACGGCCGGCATCTCGGTTAAGGATCACGGGCCGCACGTCGATCACCGCAATCGGCCGGACGTGGCGCACGTTACGGTCAAGGTGCACATCGCGAGCCTCGGTCAGGACGTGACCATCGAGCGCTCTGTCAAGAACGCAAACGCGCCCACGATTACGCCAAGTTCACCCCAGATCTTGCAAGTGCTCGATAGCGTGGCCGCGCACCCAGAGTTCGTTCTCTCACGGCGCGAGCTCATACAATATGTGCTTGCGACCCCAGGAGACCGCGCGAAGGAAATCCAATCTCTCCTGCGCCTTGAGCGGGTGGAGATTCTCCGCGGCACGCTCCAGAAAATCGCGAACGCCAGCCAGAGAGCTGTCGAGCCACTGAAGCGGGAGAGGGATGTTGCGCCCAACAAAGTTTTCGATTTCCTCCCATACGTCGCGATCGTCCCATTCTGTTGGACCTTGTTCTACGGTCCATTTACGGAAACGGGCAGACCCACCAGCCGCGATCAGCCCCTCAGTTTTCATGTGACGGAGCCACACATCATCGTGTGTCGTCAACACGAACTGCGTCTTGGGGAATTCCTTCTTAAGGAGGCTGCAGACCTTCCGTCGGTGCCCCGCGTCGACACTCATCCAACACGTCGTCGAGCACCGCCAAACTGAATCCGTCCCCGAGCAGATGCCGCATCAACGCGAGATACAAGCACAATCCCATCCCGTCCTGATGCCCTTCACTGTGATATGCGCCCGGAGGAAAATGACCGCGTCCATAGAAGTCGACATCGAAGCCGAGCTTGCCCATCGATGGCGTCAGGCGCGCCTCGAAGGTGTCCTCGTCTGACAAAGCTCGGCTGAAAAGTACTCAAGGTAGTGGCGCAGGAGGGCGGCGCCGCCACGGATCTCGTTGGCGGCCGCAACAGCAATGAACGTCTACGGTGAAGTCTGCACGGCCGCGCTTGAAGACGTGTACAAACATCGGCTGCGGGCGCGCGTTGAATTCCGTGGCGATGCACAATTCCAGCTCGGTGATCTGTTGCCGCCTGCGATCGCCTCCTACCGCTCCCTGCTCAAAGAGGGCAAGAGCGCAGCGCAATCGTGGGCACAATCTGAAGTCTTCGACGCACTAGATGCTCGTGAGAAGGATTGCAGCTGCCGCGCAGCAATCGACCGTTGAGCAGTGGCAAACAAACCCGGCCGTCCACTACAACGAGTGGGCCAATTTCCAGAAAGAGGATTTCGCTCCTGTCGTCGCCTCGTACAAGCGCATGATGTCGCTTCTGTTTTGCGACAAGTGCAATGGGCCGTTCTATGTGAGCCCCGAGCGCGGAGAGCGTGAGACCGTCCGGTGTACGTGCGGCGGTCAGATCATCAACTTAAAGAGGAAGCCGCAAGGCAAGAAATAGCTGAGCATGAAAGTCAGAGGAACGCGCAGCGATCCTGACCTAATAAGCTAGCCGGCGGTGTCGTTGGCATCCCCAGTTTGGGGGAGACCTTTAGTCGTGCGACAGTATTTCTCTCCCAGCCGGACCGGCACGCGTTGCATCCTTCGAATGTCCGGAGGAAAGGGGGAACGCATGGGATTGTTGGATTGGTTGAGGAAGAGCCGGAGTTCAAGCAAGAGCAGTGCATTGGCGCCCGCCGAGAACTACCCAGCCGACGAAAAGCGCATTCTTCTAAAGGTGGCAGGCCAGATCAGGGCCGCCCGGGGCAATTCGCTGGAAGAGCTGACAACTGTGGCATTTGGACTTGGAAGCACGATCGCTGCGCTGCGCCGAGCGTATGGAGCTCATGCCGTCGAGGCGAATTGTCCAGCCGAGCAACTTATCAGTGGGTTCGGGACAACTAGCGATGCCGCGGCGAAGAACCGCGCGAACGAGCTCCTTGTTCAACTCCTGAACGATCTCCGCGCGTTTGAAGGAGATGAAAACCGAACCTGGATGCGGATGGCCTGGATGCTGAATCCATCCTGCCTTGAAGGCGCATGGAAAGATAACAACCGCAACTGCGGAGAGGGACCGCAAGGCCGCGCGATGCGAGAACGCGTCTTGGCAGCGCTTAATACTGTTGGAGTGGAATCAGATACGGAGGCCGACGACGACCAATTTTGCATCTCGGCTGCAGTTGGCATCGCTCGGGCGGTCATGGATAAGGTTGGGACGAAGCCGCAAACCTACGATCACGATGATGCATTCGTTGGGGGACTGTTCGTATCGGTTGCAGTGGACTACCTTACCCAGAAAATTGGTGGGACGTTCGAGCTCGTGGGCGTCGTTGCAGTTCCGCTACTCATCAAGCCATCAATGCCTTCCAACCCAACGAAAGCAGACATTGAGAAGGTAAGTGAACAGATGGCGGAATTTACGACCCAGATATTGACGGCGCACAACAAGAGTCCGCGCACCGGTCGCAGTATTGGCGATAACCTATCCCGCTGGCTGGAAGACCCGAGCGAACTGCATTTCCTGCGATTGGTCGGGATCTTTCAAGCCGCACAAAAACGTGTACGGATAGTGGATTAGCAGACCGGCCTTGAGATTCGGAGTTGGTCGATGCTCGTGCCGGTTGGTACCGGCGTTGGAGGGATAGTAGTAGAGAGGAGGCCTCGCGGTAGTGCGCGGGAGTTGCGTTGCCCGTTGAGGTCGGTTGCGAAGAAGCCCCGCGGGGTGAGCGCGGGGCAGGCAAGAGGAGATCAGTACTCCTCGGCGAGCATGACGGTGAGGACGCGCAGCGTCTTCTTGGGGTCGGTCGGATCTTCTGACCCGAACTCGGCCGACAAATCGAAGTAATCGATTTTCCAGAAGAGCTTTTCGCCCTCGAGCTCGAACGAGCCGAAGTCATGCTCGCCGTGCGGATCGTTGTCCGCGTTGAAGTCGTCGAAGGCGATCACTTTCGCTAGCGCCTTTGAAACGAACTCCGGATCTTTGGTGTTGACGCCGGCCGTCATGTAGGTACGGCCGCCGGTCACCAGGTTCTTGCGGAATTTGTCGTTGAGGTCGGCGATGCGCTTTGCGCGCGACGGCTTCGTCATCGAACATCTCCGTCTTGCTAGCGATGCTCGAACAGCCGAGCACCGCAGTGCGGGACGGAGCGCTCGTGGAATTGTAACGCGGCCCGCGCGACGTCATGGATTTTGGATAGAGAGCGGGATGCCGGGCCGACGGTGTTGGTCGATGTGGTCGAGCAGGAGCTGGAAGTTTCGAAGATTCGCGCGAAAGATAATATCGAACAACGATCCAATGATGGGAATTGCACCAACCAAGGTGTCGACCAAGAGGTTCACAACCATGCGGAACGCCAGCCGGTCATCTGCGCCGAGACGGCGTGCGCACACAATTAGATGAAGGCTTACGCCCGCCATAAGGAGGTCGGGTGCAGCTGGATGGTGAGCGCCTGGAGCTGTTCCAAACGCAGCAGCAAGCACTCGCAGAAGTGAAGAGGCGGCGCGCTGCGCTGATGGCAAAAGGGAAGAGTAGCTCGGTTGTCGTCGTAGGTAGCCAACTCGGAGACGGAGAACGCATCCAGTCCTCGCGCTCGTTCTGGAGTCGTCGATAAAACGGTTCGCGGGTGGAGGTGACGATGAGCGGGCGGCGGTTTCAGGATGTCTGGGTAGAGCAATGCGCGGCCGCTCAGCGGATACGGGAAGCATATGGATTGCGGAGTGCATTCGACTATCTCGTCGGCGAGAAGTTGATGACGTTCGCGGAAGCCGCCGTCACGCGACCGGAGTTTGCCCGGGAGTTGCCGCGCTTTGTCGCCGAGGTGCGGCGGCTTTTCAGCGGGGATGACATTCAACGGCAACTTGCACGAATTGAACAAAGGGAGCGCAAAGCGGAGGCCGCGTCTCGTGAGCTCACGGAGGGCGATGAATGCGAGATACCGGAACGCATCGTCGCGCGGCGTGAGCGTTTTCTCGCTTTGAAGGAGTTGCTCACGAGCGAGCAGCTCGGGACGTCGTGAGCACGCCATTTTCGGCATCCCCAGTTTGGGGGAGCTCGTGCATGAGCGCTTGCGCAGAATTATTGCTTCTTAGGATTGCGCGATAGAGGTGTAGGCGCTTCAGTTCCAGCTCTACCCGGAAGGCCTGCTTGTTGTTTCGATTGCGCCGGCGCCTGACCTTGCGTTCCGCACGAGCGACCAGCCGGTCGGCCTCGTTGACCAGCAGTTCTCTAGATAGTGGCCTGAATATGTGTTGGCACGCGGTCTCGCTCCGTGGAGCGGCGACGCTGATCCGCGTCGCTAGTTGCCAAAGGCAAGGGAGGAAGGTCATGACGAGCACGCGCGACCTGCGGACGCTGACGTCGTTGAACAATGAGGCACGCCAGGCACTGACAGCTGCGTTTGATGCCATGGCGGCTTGGAGAGACGAGACATCTGCTGCCAACGAACGCTGTCTGCCGAAGCTTCTCGATCAGATGACTGCCGTCCAGCACGCGATGGGCTGGCCTGACCATCGGGAATTCCTAACGCGAGTGCAGCGGCCAGAGCGGGAGCGCTGGGTTCACCCAAAGGAATTGCAGGGGTTTCCCTCGATGTACCTGCGCAAGTTCACCCTGTAGTCCCGCGTCAGTCCGTAATTGGCATTGGAATGCAGGAACGCGAGAGCATCTGCTCAAAGCATCCAAGATGCAGACCCAGATGATCGACCAAATCATGGACGCGTGGGAACAACAGCTCAAGTCGCCGACTAGGTTGCAAGGGGCAGCAATGCTCCCGATGCCGGCGCTATCGGCATCAGCGTCAAATGATCCGATGGCGGACATGATGCGATTCTGGGAAATGTTTCCGCCTTTCAAGCTTTGGATGCAGGCCGCTGAGCAGTGGCAGCGCCAATGGATGCCTACCGAGTCCGGCTCGGACCAGCGGTCACGGTCGTTCAAGAAGGTCGCGTGAGTTTGCAGGTGGTCGGTCCGACCCGAGTTCTCGTGTAAACTGCTACTCCGGCCACCTTCCAAACAGTTCGCAGTGGCGTTCGATTAGAGCGTCACGCTCGAATTGCGAGAGGCAGGCGCCGGCGCCATTGACGCCGGTCTTCAACATATTGAGCACTGCCTCCGCACTGGCATTCTTGAAGTACGTGACGATAGACGCATGCTGACGGAAGTGTTTTTTCCAGGCGTTCCCACTCGCTCGCGCTCTCGCTGCTGTCCTCTTCATTCATTGTGAATGGTCGATGGTACGTGGTCTTCAATTTCGACGATGATAGGTCAGAGCCAAAATGGCAATCGGGGGAATCACCGAAAGCGACGGGCTGGCAGTTCACAAGACGTGAGCGGATGCAATATTAGCAGAGTGAGTTGGATGCCGATTGCGCTGGATCAGCGAGCGGGACAGGGGTGCTGTTCCAACGGGATGTAGCACGCCCCACAAGCGGATGATCGCTTACACGCATTTGGTGCGACGTCCCGAAAACGCCACTCTCCGTGGCTCAGATCTTCGAGCTTCGTCTCGCGCTCTTCGCTCTGGAGGTGACCATGCCGAAAGGATTTTTTCTACAGTGCGCCGCCGGCAAGACCGCGCGCGTCTGGCAACAAGGAAAAGGCGGAGGGCTTACTCCCGGAAAAGCGTTGGTCCTACTGCCGCCAAAAAGAGGGGAAACCAAGGACTCTCCGGCAGCTTACATCGGGCTACTCCGGCAAGCGCTGATCGATGAGAACACCGGCCACGTCAAGGTGGTTGTGTGCGAGAGCGACTACAAGGCACTGAAGCGCGGGATTGAACATTTGCCGCCTCCACTGCAGTAGGAGCGGATAGGTTCTGGTCGGCAGGAGTGCTGGCGGCTGAATGATTGGAATGGGTATTGCGGAGGGATGAGCGCGGCTTTCTCTTTCTATTGCGTGCCGATGGTCGATGACATTCAGGTGGCAATCTTCTTGTCTATGCCGAGGTGCTTCTCGATCGCTCCAATGCGCTCGAGCGCGTGGTCTATCTCTTTGCGATACCCCAGGATGTTTGCGAATTTGTCGCCCAGGTCGTCGAGGTCGGTGCGGATGCTCTTGAGTTCCGTACGTATGTTGCGGAGTTCGGTTTCGATGACGTTGAAGCGCTGATCGATAGCATCAAAGCGGTCGTCGTGCCGATCGAGACGCTCATGTACGCGGCCGAACTCGTCAAGCATCAGCCGAGTGAAGCGCTCAAGATCGGTTTGCGCCATAGGCGTGAAGTATAGCACGGGGTAGCGGCGCAGGCGCGACGGGCAGCAACACATCGATATTGCGCGCGACATGTAGTTGGCTTCACGCTAAGATCGCTTAGAGCAGAGCACTGCTTCGCGGATCATGTCTCACTAGATAAAAAGGCCTATGCGCAAGCCATGCCTGATGTGTTCATCTCCTATGCAAAAGCTGACGCAGAATACGCCCGCCAACTGGCTGATGACTTTCGGGCGATGGGACTTGCTGTTTGGTGGGACGACAGTCTCTACGCTAGTCAGAATTACCACGATACAATTCTCGAGGCGCTGCATGTGTCTAGAGTAGTCGTTGCTATCTGGTCTCCAAATGCAATGAAGTCGAAATGGGTACGAGACGAAGCGGATCGCGCGCATGAAACGGGTAAGCTTATTCCTGTCTACATTCCACCCTTCTTCAAAGGAAACATCCCGCTTGGCATGGGACAAGTACAAGTGGCAGAGATCCATGACACCAAAGCAATTATGGATGCGTTCAAGAGATATAGCTTACGCACCGACGCCAGCGCGGTGTGCAGTCTTTCCGGCATAAATATTCATGAGCTTGCGGATTGCGACGATCTCATCCCGGACGAGCCTCGTACTCGATCTGCTTTTTACAAAGCTAAGCTAGAGCTTGACTCTTCACAGCGAACATTGGAAGATTTATTTACATTGAGATTTCACCTCATGAAGGTAATTCAAGCACTTCCAACCTACCAAGATCATAGCTCAATTTTGCAGGCTCTTTCCATGGAATCGCCCACTAGGGCAGCGGAGCTTCTGGCGCAGAGCAGATTTGTCTGGAAACAAATAACACTCCGACATAGTTTGGAGGGTATCACACGCAAAATCAAGGCCAGTATAGGCTTCCGCGCGGATGTCATTGCTAGTCGGTGAATTGCCAGGACTGGAGGATGTTGATGAGATGTGGTCGAGCTTTTTGTTGTCGGTCTCGGTCATGCAGGTCAGTGTATCACACGCGGTTGCTGAGCAAGGCGTCGCGGGACGCACGGATTTTGATGGCGCGAGTGCACGAATTTCGGAAGAAAAGTGCCCGGATTTTGGATGTTGCGTGCATCACGGATTTTGGAAGTTGCAGGGTTGATCGGGGGGCTCTGTTGAGGGGAGTTGCGGGTTTCGGTTGAGGGGTGTTGCGAGAGTTGGTTGGTAGCTATGGCTTTAACGGGCGTATCCTCTTGAGGAAATCCCAAACCGGTAGTGCGGCTAGTCCGCCGATGAGACCGGCGAGGTAGCTGGGAAGCGGGAAGTTGAACACTGCTTGCCAAGCGAGGCCCGCAAGAAAGCTCACGGCAGCCACCGTAATGATCGTGCCAAGAAGGCGCTGCCAGAAGGGGAGCATGGTGTTGGCCTCCGTCATTGCTGCCCCCCGGCACGAATGCCACGCATCATCGAACTTAACCTGAATAGGCGACGACGATCAACGTCGCAGGCCGAACGCGCGAGGGGGGCCGGGAGCGCGCGAACTATTGCGTGATGCGCACGGTGCCGAGGTGGTAGAGCGGAGCGCGGACCGAGGTATCCCCGGCCCCCGGCATATGAACCGCTTGACTAGTGCAAGCAATGGGGGCAGAGGCTCAGTTGGCCCATTATTCGCGACAGGTGAGTGGGACTATGCCCGCCTGGCAGGATCGCCTGCTGATTGGCGCCTTCGGCCAGGAGGCCCAGGGCGGCGACAGACTACAATGGTTGGTTGGCAACATAGGTGTCGCCTTAGCGGTCGGCGCTGCCTATTTCCTGGCTGCACAACTGGGACTTGCCCTCCTCACCGAAGAGCGCGTTGCCGTGTTTTGGCCCGCGTCGGGCATTGCTGCCGGAACTTTGATCGCGCTCGGGTGCCGGGCGCGGATGCCGGTTGCAGCCGGAGTGTTCGCAGCATCCGTCGCAGCCAGTCTCATGAGTGACAGGAATGTCTGGAGCGCCCTTGCGTTCGCCCTGTGCAATGCGAGCGAAGCTCTCCTGGTGATGTGGCTGATCGAGCGCTGGTTCGGTCCGACCTTTAATCTCGACAGCCTGCGACGTGTCGTGGGGTTTTTCGCCGCTGCTATTGTGGCGACGGCCACGGCAGCTGCCGGCGCCTCGGTCGCGATGAAGCTCTTCGGCCCTTCGACGGCGGAGCTTCTCGCTGTGTGGAAGGTTTGGTTCGCGTCCGACGCACTCGGCATTGTAACCATTGCCCCACTGCTGATCGGGATCGCTGCCGCTGTGCGCGATGCGCCATCGTGGCGCGAGTTGCTTGAGGGCACTCTCGCGGTGGTGGTTCTGACTGCCGTGATCAGCTATTTGTTGACCGTACTTTCGGGCCCCTGGTCGCTGATCGCGCCGTCTGCTTTTTATTTCCCACTACTGCTCTGGCTCGTGTCCCGTTGTCATCCGGTATTTGCCGCCGCAGCCGTGTTCACTATCGCTGGCGCCATCGTGTGGACGACAACACATGACATCGGCCGCTACGGCGATCCGACACAACCAATGGCCATTCGGGTCCTTGCCGCGCAGCTCGTTATGTTGAGCACAACTTTGGCTGCGCTCGCACTTGCAGCACTATTTGCCGAGCGGCGCAAGCAGGAAGCGGCCATAGCCGAACGTGACGCGCAACTCGCGCTCGCTGGCAAGTCGGCCCTCGTGGGCACCTACGTCCTCAACGTCAATACAGGAAGGGCGCAGTTTTCGGCTGGTTACGCGGCCATACACGGCCTACCAAGTGATGCTGAAGAAGGCTGGCGCGATGAATGGATGGCTCGTGTGCACCCTGATGATCGCGCACAACTTGATGAACTCCGCAACAAGACTTTCGCGGAGCGTCTGAGCGAGCACAGATCAGAGTATCGCATCTTCCGTCCGGAAGGCGAACTTCGGTGGATCGAAGGGCGCGCCGTCGTTACCTACGATGGCGACGGACACCCCCAGCGAATGATTGGGGTCAATATCGATATCACCGACCGCAAGCGGGCCGAGGAGCACCAGAAACTGCTAGTCGCGGAACTCGACCATCGGGTCAAGAACGTACTTGCCACGGTTACCGCGGTCGCAAGCGATACAAGCCAGCATAGCAACTCGATGGCCGATTTCATTGACGCATTCGATCACCGCATCCGATCTATGGCAGACACTCAGGCGCTGTTGAGCAAGAGCCACTGGAAGGGCGTCAGCCTGAACGATCTGGTCCGCCAAGAGTTGGCACCATACGTCACCGCGGAGAACACGGTGGCCGAGGGCCCTTACGTCGAGTTGACGGCCACGGCGACGCAGACGATGGCCATGGTACTGCATGAGCTAGCTACGAATGCCGCGAAGTACGGCGCACTTTCTAAGCCATTGGGGTCGGTGTCGGTGCGCTGGGACCTGCGATCAAACGGGCATTCGCCTGCGCAGCTAAAGCTCCAATGGCGTGAGGAGGGCGGCCCCCTGGTCGCAGCGCCGGGCCGAAAAGGCTATGGCACCAGCGTGATCCGCGAACTCATTCCCTACGAACTTGGCGGCACGGTGGAGTTGGAGTACAGGGAGAACGGAGTAAGCTGCATAATTGAGTTTGCGGTCCAACGTGACGAAGATCGCGATACGCCAGTCCGGTCTGAACCCCGCGTGTGAAGATGATCGAGCGTCACCCCTCACCGAGAGCTCCTACTTTTAAACGAATTGGTGAGAATAGATGGCGCTAACAGCTTTGGTTATTGCGTGATGCGGACGGTACCGAGGTGGTAGAGTTGCAGGATTTCGGCGGGGGAGAGGGCGCGGT
>Ga0075430_100004056_pt1 | contig 12360 bp, 6 predicted proteins | sample RhiMetdeltSRZDD4_FD_75294 | JGI IMG/M metagenome (GOLD analysis project Ga0075430, IMG submission 75294) | Populus rhizosphere microbial communities from Tennessee, USA - Rhizosphere MetaG P. deltoides SRZDD4 | ecosystem: Host-associated > Plants > Roots > Rhizosphere > Soil | place: USA... | reverse complement strand
GGCACTCCAGGCACTCCAGGCAGTTTCGGCATCGTAGGCACTGCAACGTAGGGCGCGGCTTTACGCCGCGCCTAGCGGGTCGTAAAGGCCCGCCCTACGGGATGAACCGTTTCCAGGGTGCTACACTTGAGACTTTCCGCCACACGGTGGGTGTAGCTCAGGGGTAGAGCGCCTGACTGTGGCTCAGGAAGTCGCGGGTTCGAAACCCGTCACCCACCCCAATCTCCACATCAATTCGCGCCGCCTCCCTCGAGTTCGCGATCATGGATCGTTTCCTCGTCCAACAGACGCGTCGGATCCGACGGCGGCGTATCGGCGCCGGAGAACCGTCCGCCGATCGATCCGGGTTGACGATACGTCAGAGTGGAAGCGTCTCTCGCTCCTGGAATCGGCTCCTCGGCTACAGATGCCGGTACACGGCGAGCGCGCGGTGCGCGATGCGCCGGGAGCTCCAGTCCGCCGCTGGCCGCCAGCGTGTCGGTGCTTGCAGGTCCGCTGACCGGCCGCAACGAAGCCTCGCGCATCGTCTCGTGATCCCATCGCCCGCCACCGGGTGGGGTCCGGCCGCTCTCATGATCGACCTCACTGGTCATGAAGCAAAGGCCGTTCACGAGTTGTACCGGGGACCGTGTCGACCGTGTAGCTGAACTGTAGACCGGCATGCGGACTGCGCCGGGAATTCCGTCAGCGTCCGCATGACGGTCCCGGCGCGCGGAGCGCGCCAGGCAGACGCTGTCAACCAGCCAAGGGCATTAACCGGATATCTACAGGCCCTTGGCTGGTTAAATGGCAGAGGTTTTGAACTGTGCGGCTCGATGCGCATCTGGCCCGGCCAGCCGTATCCGCTCGGCGCAACGTGGACAGGTCTCGGCGTCAACTTCGCGATCTACTCCGCTAATGCAACGCGCGTCGAGTTGTGCCTGTTCGACGCGGAACACCTCGACCGCGCGCCTGCGTCCCTCACGCTCCCCGAGCACACGGACATGGTGTGGCATGGCTATCTTCCGGACATTCGGCCAGGCCAGTTGTATGGATACCGTGTGCATGGCCCATACGAACCGGAGGCGGGGCATCGTTTCAATCCAAACAAGGTCGTCGTCGATCCCTACGCGAAAGCCATCGGACGTCCGGTCCGATGGGACGACTCGATGTTCGGCTACGAAATCGGCAACCCCAAGGCAGACCTCTCCTTGGACACGCGCGACAACGCACCATTTGCGCCGCTCGCGGGCGTGATCGATCCCGCGTTCACATGGGGCGACGATCGGCCGCCGCGCACGCCGTGGCACAAGACCGTCATTTATGAAATGCACGTCAAAGGCTTCACCCGGCTGCATCCGGGCATTCCCGAACGGCTCCGCGGGACCTACGAGGCGTTAACGACGGAGGCGGCGCTCGAGCATCTGACGCGCCTGGGTGTAACTGCCGTGGAGCTCATGCCGGTGCACCATCACGCGTACGAGCGTCACCTTGCCGAGCGAGGGCTGTCGAACTACTGGGGATACAACACGCTCACGTTCTTCGCCCCTGATTTGCGCTACTCGACGTCAGGCAAACCCGCAGAGGCCGCGCGGGAATTCAAGCTGATGGTCAAGGCGCTCCACAGCGCGGGCATAGAGGTGATCCTCGACGTCGTGTACAACCACACGGCCGAAGGCAATCAGCTTGGACCTACCCTGTCGCTGCGAGGCATCGACAATGCTGCTTACTATCGGCTCGTTCACGACAACAGGCGCTATTATCTGGACTTCACCGGCTGCGGCAACACGCTGAACATGCAGAGCCCTCAGGTGCTGCAGCTCATCATGGACAGCCTGCGGTACTGGGTGCTCGAGATGCACGTCGACGGCTTCCGATTCGACCTGGCCAGCACGCTTGCGCGCGAGCTGTACGAAGTCGATCGACTCGGCGCCTTCTTCGACATCATTCATCAAGACCCCGCCATCGGCCAGGTGAAGTTGATTGCCGAGCCGTGGGACCTCGGCGCCGGCGGCTACCAGGTGGGCAACTTTCCCGTGCACTGGACCGAGTGGAACGGGCGCTATCGCGATGCGATGCGCGCGTTCTGGAAAGGCGACGGTCGCGGAGTTGCCGAGGTAGCCACGCGTATCGCCGGGAGCAACGACCTGTACGAACACAGCGGCCGGCGACCGTACGCCAGCATCAACTTCATCACCGCGCACGACGGGTTCACGATGAATGACCTCGTGAGCTACGACCAGAAGCACAACGAAGCCAACGGCGACAACAACGAGGATGGCGAGAACCACAATCTGAGCTGGAACTGTGGCGCAGAAGGGCCGACCAGCGATCCGGCCGTTCTCGCCCTCCGCGAACGGCAGAAGCGGAATCTCATGGCGTCGCTGATGCTTTCGGTGGGGGTGCCGATGATCAGTGGGGGCGACGAGATGGGACGTACGCAGCAGGGCAACAACAATGCGTACTGTCAGGACAACGAGATCAGCTGGACAAACTGGGATCTGTCGCTCACCGAACAGCAGTTTCTCGCATTTACACGCCGTCTCGTGCGGTTTCGGCGATCCCAGCCGGTGTTGATGCGGCGAAAATACTTCCAGGGACGTCCCATTCGCGGCGTCGACGTCAAAGATATTTACTGGCTCGATTCGTCGGGACGTGAGATGACAGACGAGGCGTGGAATGCGCCCACCGTGCGATCGCTCGGCGTACTGATGGTCGGAGACGCGCTGGACGAGATCGACGAGCGGGGCCGTCCCCTTCGAGGCGACACGCTGCTCCTCCTGTTGAATGCGCACCCTGAAGAAACGCCATTTACGCTGCCCAGCATCGGACCCCACACCACATGGCTTCGTGTAATCGACACGATCGCGGTACGTGTAGAAGAGTGCCGGTATCCGGGCGGAGCCACCTACCCGCTGCAAGGCCGCACGTTGGCGCTTTTCGTCCTGAGCTTCGAACGCCGCGAGCGCGCCGCGAGCCCGTCGGATCCAACGAATGAGCCGCAGAGAACCCACTGACTATCCCCGATCCGGGGCCATCGAGATGGCCGGCGTTCGAAACGGCGACGAGCCGAACCTTGCACGAAAACCGTCGCGCGTCGTGATCGAGCGCATGCAGCCACAAATCGATTGCGGCCGCTTTCCCGTGAAGCGCACGATCGGCGAAGCGCTCTTCGTCAGCGCGGACGTGTTTGCCGACGGACACGATCGGCTGGCCGGCGTGCTGCAGTATCGCCACTGGCATGGGGAGTGGCGTGAAGTTCCGCTGACGTCGCTTGGCAACGACTCGTGGGGCGCGTCGTTCACGGTCACGCAGATCGGCGAATACGAATACACGATGGAAGCGTGGATCGATCAGTTCGGATCGTGGCTCGCTGCGCTCTCCGCGAAAGCCGATGCCGGTCAGGACGTCGAAAACGAGCTGATTGAGGGAGCGGAGATTGTCGAGCGCGCGGCGGCAACGGTCCGGCAGCCGCCTTCGCCCGCGAAGCGGGCTTCGGCGAGCCTCGCCGGAGCCTCCGGCGGAGGCGGGCCGGACACTACGGATGATGGGAGCAGACAGGACGAGGAGGCGCGGCGGCTGCTGGAAATTGCGGCGGTCCTGCGGAGCGATCTCGCACAGGCGGTGCGGGTGGCGGCGGCCCGTGATCCCGAGCTCGCGCGGCTCATGACTTCCCGCCCCGACAGAAGCGCCGCGGCAACAGCGGACCGTCCGCTCAAGGTGATGGTGGATCCTGTGCGCGCGCGATTTGGCGCGTGGTACGAGCTGTTCGCGCGCTCCTGCACGAACGACCCCGAACGACCCGGTACGCTGCGCGACGTCGAACGCCGCCTCTCGGAGATCGCCGACCTCGGGTTCGACGTGCTCTACCTCGCACCCATCCACCCGATCGGATCCACCAACCGCAAGGGTCGAAACAATGCGCTCCGCGCGGCCGCCGGCGATCCGGGCAGCCCCTGGGCCATCGGATCGGACGCGGGCGGCCATACGGCGATCGATCCTGGACTGGGCACGCTGGACGACTTCGATCGCCTTGTCGCCACTGCCGGCCACCTCGGAATTGATATTGCGCTCGATCTGGCATTTCAGGTGTCGCCCGACCATCCGTGGACGAAGTCGCAACCAGCATGGTTCCAGCACCGTGCGGACGGCTCGATCAAGTACGCCGAAAATCCGCCGAAGAAGTACCAGGACATCTACCCGTTCGACTTCGAAACCGACGACTGGCGCGCGCTGTGGGACAACCTGCGAGATGTCGTGCTGTTCTGGGTCGCCCACGGCGTCAGAATCTTTCGCGTCGACAATCCGCATACAAAACCGTTCGCGTTCTGGGAGTGGCTGATTGCCGATGTCCGCGGCCGGCATCCGGACGTGATCTTTCTCTCCGAAGCCTTCACCCGGCCCAAGGTGATGCGGCGCCTCGCGAAGCTCGGATTCAATCAGTCGTACACGTACTTCACGTGGCGGAATACGGCGGAGGAGTTGAAGGAGTATCTGACCGAGCTCACGCGCACCGAAACGCAGGAATATCTGCGGCCCAACTTCTTCGCCAACACACCCGACATCCTTCACGAGTACCTGCAACGCGGAGGGCGCCCGGCCTTTGAAGTCCGACTGATTCTTGCCGCGACGCTGGCGGCAAGCTACGGAATCTACAGCGGCTTCGAGTTGTGTGAGAACGTTGCCGTCCGCCCGGGCTCGGAGGAGTACCTGCACTCAGAAAAGTACGAGATTCGTCCGCGCGGCTGGAATCAACCGGGCGCTCTCAACGAGCTCATCGCGCGCGTGAACCGGATCAGGCGGGAACATCGAGCACTCCAGTTCGACAGCACGCTGGCGTTCCACGAGGTCGATAATCGCGCGTTGCTGTGGTTCAGCAAGACGCCGCCCTCAAACGGGGTCGATCGATTCGATCCGGCTGGACCCGACTGGAATGCGCGAGTGTTCGTCGTCGCGAACACAGATCCTCACACCATGCAGCACGGCCGCGTGCGCGTGCCGCTCCAGGAGCTCGGCCTGGGCCCCCACCAGCCGTACATCGTCGAAGATCTGCTCGACGAGGCGCGTTACACCTGGCAGGGAGAATGGAACTATGTAAAGCTGGATCCTGCCGAGCGGATGGCGCACATCTTCATCATTCGAACCCGTGTCTCAGATAAGTGACTCCGATCCGCTCTGGTACAAAGACGCGATCATCTACGAGGTGCACGTCCGCGCTTTCTACGACAGCAATGCGGACGGTATAGGCGATTTCCCAGGGCTCACACAGAAGCTTCCCTACCTGCACGACCTCGGCGTCACGTGCCTGTGGCTGCTGCCGTTCTATCCGTCTCCGCTTCGAGACGACGGCTACGACATTGCAGACTACACGTCGATCAATCCGATCTACGGCACATTGGACGATTTCAAGCGGCTCGTCGATGCAGCGCATGCCCTGAATATCCGCATCCTGACCGAGCTCGTCATCAACCACACATCCGACCAGCATCCATGGTTTCAACGTGCCCGCCGTGCCCCGAAGGGTTCGCGCGAACGCGACTACTACGTGTGGAGCGACACCGATACGGAGTACGCAGGCACGCGCATCATCTTTACGGACACCGAAAAATCGAACTGGACCCACGATCCGGTCGCAGGCCAGTACTACTGGCATCGCTTTTTCTCGCACCAGCCCGACTTGAACCTCGACAACGCCGAGGTGCTGGGCGCGATCCGCGATTTCATGCGGTTCTGGCTCGATCTGGGCGTCGACGCGCTGAGGCTCGACGCGATTCCCTACCTGATTGAGCGCGAGGGCACGATCAACGAGAACCTGCCCGAGACACATGCCATCCTGAAATTGCTCCGGCACGAGCTCGACGAGCGCTATAGCGGGCGGGCGCTGTTGGCGGAGGCGAATCAGTGGCCGTCCGACGTCCGTGCGTACTTCGGCGACGGCGACGAATGCCACATGGCCTTCCACTTTCCGCTCATGCCTCGCATCTTCATGGCCCTGCGCCAGGAAGACCGTCATCCGATCGTCGAGATTCTCAATCAGACGCCGGAGATTCCGGAGTTGTGCCAGTGGACCATCTTCCTGCGCAACCACGACGAGCTGACGCTGGAGATGGTGACCGACGAAGAGCGGGACTACATGTACTCGCAGTACGCCGCCGATCCCCAGATGCGGGTCAACGTGGGGATCCGGCGGAGGCTGGCGCCGCTCATGGAAAACAGCCGCCCGCGCATCGAGCTGATGAACAGCCTCCTGCTGTCCCTGCCGGGTACGCCAATCGTCTACTACGGTGACGAGATCGCCATGGGCGATAACGTGTACCTCGGCGATCGCAACGGCGTGCGCACGCCGATGCAGTGGAGCAGCGATCGAAACGCGGGGTTTTCGCGCGCCGATCCGGCCCGGTTGTTCGGCCCGGTCATCATGGATCCGGTATACGGCTATGAAGCGATTAACGTCGAGGCGCAGGAGCGCTCGCCGTTCTCGCTGCTGCACTGGATGAAGCGGATGATCGCCCTCAGGAAGCAGCATCCGGTATTCGGGCGCGGCTCACTGCAGTTCATTCCGACGGCCAACCGCAAGGTGCTGGTCTACGTGCGGCGTCACGAGCGCGACAGCGTCCTCTGCGTGGCCAACCTCTCGCGGGCAGTTCAACCGGCCGAGATTCCCCTCGCGCCATTCGCCGGGCTCACGCCAGTGGAGATGCTGGGCCAAACCGAGTTCCCTCGGATAGGCGACCATCCCTATTTCCTGACGCTCGCGCCGTACGGTTTCTACTGGTTCCAACTGCAGGAGGTGGTGGCGCCCATTACGGCTCGAACGGCGCCTGTCCCCGAGGAGCCTGCAGCGCTGCCATCGCTCTTTTCCGGTGTCGTCTGGGAATCGATTCTCGACGGCGGGCTGCGCGGCATCGTCGAGCGGCACGCCCTGGTTCCGTTTCTACAGCGGCAGCGGTGGTTCGGTGCGAAAGCAAGATCCATCGCTGCCGCACGGTTCGGCGACTGGGCATTGCTACGCAACGGGCCAACTCCCGCGTTTCTCACAATTGTAGAAACTGAATTCCACGATGGCGGTCGCGACCGGTATCTTGTGCCGCTGGCAACAGTCAACGGGAGCGACGCGGAACTGTTCGAGCACGAGCACCCGGGCGCGGCGGTGGCGCGCATCACGGGTGCCCGTAAAGGCCTGGTCTTCGATGGCCTCTTCGACGATGAAGTCTGCGAGAAGCTGCTCGGCATACTCCAGGAGAGTGGGGAACTACCGATGCGGCGCGGCCGCGTCATCGGCACGGCGCGGCAACTCCCGTCGGGCCCGGAGCCACTCAGGCCAATCGTGCGCGCGCTCGACCACAGCAACTCATCGATTCTGTTCGACAAGCGCGCGATCATGAAGCTGTTCCGGAGGCTCGAGACCGGCCCGCACCCGGATGTCGAACTGACCGAATTCCTCGCGTCGCGCGGCTTTACGCGCGTGCCGCCGGCTGGCGGGCACTTGTCGTATCTGCGTGACGGACAAGAACCGACGTCCCTCGCCATGCTGCATCTGTACGTCTACAACCAGGGAAACGGATGGCAGGTCACCATCGAAGAGCTTGGCCGGTACTTCGAGCAGGCCGCGACACGTCCACCGCTACGACCCGACGCGGCGGCAGACGCAGGCACGGGCGCGGATCGAGAAAGTCCACCCGCGGAGGTCGTCGAAGCGATCGGCGCGTATCTCAGGCTCGCCGAGGTCCTGGGGCGACGCACGGGTGAGCTCCACGTGGAGCTCACCAAAGCGGCGGGAGACCCGGCATTCACGCCGGAGCCGTACACCGCCGACGATCTGGTCGGCCAGGCTGGCACGATGCTGGGGAACGCTGAGAAACAGCTCGCGCTGCTCGAAGAGTCGCTGGATCGCCTCGACGAACGCCGTCAGGAGCTGGCGCGCAGCCTGCTCGCCCGCCGGGACGACCTTCTGCGTCCCTTCCGGGACATGCGGCAACTCCGGGACGCGGGCGTCCGCGTCCGGGTCCATGGGGACTATCACCTCGGACAGGTGCTCGTGACCGAAGGCGACATCATGATCATCGACTTCGAAGGCGAGCCGTCGCGCTCGCTTGTCGAGCGGCGAGCGAAAAGCTCGCCGCTCCGAGACGTCGCCGGCATGCTGCAGTCGTTCGCTTACGCAGCGCTGACCGGGCTCGGAGCTGCCACGCTCACACGTCCCGACGACGTGGAACGGCTCGCACCGTGGGCGCAACTGTGGGAGAACTGGGTCGCGAGGACGTTCCTCCAGGCATACGTGTCGGCAACGCGGCACGCCGCTTTCCTTCCGTCGAGCAGCGAACATCTCGAGGAGATGCTCTCCGTCTTCGTACTGGACAAGGCGTTGTACGAGCTCGGGTACGAGCTGAACAATCGGCCAGATTGGGTGCATATTCCGCTGGCGTGCCTGTTGCGACCACGAACAGCGTTCCGACTGCGAACTGCGCTTCCCGCGTGAAACATGGCGCTTCAACGCGGCTGTCGCTCAGGAGAACCTGAGCACGCGTCTTGCACCCGCGCGGAACCCGAGCGGCTACCAGCACGCTCGCCCACAATCGAGACACGGGGAAAGTTGGGACTACGAACCATGCCGAAAAAAAGCGCGGACGCACCTACGTCCCTCGGCCCATCGCCCTCGCGCCCGCCGCGCGCACGTGCGGCTGACACAGCACCGGGCAACACGGGCAACATCGAGCCGAGCCATAACGAGATTGCCGAGATCGCTTATCTGCGATACCTGAGCCGTGGAGCGGCCCACGGACAGGACGTCGACGACTGGATGGAAGCTGAGCGCGAACTGCGCGCCCGGCGCATATCGCGTTAGTCGCGCGTAACTGAAACGTCGCTGTGGCAGCTGCGGCCCCTCTGTGGGTCGCGCCATGCCCACCGGCAGGCGTGTGTCTTGCACGAGCCCGCCCGCATGGCGCGAGCGCTCTGGAAAGGTTCAATCGCCTTCGGCCTGGTCAACATTCCTGTAGAGCTGCATACCGCGGTGCGCGACTCGCGGCCTCGCTTCCGCCTGCTGCACGGGGATGACCAGTCGCCCGTGAAATTCGAGCGGGTATGTGTACGCGAGGGCAAGCCGGTTGCCTGGGAGGAACTCGTCAAAGGGTACGAATACGAGAAGGGCCGATTCGTCGTGCTCACCAAGGAGGACTTCCGGGCGGCCGCGCTCGAAAAGAGCCGGACGATCGACATCCGCAGCTTCGTGAAGAGCGAAGAGATCGACGACCGCTTCTTCGAGACCTCGTACTATCTGCTCCCCGCCAAGGGAGGCGAACGCGCGTATGCGCTGCTTCGCGAAGCCATGCGTGACACTGGCCTGGTGGGCGTCGCCACGATCGTGCTGCGCGACGCTCAGCATCTTGCGGCGCTCGAAGTCGCCGACGAGGCCCTGGTCCTCACCCAGATGCGCTACGCGGAGGAGCTCGTCGACCCCTCGCAGTATTCGTTCCCTCCCGCGAAGGACATCAGGAAACCCGAGCTCGCGATGGCGGAGACGCTCGTAAAGAACCTCGCGGACAAGTGGGACCCCGAGCGGTACCGCGACGAGTATCGCGACAACCTGATGAAAATCATCAAGGCCAAGAAGAAAGGAACGTCGTCGCCGAAGCTCGCCGCCCCTGCAGAACCGCGGCGCGCGGAGGTCGTCGATCTGATGGAGCGACTGCGCCAGTCGCTCCAGGAAGCGGGCGGGCCAGCCCGGAAATCGTCACGAGCCGGAAAGACGAAAAAGAAGACCGCGTCCGCCCGGAAAAAGAAGGCGGCCTAAAAGCCGACTCGAAGTTCCCCGACCACCTGCCGCTTCAGCACATCGCCGAAGACGTGCTGCAGGACCTCCTCGTTGGTGAGGTTCGTAATCTTGATGCTCGTCGTCACGCGATCGCCGGCCCATCGAACACCGAAGCCGGCATTCACCAGCGCAAATGCGTCGGTCGTGCCTGCGTAGCGCGCGTCGAGCACGTCCTGCCAGTACGCCTCATCCGTGTAATTCACGCTCAAGTTGCCGAGAAACCGCGCGTAGCTGAAATCGAACCCCACATTGAAGCGGTTCTTCGGCGGCCAGTTGATATCGTTGATGGTGCTCGGCGGAGGGAGATTCTCTGCGATCGGCTTCGCCTGATACGAATAGTTCGCAAACACGTTGACGTACCGGTTCACTGCTGCGTCGACCCCGGCCTCGAATCCCTTGTCCTTGATCGTGCCCAGATTCAGATACGTGAACCGCGACGGCAGGAGGACCGGCGGATTGAGACTGGCCAGCGCTCCAACGATGACAGGCGGCAGCCCAGGCGGCGGAGCGGCCGTCGAATAGAACCGGTCGGGCGTAAAGAAAATACCGTCGTCGGTCACGTTGTAGTAGAAGGCCGCTGTCACGGTGGCGCGATTCCGTATTACGCCGGTGTACCCTACCTCGTAGGCCGTCATCGACTCCTGTTTCAGATCCGGGTTTCCGACCGCACGAATCGGGAACACAAACCTCGCGAGGGCCGGCGAGATCGCACCCAGATTGATTTCGTTCAGAATCGCCGTATCAACGTGATTGTTGATGTACGACGGCGCGCGAAACGCGCGGTTGAAGGAGACGCGGAACGTCTGCGCCGGGTCCGGCTTCACCATGAAGGTCGTCCGCGGCGAGAACACCGGATCCTCTATCGACGAAAACTTGTCGAGACGGCCGCCGACGACCCAGCGGAAGCGGTTGCTGAGGAAAATCTCGTCCTGGACAAATCCGCCCCCCTCGTTGCGATCGTCGCCAACGGGCGCAAGCGAAATGTCGAATGCGTTGTGCCTGAAGTTCCCACCGTACGTCAGCACGTGCGTCGTTCCGATCGCCCGCACGTCCGACGCATCGACGTCGAAAGTCTTCGTGTCGAAGTTGAGCGGCAGCGGCTGTCCGGACAGGTCTCGGGCCAGCAGGTTCGACGCATTGCCATCGAGGAGGTTCGTGAAGAACCCGATGCGGCGCCCGGCGTTCTGATACCGCGTGCTCAGATAAACCATCCGCGTGTCACTGGAGATGTCGAATGGCCCCAATCCGTTGTGGATGAGCCCTTCGGTCCCGGCCACGCCACCACTCACGGTCACCGAGCCGCCACCCGCGATGTCGTAATCAACGCGCGCGTCGAACTTCGGCTGCGACGTCCCTTGATTGGTAAACGTCGGATATTCCGTTCTGAATGCGTTGGGCATCGTGCCAACGGGACGAGGCAACGGATCCTGGGTGAAGTAGCCGGCCGACAGCTTGAATGCCCACCGCTCGTTGACTGCCTCCGCATGCGAGCCGTTGACATAGAAGAGCGAGCCGGTGTCCTGCTCCATCCCTGTGACATTGCGGTTGAACGCGCCGATGCCGATCGTCAGCGCCGTGCCGCCCTCGGCCGCCAGCTCGCGAGGGGTCTTCGTAATCACATTGACGACCCCGGTCATCGCATTCGCGCCCCATACCGCTGACGCAGGCCCTCGGATGACTTCGATTTGCCGTATGTCGTGTGCACTGGTCGGTACGAGGTCCCACATCACCATGCCGAAGAAATCGAGATAGACACTCCGGCCGTCCACAAGCGTGAGCTGCGATGTGGCCAATGTGGACGTGGCGCCCCGGGCCGTGATGTTGACATCGCGAGCGGAGGTCTGTACCACGTTGACGCCGGGCACGGTCCGCAGAAGGTCGCCAACGTTGGTGGCAGGCGAGTTCTGAAGAGTCTGGCCGGTCACCAGGCTCACCGTCGCGGGGGCGTTGACCAGCTGCTGCTCGGATCGCGAAGCCGTGACGACGACTTGCTCCTCGAACGAGACCGGCGGTTGTTCTTCTTGAGGCGGCGCCGGCGGCGTCTGCTGCGCGTGCACCGGCGCGGCAATCGCGAGTGCAGCCAGCAGCAATGCGAAACGCATCGTCATGGGCTTGGTCTCCTTCGCAAACTGGTTCGGAAAAAGCGCGCCTCATTGTGAGGCGTCAGACCAGTCAGCGCAAGCCCGCGTGGTATGATCGCGCGTTGTGCGCCCGTAGCTCAGTTGGATAGAGCGCCGGACTTCGAATCCGTAGGTCGCAGGTTCGAGTCCTGCCGGGCGCGCCAAATTCAAGTTCAAAGTGGGAAGTGCAAAGTACAAAGTAAGTTCGAAGTCGTTGCTGTACTTGCCAACTTACTTTCCACTTTTCAGTTTGAACTTTCCGCGTAAGTTCTCCTGCGCCCGTAGCTCAGCTGGATAGAGCGTCGGCCTCCGGAGCCGAAGGCCACAGGTTCGAATCCTGTCGGGCGCGCCACACCAACGGGTACACCGTTTTACTGAACAAACCGATGAGCGTCCTTCGTCGCGCCACTCCCCTTGCCGCGGCGCCGTGGGCTTGATCGTCACGCC
>Ga0075430_100004055_pt1 | contig 12362 bp, 10 predicted proteins | sample RhiMetdeltSRZDD4_FD_75294 | JGI IMG/M metagenome (GOLD analysis project Ga0075430, IMG submission 75294) | Populus rhizosphere microbial communities from Tennessee, USA - Rhizosphere MetaG P. deltoides SRZDD4 | ecosystem: Host-associated > Plants > Roots > Rhizosphere > Soil | place: USA... | reverse complement strand
GGGTGCATCTGATGCAATCGCTCTATCTGTGCGCGCTCGCGGTGATGCTCTGTCTTCTGCTTGGCGGCGCACTCGGGATCTGGGCAGCCCATAATGACCGCGTCTCCGGCCTGCTTCGGCCGGTCAACGACGCCCTGCAGACCATGCCGCAATTCGTCTTCCTGATCCCGGCGCTCATGTTGTTCAAGGTCGGAGAGTTCACCGCGCTGATCGCGGTGATGCTCTATGCGATCGTACCGCCGATTCGTTATGTCGAGCACGGCATCCGCAACGTCGCGCCGGACGTTGTCGAGGCTGTTCGGCAGATGGGCTCGACCCCTAGCCAGCTCCTATGGCAGGTCAAACTGCCTCTCGCGCTTCCTGTCGTAATGCTCGGGCTTAACCAGACGATCATGGCGGCACTGTCCATGCTTGCGATCGCCGCAATGGTCGGCACCCGCGACCTTGGCCAGCAGGTGTACGTCGCCCTCGGAAAAGCCGATGCCGGGATGGGATTGATAGCCGGCCTCGCCATCGCATTCATTGCCATCACATCCGATCGGATCACCCAGGCCTGGCTCAGCAAGCAGCCCGGCGCCGCCTCAACGTCCACCCGACATTAGCTACGCGGTCGCAAATGAAGAAGGTAAAGATGCGCGAGATTCCGTGGGATGTCTTGGTGCGGCCGGGCGGCGTGATCATAGAGCCGTTGGGTTCCGGCATCTTTCGACTTTCCGAATCTGTGCTATCCCGCGACGAGCGCAGCTATTTCTATCTTGTACACGGGGATGAAAGCTCATGCATGATCGATGGGGGATGGGGTTTTTGTGTGAACCTGCTCGACTGCTTGCCCGACGAGACGAAGAAGAACCTGATCGCCATCGCAACCCATAGCCACTATGACCATATCGGGCACCTCGGCGTAGCAACGCGTCGATTTGGCCATCGTGAGGAGGCCCATATCTTTCGCGATCCAACTATCGAGGCCACGCAGGCGTCGCCGTTCCTCGCTGGCCGCCCATGCTTAGCCGATGGCAACAGCATCGATGCACGGTCTATGAGACAACACTCTTGCCCGCTCACCGACCTTGTTGATGAAGGCGACGTCATTGACTTGGGGGCGCGCGTCCTTCGAGTCCTTCACACGCCAGGACACTCTCCAGGATCCATCAGCCTATTCGATGAAGCGACCAGCACCGTCTTCTGCGGAGACGTTCTTCTTGAAGGCGATATCTACGATGATATCCCAGGCGCAGACAGGGACGTTCTGTTGACGAGCCATGATCGATTGTCTTCACTTCCCTTCGACCGCCTTCTGCCAGGCCATGGACCGGCAATGGACAAGCCCGCCGCTTTGACGCGCATGTTGCGTTATCGCGGGACGACGGCCAGTCGATAATCCATTGCTCTCCAACAAAGGGGCTTGCTTGGATGACTACCGATATGTTTGGTATCGCGGAGGTGGTTCCGAAGAACCCAGGCGGAAGACCGACAAGTTCATGAGCAGCCGTCACGCTCTCCTTTCACATTGCCTCGCGAACCAGAATGCGAAAGTCGACGAATACGCGATGTGCGCCGGTTGCGTACGGCCTGTACTCAACCTTCTTCGTCAATTCGGCTATCGCCTCCACCAGATGCCGTGCCCGGAAATGGGGTTTCTGGGCGTTAACCGATGGTGGCAGGTTAGGGATCAGTACGATACGCCGGGTTACCGGAGGCATTGCCGTGAGCTGGCGAAGACCGTGGTCTCCGGCATCGCGGAAGCGCTGCGCGATCCTTGGGAGGATTTCGTGCTGATAGGCGTGGAAGGCAGCGGGTCGAGCGCCGTAGGTTTGACCGGCATCGGCTCGACCTGGGGCGGAAGGCCGGAAGAGATCGCCTGGCAAGTAGCGCCGGGAAAGGGTGTATGGATCGAGGAGCTCGAGGCGGAGTTACTGGCGCGCGGCCTGCCGCGACCACGCGCGTGGGGCTTTCCCGGCGAACTGCCCAGCTTTCGAATGGATGAAGCGGAGAGGAGCTTGCGGAAGTTCCTCGAGGCGGGCCACCATGCGAGAGGGTGACGCGCGGGGGCGGCGCTTGGCGATCGTGAGCCATGAGCTGATGAACGCTCATCTGGCAGACGACTCCAAGGCAGAGGAAGCGCTCGCTTTGCTCGAGGAGCTTGGCTACGGATTGATGTCGTTGCCACTTGGCACGCAGTCAGAATCAGTCCGCATCGAGGCCTTGGGTCAACTGGTTGATCAGTTGCAGGACTACCTTCGCCACGGCTATGCAGCGATCATCGTCGAGAGCGGTCCGGCCGATGATTTGTTTGAGCGGCTGGACATGGTTTGTTGCTCGCGCGGCATCGCCCCACTTCGGCACATCCGTTTGGGAGGGGATTTTCGAGACGCACTCGAGATGGCATGTGCCGTCAGGCCAGGGAGCGGCAACTCATAGCGCGATCGCTCTCCGCTTCCTCTACAAGCCATTTTGCGAAGAGGGCCGGCTCGCGCCGTATCGCGCGTCCGCTCACCGAGACGAGGTGGAAGACTCCATTCGTCTCGATGCCGAGATCGAATGGCTGCACCAGGCGGCGGCCCGCCCCGAAGTCGCCAAGAAGCGAAGCATGGCCTAGCGCGACGCCCGCACCCGATGCCGCCAACGCCAATGCAACGGCCGACGTATCGGTCTGCGTCGACAGGCCGCCTTGCGGCGGCGTGACGCCTGCAGCCTCGAGCCATTCGCTCCAGCCGTGACTGTTTCCAATGACGTGGATGAGGCGTTCCTGCAAAAGATCGCATGGCGAGTGGAGTCGCTCCGCAGTCGTCCTGTCGCAAACCGGAAACAGGCGGTCGGGCATCAGTGGAACCGACGTCAGCCCGGACTGCGAGCAGGTGCCATAGCGAATTTCTAAATCGACGCCGTCCCAGACCGTATCGACGCCATGCACGGCGGCTAACAACCTCACGGAGATGAGGGGAAAGCTCTCATGGAACCTGCCGATCCGCGACGCCAGCCAATGAGCCGCGAAGGCGACATTGGCGCGCACCGTTACGATCGCTTCATGGCCTTCCCCGAAAATATCCCGAGTTCCCGAGGAGATGAGGTCGAAACTCTGCTTGATGACGTGCTGGTAGGCCTCCCCGGCGTCGGTGAGCTGAAGTCCATGCGCCATCCTATGGAACAGCGGTTGGCGCAGATGCAGCTCGAGCAGGCGCACGTGCTGGCTGATGCCGGCCTGCGTCATGTTCAGCTCACGGGCCGCCTCGGTGAAGCTCAGATGACGCGCCGACGCCTCGAAACTCTTCACCCAATTGAGATTGGGAACATTTCGGATGCTCAGGCTCCTGCCTCCTCGGCAGCCACAACGGGAATTGGGTCTCAGACCAAAAACTAGTCGTTTGCCGGCTTTTGGGCTAGTCCATAGTATCGCCCGTTCGACTGACTTTCCTTAGGTTAGGACCGATGAGATACCTGACTTCGCCCACAAGGATCAGGGTTTCCCGGCGGGCGCTGGCGCTGACGTTCGCGCTCTCCGCCATAGCCGTATTCTCCGCCACCGGCCAGACAGCGGAATCGACCGTAAAGTACTTCACTTGGGGCGGTTATGACGATGCTTCATTCCGCAAGCCGTATATCGACAAGTACGGCAGCGGTCCGGAGTTCATCTTTTATGCGCATCCCGACGAGGCTTTCGTGAAGCTCCAGAGCGGGTTCGCGGCCGACGTCGCGCACCCCTGCATTCACGACGTCAAGAAATGGAAGGATGCCGGTCTTCTCAACCCCATCGACCCGGCCAAGGTCGCCGGCTGGAACGATCTGATCCCGGAGCTTCGCGATGCTCCGGCGCTGGTGCTTGACGGTCAGCATTGGCTGGTGCCGTGGGAGTGGGGCGCTTCCTCGGTGATCTACCGGACCGACCAGGTGACGCCAAAGGAGGAGAGCTTTTCGATCCTTATCGATCCTGCCCTGAAGGGCCGCACGGCGCTTGTCGATGCTTTCGACGAGGTCTATCGCCTTGCGGCCGTGCTGGCAGGGGTGAAGGACCCGCTCGCTCTCGAGGAGGCTGAGTACGCGAAGGTCGAGGCGATGTTTCGCACCTTGCGCGACAACGCCCGATTCGTCTGGACCGATCCGGCCCAGCTGCAGCAGGCGCTGGTGTCTGGCGAGGTCGTGGCGGCGTGGGGCTGGCCGAATGTTTATAAGAACTTGAAAAAGGACAAGGTGCAGGTCGCCTTCATGACCAAGCCGAAGGAAAAGCTTGTCACATGGCTGTGCGGCATCGCCCATCTCAAATCCGCAAAGGCTCCGGAAACGGAAATCTACGATTTCATTAATGCGCTCGAGGCACCCGAATCCGGCAAGGCACTGGTCGAGAATTGGGGTTACGGTCACGCCAACACCAAGGCGCTGCAAAAGGTCGCGCCAGCAGAGCTCGAGGCCTTGGGCATAAGCGGCGATCCGAGCACTTTCCTCGCCAATGGCAACCTCCTTGGTCCCATGCCGGAGGAGCAGCGCAAGCGGCTGACCAAAATGTGGGACGACATCAAGGCGGGCGGGTAGAGAGATACAGGGCTTAGGCGCTCCGATATGTCGCGCTATTTGACCGTAGGAGCTGCCCAGCTCGGACCGATCGCCCGCGCCGAACCCCGTAAGTCGGTGGTCGGACGTCTGCTCTCCTTGATGCGGGAAGCCCATCATCTCCGCTGCGATCTCATCGCATTCCCGGAGCTGGCGCTCACCACCTTCTTTCCCCGTTGGTCAATCGAGGACGAGGAAGAGCTTGACTCGTTCTACGAGCAAGAGATGCCGGGGCCCGAGACCCGCATACTGTTCGAGGAAGCCGCGCGGCTGGGGATTGCCTTCACATTGGGCTACGCCGAGCTCGAACGCTCCGGCGGCGGCAAGCGGCGCTTCAACACCTCCATCCTTGTCGACAAGTCGGGGCGGATCGTTGGCAAGTACCGCAAGGTGCACTTGCCCGGTCATGCCGACGTCCTCGATCGGCCGGGCCAGCACTTGGAGAAGCGGTTCTTCGAGGTAGGGGATTTTGGCTTCCCAGTGTTCCGCGCGCTCGGCGCCATTCTGGGCATGTGCATCTGCAACGACCGGCGCTGGCCAGAGACCTATCGTGTCATGGGTCTTCAAGGGGTCGAGATGGTGCTCCTCGGCTACAACTCGCCCATTGGGCTCGGCGACCCGTTCGAGCTCGATGCGCTGGAGCCTTTCCACAATCACCTGGTCATGCAGGCCGGAGCCTACCAAAACGCCACTTGGGTTGTGGGCTGCGCGAAGGCAGGCGCCGAAGAAGGCTTTAATATGATCGGTCAGACCTGCATCATCGCGCCTTCCGGCGAGATCGTGGCCATGTGCGCGACCATGGGCGATGAGCTGGTAACACGCAAGTGCGACTTGGATTTCGCACGCCCGTATCGAGCCGATATCTTCAACTTCGCGGCGCATCGCCGCCCCGAGCACTATCGCCTTATCGTGGAGCGTACCGGGCCCGTTCCGCCGCCTGAGGACGACTAGGATGCATTCCGACTCCTGGGAGGTCAGCGGGTATCTCGAAGCGCGAGGGGGCCGCCTCCATATGGAGGATCAGGATCTCGTGGCCCTCGCCGAGGCGCGCGGCACGCCTCTTTTCGTCTACTCCGAGCGTCGTCTTGCCGCGAACGCCCGGCGCGTGCGCGAGGCTTTCGCGGCTCACCATCCGAGAACCGTGGTCTGCTACGCCAGCAAGGCGCTATCGAGTCTGAAGGTCCTGCGGTTGTTCAACGACTGCGGGCTCAAGGTCGAGGTCAACTCGGGCGGCGAGTTGTTTCGCGCCAGGCTTTCAGGCTTCCCGCCAAGCGCGATCGTCTTCAACGGTGTGGGCAAATCCGTCCTCGAGATTCGCGAGGCGCTTTCTCCGCCAATTCTGTCGATCAATGTCGATAGCCTGTTCGAACTCGGACGTATCGCCGAGACCGCCTCCGCGATGAACGTCACGGCGCAAATCGCGCTCCGCGTCGTCCCGGGAATCGACAGCCCGACTGCGCCGGGTAACCGGACGGGGTCGGACGCGACCAAGTTCGGTATCCGCGCCAATGAGCTGGCGGACGCGTTGACGACAGTCCGGAGCAATCCCCGAACGTTGCGCCTTGTTGGCCTCCACTGCCATATCGGGTCGCAGATCCCCGACATCGAAGCGTTTGTGTCCGCCGCTCGCCGCGTCGCGGAACTCTATAGGCCGATCCGTCAGGAGTTCGGAAGTCTGGCGCACCTGAACATTGGCGGCGGGTTCCCGCTGACATATCTGCGGGAAGCAAACGACTGGCAGGATGGGATCTTCAGCCCGACGATCGACTGTGAGGACGTGGCACGCGCCGTACTGCCGCTCCTCGCCGCCGAGCTCGGAACAGACATTGAGATCCTAACAGAGCCTGGTCGGCGGCTGGTGGGCGATTGCGCGGTGCTTCTGTCGCGCATCGAGAACGTCAAGGATCGTCCGGGTGGGCGCTGCCTGGTTCTCGATGCCGGGTACAACACGCTGGTCGAGTCCTACACCTACAAATGGTACTATCACGCCCTCTCGGCCTCCAAGCTTGGCGAAGCCGAAGCGCCGTTCCGTCTGGTTGGGCCTTTGTGCGACAACGGTGATGCCTTCCACGACATCGATGGCGAACAGTCCGCCGCTCGGCTGCGCTCCGACCCGACCTTCGCGGACCGAGGCGATCTCCTCGATGCGCTGCTCGTGCGGATGCCGCCAACGAGGCATCTGGCCGCCAGCGCCGGTCCGGGCGACATTGTCGCCTTCCTCGATGTCGGCGCTTATACGCTCGACCAGCTCACTCCCAACAATGGGCGGCTGAGACCGGAAGTGGGGTTCCTGCGCGCCGATGGTTCCTATGAGCTTCTGCGTCGCCGCGACAGCTATCTCGACCTTTTGCACAACGAGGTCGCCTGATGCTCTACGACATCGTCATCCGCAACGGCACGCTGGTCACCGCGGCCGAGACCGCGAAAGCCGATCTGGCCATCGCCGATGGACGCATCGCTGCAATCGGATGCGCGCTAGGGCGCGGACGAGAGGAAATCGATGCGACCGGCCTCTTCGTGCTGCCCGGGGGGGTCGACGCCCACTGCCATGTCGATGAGCCGCCCTTCCTCGGCGCGAGATTGGCGGACGGCTTCGAGAGCGCAACCCGCAGCGCAGCCTGCGGCGGCACGACAACGATCGTGCCCTTCGTCAACCAGCTCCCGGGCGCCACGCTCAGGGAGGCAGTCGAGGACTACCGAAGGAAGGCGTCGCCGGCGATCATCGACTATGCGCTTCACGTGATCCTCACGTCTGTCTCGCCGCAGCTTCTTGGCCAGGATGTTCCAGCCTTGATGGCTGACGGCTTGCGCTCCTACAAGGTCTTCATGACCTATCCTGGATTCATGCTCGACGACGCGGCAATCCTTGAGGTCATGGCTTGCGTTCGCGAAGGCAACGGCACCGTCATGGTGCATGCCGAGAACGGTCATTGCGTCCACTGGCTTGCGAACCGATTCGAGTCGCGCGGCGAAACGGAGCTTGCCGCCTTCGCGGCCGCTGCACCTGTCGCGGTCGAGCGGGAAGCCTGTCACCGCGCGATCACATTGGCCGAGCTCACCGGTGCCCGGTTGCTGCTCGTGCATATCTCATCGGTCGACGCGATGGATCAGATCGGATGGGCGCGTGCTCGAGGCCTCCGCGTGCTGGCCGAGACCTGCCCGCAATACCTGCTTGCAGGCATGAGCGCCGAAGAGCATGGCCAGACCGGATGGGAGGGAGCGAAGTTCGTCTGCGCCCCCCCGCCACGTGGAAGTGGCGAGGCCGAGAAGCTGTGGGCTCGCGTGGCACTGGGCGCCTTTCAGCTGTTGTCGTCCGACCACTGCCCCTACTGTTTCGAGGAAATGGATGGGAAGCGGGTGCGCGGCGGACAGCAGCCGCATTTTCGCCATGTGCCACCCGGCTTGCCAGGGCTGGAAACCCGCCTGCCCCTGTTGTTCGAGGAGGGCGTCACCAAGGGGCGCATCGGCCTAAGTCAGTTTGTAGCCTTAACGGCGACGCAGCCGGCCCAAACCTATGGCCTCTATCCCAGAAAGGGTTCGCTCATGCCCGGGGCGGACGCCGATGTGGCACTCTGGGAATGCAACCGGTCGCGGGCCATTCGCCATGCGGAACTGCACGACTCCTGCGACTACTCGCCTTACGAGGGTCGGGTTGTGTCGGCCTGGCCGATCATGACCTTTTCTCGCGGCGAACTCGTCTGGAACAATGGCCAGCTGCCAGCGTCGCCTGGTCGAGGCCAGTTCGTCACGCAAGGTCCTCACCCGTGAGGCACGCGCGCTCGCTCGCCGAGGTCGCTGGGCAAGGCCTATGTAGCGGCTGCGGGCTGTGTGCCGGCCTCGTGCCTGATCTCATTCACATGTCGATGTCGCGCGAGGGTTATCTGCGCCCGCGTTTCTCAGGCCCGCTCGGGACGGCGCTCGACCGCCGGCTTCTCGCTGTATGCCCCGGCGATCGTCAAGAACCCTCGCCCACGGACGCTCCCCATTGCGACTTGGTATGGGGACCATATCACCGCGTTGTCAGCGCCTATGCGCGCGACGAGGAGTTGCGGTTCAAGGCCTCCTCCGGAGGTATGATCTCAGCCGTCTGCCTGCATCTCCTCGAGACCGGGCGGGTCGATTTCGTGCTCCATATAAGGCCTGATCCACGCGCGCCGCTGCGTTCGATTGCGCATGCGAGCCGCAGCCGGGAGGAGATCGTCGCTAGCGCGTCGGCGCGTTATGGGCCGGCGGCCCCGCTCGCCGGGATAAGCGCTCTGCTGGACCGTGGCGAGCGCTTCGCGGTCGTCGGCAAGCCCTGCGACATCTCGGGTCTGAGAAACCTTGCCCGTAGCGACCCGCGTGTCGACGTCCTCGTGCCCTACAAAATCGCATTCTTTTGCGCCGGTGTTTCCAGTCTTCGAACCTCCGAGCGGATCGCTGGAAAGTATGGGCTCTCCCCGGAAGACGTCGCGATGTTGCGCTACCGGGGTCATGGCTGCCCCGGCCCCACCCGAATCGTTGCCAAGGACGGGCGTGTCTTCGAGCAGACCTACGAGGCGACATGGTCGGAGGAGCTCAATCAGGAGATCCAGTTCCGTTGCAAGATCTGCCCGGACGCAATCGGCGAGCAGGCCGATATCGTTTGCGGCGATGCATGGGTGGGCGCCGACGGCTACCCTTACGCCGAGCACGAGGGCTGGAACGTCGTCGTCTGCCGCTCGAGGGCTGGCGACCATCTGTTGGCCGAAATGGAAAGCGAAGGCTCTATTGTCGTCAAGCCTCTGCGTGCTCGCGATCTCGACCGGATTCAACCCCATCAAAAGGAGCGCAAGGAAGAGATGCTCGCCAGACTGGCGGGTCTCGCCTTGGCCGGCGGCCCGGTGCCGCGCTACAGGGGGTTACGGGTCTGGTCGGCGGCGCTCCCGAGCTGGCGGGGCTTCGCCAGGACCGCTTTCGGCACCTACCGCAGAGCCAGACGCGATGCGAGCCGAGAGGATGGCGGGGCTGGCGCACGATCCGAAGCCGCGCCGCTCGGCGCCTATGGACTGCTCGGTCCCTCCCTGCTCTTTATGGCCGCCGGGCTCGGCCTGCCGCTCCTGCTTCTCGCCGCGTTCAGCATTTGGACCCAGGACTACCTGACGATCGACCGCACGCCGACTTTGGCCAACTACACGCGCGCTTTCTCCTCGCCGCTCTATGTGTGGCTCGTGGCCAAAAGCACCCTGATCGCGCTCGCGGTCACGGCTGCGGTGCTCGCTCTCGCCTATCCGATCGCCTACTTTGTCGCCTTCCACGCCGGCCGGCTTAGGGCGCTATGGCTGGTGGCAGTGACCGTGCCGTTTTGGACAAGCTACCTTCTGCGGATCTTCGCTTGGAAGGTCATCCTGGGCTACAATGGTTTGATAAATTCCGGCTTGATGGAGCTCGGACTCATCACCGTTCCCCTGAACTTCCTGTTGTACACGCCGTTCGCGGTCGTCGTGACGCTCACACATGCCTGGGTTCCCTTCGCAATCCTTCCCATTTATGTGAGCCTGTCAAAGATCCATCAGGAGCTTATCGAGGCCGCTGCCGACTTGGGTGGCAACGCCTGTCAGCGCTTCACGACGGTGATCCTTCCCTTGTCAATGCCGGGCGTCCTGTCGGCAGCGCTGCTCGTTTTCATTCCGACCGCAGGGGACTATGTGACGCCGGCATTGGTGGGCGGCAGCTCCGGCGCCATGATCGGCAACATCATCCAAGCGCAGTTTGGACGGGCGAACGACTGGCCGCTCGGCGCCGCGCTCTCCATCGTTCTCATGATCACGGTAACCTTCGTGGCGCTCCTCGCCGAGCGTGCACTGCGGCTTCGGCCGGCACGGACATGACTCGGCGCGGGCCGCTGCTGCTCTATGCCTACGCTATTGGCTTCCTGGTGTTTCTTTACGGCCCGGTGGTGCTCCTGCCGATCTTCTCCTTCAACGACTCCTCGACGATCGCATTTCCCCTAAAGAATCTGACCTTCCGCTGGTACGACGCCCTGGCCAACGATCCGGGACTGCAGCGAGCCCTTTGGGCAAGTCTCGCGGTTGCACTCAGCGTATCAGTGATGGCGACAGTGCTTGGCGGGTTGGCGGCCTTTGCCCTCTCTCGCTATCGCATCGCCGGCAAGCGAATAGCGACAGGGTTCATGCTGCTGCCGCTGGTCGTGCCAGGCCTGGTGCTGGGCGTGTCTCTGCTGGCGATCATTGCCTCGGCCGGGGTGACTTTGTCGCTCATGACCGTGGCCATCGGGCATCTCGTTCTTTGTCTACCATTCGCGCTGATCGTCATGCTTTCGCGCTTCGAGAGCTTCGATGTCAGCCTCGAGGAGGCGTCACGAGATCTCGGCGCGGGACCAGTCGCGACCTTCCTGCGCGTGACCCTGCCTTTGGCGATGCCTGGCTTGTTCGCGGCCCTTCTGCTGACCTTCACGATCTCCTTCGACGAGTTCGTAGTTTCGTTTTTCCTTGCTGGCTCCGAACCCACATTGCCGGTCTACATCTGGAGCCAGCTGCGCTTCCCCCAGAAACTGCCATTGCTCCTGGCGCTAGCTTCCCTGATCCTGGTCTTCTCGTTCCTGCTTGCGTGCATTGCGGAGCGTTTCCGGCGCAAAGCGATCTTTTCACGGGGGGCCGTCGAGGTACTGGTACTTCGCAAAATTGATTCCTGAGGGCGCGGCTCCTGAGGTTCGCGGGTTAACCCCCCGGGACTGACGCGCTGCAAAAGCTGTTCGCACCTGCAGCACGCGCGACCTTGACCGCGGCCTGTTAGGTTGCGTGCAAGATTGCGCGCTGGTAGTTCGATCGAGGTCGCCACAACGTCGACCCGGCCGTCCGGGCCGCCTGGCTGGAGGACATGTTCCTGCCGCCGGACGTGCTCGAGTGGGCGCTGAACGCCGTCGTGGTGCGTAGCGGTGTGTTCTCCGTCGTCAGGGCGTGCCTATAGAGGCAGCGGTCGTCTTTCGGTTGCGAGCGCCCCGCAGGAGCGTGACAAATTCCCGCCGCCTCTTGGAGCTTCCCATCCTGCCGAGACTTCCGGGCGCGAGCTGAGGCTATCAAATTTGGGGACGACGTCTGTTGTGCATCACAGCAAAATAGACAGCCGATTGGCGGCTCAGGGTCCTCAGCGCCGATTTCGCGATGTCCGAGGCAAGTCTGCTCGCCTGTCCTCCGCTGTGTCATCCATGAACAAACGTGGCCCGACGAACGCGCTATTAGTCGAAGAGCGGAACGTCTGATTGATGCCCCTTGGCGGTTGTCCCTGCCAGCTCGGGCCGGCCAGCATGTAAAAACCCGGAGTCGTGCCGTACATCTTGCCGACAGTGGCGAAGCTGTCCGTTCGGGTATCGACAATCTGATAGACCCAGAAGCGGTCCCCGAAGTCCGGCACCTGGAGCACGACAGGGGAGACATCGAGACCCACAAACCCAGCACCATAGACCACATCCTGGTTGGGGCATGCGACACTCCGCTGCTTGGTGTGATGTAATCGGTGAGCATGGCGAGCCGGTTAAGCGGTGCCGATGGCACCGGCCCTGCAAAGATGAAATCCTTGATCGACTGAAAGAAGAGCCGCCGGTTGTACATGTTGACCAGCGGCCAGGCCCAGAAATAGGCATCGCGCGCGATGTGCCTGGCATAGGGCTCGGTGATCTTGGTGCGCGCATCGGGGCCGGGCGGCAGCGCTCTGTTCCAGCCGGGTGCCGGGGTGAGCATAGGCGGTTGCTGTTGCGCTTCGGCTTTTCCGAGCGGCGCGCTAGCGCCGATCGCAGAGGCAGCCGCAAGCGTCGCGCCGCCGAGCAGGAGTTCGCGGCGGTC
>Ga0075430_100004054_pt1 | contig 12363 bp, 10 predicted proteins | sample RhiMetdeltSRZDD4_FD_75294 | JGI IMG/M metagenome (GOLD analysis project Ga0075430, IMG submission 75294) | Populus rhizosphere microbial communities from Tennessee, USA - Rhizosphere MetaG P. deltoides SRZDD4 | ecosystem: Host-associated > Plants > Roots > Rhizosphere > Soil | place: USA... | reverse complement strand
AAATCCCGCCAACAACCTACCAGCGATCCTTGCCCATCGACCAGCGATCCAAGCTGGCGAGATACTCACGGAACAGGACCATGCGCATCGCCACCGCGCGGCGCACCCGATCCTGGCGGTCCTCGGTGGTCGCATAGCGCTTGAGAAATATCTGCGGCACGCTGCCGTGACCTTCTTCGTCTTCGGTGATCTTGCGATACGGCTGCTTGATCCACTCGGGAACGTCAGGCGACTTTAGACACATTTGAATGAGGTAATTGGCCACGGTTTCACCCGCTAGCGACAAGCCGGCGACACGCTCGCAGGTGTCGTTCAGTCCTTCCATCGCATTGAACATAGCAATCTGCGCCGGCAAAGGCTTGTAGTCGAATGGCTCGGCGCCAAGGTCGCAAATCCGTTTGGTCAGCAACTGCGCATGCACCATTTCCTCGTGCGCTGACTCCGCCATCGTCGCTTTGACATCGAGCTCCGGCGTCGTCTTGAGCCAAGTGCCGAATAAATCGGCAGCGCGCAGCTCGTTAAACAATCGGCTCTGCATGACGCGAATGCGTTGCTCATCCGAGCGCAGCGGAATGTAACTGTAAGCCGGTGGATTAGCGTCGAGCGAATGGCAAAACTCGCGCACCGGCGCGAGTATTTCGTTGAGAAACTCTTCGCTGTTCATGTAGTTAATGCCATCGTCGATCTTCGATTCTCGATCCTCGGACTTGGGCTAGCCGCTTAGACCCGCCAACCCTTCTGCGAGATATCGATACCGTTGCCTTCGGGATCGTGGACACGATATTCGGCGAAAGGAATCCGTTCCGGACGCGCCGCGCCGCGGCGCACGCCGGCCTTTTCGGCGCGCGCTTGCATTTCTTCGTTGCTTTTGACGTGAAAGCCGAAATGATTGAGCCCTATCGGCTCTTCCTTGCGCTGATATAAAAGCGCCAAGTTGAAATAGCCGTCGGAAACGAAGATCGAAGAGCGGTCGGTTTTTTCCACCTCTTTCATATCGAGAACCTTGCAGTAGTAATCTGCCATGCGCTGCGGATCGGGGGTGTACAGAGCGATGTGGCGGATCGGCACGGGGCGCTGCTCGTAGGCGACGTCGAAAGCGCGCCGGCAAACACCGACCGTGTTACCGTCGGGATCGCGCAGCTCAAATTCCACGCCGGTGATCGCGTCGACCTGAATCAGTTCCGACTCCTGGGCGCCAGCCTGCACCAATTTTTTTCCCAAGGATTCGACGCGGACGGTTTCGAAGATCAGATGCTTCAAAACTTGCTTGTGCGGCTCCGTTTCCGGAACCAGCGCCAGATTAAAAGCTCCGTCCGAAAGAAACACTGCGCCTTTTGCTTCCTCGATTTTTTCGAGCTCGAAGACTTCCTGATAAAAAGCCGCGAGCCGTCCGGGGTCTTCAGCAGCGATAACCAACTGGCGCAATTGTGGCATAATCTTCGTGACCTACCTTCCCTGAAGATGGCTCGACACTAACACATTGGCGCATGAGATTCACTGTAACAAAGACGACATCGACGGCGTCATCTTTTGCTCCGTCAAAGACGATCGGACGGGCACGAGCAGCTTGAATATGCTGCCTACGCCCAACTCGCTCGACAGGCGAATTTCACCACCGAGCGCCGACGCCAGCTTGCGGCAAAGACCGAGCCCCAAGCCGGTACCGCCGTAGTGGCGCGTCGAGGAGCCGTCGAGCTGGCGAAAATCTTCGAAGATAACATCTTGATCTTCGCGCTTGATGCCGATGCCAGTATCGGCGACGGCTATTTCCAAAAACTCGCCGCCGCCTTCGCTGATTTCGCGGATCGATAGATCGATCTTACCCTTTTCCGTAAACTTGAGCGCGTTAGTCAAAAGCTGCACCAAAATCTGTTGCAGCTTCTGCCCGTCGCTTTCGATGGTGTCGATGGCGGATTCGACGTGAATGCCGAACTGAATGGGCCGTTCGCGAATGAGCCGCTGCGTCATCATTTCCAAGCAGGTCCATATTTCTCTGAGCTTGACGATCTCGAATTGCGCCGACGGCCCGTCGGTTTCCATGCGCGAAAAGTTCATCAAATTGTCCATCAGATTCGACAGCTCTTGGCTGTTGTTGACAAGCCGAATAAGGATATCGCGCGCGCCCCCGGTCAAATCCAAATCGCGCAAAATCTCGCTAAAGCCGATGATCGTGCTTACCGGCGTACGCAGCTCGTGGCAGATGTTGGCGACAAAGTCTTTCTTCACGCGGTCCATTTCGATCAGTTTTCGATTGCTGTTTTCGACCCGCTGGTAAGCCCGGATCGACTCCTCATAGAGCCGGCCGTTTTCCAACGACAACGCCAATTGGTCGGTGAGCGTCGCCAACAGACGGAAATCTTCGGCGCTGTATTCGTGCCCCGAGCGCTTCGCGCCGAACGCCACCGCGCCACGGACTTGCCGTTCGTACACGAGCGGCAGCAGCAACTCGGCATTCCAATGTTGAAAAATTTCTAGCACGCGCTCCCGGCTTTCCCGATAACGCGGATGGGTCATCGCTTCGGCGCGGGCCACGGCCCGATAGTCTGCGGCAGGCCAAATTTCGCCAAGCCTTCCCGTTTCGGCCGAAATCGTATCGATCCTCGGTGCCATCGACTCGTTCGCCACGATCATAGACTCGGCGGCTTCTTTGGCTCGATAAACTATCACCGCATTGGAAATTCCAAGCGGCGCCGTCACCCGATCGATAAAGCCGTGGGCCAATGAAGCGGCGGAGTCGAGGCTACGGAGATAAAAACTGATTTCCGCTTGGAGCTGCGCCGGATCGTAGTCCTGGCGAAAAATATAACGATCGACCACTCCTTCCAACCAACGCAGCAACGGATTGAACAGGGCAACGACGAGAATAGAGAAAAAGATCGGCACCAGCGGGTCTTTGGCGTAGGCGCCGATCCAGGGCGCGACTAAAAATGCAATGACCGCGTAGATCGCTACCAACAAGCCGAGCAGGGCGATGCGGCTCAAGCCGACCCGCAAGGCATTGCCGAGATCAAAAAGACTGTACTTCAGCAAGGCATACGCCACCGAAATGGGAAAAAAGATCGTCGGAATCAAGGCGAGATTGTACGGCACCTGAATTTGATACGTACTCGTGAGCACGGTCATCAGTGCCGGAAGCAGAAATCCCAAAAGCGCGCCGACAAACATGACGCGCAAACGCGACCGGTCTAAGTCCGATTCGCTGCGGCGCAGAGCGTTTCCGGTAATCAGCAGAAAACTAGCGGCGCCGATACAGACGTAAACATAACCCGCGCGAAAATTGTCAATCCAGATCTCGGACGGGCCGAAATAAGTCATGCTGTTCAGGAGTCCCAGTGCCAGGCCGACGCCGTAGATAAGCGCGATGAAGCGGGGCCGAAGCAAACCGTGCACGCTGTCGCTGCGCAGCATCAGTGCCAAATGGATGGCCGCACTCGGCGTGAGCGCCAACGCGAAGATGCGCAGCTCCTTCGGCAGCATCGCCTCGGTCATGAAATCAAACGTGGTCTGAAACCAAACGAAAACCGCCAAAACCATGAAACAGAGCGGTAGCGCCACGGGCGATGAAGCACGGTAAAAATAAGGAGCCACGCCGATCAGCAGAAATGCCAGACCAATGATGATGTAAACACCGAAGCTCAATAGCCAGTCACGAAAACTAAAAGTCATCGTCGCTACGGTATAGTCGCGCAATTGTTGATCGCGGATCACCTGGTAATGAAGGGCGCTGCCCACCGGATTTCGACGTACGAGATCATAAAGCTCGGCACGATCGCGCAGTGAACGACCCGCCACGCGAACAATGCGATCCAAGGATTGCAGCCCGGCATGGGAGCCCGTCCAACCGGGCACAAAGTAGGGGCCGACGGTGAGGTTTTCATGGACGAAAAATCCTGGAAAGGGTTGATTGATCCAACGGCTCGATGAGAGAAACGATTCGCCGATGAGAAGGAAGCCAAATACGCCGGTCAATAGAAGCAGCGAGTATCTTTGCCAGGTGTTTTGGCCCATGAAGTATCCCTCCAGCGCAAGCTCTCGACATCACGCCTTTATCAAGGCCGATCGAAGGCTGTCAAGGTAGGCTAATGTAGGAGAAGTTAGCGATAACCAGCACGCGCCCGAAGACAAGCCTAAATGAAAGCAACGAAGGTGCACCGCGCGCAAATCCGACGGGCTGACCAAGTTGCAAAACCGGCAAGCTAAATCTTGGCAATGGTCTCGCTCGGCAAGACGATCCGGGTTTGGCGGCCGAGGATTTCTAGCAAAACGGCGACGCGCTCGCTGCCTTTTAGCTTTTGCTCAAAGACTGCCTCAAGGCCTGAGAATGGGCCCTCATTGATGCGCACGGTGTCGCCCGGCTTGGCGTTGACGGGATCGATCTCCGCGACTCCGCCCGGACAACGTTGGCGCAACCCTTCGATGATATTTTCGCCGACCTCGGCGAGGCGGCTACCAAAGGTGAGAAAATCCTTCACTCCGGGAGAGTAGCGCGCCGCTTTGCCAGAAGTCACCATATCGAGACGGCAGAACACGTAGCCGGGAAATAGCGGCGCCAGCACCCAATGGAACCGGCTGCCGATTCGCCGCCGCGTGCGCATCCACGGTAAGAATACTTCCAAACGAAAATCGGTTAACCGCTTTTCAACGTCCTTTTCGCGATTGACTTTGGTTTGGATGGCGTACCATCTGATCCCAGGTTCGATCTGCAGTGCTTCTTGTCTCATCAGAAAACAAGCAACCTCGTCAGTAAATTGTTCGACTCATGCCGCTCCACGGCTGTCTAGTCTAACAGACAAACTTGCGGATGATAACCTGCGCTGCTTTTCTTCACGGAAAAAGCGCTTAGCGCAAAGGATTGAATTTTCTTGACTTCGGCGTCAAATTGGGGTGCAATAGAGTTGTTGAGGTTGTGAACTGAAGACCCTGTGCGTTGTTAACGTCTAACTTTCGAAGAGGCGCGTGGCTGCCCGACCAGGCAATTTGAAGGAGGTCGAATGCAAGCCTTGAAATACAGCCGGTTCTCGGCACCCGTGATCCCCCCTTTTGCATTCGTCTCTTGGCAGTTTGCTCGCGCAAGGTGATGCACGATTTTAAAACATTGCCCGCGCCAGCTTCGCATTTCGTAGCAAGCATCTATCCCCTACTAAATCCCGTTCCCCTGAGTTTCCGCCACGGGCCATTTACACCAACCATCGGCCATAGCATGATGATAAACGGAGGCTGCTCCAATGGACAATAAGGAATTCGAAGCTCTCATCAAGAAAGATCGCGACATGCACCAATCGCGTTCGTGGCGCGGCAACCTGCTCGGCTACCTGGAAAAGGTGAAAGCCGATCCAACGATTGCCAAGCTCGCCCATGCGCGCACGTACGATACGATCATGAAGCGGGGCGTGCGCGACATTCATGAGAACAGCGATCCCCACGTCAAACGGCTTTACAAAGATGAGTCGATCAAGCTCTTCGATTTTTTTAGCGACGAGTTCTTCGGCATCGAGAAAACCGTTTCACAAATCGTGCGCTACTTTCACGCTGCCTCGCTCAAAGGCGAGGAAAGCCGCCAGGTCCTCTACTTGATGGGACCGGTTGGCTCCGGCAAAAGTTCCCTGGTGGAAAAGCTTCACCGCGGCCTCGAGGAAAGCGAGCCGTTTTACGCCATCGAAGGTTGCCCGATGTTCGAGGAGCCGTTGCATCTGATTCCGCGCCATCTGCGCAAAGAGTTTGAAAAAATGCTCGGCGTTCATATCGAGGGCGATCTCTGTCCGGTCTGTCGCTACAAGCTGGTTCACGAGTACGCCGGCAAGTACGAGGAGTTCCCGATTTGCACGGCCGAATTCTCCAAACGCTCGCGCGTCGGCATCGGTGTGGTACCGCCCGTCGATCCGAACAACCAGGACACCTCCGTGCTGATCGGCAGCGAGGATATTTCCAAATTGGATCTTTACTCCGAGGGCGATCCCCGAGTTTTGGAATTGAACGGCGCGCTCAACATCGGCAACCGAGGTCTCGTCGAGTTTATTGAGGTGTTTAAAAACGAGATCGAATACCTGCACTGCATGATCACCGCAACTCAGGAAAAAGTAGTGCCCGCGCCGGGGCGCCACGGCCTGGTTTACGTCGACACGGTGATCGTGGCGCACTCGAATGAAGCAGAGTGGCAGAAGTTTAAAGCGGATCATACCAACGAAGCGATTCTCGACCGCATCGTGGTGGTGCGCGTGCCGTACAATCTGCGCCTCTCAGAAGAAGTCAAGATCTACCAAAAGATCATCCGCAACTCCGATTTCCGCGCGCACGTCGCGCCGCACACGTTGGAAGTTGCCTCCATGTTCGCGATTCTTTCGCGCCTCGAGCCGACCAACAAGTGCGACCTGATGACCAAGCTCAAACTTTACAACGGCGAGGAAGTCATCGAAAAAGGCCGTACCAAGAAAGTCGACGTGCAGGAGCTGCGCGACGGCAGCAAGCGCGAAGGCATGGCCGGTATTTCCACGCGCTTTATCATGAAGGCCCTGGACAATGCCCTCTCGGACAATCACGCCGGCAATTGCATCAATCCGATCAACGTGCGCGAAGCCTTTATTAACATGGTCAAGGAATCGGACATGCCGGACGATACTCGAAAACAGTACCTCGAGTTCTTGCAGGACACCTTGCACAAGGAATATTTGGAGATCCTCGAAAAAGAAATCACCCGCGCCTTTGTTTACTCCTACCAGGAACAAGCCGAAGCGCTGTTTCAAAATTATCTCGATCACGCCGAGGCCTATGTCAACAAGAGCAAGGTCAAAGACCGCAACACGAAAGAGGAGCTGGCGCCCGACGAAGGATTCATGAAATCGATCGAAGAACAGATCGCGATCATTGGTTCGGCGGCGGACGGCTTTCGCCAGGAAGTGATCGCCTATCTGTGGGCGGCCAACCGGCGCGGCGAGAAGATCGATTATCGCAGCTACGAGCCGTTGAAAGAGGCGATCGAGAAAAAGCTGATCACCTCGGTGCGCGATTTGAGCCGGGTCATCACTAAATCCCGCATGCGTGACGAGGAACAGTCGGAGAAATACGACGCCATGGTGAAAACCCTGCTCGATCACGGCTATTGCCCGAGCTGCGTCGATATGGTGCTCAAGTATGCGGCCAACAATCTCTGGAAAGATTAGAGCGGTTCCACGACAAACGCGATCGCGCCGCTTTTGAGGTGATCCCGTGGCCTCTACCATCTTTCGCCCGTACAACTCATCCTCCGCTCAGCGCAGCGATCGCAGTGCCGGCGATCGTTTGCGCCACCGCCAAAAGGTGCGCGAGGCGATCCGCAACAACATCGCCGACATCATCGCCGAAGAATCGATCATCGGTAAAGACAAGAATCGAATCATCAAGGTGCCCATTCGCGGCGTCAAAGAGTATCGCTTCATCTACGGCGACAATGCTCCCGGCATCGGCCAGGGCGGCGACGGCGAGCCCAAGCCCGGCGATGTATTAGGTCAGGGCAAAGACGGCAAAGGCGGCCAGCAGGCCGGCGACCGGCCCGGCATCGACTACTACGAGACCGATGTCAGCCTGGATGAATTGATCGATTTGATGTTCGAAGATTTGGAGCTGCCCGACATCGAGCGAAAACGACTGCGCCAGATCGAGATCGAGCGCCAGTTCCGTCAGAAAGGGTTCCGCCGCAAAGGCATTCGTGTGCGTTTGGATAAAAAGCGCACGGCGCGTTCGCGCGTCAAGCGCAAGAAAGCTTCGATCAAACACCATCCGGGGGTTCCGCCGCCGGCGCGCTTTCCCTTTCACGAAGACGATTTACGCTACCATCACACGATCACCGACACGCGTAACGAATCCAACGCGGTCGTGCTCTGCATCATGGACACTTCCGGCTCCATGGATACGATGAAGAAATATCTGGCGCGCAGTTTCTTTTTCCTTCTCTATCAGTTTCTTTGCACGCGCTATCAAAACGTCGAGATCGTTTTCATCGCGCACCACACCGAAGCGCACGAGGTGACTGAGGAAGAGTTCTTTCACAAGGGCGAGTCCGGCGGCACTTTTATCTCGTCCGGTTATAACAAGGCGCTGGAAATCATCGAGGCGCGCTACCACCCGGCCCTGTGGAACGTTTATGTGTTTCACTGCTCGGACGGCGACAATTTCGAGTCGGACAATGAAGCCGCGTTGAAGGCCGCCAAAGAGCTGACGCAGACCGCCAACCTTTTCGGCTACGGTGAGATCAAGCCGCTCGGCTCCGGCTATTACGGCAGCAGCATGATCACGTTTTTTTCACAGATCCAGGAAGCGAATTTCCAGACCGTGCAGATTCAGAAGAAAGAAGATATTTGGAATTCCTTCAAAACTTTTCTGAGCAAGGACCGCGCTCGCGAAGACGCCGCATAACCGCATCCCTATGGCCACTGGGTACACCATCGAAGATCTCGAACGTTGGAATGACCGAATCCTCCCCTTGGTGGAGCGCTTCGGCCTCGATCCTTTCCCGCAAGAATTCGAAGTTTGCGACCATGAGGACATGCTCTCCTACATGGTCTACTCCGGCATGCCTTCCCATTACCCGCACTGGTCCTACGGCAAGAACTTCGAGAAGCTCAAGACCTTGTACGAGTACGGCGTCAGCGGTCTGCCCTACGAGATGGTGATCAACTCCAATCCATCGATCGCCTATCTCATGCGCGACAACAGCCTCGCCTTGCAGGTGCTGACAATTGCCCACGTTTACGGCCACAACGATTTTTTCAAAAACAACTTCACCTTCCGCTCGACTCGGGCCCAATACACCGCCGAAACATTTAAGAGCCATGCCAACCGTGTGCGCCATTACGTTGAAGATCCAAGCATAGGCCTGGAAAAGGTTGAAGCCGTTCTGGACGCCGCCCATGCGCTGTCCTTGCAATGCCGGCGTAATTTCGCGATCAAAAAACTGACGGCGGACGAAGAGCTCAAAATGAAAATGGCGGAATCCGAGCCGCCGATCGACCCGTTTAGCAGCATCCATCGGCGCCGGGAAACCGCCGCACCGGATTTGAACAAGGTGCCGCTCTATCCGGATGAGGACCTGTTGATTTTCATCCGCGACCACAACCGCCAGCTTAGCGAGTGGGAAAAGGATCTCTTGACCATCGTCCATGAGGAGGCGCGCTACTTCGTGCCGCAGATCGAAACGAAAATCATGAACGAAGGTTGGGCAAGCTTCTGGCATAAACGGATTCTCGAGACCCTCGAACTCCCCCAGGAATTGCACCTAGAGTTCATCGTGCGCCACACTCAAGTTCTGCGACCAAGCCCGGGCAGCTTGAATCCCTATCACGTCGGCATGAAAATCTGGGAAGACATCGAAAAACGTTGGGACCATCCCAGCGCGACCGACCTGGAAGAATTCGGCCCGCGCAAGAAAAACAGCCAGGAGAAAATGTTCGAAGTGCGCGAGGTGGAGCGCGACGCGTCGTTTTTGCGACGCTATCTGACCGAGGAGCTGATCCGCGAACTCAATCTATTTGAGTACAAAAGTCGCGGCAACGACCAAGTAGTCAGCCGCGTCGCCGACAAAGAAAACTGGCGCGAGATTAAAGAAACGCTGATTCAAAACGTCGGCACCGCGACCATTCCGGTCATCAAAGTCGAGGATTCCGATTACGCCAACAGCCGCACCCTGTTGCTCAAGCACCATCACGACGGGCGCGACCTGCAGCTCGAATACGCCGAGAAAACATTGAGGTACGTCAGCCAGCTCTGGGGCCGCGACGTTGCCATGGATACCGTACTGGACGGCCGAAACACGCAGTTGGTCTTTTCCGACGGCAAATTCGCCCTCAAAAAAGCGGCCTGACGCGCCGCGCTTTCCTTTCGGTTGCCAAAAATCCGCTGCCGTGCGACTACTGGCCTGCTAACGGATCCGCGCTATGGCATCCTTAGACGTAATCGCCGCGCTGCAAAAATACCTATCGAACTCGCTTGCTGGCGCGGCCGTCCGGGGCCGCTCGCTGACCGGCATCATCGGCGATGCGCCGTCGCACTATTCCAAAAGTCCCGCTTTGTGGAACGCGGCGTTCGAGCAGCTTGGCTTGAATGCTGTCTATCTGCCGTTCGATGTCGACGCCCCGCATGTCGGCGATCTACTCGCAGCTTTAAAATCGGCGAAACAGTTTTTAGGCGCTAACGTGACCGTGCCGCATAAAGTCCGGGTAATGGATTTTCTCGAGGAGCTTGATCCCGGCGCCCGGCGCATTCAGGCGGTCAACACGATCGCGCGCGGCGCCGACGGCCGGTTGGTCGGCTATAATACCGACGGCGAGGGGTTCGTCGAGAGCCTATTGCGGTGCCAACCGGATCGCGACGAACATTTTGTCACGTCGCTCAAAGAATTAACCGTGCTGCTGCTCGGCGCCGGCGGCTCGGCGCGCGCCGTGGCGTTTCACGTTGCGGATTTGCTCGAAGGCGGACAGCTAATCATTTGCAACCGTACGCCCGAGTCTGCGCGCTCCTTGGCCGGCGAGATTCAGAAAGTTGGCCGTCGAGCGAGCGCCATCGATGAAGCGGAACTGAGCGATTGGGCGCCCCATGCCGGATTGATCATCAACAGCACGACCAAGGGCCAAGGCGGTCTGCGCAAATTATCCAACGGCATGGCGACCTTGCTCGAATCCTACTCCGCGCTGGCGCCGGCTCATCCGCCGGCTTTCGCGGAGGCGGATGCCGTAAAACCCGATTTCGTTGAGCGCTGGTCGAAGGCGGCGAGGGCCGACATCGAAGCGAACCATGAAGCGTCACTGAAAGTGGTCGAGCGCGTCCCGGCGCCCACGCGCTTTTACGATCTGATTTATCATCCGGCAGAGACGGTTTTCTTGCGCCACGCCAGAAGCACCGGGCATCCGACGATGAACGGCAAGGCCATGATCGTCAATCAAGCAATGATCGCCTTTTGCGAGCGCATCTGCGCCACAGAGCTTCACGCGCGCGGCCTCGACACGGCTGAGACGCGCCGGCAAATTTTAGAAATCATGTATCGAGCTTGGTAAGACCGAGCACCCTCTTCTCGAAAGAGTTTAGGTCTTATGACGATGCCGTGACCCGCTACGAACTTGTGATGATCGCGCCGCACTCCTCGCAGCGATATTTGGCCGCGCCATCGTCCAGCGCTTCTAGCTCGTCGAAATCATACCGGCGCTCGCCCGACTGGTCGTAACATTCCGGGCAATAGCCGTCGCCCAACTCCTCGCCGTCAAGAGTCAAATGGCAATGCCGGCAGCGCAGCGTGCGCTTGCGCGCCGGCAAAAATTCGAGCGCGGTGTGTTTGCAGGAAACCACGGGTAAAAAATTGATATCTTAGCGCGAAAGCTTGGTGACCGAGAGGATGTCGCCGGTGCTGACTTGGACAATGCCCTGTTCAGATTCGAGCGAGAAATTTCCCGAGTCGTCTTTCCGGGTAATACGTCCTTCCATCGGATTTGGAAACCGACCGGTTTCCGGCCGCAGCGTGACCTTAACCCGGTCGCCGATCGCCAATATTTTTAAGGAATTGGCCAACGATTCGAATATTGCCATGAGCCCTCCTATAATAGCCTCCGATTTTTTCGCGCCTATCAGTCCGCTCTATTTTCAGCTTAGCTCTTTTCAGATGCAATTTCGTCAGATCACTATAGTTATCTCGATGACTGTCTATCTATTTGACCGCAAAATTTACTGAATCAATTTATTGTAGCGGCGGTCGTTTGACCTCTTGTTTACTATCGAACAGCCCGTCAGACTCGCCCCTCCGGGCAAAGCTATGGGATCATGCGGACGCCAACGGAGTTAATACCGCGCATCCTCCGCTCCATTGCCGCGGAGTGAGTCAACGCACACCTGCCGCGAAGTCGCTTTCTTTAATGAACCGCCAACCAGCCGAACCAGCGGCTCCTTCATCATCGGATGCACCGCTTATCCCCTTGATGTTCCCGACCATGACGTAGTCGTCGGCGCGAATATAAGTTTTCAATTGCTTCAAAAAAATTTCTTTCGACATTTCCATCGGGCCGATGAAGCTGAAAAGACGATGCCATAACGGCACCGTTTGTACTACGACGGCCCAGTTGCCGTTTAGGCCGACGATGTCGCCGCGGCGTTTAACCTCGTCGATACTCGCTAGACTCACCGGGCCCGCGGAAACATCCAGCGTCTCGTCGACGTCGAACGCATAAATATTCATGGGTTCTGGCTCCCTCCTGCCATGCCTGAAATATCTTAAAATAGGGGGGATCTTTCCGGCAAGCGCATTCGAATCGGCCGCGTTGAATTCTCTTTGAGACGCTAACCCACAGATCGAATTATGGTGTAATCTGGGATGATGGAAAACGTGGAAGTTTTGCTTATGCCGCAGCT
>Ga0075430_100004046_pt1 | contig 12374 bp, 13 predicted proteins | sample RhiMetdeltSRZDD4_FD_75294 | JGI IMG/M metagenome (GOLD analysis project Ga0075430, IMG submission 75294) | Populus rhizosphere microbial communities from Tennessee, USA - Rhizosphere MetaG P. deltoides SRZDD4 | ecosystem: Host-associated > Plants > Roots > Rhizosphere > Soil | place: USA... | reverse complement strand
CCTCAGCGACGGTCGGGCACGGGGTGGAGGTGGCGGGCGCCGCGAGCTGCCATCTGGTGTGGTGTCCGATTGGCGCCCGCTGCCGAAGCGGGTGCAGCTGTCAGGGTACACAGGGGACGTCTCGAAATCAGTCAGGATCCGCCCTGATTTCCGTAGAAGCTCTGGGGTATCCCGGCCTGTGATCGCTAGGGACGTGAGTGTGCTTCGGCGTAGGGTGAGCATCGAATCCGTGGCTACGCGTCGCCGTGGGAGCCGCTGCCTGATCCCTGTGGCTGACGATACACCTTGCGGAAGCTGCCATCTCGCAGGACTTCGACGCCGCCGCGAGCGGTGAGGCGGAAGACACGGTTCCGCAGCAGATTCCGCTTCGGCCCCCACCAGTCGAGGAACCTCCGAAGCGCCTCTGCCAGGCGCCGGGGCGGGCACACAAACACCAGGATGCCCCCATGGTCGTTGGGGAGCCGATCCTGGCGCAGGAAATCCTGGTCGTGTGTCACAAAGAGAAAGCGTCGCGGACCCTGGTGGATCTCGGGATCGGCGGCGTCTGGGCGAAAGCGATGTTCTCGCTCATGCTCTCCGATCTGGCGGAAGCGAGCGAGGTTGCTCAACTGTTCGCCGACGTCAACCTGGACGTTATGGTCGAGCAGAACGAAGGGGGGCTTTCGCTCCTCGCGGCGTGGCACCGGCTAGGCGTGGCTAGTGCTTGTTGTCGCGGGGCGGGAACGGGTCGTTGCCGTAACTGTCTTTGCCCCTGATCTTGCCGTCAAGGCCATGGATGACCACATCGGTACCTTGATTGCGAGCAATCTTCCGAGCGACGTAGATTGCCTCCTTCTGGGTGCTGACGACCTTACTCGCCCGCTTACTGCCGTCGCCCTTGACGGCCCATCTCCCGCTGTGCGGTACCACATGCTGGTTCCTTGCCATGCCCGTCCCCTGGAAGGAGTCGATGCGAAATTATAGGAACGCGGCTCTGCGCAAGGGCTTTGCGGGACTCGACGGACGCCGTAGCTGGGCCGCCACCCGCATCACCGGCGTGGCAGCGTGGGCGCCTGGGAAATTGCGCCTCTGTCGTGAGCCTGGCTCGGGTATCGTCTTCGGCGCGTGATGCAACGGGCTCGCGGGTCGTAGGCGGGATCATCGCTCAGGAGGGGCCGGACTGGCTGCGGCGGAACACCTGGTTGTGGAAGAGCAGCGGCTTCCCGAAAGGCTCGTAGCCGCAGTCATGCAGGAGCTGGCGCAGGGCTGACCCGTCCGTGCCGGCTCGCTCGAGGGTTGTGGCCTTCAGCTCGACGACCAGGGCGCGGGGTCGGAGGCGCGCGAGCGATCGCCGCATCCCCTCGAAGACCCGGGGCTCGGCGCCTTCGACGTCGATCTTCACCAGGTCGAGGCGCGGCAGGCCGACCTCGTCGGCCCAGGCGTCGAACGGCTTCAGGGAGATCTGCTGCACGACCTCGCCCGATCCGTACTGCGATCTGACCCCGGCATCATCCAGACCGTAGTCGGGGTCGGTGCGCAGCTCGGCGGTGCCGGGTGCGTCGCTCAGGGCGGTCTCGACGACGGTGACGTCGAGGTGATTGCGGGCGGCGGCGCGGCGGATTTTCGTGGCCGAGTCGTGCGCCGGCTCGAAGGCGATGACCTGGCCGCCGCCAAGCTCGCGGAGGCGCCGAGCGGCCGACAGGGCGTGGACGCCGATGTGGGCGCCGATGTCCACGAACAGGTCGCCGCGCCGCAGCTCAAGCTCTATGAAGCGAATCACGTCCGGCTCGTACGTTCCAGCGTAGTAGAGCACGCGCTGGAGGTTGTCGCGCAGGTCCAGGTCGAGGCTGAGCCCGAGCCGACGCACGCGCACCAACGGCGACGCCGACGACCAGTGCTCCGGCAGGTGGACGAGGTCCGGCGACTGCGAGGACGTGTGGCGCGCGACGCGATAGATGGTCTTGGTGTACCCGCGTTCCGAGCGCGACACGACGCGGAGGGCGAGGGCGGCCAGCGCTCGGGCACCCAGCGGTCCGACGATGGTTGCGCTCAGACGCAGCGCGTCCCAGAACAGCCGCTCGAAGCGTCCGTCGTCCAACGTCACGGTAAGAGCATACCGAGACATGGTATTGGTCGCCACGGTGGCCGATGTCCCGGACGTCTCGATTCCGTGCTACTCCTCGGTTATGCGGATCGTGGGTGGCATGCGAGATCCTTCGACCAGCTCTGCCTGCCGCAGCTCGGTGAGCGACCGTGAGATCCTTCGCTTCGCTTGGCGTAGCTCAGGATGCCATTCGAGGCCCCCACTTTCCGTATGGTCGTGCGCCGCTCGCCCGGCGTCGATGCCTGCGGATCGGCGGCGCGCGTGGGCGGGTACAGGGTCGGGTCAGAGGAAGGCGGTGGGGGAGGGGTCGAGGCCGAGGGCGACGCGGCCGTACCGCTCGGCGTAGTCGTCCCAGCGGATCGCCATGTGCTGCGAGGCGGCCAGCGGATCGCGGTGGACGAAGCGGCCGGGACGGCCGCGCTCCCAGCAGGCCTGACGTCGAGAGGGTGTCTTCGAGTAGCAGGGGACGTGGCCGGTCCGATCGCCGCCAGGGCGGTGCGAGGTGAGGGCGGGTGAAGGCATCAATCCTCGACGACTGCCACGTCTACGCTGACGCGGTACGGACCTGCCACGTCTACGCTGACTTCGTGTTACTTGAACTGGGGGATGACCTTGTCGGTGATGAGCCGCATGGTGTTCATCACGACGTCCCGCGGCACCGAGGCCGTCCAGTTGGTCTCGAACATGATCTCGTCGCAGCTGAAGTTCTCCCGGAGAAAGTGGATTCTCTCCACCACCTCCTCCGGCGTCCCAAACAGGTTGGCGTCTGCAGCGGTCTCCGGGCTGGCCGAACCGGCGTCGGTGCTGCCGATGCCCTGCCTGCGGGCGTAGTAGCGCCTGGCAAGATCCATCAGGTTGTCCGTCAGGCGCTCGGCTTCGGCCTGCGTCTCGGCCACCAGGGTCGGCATGCGGATCACCGTGGTGGGGTCGCCGGGATGCCCCGCGGCCTTCCAGGCCTTCCGGTAGCGTTTCACATCGTCCCTGAGGACCGAGTACCCCCGCAGGTTGTGAGGAGACGTCCCGCCGCCGATGGCGATGCGGTAGCCATGCGTGCCCATCGGCTCGAAGCTCTCCTGGCTGTCCACGGGCAGCAGCATAGGTGGATAGGGCTTCTGAACAGGCTTGGGAATGTTGAGATACGACTCGTAGAACGGGGGATAGGTGTAGTACTTCCCTTCGAACCCGGTGAAGCGGTCTTCCGTCCAGAGCTGCTTCATGACCTCAAGGAACTCGAAGAAGTGCTCCCGTTTGGCGTCATCGCCGCGGGTCCGCCCGCCCGCGCCGTAGACAAACCGGCCCTCGCTGAGCTGGTCCACGACGGACACTTGCTCCGCGACTTGCAGGGGGTCTTCCAGGGTCAGGTTGTCGAAGGCGTAGCGCTCATGGGCGAGCGCCCGCGGGGAGGCCTTGTCCCCTGGCTGCCTGAGGATGGGGCGATGGATCGACGTCCCGATCTTGATTCGTTTGGTGCGGCTCGCAATGGCCGCGGACAGCATGAGTGGCTGCGGGTCCATGCTTGCCTGGGTGGAGAAGTGACTGCCGCCCAGCCAGACGTAGTCCCACCCCATCTCCTCGATCGCGTCGACCTCTTTCCAGTTCTGGGCGTACGCCTCGGCTTCCAGGAGCTGCCCGCCGCAATACTCGGGGTCCCAGGGGACTTTGTCTCCGACATACACGGCGTTCCAGGTGGTGAAGAGTCCAAAGTCCATGAGTCCCCCCTCCCGTGTTGCGCGGTGTGTGCGTAAGACTGACACAGGCTAGCACTCGAAGCTGTCATGGAGAAAGAAACACGTCAGAGGAAGGAGGTGGGGGAGGGGTCGAGGCCGAGGGCGACGCGGCCGTACTGCTCGGCGTAGTCGTCCCAGCGGATCGCCATGTGCTGCGATGCGGCCAGCGCGTCGCGGTGGAAGCGCCCGAGGGGATTGGAGTCCTGGATCGCGCTGCCGCTGCCGGCCTCGAACAGGCGGCTGACCGCCCGGACGCTCAGGTTGACCATGAAAACCTGGTCGCGCCGGTAACGGACGCGGTCGAGCATCGTGAACGTCTCGCCACGGGCGGCGCGGTCGAGGAGGTCGCGGGTGTTGTGGCGGGCCAGGGTTCGCGCCGTGTCCGCCTCGGCCGACGCTTCGGCCAGCCTGAGCTGGGTGGCGACGGCGTGTGTCGCGTCGGTGCCGTCGCGACGCTTGCGGCCGTGGAGCTGCTCGGCGAACGCTTCGACGGCCCCGCGCGCGATGCCGACGATCGGCGCGACCAGCCCGAGGCTCAGCGCGAACATCGGCACGCGGTAGCTGGGCCGGCCGTGGAGCGCCCAGCCGTCGGTCTCGGCCGCCCGCATCCGCCGCATCTCGACGGCGCGGTGGCTTGGCACGAAGGCGTCGTCGATCGTGACGTCCTTGCTGCCGGTCCCGCGCATGCCGGAGACGAACCAGGTGTCCTCGATGGTGACGTCGCGCATCGGGACGAGGAAAAGGTGCGGGCCGCCCGAAGCGAGGCCGCCGACCATCACCCACTGAGCCGCGTCGCAGCCGCTGGAGAAGCTCCACCGTCCGGAGAGGCGGTAGCCGCCCGAGACGACCTCGACCCGCGAGCGGCCGGGGTCGAAGCCGCTGGAGGAGAGGGTGTCCGGCGAGTCGGCGAAGTACTCCTGCTGGGCCTGCTCGGGCCAGTGGCCGAGCAGCCAGTTGTGGTTGGTCAGGACCGAGTAGCACCAGGCGGTCGAGCCGCAGCCCCGTCCCAGCTCCATCGTGACCTCGAAAGACGTGTCGACGTCGAGGCCGAGGCCGCCGAAGCGGTCCGGGTTGCCGATCCGGAACAGGCCGGCGTCCGTCAGGTCGGCAATCGTCTCGTCGGGCAGGCGGCGGAGCTGGTCGGCGCGCTCGGCCCGATCACGCAGCTTCGGCACGAGCGACGTGGCCCGCTGGATCAGCTCTTCGCGGCTGACGGGCGTGGTAGCGATCATGACGCGCTCCTTCGCACCGGCGCACCGGGCGGGGGACGGTCCCCCACCGCTTCGGCCGGCTCCCTCAGCGTACGCCTCGGCCGGGCGCGAGGCCGTGACGCGCGTCACACTCGGGCGCGCTCGGAGCGATAGGGCAGGCCAGGGCTGAGGAGTTGCGATACGAAGCGGCCGGGACGGCCGCGCTCCCAGCGGGTCCACGATCGACATGTCATGGTGCCGCAGAGATGGCGAGTACGAGGCGGCCGGGACGGCCGCGCTCCCAGCGGGTCCACGATCGACATGTCATGGTGCCGCAGAGATGGCGAGTACGAGGCGGCCGGGACGGCCGCGCTCCAGCTCTCGTTCGCCACAGGGAATACCGGTGGCAGCCCGGTGCGAACGCCGGCAGCGGCCAGGATGGCCGCGCTCCCAGCAAGCGTGACATCTGGGTGAAATCGTTGGGAGATGGGGTGCGGGCTCGGCGCGCTCCCAGGGGGCATGACGTCGCGAGGGTATCTTCGAGTAGCATGGGGTGTGGCCGGATCGATGGCCGCAAGGGCGGCGCGAGGCAGGCACCGATGAAGGTTTCGATCCTCGACGACTACTTCGACACGCTGCGCACGCTGCCGTGCTTCGCGAAGCTGGCCGGCCACAATGTGACGGTCTGGAATGACCACGTCCAGGACACCGACGCGCTGGTCGAGCGGCTGCGCGGCTGTGAGGCGCTGGTGCTGATCCGCGAGCGCACGCAGATCCGCACGCCGTTGCTGGAGCGCCTGCCCGATCTGCGGCTGATCAGCCAGCGCAGCGTCTACCCCCACATCGACGTCGACACCTGCACGCGGCTGGGCATCGTCGTCTCGTCGAGCCAGCACCCGGGCACGCCGTCCTACGCGACGGCGGAGCTGACCTGGGGACTGATCCTCGCGGCGGCGCGCCAGATCCCCCAGCAGATGGCGTCGCTGCGGGCAGGGGCCTGGCAGATGGGGGTCGGGACCACGCTGCGCGGCAAGACGCTCGGCATCTACGGGTACGGTCGGATCGGCGCGGCCGTGGCGGGGTACGGCCGGGCGTTCGGGATGCGGGTGCTGGTCTGGGCGCGCGAGGCGTCGCGGGAGCGGGCGGTGGCCGACGGGTGCGAGGCGGCGGCGAGCAAGGAGGCGTTCTTCGCGGCGTGCGACGTGATCTCGCTGCACATGCGGCTGGTGCCGGCAACGAGAGGCATCGTCACGGCAGAGGACCTGGCGCGGATGAAGCGCTCGGCCGTGCTGGTGAACACCAGCCGGGCGCCGCTGATCGAGCCGGGGGCGCTGGTCTCGGCGCTGCGGGCCGGCCGGCCGGGCATGGCGGCGATCGACGTCTACGAGGAGGAGCCGCTGCGCGACCCGAGCCATCCGCTGCTCGGGATGGAGAACGTCGTCTGCACGCCGCACATCGGGTACGTGACGCGCGAGGAGTACGACCTCCAGTTCGGCGACATCTTCGATCAGATCAACGCCTACGCCGCCGGCGCGCCGATCAACGTGGTGAATCCCGAGGTGCTGGCGCACGCGCGGTAGCGTGGCAGGCCCCGCCTGACGGTGGGCCGGATGACGGCTGGCGAGTGCTCAGCGCCCGAAGGCCCCCAGCTCGTGCTCCCGCAGCAGGCGGTCCGCGGTGCCGCCGGCCGGCTCGAGGTCGTCGCGCCTGTGCCAATCCGGATCGAGCAGGTCCGGCGGTGTCGGCTCGTCATACGCCACCAGGAACCCACCGAACTTCACGTCGACGATCCTGCCGCTGAGTCCCGTGCGACGGCTCCGGACCCGATCGCCCTGCGCTGGTCGCCAGCTCGCATCCCAGGTTGCCATCTCGTCCCCCATTCCCCGCCGTCGCACGACCTGTGCCGGCCTCGCCAGCATGCTTCCATGGGCATTCCCCATGCCACGCCCCGTCGACGCCGGGAGCCGATGCGCGGACGGCCCGGCGGGCGGGACCGGACGCCGCGGCTCGGGGAGGGGGGTCAGGCCTCGGTCCGGCGGGCGCGCCACGCCAGGAGGCGGTCGATCGGGTCCGACTGGTACGGAGCGCCGAGCCCGTAGATCAGGTGGGTCGCTCCCGCCGCGACGTACTGGTCCAGGCGGCCGAGATCGCGGCGCCCGATGTACGCCGTCCGCTCGATTGCCGTGGGATCGCGCCCCACCTTCGCGCACCAGGCGTCGAGCGCTCGATTCCGGCGCGCCCACGCCTCCGGTGGCCCGAAGCCGTTCCAGGCGTCCGCGTGCAGCGCGGCGATCCGCAGGGTGACCCGCTCGCCGTCGCCGCCGACCATGATCGGCACGCCGCCCCGGAGGGGCTTCGGGAGGTCCGTGCGCCACCGCTCCTTGATCGTCTCCAGGCCGCGCTCGAGCGCGCGGAGCCGCTCGCCGGCCGTCCCGAACGGGTAGCCGTACTCTTCGTAGTCGCGCCGGTGCCAGCCCGCGCCGACGCCGAGGACGAGCCGGCCGCCGGTCGCGTGGTCGAGCGTCGTGGCCATCCGGGAGAGCAGAGCCGGATTGCGGTACCCGATGCTGAGCACCAGGCAGCCGACCTGCGCCGACCTGGTCTGGGCGCCGTGCGCAGCGAGGAGGGTCCAGCCCTCGAATGACGGGCCGGTGGGCGGCCCGAGGAGGCGCCGAACTCGGCCGAAGCGGCGGAAGGAGAGCGCGAAGAAGTGGTCCCAGGTCCAGAGGGAGTCGACGCCGAGGGCATCCAGGCGGAGCCAGGCACGCCGGTACTCGGCGAACGACGTATGCTCGGGCAGGAGCTGGACGCCGATCTTGACCACCGTGTGGCACCATGCGTTCGCAGATCTCTCGGGGCAGGAGGCAGCGATGCCGAAGCTTATCCCGGTAGCCGACGATGTGAGCAAGCCGTTCTGGGACGCGGTCAACCAGCGGCGCCTGGTGCTGCAGCACTGCGCCGCGTGCGGCAAGCTCCAGTATCCGCCGCAGCAGGCCTGCCAGGTCTGCGGGTCAGCACGGGACCTGGGTTGGAAAGAGGTCAGCGGCAGGGGCCACATCGCCACCTCCATCGTCATCGAGGATGGCCGGCTCAACCGGCGCATGCCCGACCAGCCGTACAACCTGGCGATGGTCACGCTCGACGAGGACCCGACGGTCAACTTCTACTCCAACCTGCCCGGCACCCCGCCCTACGAGGCCCCGGTGGGTGCGGCCGTCGAGGTCACGTTCGAGGAAGTTGCGCCGGGCCAGTTGATCCACGAATGGCGCGTGGTAGGAGAGGGCTGACGCATGGCAACGCCGAGCAGCTACGGGTGGCGACACGACCAGGACGGCCTGGGCGTCTGGGAGCATCGGGGCAAGGTCGCCGTCGCGGGGTTCGGGCACTCGCCGGTCGACCGGCGCTGGGACGGGGTCTCGCTGGACACGACGATCGGCGCGTATTCGATCCTGGCCTGCCAGAAGGCAATGGACGACGCCGGCGTCACGGCCGACCAGATCGACGGCGTGATCTGCTGCGACAGCCACATCGCCGGGGCGAGCGGCGGATCGGCGTCGCGGTGGGCGCCGCGACCGTACTTCGACCCGCCGTACGACTCCGAGCTGGGCCTGACGCTGGTGAACGGCGAGTGGCTCGTCAAGACGATGGGCCTGAAGAACGTGAAGTTCGCGCCCACGGGCGTGCCGACGATCGGCGAGATGGTGGGGATGGCCGCGCAGGCGGTGGCGGACGGCATGTGCAGCACCTGCCTGGTGATCTATCCGTGCGGCAACCTGGAGGGACGGTACCGCCGGGGCGGTGAGAACGCCGACGACTACGCGAGAGGCGCCCGCCAGTGGACGGTGCCGTGGGGCAACCACGGGGGGAACGACTTCATCAACATCTTCCCGCACAACCAGTACTGCCTGCGGTACGGCGGCCACCACGACGACGTCGCGCCGTTCGTGATCAACCAGCACAAGAACGGCATGCTCACGCCGTGGGGGTACAACGCGACCCACGGCGTCGAGCCGATCACGGTGGAGGAGTACAAGGAGTCGCGGTTCATCCTCAACCCGCTCCGGATCTGGGACTGCGACCGCCCGGTCCAGGCGTCGACGGCGTACCTGTTCACCACGGCCGAGAGAGCTCAGGACATGCGGCAGCCGCCGGTCTACGTGCTGAACCATTCGCAGCACAGCTTCAAGCAGAAGAGCACCCAGGCGGACCTGGACGAGATCGAGCTGTGGACGGATCGGGCGGCGCAGCGGATGTACGAGGGCGCGGGGCTTGGACCTGCCGATGTGGACATCTTCAACCCGTACGACGGCTACTCGATCATGGCCCAGTTCTTCCTGGAGGCGTTCGGGTGGCACGGCGTGAAGCGCGGCGACGCGTTCGCGTTCTACGCCGGCGACATCAGCGTGAAAGGCCCACACCCGTTCAGCTCGAGCGGGGGGAACCTGGGGACCGGGCGCCTGCGCACGGCGATGTACACCGACAGCATCGAGCAGCTACGCGGACAGGCGGGGGCACGCCAGGTGACGGTGCGCGCCGAGACGGCGCTGGCGGCGTTCACGACGCCGCCGAGCGGCGGCTGGATCATGTTCGGCAAGCATCCGAGCTGAGGAGGGGATCTTGGCGAAGCTGATCAGTTTCGACATCGACGGCACGCTCGAGGTCGGGGACCCGCCGGGCGTCATCACCATCGCGCGAGTCAGGGAAGCGCTCGCGCTGGGATACATCGTGGGGAGCTGCTCAGACTGGACGGTCAGCCGGCAGCAGCGGATGTGGGAGGCGCACGGCGTCCCCGTCGCGTTCACGGTGTTGAAGCACCGTCTCAATCGGGTCAGGGCCGAGTTCAGCGCCGAGCAGTACGTCCACATCGGCGACACGGACATGGATCGGTACTACGCCGAGCGGAACGGGTTCGCCTACTTCTACCCGGACGACTCGGTGGACCACCTGTGGGGGCTACCCGAGACGACGTAGGTCGGCAGGCAGCGGCCCCGCTCCGGATCCCACCGGAGCGGGGCTCGTTAGAGGCGGGCGGCGCCGAGGACGGCCCCCCGGACGCCGGCCTGCGCACGGAATCGTGACTCAGTCGACACGATACTTCAGGAGACCGCGGATCTGTGCGTGGAGCTGGTACGACCCAGGAGGGAGGCACGGCCGTGGAAGAGGTCATCGTCTGTGCACCCCGCTCCCTGCCCCGGGAGCGGCGAGCGGAAGCCGACGAGAACGCGGCGAAGATCAATCCGCAGAACAAGGAGCCGTACGGGGGGCTCGCGCGCGTCGTGCCCGCTCTCGCGGCCGAGCGTCGGCCGCTGGCGGTCGACGTTAAGCGGTACTGGGGTAGCGGCGGCGTCAAGCTGACGGTCGGGTTCCTGGACAACCCCCCGGCCGACTTGCGCGCGCGGATCCTCCAGCACATGAACGCCTGGAACAAGACCGCGAACGTCCAGTTTGTCGAGAGCTCGACCGATCCCGACGTGCGGATCGCCCGTCAGGGTGGCGCGAACGGCGGCTACTGGTCGTACGTGGGGACCGACGTCAAGCTGATCCCCCGCAACGAGCCGACGATGAACCTGGAAGCGTTCACGATGCAGACGCCCGACTCGGAGTTCTTCCGGGTCGTCCGCCACGAGACCGGGCACACCATGGGCTTCCCGCACGAGCACATGCGGAAGCAACTCGTCGACAAGATCGACCCCCAGAAAGCGATCCAGTACTTCAGACGGACCCAGGGCTGGAGCCCGGCCGAGGTCCGGGCCCAGGTGCTGACGCCGCTGGAGGAGAGCTCGATCCGGGGGACGGTGTTGGCCGACCCCAAGTCGATCATGTGCTATCAGCTCCCCGGGTCGATCATGAAGGACGGAAAGCCGATCGTCGGCGGCACGGACATCGACGAGTCGGACTTCACGTTCGCCGGCTTGCTGTACCCGAAGTCGTCCTGATCCCGCGCCGGGCCGCGCGGCCGGCGCCGCCGGATGCGGCCCGGCCGCTGCCATCTGTCCCCGGCACGCTCACGCTCCGCGCGCGAACCGACGGTGCCGGGGCGCGCCGCGAGGAGCCAGGATGCTGGTAAAGAGTCGCTACCCGAGGCCTCGCGCCCGCCCGCTCCGGGTGTACGCGTTCGACCCGAGCGTCGGGCGTAGCCTGAACAACTACATGACGATCGACGTGCCGTACGAGAAGCTGGAGCCGGGACCGGTCGGGGGCCGGGTCGCCATCGTCGACTACGATGCCAGCAACGAGCTCTACTACGAACCGGTCGACCTCGACGATCCGGCGGCGCTCCTCAGCTGTGGCCTGGATCCGAACGAATCCGATCCCCGCTTCCATCAGCAGATGGTCTACGCCATCGCCAGCAAGACGATCGAACGGTTCGACCTGGCCCTGGGACGACGAGTTCGATGGAAGACGCGCCCTGGCTCACGTCGAGCGCAGCCGTTCCATCGGCTGCTGCGGATCTTTCCGCACGCCTTCCAGCAAGCGAACGCCTTCTACGACGCGAGCCTCGGCGCGGTCCTGTTCGGCTACTTCGCCGCCTCGACGGTGAACCCGGGCGAGGCGCTCCCGGGCCAGACGGTCTACACCTGCCTGTCCCACGACATCATCGTGCACGAGATGACCCACGCGGTCATCGACGGGCAGCGCGAGTACCTGACCGACGCGACGGGGCCGGACGCCGCCGCCTTCCACGAAGCGTTCGCGGACATCGTCGCCCTCTTCCAGCACTTCACCTTCAAGGACGCGCTCCTCGACACGATCTACCGGACGGGCGGGCAGATCCACCGGGCCCAGCTCGAGGCGGAGGTCAGGCCGGCGAACGGCGGCGCGGCGATCGTGCCCGAGCTCAGCAGGGACAACCCGCTGGTCGGCCTGGCACGGCAGTTCGGGTTCGAGTCGGTACAGAAGGGCGGGCCACGGGCGGCGCTCCGGTCGGCGATCGGGACACCTCCCAACTCCAAGGCGCTCGCCACGACCCACGAGCCCCATGAGCGGGGGGCGATCCTCGTCTCGGCCGTGTTCGACGCCTACTTCACCGCGTACGTCGCCCGGACCCGTGCCATCATGCGCCGCGCCCGGGTCGAGGGCACCGTCACGCCACAGGGGGACCTCCACCCTGACCTGGCGGAGCGCCTGGCGCAGGAAGCGTCCACGGTTGCCGGGCACTTCCTGAACATGTGTATCCGCGCCCTGGATTACTGCCCGCCGGTCGATCTCACCTTCGGCGAGTTCCTGCGGGCGATCATCACCGCCGACTCCGACATCGAGCCGGACGATCAGTACGGCTACCGCGACGCGTTGATCACGGCCTTCCGCCTGCGCGGCATCGTGCCCCGGGAGGTCGTGTCGTATGCGGAGGAGGCGCTGCGCTGGGGCGGGACC
>Ga0075430_100004042_pt1 | contig 12381 bp, 10 predicted proteins | sample RhiMetdeltSRZDD4_FD_75294 | JGI IMG/M metagenome (GOLD analysis project Ga0075430, IMG submission 75294) | Populus rhizosphere microbial communities from Tennessee, USA - Rhizosphere MetaG P. deltoides SRZDD4 | ecosystem: Host-associated > Plants > Roots > Rhizosphere > Soil | place: USA... | reverse complement strand
CCCTCGCGACGGCCGCGAACATGCTGCGCCAGGGCGTCACGACCGAGATCCTCAATTCGGATGGTGGCGGCCCGCTCGACATCACGCGGGCACTCGTTGCGGCGGAGTCCGCCTCCCTCGCCGTGAACGTCGGTGCGTACGCGCCGTTCAATTCCGCCTGGGCCCGTGTGGTCGGCAACACCGATCGCCGTCCAACGACCGAGGAGATCGTGCAGATCACGGCGTTGCTCGACACCGCCCTTGGCGCGGGCGCGTGGGGTGTGTCGGCAGGGCTCGACTACAAGCCGGCATACTACGCGACGACGGGCGAGGTGGTCGCGGCGCTCGCCCCACTGCGCCGCTGGCGCACGAACTTCACGAATCACGATCGCCTAACGCCGGAAGCGGGCTTCAGCTCGCTGGTGGCGATGCAGGAAACGATCGAGATCGGCGAACGGGCGGGTCTCGTGCCCGTCATCACGCACATGAAGGTCCAGGGCAAGAACCAGCGCATGGCCGACAGCGCGCTCGCGAGCATGCGCGCGGCGACGACACGCGGCGTCTACACGGCGGCGGACGTCTACCCGTATCTCGCGGGCCAGAGCGGACTCGCCGCCTTGTTCATCCCGGGATGGGCACTGGAGGGTGGTCGCGACGCCTTCGTGCAACGCCTGCGGGACCCGAGCGCCCGCGCGCGCATCATCCGCGAGACCGAAGAAGGGCTCGTCGCACGCGTCGGGAGTCCAGCGAACATCCGCCTCATCGAGCGCAACAAGACGATCGCCGAGCTCATGACGGAGATGGGCGGCGTGTCGGCGGGGGAGGCCATCGCCCGCGTTCTCGAGGTCGAGAATCCCGGCATGATCGCGACGTTCGGGATCGAACCGGATCTCGTGAAGATCATGCAGTATCCCGATGCCGCGATCGCGTGCGACTGCGGTGCGGCAGCGCGAGCGGCACATCCTCGGTTCTTCGGGACCTATCCACGTGTCCTGGGTCGCTACGTGCGCGAGACGCGCGCGATGCCGCTCGCCGATGCTGTTCGAAAGATGACCGGGCTTCCCGCGACGATCATCGGGATGGTGGACCGCGGCTTCATTGCGGTCGGCATGGCGGCGGACCTCGCCATCTTCGACTCCGCAACGGTGATAGACCGAGCGACCTTCGAGCAGCCGATGGCAGCGTCGGAGGGGATTCGATTCGTGCTCGTGAATGGCCGCGTTGCGCTCAAGGATGGCGAGCCGACCGGAATCACAGGCGGCCGAGCGCTCCGCCGTACGCGAGCGTCGGTGAGTCGGCCCATGGTGGTGTCGCTCTCACTCGCGCTCGAGGCAGAAGGGGTGGATTCGGGCCGAACTCTGAGCGTCGACCTGTCCCAGCGAAGGCTGCGCGTCACCGGCCGGGGCGAGACACTCGAGGCGATCGAGCTGGGGCTTCTTCAGACTGCCCCGAAATGGGCCTCCGTCACTGGTCGCCTTCGCGACGGGACGAATGGTGCGGAACACGCGTTCGTGCTGATCGTTGATGAAGCCCACAGCGCGGCGACGCTGGAGGTCGACGGCCGGCCGGCGCGCAGTTTCCGGCTCAGGTGAAGAAGACCGTCCTCCTCTATGGCCTCCTCGGCGGCGTGCTCATCGCCGCGCTCAAGCTCATCGAGTACCGCTACCTCGTCCTGCAGCACTCCCTCGAGATCTACGGCGGCCTCGTCGCCCTGCTTTTCTCCGCGCTCGGGATCTGGCTCGGCCTCAAGCTCACGCGCCCGAAGGAGACCGTGATCACCCGGGAGGTCCCCGTGCGCGTCGAGGTGCCCGTTCCCGTTCCGGTCACTGGGCCCTTTCAGCGGAATGACGCGCGAGTCGAACAGCTCGGCATCACGGCTCGCGAGCTCGAGATCTTGGAGGCCATTGCCGCGGGGTTGAGCACGCGCGAAATCGCGGAGCGGCTTTTCGTCAGCGAGAATACCGTCAAGACGCACACCTCCCGCCTCTTCGACAAGCTCTCCGCCAAGCGCCGGACGCAGGCCGTTCAGCGCGCCAAGGAAGAAGGATTGATCCCCTGAACGGGTGATTTTCGGGCGGGACAGCCAAAATCACCCGTTCGTGTGACGCGAAAAGGGAGCGATGCGCGCAGACTGACCGCCGTTCACGCAAACGTCTCACGTGCTGAGGATTCGATCGGTGAAGAGAATCGTGCTCACCTTCGGTTTGATCGCCGGCTCCATCCTGTCGGTGATGATGCTCGTGACGCTGGGCTTCCAGGACAGCATCGATTTCGACCACGGCGAGGTCATCGGCTACACGTCGATGGTCCTCGCCTTCCTGCTCATCTTCTTCGGGGTCAAGTCGTTCCGCGACAACGTCGCGGGCGGCAGCGTAACGTTTGGCCGAGCGCTCGGGGTGGGCGTGCTGATCGCGGTGGTGGCGTCCGTCTGCTACGTGATCACCTGGCAGGTGATCTACTACAAGCTCGCGCCGGACTTCGCGGAGAAGTACCAGGCGCACGTGCTCGAGAAGGCGCGTGCGGACGGCGAGAGCGAGGCGCAGTTGGCGACGCGGAAGGTCGACATGGAAAAGTTCATGAAGCTGTACGAGAACCCGATAATCAATGTCGGCATCTCGTTCCTGGAGCCGCTCCCCGTGGCCCTGGTCATAGCGCTCGTGTCGGCCGGTGTGTTGAGTCGGCGGAGGAAGGAGGGGCTTTTGGCCAATCCGCCGGTGAGCGCCCGCACGCAGTGACCGACGAACGACCGAAGTCTGGCGCGCCGCTAAAATGCGGCGCGCAGGCCGAGCGTGACCCGTCTCGAGGCGGGCGCCACGTAGAACGATGGCGGGACTGACGCTCGCGAGGCCCCCGTTTCGAGTACGGACTCCCAGCGCTCTTTTTTCACGCCGATCGCGAGGCCTGTTCCCACGAGTAGGCCGAGAGTTCCCATTCCGATGGCGCTAAGCGCCGCCTCCTCCCCGCGGCTGAAGTAGTCGTCGTCGTCCGGGTTGTTGTGAGCGACGATCGCTCCTGTCCCTGCAGCCAAAGCCGTGAGCCACAGCGGCGCGGTCTTCGACCACGTGGGTCGCTTCCGTCCGCGCGACACGTCGACGTGAGTGACCTCTGACAGTCGGATCACGGGCTTGACCACATAGCCTTCTCGCCGGACTTGCATCGTGATCGCGCCGTCGCTCATGGAGTCGACGACACCGATCAGTGGCGTGGGCGACACGCCTGGCGCGGACACACGAATACGTGCCCCACGAGGGAGCGTCGAGATCTGGGCAGGCAGCGTTTGGACGACGCAGAGCGTGAGGACCAACTGCGAAACCACCAGGGTCGAGCGGCGCACGGGAATGTCCATTGAGTGGTGCGAACACAATGCAGCCGCACTGTCGCGAACGCTCTACGTCGGCTGACGTAGTCGCCCCGCTCCTTGCGGTCGCGAACGTGCTGCGACATTCCTACCGGGGCCTCACCTTCACGAGGTCGAGTACGAGCTGAACGCGGAGAGCGCCGGTGCCTGCACCCACACCCGCCGATCCTGAAGCCGAGGCTATCGAGGCGTTCCGGCGCGAAGTTCCGGAGGTCGCCTCCGGCGCGGTCGCGACGCCAGACGCGTCGCTCGCCGATCGCACCAAAGCACTTGATGGCGTTTCCTTCGCCACCGAACGTAGCACATAGACCTATGCTCATCGTCCATGTCTTCGTCCACGTGAAGGCCGATGCCGTCGACGCCTTCACCGCCGCCACACTCGAGAACGCGCGTAACAGCGTGCGCGAGGCCGGGGTCGTGCGTTTCGACGTCGTCCAGCAGGAAGATGATCCCACACGTTTCCTGCTGATCGAGATCTACCGCACACCGGCCGACCCGGCGCGCCACAAGGAGACCGCACACTACGCGACGTGGCGAGACGCGGTCGAGCCGATGATGGCCGAGCCGCGTCGGAGCGTGAAGTATCGCGCGCTGTACCCCGAGTCGGCCGAGTGGGAGCGTCCGCGCTGAACTTCGAGTTCGCGACCGCGACGCGGATCATCTTCGGCGAAGGACGGCTCCGTGAAGCGGCGCCCCTCGCCGCTGCCATGGGCTCGCGGGTGCTGGTGGTCGAAGGCAAGAGCGATCGTGCCACTGCGCTCGTGAATCTCCTTCATGAGCGTGGGCTCGCGACGACACGGCTTCGCGTCGATGGCGAGCCGACGACCACGCTGCTGGAGCACGGCGTCGCGCACGCACGCCGAGAGCGATGCGATGTAGTCGTGGCGCTCGGCGGTGGCAGCGTGGTCGACACGGGCAAAGCAGTCGCCGCGCTCCTGACGAATCCTGGATCGCTCCTCGATTACCTCGAGGTCGTCGGAAAAGCGCAGCCGCTCACCACCCGATCGGCTCCGTACATCGCGATCCCTACGACCGCGGGAACTGGCGCTGAGGTGACGAGGAACGCGGTGGTGATGGTCGAGGACGCGCACGTGAAGGTCAGTCTGCGCAGTCCACACATGCTGCCCGCCGTCGCGCTCATCGACCCGGAGCTCACGTACACGCTGCCACCTGACGTCACCGCCAGCACGGGGTTGGATGCGCTGACGCAGTGCATCGAGCCCTTCGTCACGCCTAACGCCAGCCCGCTCACGGACGCCGTGGCGCGCGAGGGCATGCAGCGGGGCGCACGTGCGCTCCGTCGTGCATTCCGAGACGGCGGCGACGCCCAAGCGCGGCACGACATGGCTGTCGCGAGCCTGTGCGGTGGACTCGCGCTCGCGAATGCGAAACTTGGCGCCGTCCACGGTTTCGCTGCCCCGCTTGGCGGAATGTTTCCCATCCCGCACGGCACGGCCTGCGCGCGTCTGCTTCCTCCGGTCGTCGCGGTGAACGTTCGCGCGCTGCGCGCGCGCGGCGCCGCATCCCCGGCGCTCGCCCGTTACGACGAAGTGGCTCGGATCGTCACCGGGCGGTCGGACGCGCAGGCGGAAGATGCTGTGTCGTGGCTTCGAGAGCTGGGCGACGATCTCGCAGTGCCTGGACTCGCCGCGTACGGAGTTCAGCCGGGCGACATTCCGCGCATTGTCGCCGCCGCCCGGCAAGCGAGCAGCATGCAGGGAAACCCGGTGGTGTTGACGGACGCCGAGCTCGACGAAGCTCTGCGGGTCGCTCTATAGATCTCCGCCAGGCCGCTCGCGGGGACGCTCGTTAGGCCCTTCACGGAACGGTGAACCGAGATGGCGAGTCTTCGGCCGATCGTATCGGGGCTGGTTGGCGCGTTGATCGCGACCGCGGTCGCCGCGATGATTCGCCGATCCAGGCCACTAGTCGCTGCCGACGGCGCGCTCGTGCTGCGATACCCGCGAGCGATCGCCGGATTCGGGCTGGTCATGGCCGGGATCTTCGGCGCCTTCGCCGTCCGCAACGCGATCTATGGCAGCGCCGTCAACTCGTACGCCGTCGCGGTCTCGGTCCCCCTCGTGCTGGGTCTCGCGGGTCTCTACCTCGCGGCTGAGGCGTTCGTGACCCGTGTGATCGTATCCGAGGCGGGTGTGCACGTCACGAACCTCTGGAGCTCTCGCGAAGCGCGGTGGAGCGACATCGTTGGCGTCTCGGATGCATCAACCGACAGCAGCGTTGTGCTGCACACCCGCGCCGCCGGGCATCTCAAAGTGAGTGGCTCTCTCGCCGGGGTCAGCGCGTTCCTCGAGCTCTTGGCCGAGCGGGGAATTCCAGTAGTCGAGAATCGCTAACCACGCAAATTGGGGTCAGACTCGAATAGCGGAAATTGGGGTCAGACACCAATTACCCAATGAGTCAGAGTTCCGCAGCATTTGGGGTAATTGGTGTCTGACCCCAATTTCCCGGATTCGCTAATTCGAGTCTGACCTCAATTTGTAACGCCAGTTTAGCGGCCTATCAGCAGCTCACGCTCGTCGTGTTCGCGCCGATCGTCAGCTGACAGTACGTGTACCAGGTCGGCACGACCGAATACACGTTGTTGCCGGATCCAACCGGCTCCTTTTCGAGCGACACGTACAGCCGCATACCAATCGTGACCGGGCCGTTCGACCAGTCGATCGAGATGTCGTTCGCGTCATCCGTGCTGTTGAGGGCCTGCCGGATCTCGAAGGTGCCCTTTGTGCCGGCCGTGAGGAACGCCGACAGCGCGTTGTTCGTTCCAAGGCCACCGTACGTATCGAACTGGTTGTAAAAGGTGCCGTTTTGGTTCGTCGTCCGATGGAGGTCCATCCCGGCCACTGGCAGTACCGTGCCGGCCGGATAGGCGGTCACGCCGAGTGACTCGTCCCCAACTTCCATGACCCCGTCGTTGTCCTTGTCGAACTCGATCCACGCCCCATCGGCCGGGTGGAACGGTGACAGCCGGTCGAACGTGACGGCCATATACAGGTGGTTCTTGTCGTGCGTGACGTAGGCGGTAGCGGGCACGCCAACTTCCTTCGACAGGGGGACGCGCACCCGGAACTTGACCGAGTCGCCGCCGGCGTATTCGCCGAACTTGATCTTGCCGTCGACCTTGGGGAACGCGACCAGCTGCTGCTGCGTGAGGTTCGGGTCGCTAACGGCCGGGCTCGCCGGGGCAACAACGCCAGGCGCGTCGTCGCTGCAGGCCACCGTTGAAGCGATGGCGACCGAGCCGCAGAGAATCGCGGCGCGACGGCCAGCGCGAGAAAGGGCAAGGGAAAACATTGTCAATTCCTCTGTTGTATTCGGAATTTGGTGCAACCAGTCGGTGAGGCGCCGTTGTGCGCAGCGCCGACGCGCTCGAAACCCAAGCGCGAGCGGAACGCTACGATGAGCGGTCTCGCGGGAATCTCCCGCATGTCTCCGGCGACCCGATGCCGCCTTTCCCTTCGCGGCAAGGCGAGCGAGAATTGCGGCCATGATTCTCCCGCTCGACGGCGTGCGCATTGTCGACCTCACGCAGGTCATGGGGGGGCCGTTCTGCACCATGCAGCTCGCCGACCTCGGCGCGGACGTCATCAAGGTCGAGCCGCCGGCCGGCGACCTCTCACGCCGGATGGGCGGCACACAGCTCGAGATGCCGGGCAGCGACAACGCACCGTTCTTCGCGCTCAACCGGAACAAGCGCAGCATCGTCCTCGATCTCACGCGCGACCGTGACCACGCGATCTTCGTGGCGCTCGCGCGGACGGCGGACGTGCTCGTCGAGAGCTTCCGCCCCGGCGTTACGACGCGGCTCGGCGTCGACTACGACGCGATGGCCGCGATCAACCCGCGCCTCATTTACGCGAGCATCTCGGGGTTCGGGCAGACCGGCCCCTACGCGGATCGTCCCGGCTTCGATCTCATCGCCCAGGGCATGAGCGGGATCATGAGCGTGACGGGCGAGCCGGATGGGTCTCCCGTGAAGTGCGGCGTTCCGATCGCCGACCTGGCCGTCGGGCTGATCGCCACCAACGGTGTGCTCTCCGCGCTCATTGCCCGCGAGAAGACAGGGCGAGGACAGCACATCGACACGTCGCTCTTCGAGGCCGCCCTCGCGATGTCCGTCTGGGAGACGACGGAGTACTGGGCGACGGGTGAGGCTCCGCGCGCGATGGGCTCGGCCCATCGCCTCAGCGCGCCGTACCAGGCCTTTCGAACGAACGACGGCTACATCACGCTCGCGGCACTCACGCCGACGCAATGGCTCGCGCTCTGCGCGACGCTCGACCGCCCTGCCCTTGGCACGGACCCGCGCTTCGAGTCCAACGCGGCCCGCCTGGCCAACCGGCCGGAGCTCGTCTGCGAGATCGAGGCCGCGCTCGCCGCGCGCACCACGGCCGATTGGGTCGAGCGATTGCTCGCCGCCGGCGTCCCGGCGGGTCCCATTCAGGACTACGCCCAGGTGTTCGCCGACGCCCACACGCGTGCTCGGCGCATGGTCGAGGATGTCGACCACCCGGTGGCCGGCCAGGTGCATACGCTCGGCTTCCCGCTCAAGATGAGCGCCACGCCGCTGCGCGTTAGGCGCCCACCGCCGCTGCTCGGCGAGCATGCCGCCGAGATTCTGCGGGAGCTCGGCATGGAGGGTGACCGATGACCACGGAGCTGGGGACGATTCACTTCGAGCGCCGTGGTTCGACGGCGTTCATCACGTTCGATCGCCCGAGCGCCCGGAACGCGATGACCTGGGCGATGTACGAGAAGCTCGACCGCGCGCTCGACCGCGTCGCATCGGAGGCGGACCTGCGTGTGGCGGTGCTTCGCGGCGCCGGAGGACACTTTGCCGCCGGAACGGACATCGCACAATTCGCCGCGTTCAAGTCCGCGGAGGACGGCGTCGCATACGAGCGCCAGCTCGAGTCCGTCGTCTCGAAGCTGGAGTCGACGCACGTCGTCACGATTGCCGCGGTCGAAGGATACGCAGCGGGCAGTGGGCTGGCCATCGCCGCCGCATGCGACCTGCGCCTCTGCACGCCCGGCGCGCTCTTCGGCGTGCCGATCGCGAAGACGCTCGGCAATTGTCTCTCGATGCCCAACTACGCTCGCCTGGTGGCCAGCCTCGGGGCCGCACGCACCAAGCAGCTCCTGTTGACCGCGGAGTTCATGTCGGCCGAGGAGGCACGGACCCTCGGGTTCGTCGTTGGCGTCGTCGAACCTCACAAGTTCCCGTCGCAGCTCGACGCCCTCTGCGCACGCATCGCGACGCTGGCGCCGATCACGCTCCAGGTCACGAAGGAGGCCGTTCGCCGCATCGTCTCATCGCTGGCCGAAGGGGAGGATCTGGTGCGCCGCGCGTACGCGAGCAGCGACTTTCGTGAGGGCGTCTCGGCGTTTCTCGATAAGCGCTCGCCGCGGTGGGAAGACCGTTGACGCGCGAGCTCGAAGGGGCCTTACGCGACGCGCTCGCGGGTGAAGTCCGGTTCGACCCCTACACGCGCCACATTTACTCCACCGACGCGAGCCTGTACGCCATCGAGCCGTTAGGCGTCGCGTATCCACGCGACGTCAACGACGTCGTTGCGGCAGTCGAGGTGGCAGCGCAGTTCGGGGTGCCGGTGCTGCCGCGTGGCGCGGGGACGAGTCTCGCCGGCCAGACTGTCGGCCGTGCCGTTGTGCTCGACATGTCGCGGTACATGCACCGCCTCCTCGAGCTCGACCCACAAGGCCTGACGGCTCGAGTGCAGCCGGGGCTCATCCAGGATGACCTCAACAAGGCGGCCGGTGCTCACCGGCTGATGTTCGCGCCCGATACGTCGACGTCGAACCGCGCGACGCTCGGTGGCATGATCGGCAACAACTCCTGCGGCGCTCGGTCTGCGCGCTATGGCATGACCATCGACCACGTCCAGTCGCTCGATGTCGTGCTGTCGGATGGGAGCCGAGCGCGGGTCGGTCCTCTCGATGCCGCGGAGCTCGAGCGCCGAGGCTGCGGAGAGTCGCTCGATGCGCGCCTCCACCGCGACGTTCCGCGACTGGTGGCGCAGCACGAGGCCGCGATCCGTCGCGACTTTCCGCCGTTCTGGCGGAAGTCGGGCGGGTATCGCCTGGAGCGAATGCTGCCGGAGCGCGGGCCGTTCAATCTCGCGAATCTCGTCGTTGGGTCCGAAGGGACGCTGGCGATCGTAGTCGAGGCGAGTGTTCGGCTCGTGTCGCAGCCCAAGGCCGTGGTCGGGTTGGCCGGTCATTTCGAGAGTGTCGCAGCTGCGATCGCGGCCGCCGATGATGCACACGAGTGTGATGCCGCGGTGATCGAGCTCGTGGATCGCTTCATCTTGAATCTGGCCCGCCGGTCCGAGGCGCATGCGACGCTCTGTTCGATTCTCGACGGCGATCCGGGCGCCCTGCTGTGGCTCGAGTTCTACGGCGACACGCCGGCGGACGCACTCGCGACGTGTGAACGTCTCGAGCAGACGTGGCGCTCGAACGGTCATGGCTACGCCGTGCTGCGTGCGCAGACCGTCGGTCAGCTCACGCGGTTTCGGGAGCTGCGCAAAGCGGGGCTCGGGTTGCTGAGCGCGGCGGCAGACGACGGCGCGCGGTCCGCCGCGTTCATCGAGGACACGGCGGTAGATCCGCGACATCTGCGCGAATACACGCGGCGCCTCGCCGAGCTGCTGGCCGGTCGTGGACTCAAGGCCGGATTCTACGGTCATGCATCAGCCGGGTGTCTCCATATCCGCCCCTTCATTGATCTGACGAAGCCCGGAGCCGTGGACACATTCCGCGCCGTGGCCGAAGACGTGTGCGCACTCGTGACGTCGTTCGGCGGGATGAACAGCAGCGAGCATGGCGATGGGCTCGTGCGGAGCGAGTTCAACCGCCGGATCTTCGGTGACGAGCTCTATGAGGCGATGCGCTCGCTCAAGCAGCTCTTCGATCCGCACGGCCGTCTCAATCCCGGAAAGAAGGTCGACTCACCGCGCATGACGGAGCACCTGCGCGAGCCAGCACTTCCGAGGGCGCTGCCTCTCGCGACGCACTTCTCGTTCGAGGCGGCCGGCGGAATGCGCGGCGCCGCGAACCGCTGCGCGCGCATCGGGGCGTGCCGGAAGTCCGAGCTCACGGGACGCACGATGTGCCCGTCGTTCATGGCGACGCGGGACGAGCGGCACTCGACGCGCGGTCGCGCGAACGCGCTCGTGTACGCGCTGTCGTCGCCGGACCCACATGGGGCGTTAGGCAGCCACGACCTCCACGAGGTGCTCGACCTCTGCCTCGAGTGCAAGGCGTGCAAGACCGAGTGCCCGCTCTCGGTCGACATGGCGGCGCTCAAGTCGGAGTTCCTGTCGCATTACTACGCACAGCATGGGGTGCCGCTCCGCGCTCGGCTATTCGGCCACGTGCGCTCGCTCAACCGTCTCGGAGCATCCCTCGCGCCGCTCTCGAACTGGATTGCCGGCGCGGGGCCCGTGCGTGCGCTGGCCGAACGGTGGGGCGGCGTCGATCGGCGCCGCACGCTTCCGCGGTTTCACCGAGAGACCTTGCCGCGCTGGTTCCACCAGCGCGCCCGAGCTCACCCCTCGAACGGCGCGCCGCGCCGCGGGGCAGTCGTCTTTCTCGCTGACTCGTTCACGAGCTTCACGGAGCCGGAGATCGGCCGAGCGGCGATCGAGCTCCTCGAGATGGCAGGGTGGGAGGTGCGGCTCGCGGACGATGTCTGCTGCGGTCGCGCGCTCATCTCCAAGGGATTGCTCGACCGGGCCCGGGCACGTCACGCGGAACTGATCGCCAGGCTCGCTCCGGCGGCACTCGCGGGAACGCCGATCGTTGGATGCGAGCCATCCTGCGTGTTCACTCTCAAGCACGAGCTGGTTGCTCTCGGCGGGGCGAATCCGGGCGCGCATGCGATCGCCCATCAGGCACGCATGGTGGACGATCTACTCGCCCAAGCGATCGACGACGGCAGCCTCACACCGGGCCCTAACGCGACAGTCACCGGGCGCCGTATCCTCTTCCACGGCCACTGCCATCAGAAGGCCGCGAACGCGACCGCCGGAAGCGTTGCTCTGCTCCAGCGCCTCCCGGGCGCGACGCTGGATGTTCTCGACGCCGGCTGTTGCGGCATGGCGGGCTCGTTCGGGTTCGAGCGCGAGCACTACGATCTGTCGCTTCAGATCGGAGGCATGCGTCTCTTTCCCGCCGTTGCAGCGGCATCGGCCGACGCGCTCGTCGCCGCGACGGGCGTATCGTGCCGCCAGCAGATCGCGCAGGGCACCGGCCGACAGGCCGTGCATCCGGTGGTGCTGCTGCGTAGCACGGTTTCATCCCGAGCGTAGCGAGGATCCTCGCTTCCCGGTGAAGGGTCGATCACTCGGCAAAGCAGGCACAGCTTCAGTATTCAGTTTTCAGTCATCAGTAATCCGTACGAACACCGCGAAACGTCGCATGGAGGTTCTGACGGAATACTGAAAACTGATGACTGACGACTGAAACTGATGCCTTACCGCCAGACTCTCCACAGTGGACGGAAGCCCCTCGTCCTCCGCTTCACATGCACACACAGCTCCGGATTACCTCGAGCGCCTAACGCCAATGGATCCGAAGATCACCGATAGTACGCTGATCGCCCTCGGCGGCCTGATTGCCGTCGTGGCCCTGCTCTTCCTGCTGATCACGCGGTTTCGGTGGCACGTGTTCATCGCACTGCTCGCACCGATCCTGCTGTTCGCGCTCGTGCCAGGCATCAATCGCGAAGTCTTCATCTCGGCGTTCGAGCAGGGGTTCGGCAGAACTGTCCAGAGCATCGCTGTCGTGATGGTCGTGGGAACGCTCCTGGCTGAAGGAATGAAGCACACTGGCGGCATCGAGCGGATCACGCTTTCCATGATCCGCTGGGTGGGAGAGAAGCGAATCTCGCTGGCGTTGATGCTGAGTGGCTGGGTGATCGGCATTCCCATCTTCTCGGATGTCGGCTACGTGATCCTGAACCCGCTCGTGCACTCGGCGGCGATCCGGAGTGGCCTCAACATGGC
>Ga0075430_100004041_pt1 | contig 12381 bp, 13 predicted proteins | sample RhiMetdeltSRZDD4_FD_75294 | JGI IMG/M metagenome (GOLD analysis project Ga0075430, IMG submission 75294) | Populus rhizosphere microbial communities from Tennessee, USA - Rhizosphere MetaG P. deltoides SRZDD4 | ecosystem: Host-associated > Plants > Roots > Rhizosphere > Soil | place: USA... | reverse complement strand
ACGGGCTGCAAGGCCGCGCTCGTGATCGACGGGAAGCTCGAGCGCGGTGCCGCCGCGCGAGGGCCGATGTCCCTCGAGGTGTCGCTGCGCTCGCCGACCGGCCGCCGCGTGCGCGGGGCCTTCCGAATCCCGCCCGGCACGGCGCGCCGCAAGCGAGTCGGCTTCGAGCTGCCGGTGCCGGCGCCGATGCTGTGGTCGCCCGACGCCCCCAACCTGTACGGCGCCCGCTTCGCGCTGCGCCAGGGCGGCCAGGTGGTGCAGGTCGAGCGGCGCCGCATCGGGCTGCGCTCGGTCACCGTCAAGGGCGGCCACCTGTACCTGAACAACCGGCGCGCGCAGCTGCGGGGCGCGTCGATCCACGAGGACATGCCCGGCTCCGGGGCGGCGCTCACGCCGGCCGACATGAACCGGATCGTTCGCGACCTGAAGGATCTCGGCGCCAACGTCACGCGCGCCCACTACCTGATGAACGAGCGGCTGCTCGAGCGCTTCGACCGCGCCGGCATCCTCGTCTGGAGCCAGGCGCCGATCTGGCAGCGCGACGCCCGCTCCCACGTGCTGTGGCGGCGCAAGGGCCGGCTACGCGCGCTGGACACGGTCGAGCGCACCGTGACCGCGGCGCGCAACCACCCGTCGGTGCTCACGCACTCGGTGGCGAACGAGCTGAGCTTCACGCCTGACGACAAGCCGGGCACGGCGCGCTTCCTGCTCGAGGCGCAGGAGATCGCGCGCGGCGTGGATCCCACGCTGCCGATCTCGCTCGACATCAAGGGTCGCCCCGGCTACGGGGAGCAGTTCACCTACGACAAGTTCGACATGATCGGCCTGAACCAGTACTTCGGCTGGTACAGGTGGGTCGAGGACTTCTCGCTGCTCGAGCCGTTCATCTACGAGCTGCGCGACCACTACCCGCGCCACGCGATCGTGATGACCGAGTGGGGCGCGGAGGCCCGGCCCGAGCTCGCGACCGCGGCCGCCGACCTCAAGGGCGGCTACTCATTCCAGCTCTTCCACGCGCAGCGCACGCTCGACGTGATCGATCGCTCGCCGGTGCTCTCCGGCGCGATCTACTGGACCCTGCGCGAGTTCGAGATCAACCCGGGCTGGACGGGCGGGGCGGGGCGGCGGCCGGCGCAGTTCGAGCCCAACACCCGCCACCACAAAGGCCTCATCACCTACGAGGGCGATCGCAAGCCCGCGTTCGACGCGCTGGCCGAGCGCTTCAAGGCGACGCCCCTCTATCCCGACCAGTAGGCGCCCGGCCGGACAGGTAGGCGCGTCCGCGCGGCGAGAGCCGGTAGCCGCGCTCGAGGCTCTCGGTAAGCCCGAGCTCCTTGAGCTTTCGCACGTCGGCCTTGAAGGGCGCGGTCTCCCGCCCGAGCTCCGCGGCGAGATCGGGCGCCCTCGTGGCCGGCCGCTCGGCGATCAGCGCCAGCACGGTGGCCGTCCACGGTCCGCGGCGGCTCGCCGAGTCGAAGCGCGCGAGGCGCGCGTCGATCTCGGCCCGCTCGGCCGGCCCGATGTCGTCGCGCTCGCGCAGCTCGATCCGTGGGTCCGGGCCCGCGAGATGGAAGCCGACGCGGTACAGGTCTCCCGCCCGGCCGGCGCAGCGCTCGAGCACCTCCGTGCGGTCGCCGTGACCGGCCCTGCGGGCGTCCGCGTCGCTGACGGTCGACTCGTCCACGATGTCCACGGACTCGATCGCGAGCACGCCGATCCGGGTCCTGAGTGCCCCGCCCGCCCGGACGGTCGGGCGGCGCCAGCGCCGGAACGCGACCGTCACCTCGCCGGCCTCGATCCGGCGAAGGGTGTCGAGCGGGAAGAGCACCTCGGACACGCTCTCAGATTCAAGCCCGGGGCCCGGGGGTCGATTTACGAGGTGACATGCGGCTCGTGCTCCTGGTCGTCCTGCTCTCCCTCGTCCTGCTGCCGTCCGCGGCGCGGGCGCAGGTGCCCGAGGACGTCTCCCGCATCCATGCCGCCGTGACCGAGCTGGCGAAGGCCAAGCGCGACGCCGCCGGCCGGGTTGCGCAGCGCAAGCGGGCCGCCGAGGAGGCGCTCGCCGGCTGCCGGAGCGCGGGTCCAGGCTGGAAGCGCATCCGCGCTGTTCGCGACGCCTCCCAGCGTGGCGCGTACGTGCGCGGCGCCCGGGTGCTCTGGGGCGAGCTGCGCGAGGCCGCGCTCGAGCAGGCCGCGCTCGAGGTCTACGACCCCTTCCTCACTCGCTTCCTGGGGCGCCTCGAGCGGCCCCTCTCCGACCCGGCGCTGCAGGCTGGCGCGGACGCGCTGCGCGAGCGCATCGCCTACCAGCGCGAGGCCTACGCCTTCGCCTCGTGTGCGACCTTCGAGCGGCTGCTGGGCAAGGTGCGCGAATTCAAGGTCGGGGGCGGCCACGGCGTGGCGGGCGACTACCGCGCCGGTCGCATCCACAACATCTTCATCCGCTTCGTGGCCGGCCGCCAGCGCGCGGCCGATCGGCGCCACGGCGGCAGCAACGAGAGCGCGCTCCAGGCGGCGCGCGAGCGAATCGTGGCGCTCGGCGGCGACCCGGGCTACGCGAGCTACTTCGCGTTCGCGCACTCGCTGCGCGGCTGAGCTATCGTCGCCGCGCTCATGAGGGTCGAGCCGTTCGAGATCGCGGTGCCCGACGCCGTGCTCGTCGACCTGCAGCGGCGGATCGAGCACACCCGCTGGCCCGACGAGGTCGAAGACGTCGACTGGGGTCAGGGCACCCAGCTCGCGTACCTGCGCTCGCTGCTCGACCAGTGGGCGAGCGGCTTCGACTGGCGCGCCGCCGAGGCCGAGCTCAACCGTCTTCCACACTTTCGCGCCGAGCTCGCCGGGCTCTGGATCCACTTCGTGCATGTTCGGGCGGCCAGCGAGCCTTCGATCCCGCTCGTGCTCACCCACGGCTGGCCGAGCACGTTCCTCGAGATGCTGCCGCTGGTGCCGCTGCTCACCGACCCGTCGGCTCACGGCATCGACGGGCCCGCGTTCGACGTCGTGATCCCGTCGCTGCCCGGCTACGGCTTCTCGGACCGGCCGCGCACGACCGGCATGAGCACCCGCGCAATCGGCGCGCTCTGGCACGAGCTGATGCAGGGGCTCGGCTACCGCCGCTACGGGGCCGGCGGAACGGACTTCGGCGCGGGCGTGGCGACCTTCATGGCCCTCGAGGTGCCGGAGCCGCTGATCGGCCTTCACCTGACATTCCTCGAGGAACGGCCCTACGACGGCGCCGGGGCACGGCCGCTGTCGGAGGCGGAGCGCGCCTACCTCGACGACTCCGAGGCATGGGAGCGCGACGAGTACGCGTACGCCGCGATCCAGGGAACCAAGCCGCAGACCGCCGGCTACGGCCTCAACGACTCACCGGCCGGCCTCGCGGCCTGGGTGATCGAGAAGTGGCGCTCGTGGGGTGACACGGCCGGCGAGCTGGACGAGCGCTTCAGCCGCGACCTGCTCCTGTCCACGCTCACCGTGTACTGGGTAACCGAGACGATCACCTCTTCGATGCGGCTCTACTGGGAGCAGCGCCACGGCGCGGCGCCCACGTTCGGCCGCGACGAGTTCGTGACGGTGCCCACCGCATTTGCCCGCTTCGCCCACGAGTACATCTCCGAGGGTGCGCCGCCGCGCGAGTACGTCGAGCGCATGTACGCGCTCGAGCGCTGGACGGATATGCCGCGCGGCGGCCACTTCGCCGCCCTCGAGGAGCCGCGGCTCCTCGCCGAGGACATCGCGGCGTTCTTCGGCGCGCTGCGTTAGCTATTTGCCGCGGCGCTTCGCGATCTCGGCCCGCGCGCGCGTCCCGAGGTTCACCGCGCCGAGCAGGCCCTTCTCGGCGGCGGAGCCCTTGGGAGGCATGGCGCCGACCTGGCGGGCCATCGTCGCGGTGTCGTAGTAGGCCTCGATGCGGACGATCTTGCCGTCCTTCACCCAGACCATGTCGCAGCCCTCGATGTCCACGGGCTTGCCGGTGGGCATCAGGCCCTCGAACGGCCCCGTGCCGGAGAACGTGCCCGTGATGTGCCAGCGCACCGCGGCGCGGTCGTCCTCGACCACCAGGTCGAGGATCTGGAGCGAGAAGTCGGGAAAGGCGTCGAACGCGTCGTGGAAGAACTGGCGCATCTCGGCCTTCCCGGTGGGCCCGATCACGCCGTAGATTCGCCCGCTCGCGGAGTCCGCGTACCAGGTGTCCTGAGCCGCCCGGTCGCGGCGTCCGAGCGCCTCGAAGTAGCTCTTGACCACGGTCCTCGTGTCGGTGTCGGCGGCGGTTGCCTCGCTCGTGCTCATGACTTCCTCTTTCGCGTCGGGGGGCCCCGCACGCTACGCGCCAAGCCCGCTGCGATCAAGGCGGTTTGCGTTTGATCGCGCCTCTGGCGGGCAGACCTCCCCCATGGCCCCAGACATCGATCCCATGGCACGAAGCGAGGACGAGGCGCGGCGACTCGCGGAGGAAAGGCGCCGTCTAGAGGAAGCCGACAACGGGCGACCGCCCCAGGAACCCGAGCACACGCCCGGAGAACCCGACGAGGACGCCTTGCGGGACGCGAGGCGGCGACTGGAGGACGACGACTGATGGAGACACCGCTGCCCGACCCCGTCCCCGATCCAGAGCCGCCGACTCCGACACCCGAGCCGGACCCAAGCCCGAACCCGGACCTCCCGTTACCGGGTCCGGATCCTTCGCCGGCGCCGTCGATCTGAGCGGCAGCTAGTCCCGCGACGTCTGTCACGTCCGCGCCACGCCCGGCGAGCTCGTCGCGGGCGGCCGTATGTCCGATACCACGAGCTGCAGGCCCTGGAGCGAGCCGGGCGGCGTGTCCACCACCCCCGGTCCCGAGTGCGATCGAGCAGGCCGAGCCGGGGGCGTGAGCTGCACGAAGCGGATCTCGTCGCTCACCTTGTGGTCGTGGTCGGGGTTGAAGCCGCTCCTCGGCCAGTTCGGCGGCGGCAGGGCGCCCGCGACGGCGACACGGGTCGCTGTCCTCTTGGACCCGGTCACGATGGCTCGCGTGAGAAGGTACCGCCGTGATCGAGGTCTGCGCGACCTGGAAAGCCCGCACCAGCTGGCTGGTGACCGGGTTCAGCCCGCCGCGGCGGCAGATGCACCTGAGCACCGACATCCCGCTCACCAGCTCGTTCGAGGTGATCATGGAGGTCGAGCCCGAGGGCACGGGGGAGGCCGCGGCCGCCTCATGAAGAGCTCGGTTGCCCGTGACAACCGCCGCTCGCTCGAGAACTCCGCCTCGGTGGCCGCACGCTGATGTCGAGCGAGAACGTGGAGATCGTCCGCACGTTCGTGCTCGGCGAGTTTCCCGACGTGCTCGAGTTCGTGGACCCGGACATCGTCTGGAACCCCGTCGAGGAATCCCCGACACGGGGCCACGAGGCCGTCAGGGCGAGCACCGAGCGCTGGAAGCGCGAGTGGGACGACTACGAGCTCACCCTCGAGGACTTCGAGGACATGGGCGACCGCGTGCTGGCAACCGTCCGCTTCCGAGCCCGCGGGCGAGGAAGCGGAATCGCGGTCGGCGCCCGCCTCTACGACCTGTTCACGCTCCGCGACGGCAAGATCGTGCGAATGGATCAGTTCACGGAGCGGGCCGAGGCGCTGGTGGCGGCGGGGCGGGGGTAGCGGAGCGGACTGTCAGCCGGAGCCGGAGCCGTCGCCGTCGAGCGGGCTATCCCGCACCCCAACGGCTTCGAGGGCTTCGGCGCGGTCGGCGAAGATTTGGGCGCGGCGGATCTTCCCGTGTTCGAGGTCGTAGACGCCGGCGACCCGCGCGGAGGTCTGGATGCCGTCTCGGCCAGTGGCGGTGATGACGAAGAAGGCCAGAACCCGCTCCCCTACGGCTCTGACCTCCTCGACTTGGAATTCGCTCGCCTCCGAGAAGCTCCACAGCTCGCGAAAGAAGTCGCGTATGCCTTGGTGCCCGGTGATCGGCCCTTGGAGTGAGAAGAAGGTAATTAGTTCGATCTGCGGCGAGGCCACTTCCAAGTACGCCTCGACATCGCGACGACCGAGCGCCGCGAGTGCCCGCCGTACCACCTCTACGTCCTCCTGCGACATTGCCGGGCGAGTATCCCAGTGCATGACTTCGACGGCGACGTGAGCTACGACGCGCTCGGCAGCTTGGAGTTTGCGCAGCCGGCGGCGGGGCGTGAAGCGGACGACGGGTCTCGAACCCGCGACCTTCGGCTTGGGAATTGATCCACGCAAGGCGCGCAAGACGCCGTTTCGCTCTAGGACGCGGTCTCGTTGTGGCTAGTCGCCTGAGTTTTCCGCGCTTCGGTCCCTCGTCTGGTGCCTGGTCAACCGGGCACCGTACCCGCGCGGGTCAACCCAATATTTGAAGACGTGCGTTGACAGCCGCCAGGGCCCCGTCAAAGGTGTCGCCGAGCTTCGAGAAACGCCGCCCCAGGTGGGTCTGGTAGTCGTCGAAGACACTGCCGCTAGCGCCCGCAATGTGCCAGACGTCTGCATGGCAGCGAGCGCCACCTCAGAGCCAGCGAGTGCAGTACGCGTAGGGGCCAAAGGGTCCCCTGCTGTATTGGTCGTAGAAGAGGTACGAGGTCACTCGGTACGAACGCCAGCCGATACGTCGGCCGTCGCGCCACCACTCAATCCGTATCGACATACGGTTGTCCTCATTCCAGTTCCGGGTGAACTGAGTGAAACCGCCCCACGTTCTCCACACTCCCTCTTGTACGAGGAGCCAGGAGCTCCAATTTGAAACCTCGTAGTTGGCACCTGTGTGCGGATTGTTGAGCCAGACTGCGTAGCGGGCGGAGGTGCGGTCGCCACGACGGCTGGTGGTGTTAGCACCAGTGACAGAGGGCGAGGCGATATTGGACCTCAAGAAACCGTAGAGGCCAGTGCTGCCGTACTTGCAGAGTGCCCCGGGGACGCTGCTGCTTCCACGCCAACCCTCTCCACCTACGACAAGTGCGGCATGAGCGTCCTCTGAGATAACAGGGACGAATGAGGTGGGGACTACGAGCGCAGCGCAAAGCGCCACGCCCAGCTTGATCGTCTTCATGGAGTTCCTTCCCTTCCGAGTCGGCAGGTAAGGAACGGGCTCCAACGCCCCTGTCTGCGCCTAACCCAACGAGACTAGCTCAACTACAGCGTTTCCGCGAGTCTGACAAATCACTAGCCCTCCGCCAACATTCCTCGCCTGACCGGTGCCCACCAAGCGCCTCCATGGTGTGCCTATCCCGACCACAGTGCAAGCCAAACCCGAGCATACGACTGCCATGTCCCCCCGTTCCTTAGGGCCGTACGAAGTCCTACTCAACTCACAGGCGAATTCGTGCAAGGGCTCTCGCTGATTCTCGCTAACCCCACGATCGAGCGCGAGGCCGCCAATGGCGGTCACCATGCCCTCACCACGCAACGAAAGCCCTGCAAATCTGAAGGATCCGAGCCTCACCATGCGTGCATACGAGCAGGCTTCAGCGCTCAGGACGAGGGAGAGCGAGAAAGGTACCCGTAGTGTGTACCCGCTCCTGATGCTCAGCCATTCTCCCATGGGGGAACGGACTCAGAAAGTGGCGGTTTGCAGGGAGATCGTGAGGAGCGGACGACGGGTCTCGAACCCGCGACCTTCGGCTTGGGAAGCCGACGCTCTACCAACTGAGCTACGTCCGCGAAGTGGGGCGAGTTTAGCTCGCACGGCCCGGGCGCCCGGCGCGATTCTGCCGTCGGGAGCGCGGTGCGCGCCGCCGCCCGACTTCTATGGTTCGAAGCCCCATGCGCCGGCTCCTCTCACCCGTCGCGATCGCGGTCCTGTGCGCCGGTGCGGCGCTCGTCGCGCTGCTCGCCTACGGCCTCGCTCAGAACGAGGCGGATCGGGGCATCGAGGAGCGGCTGGCGGCCGGGGAGCGGGAGGAGGCGCCCGGGTTCGAGCTGCCCGCGCTGGATGGTGACGGGGTGGGTCGGCTCGCCGACTACCGGGGGCAGGTCGTGGTGCTCAACTTCTGGGCGTCGTGGTGCGAGCCGTGCCGGGCCGAGTCGCCGCTGCTCGACCGCTGGCAGCGCCGGATCGAGCAGGGTGGCGGGACGGTGCTCGGCATCGACGCCCTCGACGTGACCGGCGACGCGGAGGACTTCATCCGCGAGTACGGACTGAGCTACCCGATGCTGAAGGACAGGGAGGGGGAGACGATGGCCGACTACGGCGTCGTCCAGCTCCCGGAGACCTTCGTGATCGACCCGCGGGGCCGCATCGCGGCCGTGCGGCGCGGTCCGGTGGACAGGGCCTTCATGGAAACCCACGTGACCCCGCTCCTGGAGGGCGCGTGAGGCGGCGGCTCGCGGCGGCCGCGACGGCCGCCGCCCTGCTGGCCCTCGCCCTGCCCACGGCAGTCACCGCCGCCTGCCCCAAGACCACCCTCGGCGACATCGAGGACGAGGTGATGTGCCCGGTCTGCGGCACCCCGCTCGGGCTCGCCACGGAGGCGCCGCAGGCCCAGCGCGAGCGCGCCTACATCGAGGAGCTGATCGCCGACTGCCGCTCGAAGGAGGAGATCAAGACAGCGCTCGTGGCCCAGTTCGGCGACGGCGTGCTCGCGCTGCCCGGCGACGAGGGCGGTGAAGACGAGCTGGCCGACGTGCTCGTCTACCTGATCCCGGCCCTGGCGCTGCTGGCCGCCGCCGGCGGCATCGCGTTCGCACTCGCCCGCTGGCGACGCGGCCGCGAGAACGAGGGCGAGGAGCAGCAAGGGGTGCCGGAGGCCGCATCGAACTCCCGCCTCGACGCAGACCTCGGCAGGTACGACCTGTGATCGCCCAGGACGCCGTCGACACCACCGTCGTTGCCGCCTTCGCCGTCGGCTTCATCTCCTTCATCTCCCCCTGCGTGCTGCCGCTCGTGCCGGGCTACCTGTCGACGGTGAGCGGGGTGTCGTTTGCCGACATCCAGGAGGGCCAGGGCCGCTGGCAGGTGCTCGGCCCGGCGGTGCTGTTCTGCCTCGCCTTCACGGCGATGTTCGTGGCCCTCGGGATGACCGCCACCGGGCTCGGCCAGACGCTCCAGGACAACCGCCAGCTCCTGCGGCAGATTTCGGGCATCGTGATCGCGCTGCTCGGGGTGCTGTTCATCGCGATGCTGTTCGTGCCGAAGCTGAACAGGGAGTGGCGCCCGGAGCAGCTCATGAAGCGCGCCCACACCGGCGGCCCGATCGTGGCCGGGGTCGCCTTCGCGGTGGCCTGGCTGCCCTGCACCGGGCCGACGCTGGGGGCGATCCTGACCGCGGCGTCCACGGAGTCGACCGTCGGCGAGGGCGGCGTGCTACTCGCTTTCTACGCCCTCGGGCTGGCGGTGCCGTTCATCCTGAGCGCGCTGGCGTTCACCACTTTCGCGGGGGTGTTCCGCTTCTTCCGCGACCACTACACGGCCATCACCCTGGTGTCCGGCGTGATCCTGATCGTGATGGGCGTGCTGCTCTACCAGAACGAGCTCACGCGCCTGAACTCCGAGGCGCTCAGCCTGATGGACGACCTCGGCGTCAACTTCTTCAGCGAGATCTGACCGGCGCCCGCAGCGCGCCCGCCAGGAGCGCGGCCACACAGCAGAGCACCGCAACCAGAGCGAGGCCCGCCCGCAACCCCGCGACCTCCGCCAGGCCACCGACCGCGGGCGGACCGGCGAGGAAGCCGCAGTAGCCGATCGCTGAGACGGCCGACACGGACGGCCCGGCGAGCTCCCCGCGCTCGGCAGCCGCCCGCACCGCCAGCGGGAACAGGGCGGCGAGGCCGACGCCGGCTGCGGCGAAGCCCGCGATCGCCCCGGCGGGCAACGGCGACGCGATGGCCAGCCCGATCCCCACGGCGGCGAGGCCCGCCCCGGCCCGCGCCAGGAGCACGGCACCGAACGCGGTCGTGAGTCGGTCACCGGCCAGTCGGCTGACGCCCATCGCGAGCGAGAACGCGGCGAGGCCGGCGGCGGCGAGCCCCTCGCTCGCGTCGAGATCGTCGTCGAGGTAGACCGTCGTCCAGTCGTTCACGGCGCCCTCCGAGAGCAGCACGCAGAACGCGAACGCCCCCACGACCAGGAGCGGTCTCGTGGGACGGACGAACCTCGGGCCGTCGGGAGCGGCGTCCGCGGAGGGCGGAAGCAGGAACCGCACCGAGGTCAGGGCGACGACCATGCCGAAGCCCGACACCGCCACGAGGTGCGGCACCACGCCCACCCCCGCCGCGGCGATCAGGCCGCCGGCCGCGGCGCCGGCGAGCGCGCCGAACGAGAAGAAGGCGTGGAGCGAGGACAGCACCGGCCGCTGGAGCCCACGCTCGACCGTGATCCCGTGGACGTTCATCGCCACGTCGAGCGCGCCGTTCGCGAGGCCCACCAGCAGGAACGACCCGGCGAGCGCGAGGAACGACTCCGAGAGCGCAACCGGCACCAGCCCGACCGCGTAGCAGAGCGCTCCCGCGAGCACGAGCGGCCTGCTGCCGGCGCGCGCGACGAGCGGCCCGGTGGCCACCTGGCTCACGAGCAGTCCGACCATCGAGCAGAGCAGCGCCGCGCCGAGCGCTCCGGCGCCCAGTCCCGCGCGGTCCTTGATCGCGGGCAGGCGCGAGAAGATCGACGCGAACAGCACCCCGTTGAGGGCGAAGACCACCGTGATCGCGACGCGGGCTCGGGTCACCCTGAAAAGGTTCCCGGCCGTCCGAGCCCCGAACCCGGGCCTCGCTCAGCGCACGATGCGCTTCAGGAACGGAACGACCGTCTGGAGGAAGCGGTTCGTGTCCGGCGCGGCCGAGACCGGATCGAGATGGCTCGCGTTCGGGTCGGCGACGATCCGCGGCCGCCGGATCCGCGAGCGGCTTGCGAGCGAGCGCGCTCCCCGCTCCACCCTTCCGTTCGTGAGGTCGGTTCCGTAGGCGTAGAGCGGAACGTCGATCTCGCGAGCGTGGAACGGTCGCAGCCCGAGCCGGCGCGTGATCGCCGTCGGGCGCAGCGGGCTCATCGCGTTCACGTCGAGGCGCAGCCGCTTCGAGAAGTACCACTGGGTCGCGTTCGGGCGGTTTGCCGCATAGGCCTTGGCAAAGCGCGCGATCGGCGTGAGCTCCCGGTCCTGCCAGCCGCGCGGGTCGCCGCTCGGCGCCAGGCCTCCCGCGCGGATGTGAATCAGCCCGAGCGACCGTGGCGAGGTGGTCTCGTCGAACGCGTAGCCGAGCAGCGCCTCGTTCGTCGCGGGCACCCGCGGCTTGAACCGCGCGGGGACCAGTGGATTGGCCTGCAGCGAGGAGGGCGCGTCCGGCTGCTTCGCCGCCCACAGCGCTCCGACCTGCGCGAAGATCCCGGAGATCTCGGGGATGCCGAACCCGATCAGGTCGTCGAACACCTCGCCCCTGCGGATCTTGGCCAGCGTCTTCTCCGCGCCCCTGGGGCTGGCACTGCGAAAGCTGCCGCGGAGGCCGCCGTCGATCAGCACCAGGCCGTCGACGTCGCGGAAGCCGGCGCGGCGGCCGAAGCCCCAGGACGCGTATGCCACCGCGGTGGAGGCGCCGAGCGAGTGGCCGCCCAGGATCACCCTGCGCCGTCCGCCGGCGCGGGCGGCGAGCACCACCCGGCGAAGGTCCCCCAGTGCCACCCCGAGCCCCCAGCGACCGACGAACGGCACGTCCTCACCGCGCACGCGCTTGTAGCGGAAGCCGAGGTAGTAGTCCTCCGCCGCCTGCGGGTCGCCGCTCGCGAAGCCGCTCGTGTCCTCGAACGCCTGCTCGCGCCGGTCGACGGTCCAAACGGCCATGCCCGGCACGCGCGCGACGATGTCGCGCGCCACCGGCGAGATGCCGCCGGCGCCGCCGATGAAGCCGGGCACGAGCACGAGCACGGTGCGAGGCCTGCGCGGGCCGATCTTCTGCACGAAGACGCGGTCGTACTTGGCCGGGCCGGCCGCGGCGCTCGTCCCTGTCATCGGCCCGTACGACTCGGCGGACGCGGCGGGCGCGGCGCACGAGAGCAGGCCGAGGAGCGCGAGCAGTGCGATACGGCGGGCCACGGGGCGGCGCAGACTAGCTGAGCGCTACATCGACTCCGGCGCCTCGACCCCGAGGAGATCGAGCGCCTGCGACAGCACCCGCTGGGTGGCCACGCACGCGGCGATCCGCACGTCCTCGTCGCCGCCCTCCTCGGCCGCCCCCACCACCCGGCAGTCGCGGTAGAAGGCCGAGAAGTCCTGCGCGGTCTCGGTGGCGTAGGTGGTCATTCGGTGCGGCGCCCGGCGCTCGGCGGCGTCGCGGATGTCGCCGGGCAGCTCCAGCAGCCGCTTGACGAGCGCCCGCGCCGACGGGTGGAAGCGCTCGTGGCTCGCGCGCAGGTCGGCCGCCAGCGCCGCCTCGACGCGCTCCTCACCCGCCTTGCG
>Ga0075430_100004039_pt1 | contig 12382 bp, 11 predicted proteins | sample RhiMetdeltSRZDD4_FD_75294 | JGI IMG/M metagenome (GOLD analysis project Ga0075430, IMG submission 75294) | Populus rhizosphere microbial communities from Tennessee, USA - Rhizosphere MetaG P. deltoides SRZDD4 | ecosystem: Host-associated > Plants > Roots > Rhizosphere > Soil | place: USA... | reverse complement strand
CCACATTGGACAGTACTTCCTGAACAGCGTGGTCGTGGTCGCCGGCTCGCTGACGCTCACCATGCTGCTCGGCGCGATGGCCGCGTACGCCCTGGCCCGGTACGACTTCCCGGGCAACCGCCTGGTCTACTTCCTGTTCGTCGGCGGGATGATGTTCCCGGTCGTGCTCGCCCTGGTGCCGCTCTTCTTCGTCGTGCGCAACCTGGGGCTGCACAACACGCTGCCGGGGCTCATGCTCGTCTACGCCGCGTACTCGCTGCCGTTCACCGTCTTCTTCCTCACCGCCTTCTTCCGTACGTTGCCGACCTCGATCGCCGAGGCGGGGCTGATCGACGGCTGCGGCCCGTTCGGGCTGTTCTTCCGGGTGATGCTGCCGATGGCCCGGCCCGGGCTGGTGAGCGTAGCGATCTTCAACTTCCTCGGCCAGTGGAACCAGTACGTCCTGCCGGTGGTGCTGATCCAGGGTGAGGGGGCCGAGCGGCGCTACGTGCTCGCGCAGGGCCTCGCCGCGCTGGCGGTGAGCGAGGGGTACGCCGGCGACTACAGCCGCCTCTTCGCCGGCCTGACCATCGCCATGCTCCCGGTGCTCGTGGTCTACGCGGTCTTCCAGCGCCAGGTCCAGTCCGGCCTCACCGCCGGCCACCTGAAGTAGGGACGGGCGCGCATGAGGCTCGGTGGCTGGTGGCCCGGCCTATCCGGTCGGTGCGGCAGCCAGGAAGCGGGAGTGCAGCGCGGGCGCGTCGACGCCGGGCAGGGTGCGGGCGGCGAGCCAGGCGGCCGCCGCGGCGGCGTCCCCAGCGGGCCGCACCGGCGCGGCCGGCCAGCCACTGGCCAGCCGCTCGCGCACCGCCGCGGCGAGCGGGGTGGCCGCGGTGAGCAGGCCACCGGCGATGACCACCGGCGTGGTCTCGTCCGGGCCGCGCACCAGCGCCACGGTGCGGCACAGGCGGTCGGCCGCCTCCTGCACCAGGTCGTGGGCGGCCGGGTCGGCCTCGTCGCAGGCGGCCATGACCAGCGGTGCGAGTGCGGCGAGCGCGACGGGCGGGTGCGCGGCGACCGCCTGTACGAGCGCACTCGCGGTCTCCCGCGCGGTAGCCGCCCACCGCCCGCCAGCCGCCGCGGCCCCCGGCGGGCTGGAGCCGTTGCTGTGGCCGCCGAGCAGGTGCTCCCGCACGGCCCGGGTGAGCGGGCCGTCCGGTACCCGGCCGTCGCAGACGGCCAGCGCCCGCCGCACCGCCGCCCGGCCCAACCAGAAGCCGGAGCCCTCGTCTCCCAGCAGCCAGCCGTGCCCGTCCGCGACGCGGGCCAGCCGCAGGTCGCGCACTGCCGCGGCGATCGCGCCAGTGCCGGCGATGAGCACGGTCCCGTCCGGCTCGCAGGTGCCGGCCGCATACGCCGCCACCGCGTCGCCGTGGACGGTGTAGCCGCAGCGCAGCCCGGCCTCGCGCCACGCCGTGTCGAAAGCCGCCCGGGCCTGCGGGTCGGCCACCAGCCGGCCGGCGCCGGCGAGCCCTACCGCTGCTGCGGCCACCCGGGCTGGGGCGAGACCGGCCAGCGCGGCGGACAGCGCCGTGGTGAGCGACGAGGCTGCGGCCTGTGGTCCGTGCGAGGTCGGGTTGCCGCCGCTGGCGAGGCCGGTGCCGCACCGGCGCCCATCCAGGTCGAGCACGACCGCGCGGGTGGCCGTACCCCCGATGTCCATGCCCAGCACGTAGGCCTCACCCATCCGCCCGCCCCCATATCCATCAGGTGCCCATATTTTGGATCAAAAGCAATGATTAGGGCAAGAGGGCTATCCGGTCGCCGGCCAGCGCGGTCCGGCGTTCGGACGATCAAGATCATGATCTGGTACGCCATCCGTGTAGTGCGACTACACAAGCTCTCTGTCCCAGATCGTGATCTTGTCGACGGGGCCGTTGTACCGGGCATCAGGGCGGTAACAGTTTGAAAACTTGTCCCAGTTGGCTTGACAAGGTCCGCGCTTAGTAAGAAATTTTACCACTAACAGTTAACACTCTTTTCTGAAAGAGGCGGGTGATGGACGGCGGTGGCCACGATCCGACCGCGGTCCCCGCTGAGGGTGGCCGAGCCGTCGCCGACCCTGCCACTGGCGGCGAGGCTGGCGCCGGAGGCTCGGCTGCTCAGGTGCCTGCCGTCGGGGGCGCAGCCCCAGCAGATGCCGCCGTTGCCGGGCTGCCGCAGCTGGACGCCGCCCGTGCCCCGGACGGCGTGCTGGTGCGGGTGCGGGCCCAGCTGCCCGAGCTCACCGGAGCCCTGCGGCGGGTGGCCGAGCAGGTGCTCACCGACCCGGCCCGCGCGGCGCGCGCCACCATCGTCGAGCTCGCCGAGCGCAGCGGCACCTCGCCGGCGACGGTCACCCGCTTCTGCCGCGCGCTCGGCTTCGAGGGCTACTCCGAGCTGCGGCTGGGCATCGCGGGGGAGACCGGGCGGGCGGCCCGGGCCGCCGGCTGGGCGGTGGACATCGGCCGGGAGATCCAGCCGACCGACCCGCTGGACCGGGTGCTCGGGCAGGTCATGGCGGCGGACACCCGGGCACTGCACGACACGGCGGCCCGGCTGGACCTGGGCGAGGTGGAGCGGGCCGCCGACGCGATCGCCGCCGCCGCCAGGGTGGACATCTACGGCGCCAGCGGCAGCGCCCTGGTCGGCGCGGAGATGCAGTTCTGCCTGCACCGCATCGGGGTGGCCGCGTGGGCCTGGATCGACGTCCATAATGGACTAGCGAGCGCCGCCCTGCTGCGCCCGGGCGACGTGGCGCTGGGCATCTCGCACAGCGGCCAGACCCGGGAGACGATCGAGATGGTCGCCGAGGCCGGCAGCCACGGGGCGACCACGGTCGCGCTGACCAGCTTCCCGCGCTCGCCCCTTGCCGAGGTCGCCGACGTCGTGCTGCTGACCGCCACGCACGCGACCACGTTCCGGCCCGACGCGCTCTCCGCCCGCCACCCGCAGCTGGTCGTGCTGGACCTGCTCTACATCGCGGTTGCCCAGCGCACCCACGAGCGCGCGCACGCCGCGTTCCAGCGTACGGCCCGCGCGGTGGACGGGCACCGGGCCGCCCGGGAGGTGGAGGAGTGACCACGGTCAGCGCCACCGCCTTCGTCGCCGCGCTGCGCCCGCTGCTGGACCAGGTCGTCACCGGCCAGGCCGCCGCCGTGCAGCAAGCGGCCGACCTGCTGTTCGGGGCGCTGCGCCGGGGCGGGGTGGTGCAGGCTTTCGGCTGCGGCCACTCCGAGGCGCTCGCCATGGAGCTGTCCGGCCGGGCCGGCGGGCTGGTGCCCACCAACCGGCTGGCACTGCGCGACGTCGTGCTCTTCGGCGAGGCTACGCGCGGCGAGCTCGCCGGCGTCGGGCTGGAGCGCGACCCCGCCGTCGCGCACCAGATCTACGAGCTGGCCCGCCCCGAGCCGGTGGACGTGTTCGTGCTGGCTTCGCACTCCGGCATCAACGGGGCGGTCGTCGAGCTGGCCACCCTGGTCAAGGAGCGCGGGCATGACCTGGTCGCGGTCACCTCGCTGGCCCACACCGCCCGGGTCGCCTCCCGGCACCCGTCCGGCCGGCGGCTGGCCGACATCGCGGACGTCGTGCTCGACAACGGCGCGCCGTACGGCGACGCAGTACTGCCGCTGGAGTCCGGCGGCGCGGTCTGCGCGGTCTCCTCGGTCACCGGTGCGCTGCTGGCGCAGATGGTGACCGCGGAGGTCGCGCGACGGTTCCAGGACGCGGGTGAGGTCCCTCCGATCTACCTCTCCGCGAACGTCCCCGGCGGGGACGAGCACAACCACACCCTCGAGTCGCGGTACGCCGGGCGGATCCGGCGTACCGCCTGACGGCGAACCTAGGAGACAAAGATGTCCGCTTCCCCCGACACCCCGTCGGACCTCAGCCGGCGTGCCCTGCTCGGGCGGGCCGCCGCGGCGGGCCTGCTGGCCACCCCGGCGGCGGGCCTGCTCGGCGCCTGCGCCACGAGCGGCTCGGACGACAAGAAGGACGACACCCAAGCCAAGACCAACGAGAACCCGCTCGGCGTGGTGAAGGACTCCCCGGTCGAGGTCGTCGTCTTCAACGGCGGCTTCGGCGAGGAGTACCCGAAGTTCGACAAGCAGCTGGTGGAGCAGAGGCACGGGCTCAAGGTGGACCTCAAGTTCACCCAGAAGATCAAGACCGAGCTCCAGCCGCGCTTCAGCGCCACCCCGCCAGACCTGATCAACAACGCCGGCGCCGACCAGATGGGCAACGACGTGCTGGCCAACCAGAACGCTCTGGTCGACCTCACGCCGCTGCTCGACGCGGCGAGCTGGGACGACCCGAACGTCAAGGTGAAGGACACGCTGGCCCCCGGCACCATCGAGTCGGGCACGCTCAACGGCAAGCCGTACGCGCTGAACTACGTCTACGGCGTCTTCGGCATCTGGTACGACGCCGCCCTGTTCGAGAAGAACAGCTGGACCCCGCCGAAGACCTTCGACGAGTTCTTCACGCTCGCCGACAAGATCAAGGCGGCCGGCATCGCGCCGTGGGTGCACGCCGGCAAGTACCCGTACTACATGGGCTGGCCGATCATGGACTGGATCCACAAGCTCGGTGGCGAGACCCAGGCCAAGGCGATCGACAACCTCGAGGACGGCGCCTGGAAGACCGACGTGGTGAAGACCGTGGTCACCCGGGTCCAGGAGATGGTCACCAAGGGCTACGTCCTGCCGGGCAGCGAGGGCCTGTCGCACCTGCAGTCCCAGCAGTCCTTCCTCGACGGCAAGGCCGCGTTCATCCCGGTCGGCACCTGGTTCGAGAGCGAGATGAGCTCCCCGTCGGACCCGAAGGACGAGCGGGAGCCGGCCGGCGGCCGCAAGATCCCGCCGACCGTCAAGATGACCATGCTGCCGGTGTGGGACATGACCACCAGCGACAAGATGCCGTACGGTGCCGCGCGTACCTATGCGGCGGAGTCCTGGCTGGTGCCGGCGAAGGCGAAGAACCCCAACGCCGGCATGGAGTTCCTCCGGGCCATGCTGTCCAAGCAGGGCGCGAGCAAGTTCTCCGAGCTGACTAAGGCCCCGACGGTGGTCAAGGGCGGTGCCGACGGCGTCACCGGCTCGACCGCGCTCACCTCGATCAACAACGTGGTCAAGAACGTCGGCTCGAATACCATGATCTGGCGCATCAACGACTGGTACGGCGACTTCTTCACCGGTCACCAGGGGCCGATCGGCGAGCTGATGGCCGGCCGGAGCAACCCGACCAAGTTCATGGACGAGATGCAGAAGCTAGCCGACAAGATCAAGAAGGACCCGAACGTCAAGAAGCAGAGCCGCTGACCGGATTCGGTGCCCCGGTGACGGGGCCCTCCAGTAGGCGGCAGGACCGGGCGGAGCCACGACCATGCGACACGGCAAGTACCCCTTCATCGCGGGGTTCCTGGCAGCGCCGCTGGCGCTGTACGTGATCTTCCTGATCTCGCCGTACGCCCAGACGGTCATGAACTCCTTCACCAACTGGGGCGGGTTCTCCAACCAGGCCGAGTACGTCGGCACGGAGAACTACGCCCGGCTGCTGAAGGACGAGCTGTTCCACGCCGCCCTGTGGCACAACGTGTTCTTCCTGGTCGCCCTGCCGCTGGTCACCGTCACGCTGGCCCTGTTCTTCGCGTTCCTGCTCAACGTGGGCGGGCGCGGAGGCAGGGCCGGCGTGCGGGGAGTGTTCGGCTCCGGCCTCTACAAGGTGGTCTTCTTCTTCCCGCAGGTGCTCTCGGTGGCGATCATCGTGATCCTGTGGGACGCCCTCTACCGCACCGACGGCCAAGGGCTGCTCAACTGGCTGCTGATCAAGATCGGGCTGCTCGACCCGCTGCACCCGCTGCAGTTCACCAACAACCCCACCCCGTTCCTCGGCGTGCCCCAGGTGCTGTGGTGGCTGCTCATCATCGTGGTCTGGGCGAACGTCGGCTTCTACCTGGTGCTCTTCTCGGCCGCCATGCAGTCGATCCCGAAGGACATCTACGAGGCGGCGATGCTGGACGGGGCGACCCGGGTCCACACGTTCTTCCGGGTCACCCTGCCGCTGCTGCGTGACAGCGTCTCGGTGGCCTGGGTCTACCTGGGCTTCCTCGCACTTGACATGTTCGTCTGGGTGTTCGCGCTCACCCCGCAGCAGGGCGGCCCCAACCACGCCAGCGAGGTGTTCGCAACCGTGCTCTTCCGGGAGGCGTTCACCCGGGGCCAGTTCGGCTACGCCTGCGCCATGGGCGTGGCGATGGCGGTCTTCGCCCTGCTGCTCGGCGCGGTCCAGCTGACCGCCACCCGCCGCGAGCGCATCGAGTTCTAGGGGAGCGCGATGGCTACCACGTTCCAGACGCCCCCGGTCCCGGTCACACCGGCGCCGGGCCGGCCGGCCAGCGGCCCCGCCGTGGGCGGTGGGCGCGACCTCGGCGGGCAGGTGCTCAACGTCTTCTCGCACGGCTTCCTGGTCACCTGGGCGCTACTAGTGATCCTGCCGCTCGGCTGGGCGGTGATGTCCTCGTTCAAGACCGATGCGGAGATCGTGCGTGACCCGATCGGGCCCCCATCCGGCCTGCACTGGGAGAACTTCAGCACCGCATGGACCACCGGGCACATCGGCGATCTCTTCTTCAACACCATCGTGGTGATGGCCGGCGGTGTCTTCCTCACGATGCTGTTCGGCGCGATGGCGGCCTACGTCCTCGCCCGGTACGAGTTCCCCGGCAACAAGCTCATCTACTACAGCTTCGTGGCCGGCCTGACCCTGCCGATCTTCCTGGCCATCGTGCCGCTCTACCAGGTCGTGGCGAACCTCGGCAACTCCGTACGCTGGCTCGGCCTCAATCAGTACCCGATGCTGGTCCTGGTCTATGTGGCCTACTCGCTGCCGTTCACCGTCTTCTTCCTGCACTCGTTCTTCCGCAGCCTGCCCACCGCCATCGCGGAGGCGGCCATCGTCGACGGCGCCTCGCACACCAGGCTGTTCTTCCAGGTGATGGTGCCGCTGGCCAAGCCTGGGCTGATCAGCATCGGCATCTTCAACATCATCGGGCAGTGGAACCAGTGGCTGCTGCCCACCGTGCTCATGCAGGCGCAGGGCGGTGGCGAGGAGAAGCGGGCGATGCTCGCCCAGGGCCTGATCGACCTCCAGGTCAACCAGGGCTACCAGGGCGACTACGGCGCGCTCTTCGCCGGCATGACCATGGCGATGCTGCCGATCCTGGTCGTCTACGTGTCGTTCCAGCGGCAGGTGCAGGCTGGACTGACCGGAGCCACGCTGAAGTAGCTCTGGGTTTTTGTCGTACTGCTGTTCGATACTGTCGCCATGATGGTCGCGGTCGTGCCCGACGGGACGGGCGGCGGCTGGTGCGTGGAGCTGTCGGCGGCAGGCCGCCCCGGTGGCGAGCAGTGGCACGCCACCGACCTCGCTGCCGAGGTGGCGGCGCGGGAGCGGCGCGACGCCCCGCGCTGGGTCTGGCCCGCCACGGCGACGAGCTACCCGCCACTGCTGCGGGCGGGAGCCCGAGTCGGCCGCTGCCACGACGTAGAGCTGACCGAGGCCCTGCTGCTGGGCGCGGCCGGACACTGGGGCGAGCCGCGCAGCCTCGCCGCCGCGCACGCCCGGCTCACCGGCCGCCCGGTCCCGCCGGACCCGCCGCCCCGGCCGCCGACGCCACCCGGCGACACCCAGGGCGCGCTCTTCGACGACAGCCCCGCGCCGCCGTCCCTGCAGACCCTCATCGACGTGTACGCCGACCAGCGCGCCCGGCTGCGGGCCGTCCCCGACCCCGGCCGGTTCACGCTGCTCGTGGCGGCGGAGTCGGCCGCCGCCCTGGCCGCGGTCGAGATCGGCCAGGCCGGCCTGCCGTGGCGGGCCGACGTGCATGACGCCCTGCTGGTCGAGCTGCTCGGCGAGGCGTCGCGGGTGGGCGGGCCGCCCCGGCGCCTGGTCGAGCTGACCGAGCGCATCGCCGCAGCCTTCGGCGAGCGGATCCACCCGGAGTCACCGGCGGAGGTGCTGCGCGCCTTCGCCCGGGCGGGCATCTCGCTGCCGAGCACCCGGGCCTGGGTGCTGCGGCAGGTGGACCATCCGGCGGCGCCGCTGCTGCTGGAGTTCAAGGAGCTCTACCGCCTCTGGACGGCGCACGGCTGGTCCTGGCGGGAGCAGTGGGTCCACAACGGACGGTTCTGGGCGGAGTACGTGCCCGGCGGGGTGGTCTCCGGCCGGTGGGCCACCCGGGGTGGGGGAGCGCTGCAGATCCCCCGTGTGGTGCGCCGGGCGGTCGTCGCCGACCCGGGCTGGGTGCTGGTCGTCGCCGACGCCGGCCAGCTCGAGCCGCGCATCCTCGCCGCGGTCTCCGGCGACACCCGGCTGGCCGAGGCCGGCGCGGGCGGGGACATGTACGCCGCCCTGGCGGCCGAGGCGTTCGGTGGTGACCGGGCTCGGGCGAAGGTGGCCCTGCTCGGAGCGATGTACGGGCAGACCGGTGGGGCGGCAGTGCCGGCTCTAGCCGCGCTGCGGCAGTTCTACCCGGCCGCCTGGGCGTTCGTGGAGGCGGCTGCGCGGACGGGGGAGACGGGTGGGTTGGTGCGGTCGTGGCTCGGCCGCACCAGCCCGCCACCATCGGTGACCGCGCGGGTGGCCGACCTCGATCCTGCGGATGGGGACTCGGTGGATGTACCGCGGGCCGGGGCCGCCGCCCGGGCCCGCGGCCGGTTCACGCGCAACTTCGTCATCCAGGCCACGGCGGCCGAGTGGGCCAACACGCTGCTCGCCTCGCTGCGCGGGACGCTGCACGAGACAGCGGGGGAGCTGGTCTTCTTCCAGCACGACGAGGTGCTCGTGCACTGTCTGGCGGGCGAGGCCGAGCGGGTGGCGGCGGCTGTGCACGGGGCTGCGGAGCAGGCCCGGGTGCTTCTGTTCGGCGACACCCCGGTGCGCTTCCCGCTCGGCGTGTCAGTGGTCGAGTGCTACGTCGACGCCAAGTAGGCGAGCGGGGGCGTCGCTCCGCTATGGGCTGTCCTCGGCGCGACGGCATGGCAAGCACCGGTTGCTGCCTTCCAGCCAGAACCACGAGAGCTCAACCGGCGTAGCACGCCGTGTGCTACACTGTCCTGTGCGGGTGACCTTGACCGCTGACGGCCTCGACGCGGCAGCCGAGCAAGGGTCAGCCTGCGGCAGATTGCGGCGGTGCTAGATGCCTGGCCGACTCTCATCGAGGATGTCGACGAGACAACCCGCGCGGTTACCAGCCATGCCGGTGGCCGCCTTGTCACCGTATGGCTGACCGAGGGATCGGACGGGGTTTGGGAGCTCGTCACCGCGTTCGAGGCCGGGTTCGCCACGGAGCTGCGGTGGGGACATATCTTCGGAGGTTCCGATGCGACCTGAAGACCGCGACAAGATCGCCCGATACCGTAGCGGCGAACTGGACACCACCGCCCGCGCCAGCACTGAGCCGATCGAGGTTCTCCCCGAGGTCATGGTCAGCAGGTCGCTGCGCCTGCCGACTGATGTCTTCGAAGAGTTGACCGCCATCGCGGCCGACCGAGGCATCGCCTGGTCAACCCTGGTTCGCCAGTGGGTGGTCGACGGCATCGCCGCCGCCCGCGAACGCGCCGGGCAGCCACTTGACCCAGCCATCGAGCTCCAACGTGGGGTCGAGATGATCACCCATGCTGCCAGCCGGCTGCAGCAGAGAGCCGCCTGACGCAACCCTGCTCACACCATCACTCGTAGACCGCGCAGGCAACGACAGGCCAGGGCAGTCGGTGGACCCAGGGTAGGTTGATCACCGCAAAGCAGGACAGGGGCAGGACATACCCCCAGCCGCTGCGCGGTAGGTTGGCCGGGGGACATCTCGCCGGCTGTTGCCCGGCTCGTCGAGCCGCCGCATGGCTGGGTGCATCGGTTGACCGGGAGTGAGGGTAGTGGGCACGGTCGCGGGGCTGGTGCTTGCCGCTGGCGCGGGGCGGCGTCTAGGCGGCCCGAAGGCGTTGCTGCGGCTCGCGGGTGAGCCGCTGGTGGACCGGGCGGTCGGGGTCGCTGCTCAGGCCGGCTGCGCACCGGTCGTGGTGGTGCTGGGCTGCGCCGCGGAGCAGGTGCGCCAGACGGCACGCCTCGAAGGGGCGGTGGTCGTGGTTAACCCCGAGTGGGCTACGGGGATGGGCTCGTCACTGCGGGCCGGGCTGGACACGCTCACCAGTGCCAGCCCAGACGTTGACGCCGTCACCGTACTGCTGGTCGACACGCCGGGCGTGACACCGGCCGCGATCTCGCGAGTTGCCGCGCTGTCGAAACCGGCGGCGCTGGTCGTGGCCACGTACGGCGGCCGGCGTGGCCATCCGATCCTGCTTGGCCGCGAGCACTGGCCCGGCGTACGCCGCCTCGCCCAACTGGACGTGGGCGCGCGACCGTACCTGGTGGTCCGTGCCGCGCAGGTGCAGGAGGTCGCCTGCGACGACGTGGCCGACAACAGCGACGTGGACACTCCGGATGACGCGCGGCGCTGGGGGGTGGAGATCCCGGCCGAGGTAGGCGGACGCCCAGCCGCGAGTTGACGGTTGGTGGGTGTGCGGCAGCTCCCGCCGCCGCACCCCACACGGTCAGGTAAGCAGCAGGGCAACGGTGCGGACCATCCCGTCGCCCTGGGTACGCAGGGCCTCAACCGCAATCTCGTACTCGTAGCCTTCCGGCACGTCCAACCGGGCCGGCACCTCGACCGTCTGGTGCGATGGACCTCCGGCCACAGGTACTGGCACTCCCATCGGCGTCCCGTCGGCGACCACCCGGACCGCCCCGGCAGTGTCCTCGTCCGCGGTGGCGGACAGCTCCACCCGTACTCCGCGGGGGCCGATCGCGACCCGCGTCATCGAGAGCCGCTCCCACGCGGTGGCGCTGGTGGCCGGCCAGTCGGTCGGTCGTACGGGGGCCAGCGGCACCGGAACCGTCCCGGCGGACGCCACCGACAGGGATGACGGCTCGGGCGAGGGACCACCCGTGCCGGCCGCCAGCACCGCGGCTGATGGGCGCATCCGGTCCGCTTCGAGCAGCCGGAGCCGTCGCTTGATGTCTCGAAGCTCGGTCAGCAGCGTGTCGGGGCGGTTGATCCTGGTCATAACGGCTCCGGAATTGGGGTTACGGTCAGCTTCACCTGCTCCAGCCCGGCGTCGTCGCCGGGGGTGACCTCGAAGCTCAGCAACCGGACGGTCACGTCGACCTGGTCGCTGGTGAAGAATGGGTCAGCGATCACCACTCGGACGCCGTCGCCGACCGAGTAGCTGCCGACCACTGGATCCAGGTCGGCCCGGACTGTCAGCTCGGGTAGGACGACCGGGCGTCGCCGCGCCGCCAGCTCCCCGCGGGCCTGGGCGTCGACCAGCGCCGGGTCTCGGGTGTCCAGCTGGGAGGCGGCATCATCCAGCAGCACCAAGCCGTCGTCGTACGCCGACGTGTCCTCGGCATACCGTAGGAGTGGCAGGTCGGTGTCGGTGGTTCCCTGGGCGAACACCCGGGTGGCCATCCGCGCCGCATCGGTGGGCCAGCTGAAGTCCACAATGTTCGCGCCGTACTCCCAGACGTGCGGCCCGCCGGGCTGGCCCAGCCGGGGATAGCCGAACCGGATGAACCGCACCGGCCGCCCGTCCGGGCCGTACTCGACGTCCACTGTGAAGTCGAAGCCGCCGTCCGCGTTCGCCAGGTCGCGCAGAGCGTCCGCGACCAGCTTCAGCTCACCAGCGGCGTAGCTGACGCTGCGGGATACACCGGAGGGCGGCGCACCGCGCGCCGTCACGCCTAGGTCGCCACCGGGGTGGGACTGGGCGAGCGCGACCAGCGCGGTCGCGATTTCAAGCTGGTCGGTGTTGGTGAACGAGACGGTGCCGGTGTCGGTGACCGGGTAGCTGAGCACGCGCCGGTGCTCCAAATAGGACAGGAAGTCAGCCGCACCGATCTCCAGCGTGCTGCTCGCGGCCTGGTAGCGGCTGGTCCAGATGATGCCGCCCCAGAGCAGGTCGCCGTCGCGGTCCACGTAGATGGCGGTACGGCCGGGCTCGGTGAGCAGTCGTGGTTCGCGGGTCCTGATCCCGGGGTCGTCCACTCGCAGTTGCCCGCGCAGGCTGCCGGTGTCGTTGAGCCGCTTGTCGAACGACACACCGGTGAGCGGCAGCTCGTCCAGGACGGCGCCGGTGCGCAGGTCCGCGACCAGGTAGGTGTAGGTTGCCGCCGCCATCGTCTCGGCCTCAGTACGTCGGGAAGCAGATGCCGTCCAGCGACGTCCAGGCTGTGCTGGGCTGAACATCTGTGGGGTATGGGCTGACAACTGTCCCGTCGGTTAGCACATCGATGCGGGCTGCCTGGCCGTGGG
>Ga0075430_100004038_pt1 | contig 12383 bp, 12 predicted proteins | sample RhiMetdeltSRZDD4_FD_75294 | JGI IMG/M metagenome (GOLD analysis project Ga0075430, IMG submission 75294) | Populus rhizosphere microbial communities from Tennessee, USA - Rhizosphere MetaG P. deltoides SRZDD4 | ecosystem: Host-associated > Plants > Roots > Rhizosphere > Soil | place: USA... | reverse complement strand
ATGGCCGGGGCGATCTTCGATGCCACCGGCAGCTACCGCATCGCCTTCGCCATCGCCGCCGTCTGCGGCGTCGCCGCGGGCGCCGCGGGCTGGCGCGCGCGCACGCTGCGGCTCAAGGCCGCCTAGATGCCCATCGCCGTCAACGCCGCGGGCGCGACCTTTTCCTCCTGCCGCCGCTGGCGCTACCTCCTGTGGCGGCGCTGGGACGACGAAAGGCCCGCCGCCAACTTCCTCATGCTCAACCCCAGCACCGCCGACGAGCACCAGCTCGACCCGTCATGCTCGCGCGCGCGCGACTTCGCCGAGCGCTGGGGCTACGGCGCGCTCATCGTCACCAACCTCTTCGCTTGGCGCGCCACCGACCCGAGGGCGATGAAGCGCGCCGCCGAGCCGGTGGGCCGCAGCAACAACCAGGCGATCCTGCGCGCGGCGCGCCAGTCGGCGATCGTGGTCTGCGCCTGGGGCAACCACGGCGCCCACCTCGGGCGCGCGGCGACAGTGGCCGCCAACTTGCGCGGCGCGGGGCTTGCGCTCAGCGCCCTGCGCATCACCGCGCAGGGCCAGCCCGCGCACCCGCTCTACCTGCCGGCGCGGCTCGCCGCCGCGCGCTGGCGCGAGGCCTAGCCGATGTCCGGGTAGAAGCGCCGCGTGGCGCTGCTGCGCGGCACCGTGGCGTCGGCATAGGCATCCTGCAGGCGCCGCAGCGCCCGCCTGATCAGCGCGGCCACGAAGAGCGAACGCATGAGGCGCGCGCGAGCCATGACCGCTTCGATTTCGGCATGCGTGGGATAGCGTGTGGAATGCGGCATGCGGGTTCTCCTCTTTGGTTTAGGCCCCAGCCATGCACGGGGCGTGCCAGCGCGGCAGGATGCGCCTGATATGTGACGGGAGATGGTTTCCGGCGCGGAAAATCTGTCGCCGATCGGCAACAGTCCAGCGCTACATCTTCGCGCCGGCGAGGAGTACAGTCTGCGCATGCCGGAAATCGCGCCGCACCTGCACTGGCTCCCGCTCGCGGCCATCGCGCTCGCGTTCTTCAGCACCTTGTCGGTGCTCGCTTTCTGGCGCCGCCGCGCCGCGCGCCCCGCGCCGCACGAGCTGGGGCGCAGCCCCGGCCAGTCGCTGCGCGACGCGCTGTCGCAGGCGGGGCTCGACGCCGCAGAATATGCCGCGCTCGGGCTGTGCATGCTGCCGCTGGCGGCCGCCGGCGCCACCGCGTGGCGCGGCCTGGCCGGTGCGCCGCTCGAGCCCGACACCGCGCTCGTCCTCGCCGGGGCGGCCGCCGCGGCGCAGCTCTGGGTCCTGTCGCGCCTGTGGGTGGTGCTGCGCCGCTCGCGCCGGCTGCGCTACGGCTACGAGGCCGAGCTGGTGGCCGGGCAGGAGCTGAACGGCCTGGGCGGCCTGGGCTACCACGTGTTCCACGACGTGCCGCTCGGCGCGCGCGCGCCCAAGGCCGACCACGTGCTGGTCGGCCCGGCGGGCGTGTTCGCGGTGGAGACCGAGGCGCGCGCGCGCGCGGGCGCCGACCCGGAGCGCGAAGTCACCTACGACGGGGCGAGCCTGCAGTTCGCGCAGCGCCGCGAGACCGCGCCGCTCGAGCAGGCGGTCGCGCAGGCGGTGCGCGTGAGGAGCCTCCTGGCGGCCGAGGTGGGCGAGCAGTTCGCGGTGCAGCCGGTGGTGGTGCTGCCCGGCTGGCGCGTGCGGCGCACCGACATTTCTGGCATCCCGGTGCTGGCGGCGAGCCGCATCCGGCACTACTTCGGGCGCCTGCGGCCGCAGGCGGCGATGAGCGAGGCGATGATCGAGCGCGTCGCGCAGTGCCTCGAGGCGCGCTGCCGCGGCAGCGCGGCGCCCGTCGCCTAGCTCTTCAGCAGCGCGTCGAGGTGCTCGATGTCGTTGATCACGCGCCACTCGCGCGCGCCGGCGGCGACCACCCGCTTCTCCCAGTCCTCCAGCCGCCCCAGGTAGCGCCGCGGGTCGACGTTGTCGGTCTTCAGCTTCACCACGTTCACCGCCACCACGCGGATGTCCTTCAGGTCGATGGGGAAGTTGCGCACCGCGGCCTTGTCCAGCTCCTCCTGCATGTCGGAGAAGATGAGGATGGTCTTCTTGCCGGCGCCGGTCTCGTTGAGGAACATCGCCCCCTGGATGAGGCCCCCGGTGATGTCGGTGTAGACGCTGCTCCGCGCCGAGCCGGTGAAGGCCTCGACCTGGTCGCGCAGCACGCGCTTTTGCGCGTTGGCCTGCGAGGGGCGCTGGTCGAAGGTGGCCTTGGCAATGATGTCCTTCTCGCTGAAGCTGCGGCTCCTGACGCGCGCCACGGCGAGCGAATCCCCCGGCTGCAGGGTGCCGAGCAGGTAGTTGACGATCAGCTGGGCCTTGCCGACCTCCTCGGCGTAGGTGCCCGAGGTGTCCACCAGCAGGTACACCGCGTGCGTGTGGGCGCGCTGGTCGGCGCAGCCCGCGGCGAGCGCCAGGGCCGGGAGCGCGGAGAGCGCGAGGACGAACCGGCGGCGTTTCATGGGCGTTCTCCCGCGTGCAGGCCGGCGACCCGCGGCGGCTTGCCCGCCGGGCGCGCCTGCTTCACCCAGCGCTCGGCGATCAGCGGCAGCACGATGAGGATGTCGTAGAGCGTCACCAGCACGCGCGACAGGTGCTTGAAGAAGTTGCCCGCCACGCGCAGCGCCGCGGCGAGCGCGCGCGCGAGCACCACCAGGGCGGCGCCGCCCACGGTGCGCGCCGAGTTGACGAAGGACTCCAGCGGGATCGCCACGAAGGCGAGCGCGAAGGGCAGGATGAAGCCGAGCAGCATCTGCCCCACGGTCGGGATGCGCCCGATCCAGCCGTCCGCCGCGGCGGCCTGCGTCGCCGCCAGCGACTGCAGCAGCGCCTGCTTGTCGGCGATCAGCATGTCGCGCATCAGCGCCAGGGCCGCCTCGATGCCCGCGAGGCACAGGAGCAGGACGAACGCCGTCCACATCATGCGCTTGCGCATGCGCTCGGGCAGGCCGTGGATCTTCGGGAAGAGGTGCGTGATGCGCAGGGTCTCCATGAGAAAGAGGCCCATCGCCGCCTCGACGAAGATGATCACCAGCGCCGCCACTTCCGAGGTGCGCAGGGTCGCCGTGAGGTAGTCCCCGGCGCCCACCATCTCCGACATCGGCAGCGCGATCAGCTTGAAGTTGACCAGCGCGCCGCCGGCGGCCACCGCCAGCACCAGCGTGGCGACGAAGAACTGCGTCAGCGCCGAGGTGGTGAGGGCGTGCTCGGCGCGGTCGGTCTTCTTCACGATCATCTCGTAGCGCTCCATCTGCGCGTCGATCGACGCGGCGCGGTCGCTGAGGTTGGTCATGCGCGCGTCGGCCTGCGCCAGGGTCTTGTCGAGCGAGCGCCAGAACGGCATGAAGCCGTCGAGGATCTTGTGGCGCGACTCGTAGGCGCGGCGGTACTCGGCGAGCGTCTTCTCGTGGATCGACTTGATCGAGTCGTTGATCTCCTCCAGCACGCGCAGCACCAGCTCGTTGCCGTTGACCGGCTTGATCTTGGCCACCGCGCTCACCGCCTCGACCCAGTCGGGCGGGGGCGGCGGCACCTCGCCGCACTTCTTGTAGTCCTCCTCGACGCGCGTGATCTCGTCCAGGAGCTTGCGCTGCAGCGCGGGATAGCCCTCGAGGTCGCGCTTCACCAGCGCGGCGACGCGCTCGAACTCGCGCCCGATGCGCTCGGCGGTCTCCTCGCGCCCCTGCGCGAACAGCACCGCGCGGTTGCGCTCGCGCAGGTCGCGGGCGGTGGCGGCGAGGGTGCGCGCGGCGAGGCGCAGCGGGCCGTTGGCCAGCGCGCCGAGGGAACGCAGCAGTCCATGCACCGGAGCGCGTGCCGCATACAGGAACGGCATCGCGATCACGAACCACAGCAGCGCGGAAAGCGCCGGGTTGCCTGGCCAGATCACCCAGAACGGAGAATCCGCCATAGGGCACTCCTTTCAACAGCTCAGAGTTGCCCCCTACGGCCCATAGTCTAGCGCAAACCGGGTGCTTCGCAGCCGGTACTAAGTCTCGATTCCGAGTAGTTCGACCTCGAAAACCAGTGTCGCATTTGGCGGTATCACGCCGCCCGCGCCGCGCGCGCCGTAGCCGAGCGCGGGCGGAATGGTAAGCACCCTCGTTCCGCCCACCTGCATGCCCTGCACGCCCTCGTCCCAGCCCTTGATGACCTGGCCGGCGCCCAAAGGAAATTCAAAGGGGTCGCCGCGGTCCTTGCTCGAATCGAACTTCTTGCCGCGCTCGCCGCCGTAGAACAGCCACCCGGTGTAGTGCACCGAGACGCCGTCGCCGGCCTTGGCGGCCGCGCCCTTGCCGAGGACCTTGTCGTCGATGATCAGTCCGCTTGCGGTGGTGGTCGCCATCTTCTCTCCTGTCAGTTTCCCAGCCGCTCCACGGCCAGGTACTTCCTGCGGTATTCCTCGAAGGGCAGGGTATCCGCCGCCTCGATGGCCTTCTGCTTCGCCAGCGATTCAGCCGCCAGGCGCGCGAAGCGCTCTTCTTCCGCACGCGGGAATTCCTGCGCCATCAGCGCCGCGCGGTGGCGGCGCGACAATGCCAGCGTGAAGTCGGTGTAGGACCCCGCGTGCTCCCCGAGCATGGCCGCCAGCACGCGCGCCGAGGGCGCGAGCGCCGGGTCGCGCAGCACCGCTCCTTGCGCGGCGTGCGCCGCGCGATAGGCGTCGCCGCCCAGCGCCGCATCGAGCGCGGCGGCGATCGGCTCGCACTCGGCGAGCAGCTGCGCGCCCCATTGCGCGAGGCCCATCTCGCCGGGAAAGCAGCCCAGCACGAGGCCCGGCTCGCGCCCGCGCGCCGCCACCGTCTCCTGGTTGCGCGACTCGCAGGCGATGTCCTCGGGCGTGTCGGGCGGGCTCGGCGAGAGCAGGCAATGCAGCAGGAACACGTCGAGGAAGCGCATCACCGGCAGGGTGATGCCGGCGGGCGCGAAGGGGTCGAGGTCCATCAGGCGCACTTCGACGTACTCCACGCCGCGCTCGCGCAGCGCATGCAGCGGGCGCTCGCCGGGCCGGATGCGGCGCTTGGGCCGGATCTTGCCGTAGAACTCGTTCTCGATCTGCAGCAGCGTGGTGGACATCTGCCGGTAGGTCTCCGGGCCGTCGCCCGGCCTGCCGGGCTCGCGGATGCCGACCTTGTCGTAGGGCGGGTACACCTGGGTGAGGCCGCGCTGCAGCGTGGCGCCGTAGGACTCGAGGTCGTTGCAGCTCACCACCAGCGAGGACTGCGCGTCGCTCTGGTAGCCCAGCCGCCCCATGCGCAGCGACGTGGCATGCGGCAGGTGCAGCGTCCCGGGGCGCAGCTCGCGCAGCGGGTGCGCGCGGCCCGCGACGAAGCTCGAGCACACCGCGGGCGAGGCGCCGAAAAGGAAAAACAGCAGCCAGCCGTGGCGGCGGAAATTGCGGATCAGCGCGAAGTACTCGGCGTTGCCCAGGCCCGGCATCGACCAGTTGTAATGGATGCCGCTGATCGCCTGCATGCGCCGGCCGTAGCGCCAGGCGAGGCCGTTGCGGTACACCGTCTTCGCGCGCCCCACGTTGGAGGTGCCGTAGCGGCCGATGGGAATGGCGTCGTCCGCCGGCAGGTTGCAGGGCATGCTGCCCGCCCACATCAGCTCCTCGCCGATGGCGCGGTAGACGAACTGGTGGATGCGCGTGAGCTCCTCCAGGCAGGCCTCGGCGCTCGGGTGCACGCCGGTGATCAGCTCCAGCTGCGACTCGCTGAAATCGGTGGTGACGTGCGGATGCGCGAGCGCCGATCCCAGCGCGGCGGCGTGCGGGGTGAGGGCGAGGGCGCCGTCGGGCCGCGTGCGCAGCGACTCCTTCTCGATGCCGCGGCGCATGCCCTTGAGGGCAGCGGGGTCAATTGCGCGCAATTTTTCTTCGAGTCCTCCCATGTGCCAAAGGTAGCAGACCGCTTGTTTGGCCGGAAACCGCCCACATGTGGACCGGCATGAACTTCTGGAACCGGAAGCAGAAAGCCCTTGAGGCCGACGAGGTCGGCGCCGGCGGCAAGCCCGGCCGGCGCGGCCGCTCGACTTCCCTCGCGGTGCGGCCGATCCCCGAGGACGCGCTGATCCTCATCCCGATGCGCAACGCGGTGCTGTTCCCCGGCGTCATCTCGCCGGTGGCGGTGGGCCGCAGCTCCTCCATCGCCGCGGCGAACGAGGCCCTGCGCCAGTCGCGCAAGGTGGGCTTCGTCCTGCAGCGCGATGCGAAGACCGACGACATCGGCCCGGAGGACCTGCACTGGGTCGGCACCGCGGGCGAGATCGTGCGCTACGTGCCGGTGGCCGAAGGGCCGCACCACATGGCGGTGCAGGGCGAGCAGCGCTTCCGCGTCGCCGAGTTCCTCGAGGGCTGGCCGTTCCTGGTGGCGCGCGTGGTGTGGGTGCCAGAGCCGGGCGACGCGGGCGAGGAGGTGGAGGCGCGCTTCCTGCAGTTGAAGACGCAGGCCGCCGAGGCGATCAAGCTGCTGCCCAACGTCCCCGACGAGCTCGCCGGCGCGGTGCAGGGCATCGAGTCGGCCGCGCAGCTGGCCGACATGGTGGCGAACCTGCTCGACGTGGAAGCCGCGGAGAAGCAGGCGATCCTCGAGGCCTTCGACCTGAAGGCGCGCCTGGACAAGGTGCTCGCGCACCTCTCCGAGCGCGTGGGCGTGCTGCGCCTGTCGAAGGAGATCGGCGACAAGACCAAGAAGGAATTCGACGAGCGCCAGCGCGAGCACGTGCTGCGCGAGCAGATGCGCCAGATCCAGAAGGAGCTGGGCGAGGGCGAGGACACGGCCGCGGAGCTCGAGGACCTGGGCAAGGCGCTCGAGGCCGCGGGCATGCCCGAGGAGGCGCTCAAGCACGCGAAGAAGGAGTTCAAGCGCCTGCAGCGCATGGGCGAAGCCTCGGGCGAGGCCTCGATGCTGCGCACCTGGCTGGAGCTGATGGCCGAACTCCCCTGGAAAGCCGAGCCGCAGAAGGCGATGGACATCGCCGGGGCGCGGCAGGTGCTCGACGACGACCACTTCGGGCTGGACAAGGTGAAGCGCCGCATCCTCGAATACCTGGCGGTGAGGAAGCTCAACCCCGAGGGCAAAAGCCCCATTCTTTGCTTCGTCGGGCCGCCGGGGGTGGGCAAGACCTCGCTCGGCCAGTCGATCGCGAAGGCCACGGGGCGCAAGTTCCAGCGCGTGGCGCTGGGCGGGCTGCACGACGAGGCGGAGATCCGCGGCCACCGGCGCACCTACATCGGCGCGCTGCCGGGCAACGTGATCCAGGCGCTCAAGCGCGCCGAGACGCGCTCGGGCGTGCTGATGCTCGACGAGATCGACAAGCTGGGCGCGGGCGGCTTCCACGGCGACCCGTCCTCCGCCCTGCTCGAGGTGCTCGACCCGGAGCAGAACGCGAAATTCCGCGACAACTACCTGGGCGTGGACTTCGACCTGTCGCGCGTGCTGTTCATCGCCACCGCCAACCAGCTCGACACCATCCCGGGTCCCCTGCGCGACCGCATGGAGGTGATCCAGCTCCCCGGCTACACCGAGGAGGAGAAGGTCGAGATCGCGCGCAAGTACCTGGTGAAGAAGCAGCTCGACGCCAACGGCCTGAAAGCGGAGCAGGCGTCGGTCAGCGATGCGGCGATCCGCGGCATCATCGCCGGCTACACGCGCGAGGCGGGCGTGCGCAACCTCGAGCGCGAGATCGGCGCGGTGTTCCGCAATGCCGCGATGCGCATCGCCGAAGGCAAGGCGGCGGGCGTGGCGGTGGACGCCGCCGAGCTGCACGGCATACTCGGCGCGAGGAAGTTCGACAACGAGGTGGCGCTGCGCACCTCGGTCCCGGGCGTGGCCACCGGCCTCGCCTGGACGCCGGTGGGCGGGGACATCCTGTTCATCGAGGCGTCCAGGGTGCCGGGCTCGGGCAAGCTGATCCTCACCGGGCAGCTCGGCGACGTGATGAAGGAATCCGCGCAGGCGGCGCTCACGCTCGCCAAGACCTGGAGCGGCGACGCGCTGGAGAAGACCGACATCCACGTGCACGTGCCGGCGGGCGCGACCCCGAAGGACGGCCCGAGCGCGGGCGTGGCGATGTTCCTCGCCCTGGCCTCGCTGATGCAGGACAAGCCGATCCGCCCGGACGTGGCGATGACGGGCGAGATCTCGCTGCGCGGCCTGGTGCTGCCGATCGGCGGGGTGAAGGAAAAGACCCTCGCCGCGCTGCGCGCCGGCATCGGCACCGTGATGCTGCCCAGGCGCAACGAGAAGGACCTCGAGGACGTGCCGGCCGAGGCGCGCGCGAAGCTCAGCTTCGTGTTCCTCGACAAGGTGGAAGACGCGGTGAAGACCGCGTTCCTGTAGGCGAAAAAAAAGCCCGCCGGACGGCGGGCTTTCCTTACTTCTTCTTCTTGACTGCGCGCTTGGCGCTTGATCGGGCCGGCGAGCGCCGGACCGGTTTGGCGCTCAGGCGGCTTTTTTTGCTTTGGCGAGGCCTTTCACGGTCTCGGTCGCGGCGGCCACGTTGGCCTCGGCGATGTCGGTCGCCTGCTTGGTGACCTTGCTGAAGTTGTCGTAGGCCGAGTTGGCGGCGGCGAGCATCGACTTGATGCCGGCGACGGCGACGTCGGAGCCGGCGGGCGCGTTCTTCACGGCCTTGTCCAGCAGGGCGGTGAAGTTCTCGTTCCACTCGGCGACGCGCTGCTCGGCGACCTTGGAGATCTCGGCATTGGTGCCGGTGGCGACTTCGTACACGCTCTTCGAGTAGGCGATGGCCTTCTCGATGGCGGGCGCGGCGAGGGTGCTCTGCAGGCCGACGAACTCCTGCACGTCCTTGGCGCCGAACAGGGCGCGGGTGTTGCTCAGGCTGTCTTCGAAAGCGGACTTGACGGCGTTGGCGTTCAGCGCCGCGAGCTTCTCGATCGCCGCGAAATGCATCTGGGCGAAGGAAAGCATCGTGTCGACGTTGGCTTTGCCGGCCGCCTGGATTTGCTCGGGGGTCACGTACATGGTCAGGCTCCTTGAAGTGTGGAAAATTCGGTTGGTGCTTCGGTTGGGCGCTGAATGGTGCAGCGCAGCAAGGCGTAGTTTAGGCCTTTGCCCGGGGAAGTCAAATGTTTTTTGCAATGCACCATAACCCACTGATTTCCTTTTAGTTGAAACGGCGCCCTGCGGATTGCCTGGCCCGGCGACAATGCCGGCCCATGAACGCCGGCGCCGACCCCATCCAGCGCGCGGCCTGGGTGTTCCCGGGCCTGTTCGTGGTCCTGTGGAGCACCGGGTTCATAGGGGCGAAGTTAGGACTTCCTTACGCGGAGCCGGCCACCTTCCTCGAAATTCGCTTCCTGGCCGTCCTCGCCATCCTGCTCCCCCTGTGCTGGCTGCTGCGCGCTCCCTGGCCGCAGACGCGGGCCGAGATCTGGCACATGGCCTTCGCCGGCGCCCTGATCCAGGGGGGATACCTCGGCGGGGTGTTCCTCTCGCTCGCCCAGGGCATGCCGGCCGGGGTGTCGGCGCTGATCACGGCGCTGCAGCCCATCCTCGCCGCGGTGCTCTCCGGCTGGCTGCTGGGCGAGCGCACCAACGCGCGCCAGTGGCTCGGGCTCGCGCTGGGGATCGCAGGCGTGGCGCTGGTGGTGCGCGAGAAATGGGTGCTGGAGGGCGTCGGATTCGCCGCCACCGCGCTCTCGGTGCTCGCGCTGGCGAGCATCAGCCTGGGCGCGATCTGGCAGAAGCGCCATTGCGCGCGCGTCGACCTGCGCACCGGCGCAGCGATCCAGTTCGCCTCCGCCATGCTGGTGCTGGCGCCGGTGGCAATCTTCCTGGAGACGCGCCAGGTGACCTGGAGCGCGGAGCTCCTCGTCGCCATCGCCTGGCTGGTGTTCGCGCTCTCGCTCGGGGCGGTGTTCCTCCTCTTCTGGCTCATCCGCCACGGCGCCGCGACCAAGGTGGCGAGCCTGATGTACCTGGTGCCGCCCTGCACGGCGCTGGTCGCCTGGCCGCTCTTCGGCGAGACCTATACTGCGTTCTCCGCCGCCGGCATGGCGCTCGCCATGCTCGCGGTGTGGCTGGTGAGCAAAGGATGAGCGCGCCCCTCGACTACAAGCCCGACGACCCGGCCTTCCTCGCCGACCCCTTCCCGCTGTTCCGCAGGATGCAGGACGAAGACCCCTGCCATTGGAGCCCGCGCCTCAAGGCCTGGGTGCTGACGCGCTACGAGGACGTGCGCCGCGTGTGCCTGGACAAGGAGATGTCCTCGGACCGCCTGCGCCCCTATTTCGCCACCCTGCCGCCGCCCGAGGCGCAGCGCATCGCCGACATCATGCGCTACCTGTCGCTGTGGATGGTGTTCCGCGACCCGCCCGAGCACACGCGGCTGCGCCGCCTGACGAGCAAGGTGTTCCACGTCAAGTCGATGCACGCCATGCGCGCGCGCATCGAGGCGCTGGTGCAACGGCTGTTCGACCGGATCGCCGACCGGCGCGAATTCGACTTCATCGGCGACTTCGCCGGGCCGCTGCCGGCGCTGGTGATCATGGACATGCTGGGCGTGCCGCAGGAGGAGCTTGCCAGCGTGAAGCGGCTCTCGGACGACATGGCGCTCTTTATCGGCAGCTCGCGCATGTCCCCCGACAAGTACGACATCGCGCAGGCCGCCACGCGCGAGATGGCCGCGTTCTTCCGCGGCATGGTCGCCGCGCGGCGCGCGCGGCCGCAGGCCGACCTGCTCTCCGAGCTGGTGCGGCTGGAGGACGAGGGCGACCGCCTGAGCGACGACGAGCTGGTGGCCACCTGCATCCTGCTGCTCTTCGCCGGGCACGAGACCACCACCAACCACATCGCCAACGGGCTGCTGGCGCTGCTGCGCTTTCCCGGGGAGCTGGCAAGGCTGCGCGCCGACCCCGCGCTCGCGCCGGCGGCGGTGGAAGAGCTGCTGCGCTACGACGGCCCGAACGGGGCGCAGGTGCGCATCGTGCGCGAGCCGCAGGCGCTGCACGGCAAGACCCTCAAGGCGGGCGAGCGCGTGTTCATCCTGCTGAACGCCGCCAACCGCGACCCGCGCGCCTATCCCGACCCGGACCGCGTGCGCATCGGGCGCGACGGGCCGCCGCACCTCGCCTTCGGCTTCGGCCTGCACATCTGCCTCGGCTTTCCGCTCGCCCGCCTGGAGGGCCAGCTGGCGCTGCCCGCGGCGCTCTCGCGCTGGCCGGGCCTCGAGCTCGCCGGGGAGCCCCCGGCGTGGCTCAACTCGATGGTGTTCCGCGGCATGACCTCGATGCCGGTGCGGGTGTGCGCTTGAGCCCCGGGCAGGGCGAGCACCTGCCGCGCCACCTGTGGTGGGTGCTGATCGGGATCACGCTGGTGTGGGGCTTCAACTGGACGGCGATGAAGGTGGCGATCTCGGAGGTGGCGCCCTTCACCTTCCGCACCTTCTGCCTCGCCGCGGGCTCCGGCGTGCTGTTCGCCGTGCTGCGCGCCACCGGCCAGCCGCTCGCCATCCCGCGCGCGCAGTGGCCACGCGTGCTGCTGATCGCCTTCTTCTCCATCACCTGCTGGAACCTGCTGGTGGTCTTCGGGCTGCGCCTCATCCCCTCGGGCCGCGCCGCGATCCTCGCCTACACCATGCCGGCCTGGGCGATCCCGCTCTCGGTGTGGTTCCTCGGCGAGCGCATGAACGCGAAGAAGCTCCTCGGCCTGGCGCTGGGCATGTGCGGCATGGCGCTGCTCCTGGTCCAGGAGTTCACCAGCCTCGCCGGCGCGCCGCTCGGCGCGCTGCTGGTGCTGGGGGCGGCGTTCACCTGGGCCATCGGCACGGTGCTGCAAAAGAAGTTCCCCGTGCAGGCGCCGGTGGCCGCGCTCACCGCCTGGATGATGCTCGCCGGCGGGGTGCCGATCTACCTCGGCGCGCTGCTGTTCGACGATTTCCGGGCGCTCGGCGGCGTGGGCCTGTGGCCGGCGCTGGCGGTGGCCTACAACGTGCTCTTTTCCTTCGCCTGGGCGCACTGGGCCTGGATCAAGCTCGCCACCTCGGTGTCGGTGACCACCTTCTCGCTCGCCATGCTGATGACGCCGGTGGTGGGCGTGTTCTCGGGCATGCTGTTCCTCGGCGAGCGCCCGGGGTGGCTGGAGTTCGCGGCGCTGCTGCTGGTGCTGGGGTCGCTCGCCACGGTGGTCATTCCGGCGCGGAAATAGCCCGCAGGCGCGGCACGCGCGCGGGGTCCCAGCCGCCCCCGTCCTGACCGAGGAAGCGCCGCGCGCGCGCCAGTTCCGCCTGCGGGTCGGCGAGCTCGAGCGGCCGCGCGCCGGTCTGCTTGGAGAGCTTCTCCCCCGCCGCGTTCAGCGCGA
>Ga0075430_100004035_pt1 | contig 12387 bp, 12 predicted proteins | sample RhiMetdeltSRZDD4_FD_75294 | JGI IMG/M metagenome (GOLD analysis project Ga0075430, IMG submission 75294) | Populus rhizosphere microbial communities from Tennessee, USA - Rhizosphere MetaG P. deltoides SRZDD4 | ecosystem: Host-associated > Plants > Roots > Rhizosphere > Soil | place: USA... | reverse complement strand
CCCGGCTGGCTCGGTCAGCCAGGACCAGTTCCGCGCCGCTGCCGGCGGTCTGGATCTCGTCGAGCAGACCGGCGCGTCGGGTGCGGATCTGTTCGGCCACGCCGGCGCCGAACCCGCGCAGGAACGAGCGGCGGTACCAGGTGACCTCGCGGTCCAGCTCGGTCTTGGTGTACCAGCCGTCGGCGGCCAGTTGGGTGCGGTGTCGGCGGGCCGCCGCCGCGGCGGACGTCTCGGCGACGGCGGCGACGGTGGGCAGCAGCAGGCGCAGGGTGTCCAGGTCCGCTGCGGTGCCGACGATGTGCAGGGTGCGCGTCTGGTTGCTGGCGTTGTTGCCGAAGAAGCAGACCTCGCCGCCGTAGGCGGCGGCGACGTCGCCCAGCGCCCAGGCGCGGTGCCGGCCGTGGCCGCCTTCGCCGCTGATCCGGTAGGTGAACACGTCGATCGGCTCGCTGCTGGTCTTGGTCTGGTCGGCGGTGGCGCGCACGACCGCGTCGGTCAGGTCGTGCCGGAGCATGATCTCGGCGGCCTTGGCGGCAAACGCCTGGCTCTCCTCGGGTGTGGCGCCCGGGTCCTCGGCCTGGGCCAGGAGCTTGCGGGCCAAGGCGATGGCCTTGTCTCGTGGTGACACGCACGTACCTCCAAGGTTGTCTCTGCGGTTGGCTGCGGCGCACCGGCCGGCGCGGGCGGGGTGCAAGAGATGAATGGTTCGGCTGGCTGCACGCGTCGGCGTGCCCGGCCATCCGTCGGCCCGGCGGCACTGGCGAACCCAGGCATGTCCGAAGTGGACAAGGGCCGCTCTGCCGGTCGTTTCCCGGTCAGGGTGACGGGTCGCCGATCGGGCGCAGCGGGTCGGCGGTTAAGGTGGTCTCGAAGAGGCTGGCGACCAGCTGCCGGGCGCTCAGTGTCGATGCCACCCGGGTTGGTAGCGGGCCGTGCGCCCATTCGACGTCCCAGCGGCCGTCGCTGCCGATGGTGAACAGGTCGGGCAGCAGCAGGTGGCAACGCAGCAGCACGGCCGCCACCGCCAGGTCGTACGGTTTGCGACCGGTGCGGCACGACGCCGTTGCCGGGGCCGGCGCGCCGGCCGGTGGCGTCGGGGCGAGCAGGGTGAAGGTTTCGCCGTCCAGGTCGGTGTAGGCGTCGCCGTTGAAGCCGACGCCGTGGGTCGGGTCGAGAATCGGGCTGCGTCGCCCGTCCGGGCCGGCGATAGCAACTCCGGCCGTGCGGACGGCGTCGATGATGCGGCGGGTGTCGGCCAGGATGGCCGGCCACGCCCGCCGGTAGCGGGAGTGCCCCGGCGGGTAGGAAAAGTAGTGCCGGTACTGCATGGTTCGGGCTCCTCGCGTGGTGATGCCCGGGGCCCGGCTGGGTGGCCGAGCTCCGGGCACAACGGAACGGGTGACGGGCATCGGCCTTGGGAAGGTGCCGGCGGGAGGTGGGGTGCGAGGGCCGGTCCAGTCGGTCGGCCCGAGCACGGGCGTGACGGCGCTGCCGGCGGCACCGCACAGGAATGCGGCGATCAGGTGCCGGTGGCCAGCTGCCGGTCCAGCGTGGCCGGCGTATAGCACAGGCAGTGTTCGGGCATCTCGCCGCAACCGGTGCACCAGCCGCAGACGCGGCACCGGTGGTCGGTGATGTCGATGATCGAGTAGCAGAACCAGCACCGGTCCGCGACGTGGTCCGACGTCGTCCACTGTGGCCAGTCCCACGGGTCGGCATCCGCGCGCGGCCCGGCCCAGCGTGTCGGCAGGTAGCCGTCGTTGGAGTACCAGATGCCGCCGTCCCAGATGCCGGCGTCCTCGTTGAGGATGTAGGCACGTTGCCGGAACCGCCGGTCCACGGTCAGGATCACCATCTTGTTGGTTGGCCGCATCCACCGCTGCAGCCGCAGCCGGGCGGCTCGGGTGCGCAGCGGGCCGAACAGCGGCAGGAAGTCCTCGGCCACGATGCGAGTGTCCGAGCGCGGATCGCCGTCGGCGGGCTGGACCAGGGCGGGCAGTACGCCGTTGTGGGCCAGGACGGTGCGAGGGTCGCCGCCGACCGGGAACGGGTGGCAGTTGGCCAGACTGCGCGTGCCGTGGGTGGCGAATCGGGAGTGGAACAGCGCCGGCCCCTGCGGGTACCGGCGGCGCAGCGTCTCGAACGTGGTGATCATCGGTTCGGCGTCCATGTCGTGCTCCACGATCAGGTGGTCGTCGGTGACGATGGCGAAGCCGTGCCCGTCGTCGTTGAACACCGCGCCGTTGCGCAGCGCGCCGGCGTCGGGCAGGACCCCGGCCGGGAAGAAGCTCAGCAGACACATTGCAGTGCCTCCAGTTGGTCGCACAGCGGCCGGTAGGCCGGCCGGTCGGCCAGCCAGTTGACGAATGCCGACCACGTCCAGCCGCCACCGGCGATCGCCGCGACGGATAGCGTTCGGGTGTACTCCACCGACGCGGCGGCGAACGCGAACGCGGCCTTGACCTCGGCCGGGTCCAGGGAGCTGGCGAACACCCGCAGCTCGAAGGTGTCCCGGTTGCCGGTGTTGATGGCCCGGTACCGGTCGCCGCGGGCGCCTTTGGCGTAGTGCTTGGCCGACCGCCGGTCCTGCTCGGTGAACGCCGCCCACTCGTCGCTGCGTCGGCGGGCCACCGTGGTGACCTGGTGTTCGTTGCGGTAGATGAACACCATCCACCGGTAGACATGGCACGGTGAGTCGAACCCGGCCCGGGACAGGTGCACGTGGATGCCGGTGCTCGCCGTGGCGGCGCAGCCGGCCTCGCGCAGGGCATCGAGCATCCGCCACGGGAAGTTGGCCAGCGCCCAGTCGTACGACATCGGGTGGGTGACGATCTCGAACCCGTTGCCGATCGAGCTGTCGCACTTCAGGTAGCCCAGCTCACCCAGGTGCGAGTCGGCGATCTTGGCGCAGTCGTAGTCGCGGTAGTAGGGCGTTTCGACTTCGATTTCGGGGCCTAGGTACAAGGGCCCGGTGCCGTGGAAGACCGGACGCGGCTTGTAGTCGTGTGAGTGGATCAGACCGTCGTCGTAGTCGTCGTGGCAGTCCTCGCAGTCGCAGCTTTCGGGACAGCACCCGTTGCCGCAGTCGTAGCCGTCGCGGTTCCAGCCATCACACGACGGACACCGCCAGTACCAGTTGTCGCGGCAGTCCTCGCAGATGGTCGAACCACGGACCGTCTCGAGGCACTCGGTTTGCCAAACCACCCTGTGACACAGGTCGCAACAGGCACAGTTGTCGCACGGCGAGTCGGTCCGGTGCCACTGGTCACAGCCAGAGCAGCGGACATGAGCATCGGGCACGCAGTCCGCGCAAACCAGGTCACCTTCTTGTGAATGGATGTCCACTACGCAATCTGTGCTGGGCATGGCTACACCTCCGAATGCGGTGTTGCGGGCAGACGGAGGCGCGGACCCCGTCCGCTATCTGCGCGCCTCGTGTCTGCCGCGATAGGGATGGGGAATTCCGGTGCTGGGTGGAACGCCTGCCAGGCGTCCCGTCATGCGCGTTTCGTTACGCCGGATTCCCGCGAAACCGATGTGTCCGCCGGGCTCGTCGGCGCAAGCGCCGCACGTGGCCGGGCTGAGCTACTACCGGGAGTCGGCGGCGGTGCGGGCCGCCGCGTCGAGCAGGTCGGCGGCCCAGTCGACGGCGCCGAGCGTCCCCACGTCCAGGCCGAACCCGGACAGGGTGTGCTCGCAGTCGGCGAGGTCGTTGGTGCGTTCGCCGCGTCCCAGCGCCTTGTCGACCTGCCTGGCCGCCAGGCGGCTCGCGCGTTCCCGTACCGCAGACCGGTGTGCGCCGCCGCAGATCTGCGCGGTGGCGTGGTCGATCGCCTCGCGCAGGCGAGGGCGCCGGTCGGTAATGGGCGTGCCTCGTTCGGTGCGGGTGCGCACCAGGACGGCGGCGCGGGCGAGCACGTCGGCTGTTGCGGCGTCGATCGTGGCCCGGTCAGCGGCCACGTCGGCGGTGAGGTCAGCCGTCGTCATCGGGTCGCTCCGCTGGGCGGTCGTGGTGTCCTGGGTGAGGGTGTGGCTCGTGCCGGACTGTGCGGGTCTCCTCGTAGACCAGCCGGTGCCCGCGCAGGTAGGCAATGGCCAGGTCGAGCCTGGCCTGGCTGCCGCAGCTGTGTTTACCGGCGTCGAGGCTGAGGCTGCGCAGCTCGCCGGGGCCGCCCTTCCACCGGCCGAACCAGGTCGTGGGCAAGTCGAGCGCCGCGGCTAGGCCGTCGTGCTGCTCGCGGCTCACGCCGTGCACCATGATGTACCGCTCGATGAGGATGCTGTGGTAGCCGCCGGTTGAGGTGTCGAGGTCGACGGCTGCCCCAGATGTGGCCGGGTCGCCGGCCGCGCCACCGCCGGCGGAGACACGGCTGGGGACGGCTTCGGCGGGATTGTGTTGGCTCATGGGTTTCTCCTGACAGGGATAAGCGGCGCGGCCCGCGACGGCAGCGGGGGTAGGCCGCGCAGCAGGTGGTTCGATCCGATGGGTGGCCAGGCCGTCTGTCCGTTGTGGATGGTGCTCGATTACTGAATGCGGCAGGCTGGTTGTCCCGCTGGCGCGCGGCGGCTAGCCGTGGACCAGGGTCAGCAGCCGGCGGTGGGCGCGGGTCTTGAGGTGGCCGCCGGGAAGCCGCACGGCGATGGGTATTAGTTGCGGTGCGGTGCCGGCAGCACCAGCGGGTCGCCGGTCTGTCCGGTGGCCGCGTCGCCGTTGAGGCCGATGCCGTGGCGGTCATCGGCTATCGGTGGGCCGTATCCGTCCGGGCCGGCCACGGCGATGCCGAGCAGTCACAGCCGTTCCAGCACGGTGTGGGTGTCGGCGATGATCCGCGGCCAGGTGCGGGCGTATCCGGGTTCGGTAGGGTGGACGGCCCAGGAATGGCTGCAGCGCACAGGAAGTCCTCTCTTTTGCCGGCAGGCAACGGTCCGTGGGAGACGGCCCGGGGGCCCGGACCGGCACCAGGAGCGGCGCGGCGCCGGGCGATGGCGCTGCGCGTCGACCCGTGCGCAGGTCAGACCGGCTGGCCGTTGACGTGACGTGCGGGGTCGGCTCGGTGAGTCGAAGGACCGCACTCGGCGGGACGCAGGCCACCTCTCCGGTGGTGTAGCTCAGGACCCATCAGCCGTCGCGGCTGCGCCAGGTGTTGGTGACGGTGTGGACGGTGCCGTCGAAGGCGACGATCTCGTCGCCGGCGCGCACCGCATACACGGCGCACAGCCGGATACCGTCGGCGGGCCGCACCACCCACGGGGCCACCGCGTCAGACAGCGGGTGCGTCGTCCTGATGTGGTAGGTCACGCCGATGCGGGTGTGGGCGATGGAGGTAACTGTGGCGGGCAGCCAGGCGGCGCGGGCGTTGACGTGTACCGCCTGACCGGGGCGCAGCTCCGGCGCCAGCGCGGCAGTGGTGGCGGCAAACAGTAGTCGCATGTTAAGGCTCCTTTGTGGACAGCAGCGGGGGCGGAGCCCGGGCATGGACCGATACGGCCGTGCCCGGGGTTGCGCGGATGCGCGGAGTTAGGTCGGCCGGGCTACGGCCTGCGAGCTACGGAACCAACGGCGCGTCGGGTGCGGACGCGGCGGCGTGCGGTGCCTGTGGCGGCGCGCCGATCCGTTGGTGGTCAGCGGTGGCCGGCGTCGACCATTTCGATCGCCAGCGCGGTGCGCGCCGCGTGCAAGGCTTTCGCGGTGGTGGCGAAGTACGCGGCGTGCGCGCCGCCGGCGGTGTAGAGCGGGAAGTCGATGCGTCGGGCGCGGTTGTGGATGCGCACGTACCAGCCGCGGTCGCCGTCGGCTGGCTGCAGGTAGGCGGTGGCGTCGACCGTGCCGGGCGGCGGATCGACCGCGATGGTCGGGATGGCGGACGAGGGCTGGTGGACCGTGACCTGCCAGCCCGGCGGAACCAACGCCTGCAGCCGCGGCAGTGTCCGGGTGACGACGCCGGTGGCATCGGCGATGCGTCGGGCGGTTTCGGTTGCGTGCTGCCGATGCTCACGCTCGGCGTAGCTGACCCACTCGGTGCCGGTGTGGTCGCGGACGAGCCAGATGTGGCAGGTGCCGCACCATCGCTGGCCCTGCCGCAGCATCGCGGTGCTGGTGCCGCAGTGCCCGCATCTGAGGTCGGATTCGACGGTGTCGGCGGCGGCGTCGGTGTGGGCCTGGCCTGTCACCTTCGGCCGCCTCGGGTCGGGTTGCCGGCCCCGTCGACCCGATCGCAGTCACGGACGTGGTCAACGATCAGGTCGGCCTGGCCGGCGTCGATGGTGGCGCCGCAGCCGCGGCAGGACCACAGCTTTGCGGCGTCATTCAGCATGTTGGCGATCTGGTCGTCGGTGGGCCAGGAGTCGAAGCAGCCGTCGGCGGTGAGATCGGCGCAGGTGTCGGTGCGATGCACCTCGAAGCTGCGGCCGGCGTCGTCCCAGATCAGTTCGGTGATCTGGACCTCGACGCCTTCGACGACGCGGGTGCCACGGTCGATGTGGCGGATGACTCTGCCCATCTCTAGTTCCTGCCTTCCTCGCGATGGATGTGGCGGGTGTCGGTCACGCCGGTGTGCCGGCGATCGCGGTGGCGCACCGGTGGCCGGTGCCCGTGCGGATGCGGAATGCCGTGGCGGTGCGGGTCGTAGTGGGCGATGCCGCCGCCGGTGCGTTTGGCGGCGAACATGGCAAGGTCGGCGCGGCCAAGCGCGGTGTGGGCGTTGCCGCCGTCGACCTGGGCGATGCCGACGGAGATCCGCACCGGCACCCCCACCGCGCCGATGGAGACCGGGTGCCGCATCATTGCGGCCAGCGCGTCGGCCAGGGCCTGGGGCGCCCGGCCGGTGACCACCACGAACTCGTCGCCGCCGAGGCGGGCCACCAGGTCGCCGGGCACCGTCAGGGTCTGCAGTCGCTGCGCGACCGCGGCCAGGTAGGCGTCACCAAAGCCGTGGCCGCCCTTGTGGTTGACGCCGTGCATGTCGTCGACGTCGACCAGGGCGACGGTCAGCTGTGTGCCGGTGGCCGCGTCGAGGTACTGGTGGGCCTGCCGGCGGATCGGCAGGGCGGTGACCGGATCGGTGTACGCCTCGGCCAGCTCGCGCTGCAGGTCGGCGACCCGCCGGGCGGCGGCATCCCGCTCGGCACGGGCCCGGTTGGTCCGGGTGTCGGCCACCGCGAGCAGGGCGGTCAGCCATCCGGTACCGACGACGGCGACGAGGGCCGCCGTGACGGCCTCGCCGCCGAGCAGCAGCGCGAGGGTGAGGCCTTGCACGGCGAGTGGTGCAGGGACCGACAGCCGCCGTCGGATCCGGTGCCGCGACGATGAAGCGGGCAACAGGAAGCTCCTCTCGGGTGCGGGCGGGGCGAAGAGACGGAAGAAGGCGAACCGGCGGCGCCGGTTCGCCTTCGCTGAGCGCGTGCGTTGGGTCAGGTGGTCGCGGTGACGGCGGCGTGCCGGCTGTTGGGCAGCGGGCGGACGCCGCGCGGCGCCGGACTCTGGATGGCGCGCAGTGTCTGCTCGTGCGCGCGGGCGCGGCGCAGGTAGCCACGGACTGCGGCCGGTGTAGCCACCCAGGTGCCGCCGATGCTGCACACCCAGGCGAACACGTCGACGTACATCAGCGCGTGCCGGTCCCGGTGGGCCAGGTGGTTGGCCAGGTAGTCCTCGATGAGCGGGAGGTGCAGGTCGGCGCCGGTGGTCTGCCAGTGCCGGGTCCGGCTGGCCTGGACCGCCTCGGCGCTGTCGCCCAGGGCGTGCAGCAGCACGGTGACGCGGCGGCGGCGCCGGTCGGCCAGGACGCGGCGGTGCCGACGCAGCGGGGCGGGCAGCTGGCTGGGTCGCCGGCCGGCGAGTCACCGTCGATGTCGACCAAGTCCGGGCCGTCGACGGCGCACACCATGTCGTAGACGACGGCCTTGGCCAGCTCCGGCAGGAACCGCCGCAGCGGGTGGTGGTGCGGCTCGGATCGCCAGATGTGCCGGGCGGATCCGATGATGCAGTCGGCGATGCAGGGCCAGGTGCACGGCCAGGTTCAGGTCGCAAGCGAGGCGGGGGACACGGCGGACAGCAAGCATGGCGGAACTCCTCCTTGGTCTGGAGTGCGGAACGGGAGAACCGGATGGCCGGTTCTCCCGTTGCGGACGAGCTGTCTATCTGGTGGCTAGGGCTACCAGGCGGTCGCGGGGGCTGAGCGTGCCCAGGTGCTGCTGGGCGGCGTCCAGGTAGGACAGTCGGTCGGTGAGCCGGTCGCTGGTGGCGGCCAGGTAGCGCCCGTCGAGGGTGATCATGCCGTCGCCGGGTACCGCGGACAGCAGCCCGAGGTGGGCGTAGGCGTGCGCGCCGGCCTGGAAGGCCTCCAGATGGCTGGTCGGCAACACGATGATCTTGTTGGGGAGGGCGTTGTACGTCAGCATCGCGGCGATGCGGGCCTGTGCCCGGTACTGCTGCTGGGCCTTGGACAGGGGGTACTTGGCCGGGTCGGCCTTGTGTCGGTCCAGGAACATCCAGTACGGCTGGGCGGGTCGGGTGCCGTCGACGACCCGGTGCCAGATCAGCCAGCGGTACCAGTAGGTGTTGCGGGCGGCGATGTGCATCGCGGCCAGGTGCAGCCGCAGGATGGGGCCGCCGGCTGCGGTGTCCTGCCACGGCTGCAGCAGCTCGTTGCGGTGCCACCGGGTGCCGATGGTGAAGTGTCCGACTGGGCCGGCTGGTGTCCGCAGGGTGGCTGCGAGCGCGGCGGCGGCTGCGGTGGCCAGCTTGCTGGTGGGGGTGTCCTTGGGCAGGCACACGGTGACGACGGTCGTGGTGGGCACGGTGGGGTCCTCCTTGAAAGGTCGGGGTTGCGGGCACGACGAGTGGCCTCCGGCTGGGGGAGGCACGACGGCACGGCGAAGAGCGCGACCGCGAGGGTCGCGGCGTGGTGCGCTGTGGTGGGCGAGGCGTCGACGGGCGGGACAGGCCGACCGGCCACAACGGGCGGGTGGGCGGTTGTCACCGCGATCGCCGGGCACTGGCCCGGAAGGTGGTGCGACATGGGTGAAGAAGAATTGAGCCTTCACCGTAGCCGCGGCACCCAACAGCCCAGCCCGTTCCGCTGTGTCGGCGTGATTCGGGCTGAGCTGGGCTGTTGGGTAGTCGCTGCCGGTGGGCACCGCGGGCCCCGGCCGGTGTTGGGTGCCCCGGGCCGGCTGTTGGGTGCGCGCCCGACTGTTGGGTAACCCCACCGTCCACACAGGACGAGCCGCGGTGATGCCGAACGGCCTACTCGACGGCGAGCAGCCGCAGCGGATCCTCGTCCGGTGCGGCAGGTCCGGGGTTGAGCGGGCCGGATTCCCCCGGGCCACACGGCAGGTCGGCCAGTGTCAGCCGGTGACGGCCGTTGCCGGCCGGCCGCCACACCGGCCCGGCCGGATCGGTACCGGCCTCCGGCGATGTGGTGGCCACCGTCAGGGTCGGCTCCGGCTTGTCGGCCAGCCGGCGGTGCAGGTTCTGCTCCCGGGTGCGGTTGGGCAGCACGAACAGCACCGGCCACGGTGGTCCGCCCTCGGCGTGCAGCAGCCGGTGCGACGCCAGCCGATCGACCAACCTGGACAACACTTCGGTGCCGCGGTCCAGCTCCAGATGGAACGCGACGCTGCGGGCGCCGTCGCGCCAGACCCCATGCCCATCCGGGCTTATCTTCCCGTCGAACCGGACGGCAGTGCTGCGTTCGGACCACCAGCGGGCAAGCCGGGTACCCGGATGCGTGCGGGCGTGCACGAGCAGGTCGACGAAGAACTGGTTGGTGGCCAGCAGGTGCTCCAGGGTGGGCCGCGCGTAGATGCGGTCCTGCCGTTCCCGCAGCGCCTTCGGGGTAGGCGGGCTGTCCCCGCGGGCCAGGGCGATGTAGCGGGCCGACAGCGGCCCGGCCACCCAGCACGTCGGGTTGGGTGCGCCGGGCCGGTTGCGGATGAACCGGTCCACAAACCCGATCCTGCGCAGGGTGTGTAGCCGGTGCCGGCAGGTGGTGGCGTTGGTGAACAGGATCGCGGTGATCTGCTCGGTGGTCAGGGTGGTGTGCTCGTCCAACAGCGCGGCGATGGTGTAGTCGCGGGGACGCAGCCGGCACGAGACATCGATCAGAGTGCGGAACGGCGCTGAGACGCCGGTCGTGTCGGTCGTGCGCGACACGGAAAGAGAGCGGCTCCCCGATAGAAGAGGTTCCCCTGAAGGAAACAGTCGGGCGACGGGGTGAGCGGACATGATGCCTCCTAGCTGGACTGTTGGGTGGACGGGGGTCGGCCTGACCCCGGCAGTACGGCGCCGAAGACCGGCCGGGCCCGCGACCGGGCTCACGCCGGGGTCGGCGCGGGCGCCCGGGGGGCTGTTGGTGACCCCGTCGGCGCTGGCGCGTGACCGGCCGACGGCATAGGTTGCTGCCACTCCCTCAGCGGCCTCCCCCGTGGCCGCTGAGGGATGTCCATGCCGGCTCGTTTGGGACTCGCGGACATCCGCAGGCCGCGAACATCCGCCGGGTTCGCAAGGATCTGCACCGACGTGCCAGCCCGGTGCTGCGCGCAACGCGGCTGCTGTTACTCCTCGTCGTGATCGCGGTCTGTTGGGTGGTCCGGCGGGTCCTGTTGGGCCCGGTCATCTGCTGTTGGGTCGTCCTCGGTCGGATCGTCGAGGCCGGCGATCCTCGCGATGGCGGTGCGGTTGCCGCCCTTGCCGGCAAACGCCGCTGCAGCGGTCTGCCGCACCGCGGTCGCCTCACCCACCACGGGCCGAGCCGGGTTGGTGTGCAAGGTGAACGCGGCAGTCTCCCGACCGCCGACGACGAGCCGGCACGCGGCCCGGTAGGCGTCCATATGGGACAGGTCGTGCTCGTCGAGCTCGGGCAGGGTGTGCCGGGCCAGCTGGTGGGCGTCCTCCGGCGCGCACGAGAAAAAGACTTTGTTGCGAGCGTTGGCGGAGATGGCCAGCTGGGTGTCGCGGGGCATCTGGGCGAGGTTCTGATGCGCGAGGACCAGACCGAAGTGGTAGCCGCGGGCCTCGGCCAACATGTCGCCCACAGAGCCGGGCAAATTGAGGAAGTTGTGCGACTCGTCCACATAGCACACGGCGTCACGCCGGCCCGGTTCCGGCACACGGATGCGGCCGGTGGCGGCCTGCCACGCCGAGGCAAGCACGAACGAGCCCATCAGCCGCGCGGTCTCCTCCCCGATCTGACCCTTCGGCAGCCGGGCGAGCAGGATGCCGCCATCGAGCACGCGGCGCATGTCGAACGAGCTGTGCGCGGCGCCGAACGTACGGCGCGGGAAGTCGCGCAACAACACCGACCGCAGCCGCGACAGCAACGGCGCGATCACCTGCGAGCGCAGCGGCGCCGGCGCGGTCTCGTACCACTCCCAAAACCCGCGCAGCCCTCCCGGATCCTTGAGATCGGCGGTGAAGGCGTGACGGAACGTGCGGCTCTGCAGCAGCGACGGGATCAACGTCAGCGTCGCGTTCGCCTTGCGCAGCAGGGTCAGGCACGCCACGCGCAGCACGTCGTCCATGCGCGGTCCCCAGTGCTTGGCGAAGATCTTGCCGAAGATGGACACCACGTTGTCGACCAGCAGGTCATCATCGTCACCCTCCAGCGGGTTGAGAGTGACCCCGTCGGGCTGGTCCGGGTCGATGAGCACCAGCCGACTTGCCAGTCTGGCCGGGATCCGGTCGAGCAGATCCACGACCAGGTCGCCCTTAGGGTCGATGACGATGGTGCCGCGGCGGGCGTGGATGTCATCCAGGATCATGTTCAGCAGCAGGGTGGACTTGCCCGAGCCGGTGGAGCCGAGCACGTGCAGGTGCTGACGGGCATCGGGCACCTTGAGCGCCACCGAGTGGCCGCCCACCTCGGCCCGGCCGAGCACCTTGGTGGCGCGTCCCCCGAACGGGACGGCAACCGGAGCGGGCATCGGCTTGGCCCGGGCCCGATCCAGGCCGGGTACCGCGAGGTCTTGGGGCAGAGCCGCGATCGCCGCCAGCTCCGCGGTGCCCAGCAGGAAGCCGCGCCGCAACACCCGAGCGGCCAACACGCGCGCCGGGTGCGGCACCCTCAGCTGGCGCAGCCGATTACGGCCGGTCCAGGCCCCGAAACTGGACGCGATCCCGTGAGCGAGGGTGACCAGCCGCGGCCTGAGGTCGTCCGGGTCGCTCCGGCGTGGGTTGGTGTGCGCGACGGCGTAGCGGATCGCCACTTCCCACTGGGTTCCGTCCAGCTTGTCCACACCGGCGCGGCCGTCGCGGTCGCGTTGCGGGTCCGCACCCGGCAGCGTCCGGTTCGGGTACGGGTGGTGTGGGGTACGGCGGGTGGGGCCGAACAGTTCCAGACCCAAGTCGAGCGCCACGCGCAGCCAGGTGGCCGGGTCGAGAAAGCCGCG
>Ga0075430_100004034_pt1 | contig 12387 bp, 6 predicted proteins | sample RhiMetdeltSRZDD4_FD_75294 | JGI IMG/M metagenome (GOLD analysis project Ga0075430, IMG submission 75294) | Populus rhizosphere microbial communities from Tennessee, USA - Rhizosphere MetaG P. deltoides SRZDD4 | ecosystem: Host-associated > Plants > Roots > Rhizosphere > Soil | place: USA... | reverse complement strand
AACGCCATCGCCGACCGGTTCCAGGTCGACGTGGTGGGGGTCGAGCCCGGGGCCGGGATGCGATCGGTCGCCGCCGAGCGCCGGAACCCGCTGGTGAGCTATGTGGCCGGAGCCGCCGGGGCCTTACCGTTGTCCGACTCCGCGGTCACGGCGGGGTGGCTGTCGACCGTGGTGCACCACTTCCCGGACCTCGACGTGGCGGCGGCCGAGCTGCGGCGGGTGCTGGCGACCCCGGCGCCGCTGCTGATCCGCAACTGGTTCGCCGACCGGCTCGACGGGATCGAGACCCTGGAGCACTTCCCGTCGGCGGGGGACCGGCTGCGGGGCTGGATGACGGTCAGCGAGGTGGTCGACGTCTTCGAGCGACATGACTTCGCGTTCGCCGGGCTGGAGCGCGTCGAGACGCCCGGGCTCGACGACTACGACCAGGTCCTGGCGGCCATGCCCCAGCAGCGCAACAGCGACTCATTGCTGTCGAACCTCGACGACGACGTCTGGGAGGCAGGCCTCGCCAGCATCCGCCTTGCCCGCGACCGGGGGCGACACCCCCGGCCGCTGGGCCTCGACCTCTTGGTGTTCCACTGACGTGAAACGCGCCATCGAACATCCGTTCCCGAGGTTGCGCCACCCGCTAGCCTCGTAACCCGTGGCCGATTCGCTCGTCATCCGGGGCGCCCGGGAGCACAACCTCCGCAACGTCTCGCTCGACCTCCCGCGCGACAAGCTCATCGTCTTCACCGGGCTGTCCGGCTCGGGCAAGAGCTCCCTGGCCTTCGACACCATCTACGCCGAGGGCCAGCGCCGCTACGTCGAATCGCTGTCGGCCTATGCCCGCCAGTTCCTCGGCCAGATGGACAAGCCCGACGTCGACTTCATCGAGGGCCTGTCACCGGCCATCTCGATCGACCAGAAGTCGGCGTCCCGCAACCCGCGGTCGACGGTCGGCACCATCACCGAGGTCTACGACTACCTGCGGCTCCTCTACGCCCGCATCGGCGTGCCGCACTGCCCGGAGTGCGGCGCCAAGATCGTCCGCCAGACCCCGCAGCAGATCGTCGACCGGGTCATCCAGCTACCCGAGGGCACCCGGTTCCAGGTGCTCGCCCCGGTCGTGCGGGGCCGCAAAGGCACCTACGAGACCCTGCTCGCCGACCTGTCCGCCCAGGGCTTCGCCCGGGCTCGCATCGACGGCGAGCTCCACGAGCTGACCGACAAGGTCGAGCTGGCGCGCTACGAGCAGCACACCATCGAGGTGGTGGTCGACCGGCTCGTCCGCCGGGACGGCATCGAGCGCCGGCTCACCGACTCGCTGGAGACCGCGCTGCGGCTGGCCGACGGGGTCGCCGAGGTCCAGATCGTGCGCCGCGAGGACGAAGTGCACGCCGAGAACGGCTTCGGCGACGACACCATGACGTTCTCGCAGCACCTGGCCTGCCCCAACGGCCACGGCAGCTTCGAGGAGCTGGCCCCCCGCAACTTCTCGTTCAACTCGCCCTACGGCGCCTGCGAGACCTGCGACGGCCTCGGCACCCGCTTCGAGGTCGACCCCGAGCTGATCGTCCCCAACCCGGCGGCCAGCCTCGCCGAGGGCGCCATCGCCCCCTGGGCGGGCGGCCACCAGCGCTACTTCCAGCGGCTGGTCGACGCCGCGGCCGAGGACATCGGCGCCGACCTCGACACCCCGTGGAAGGACCTCACCGCCAAGCAGCGCGACGGACTGCTGTACGGCAAGGGCATCGGCAAGGTCTGGGTCCGGTTCAAGAACCGCTACGGCCGCGAGCGCACCTACCACGCCAACTACGAGGGCGTGGTCCCGTACCTGCAGCGCCGCCACAGCGAGGCCGAGTCCGACGCCGCCCGGGAACAGATCGAGGGCTACATGCGGGAGGTGCCGTGCCCGGTGTGCGGCGGCGCCCGGCTCAAGCCGCTGTCGCTGGCGGTCACCATCGATGGCCAATCGCTCGCCGACATATGCAACCTCTCCATCGGCGAGGCCGCCAAGACGCTGGCGTCGCTGGAACTCTCCGAGCGCGACCGGATGATCGCCGAGCGGGTGGTCAAAGAGGTCAACGCCCGCATGGGCTTCCTGCTCGACGTCGGCCTGGACTACCTCACGTTGTCGCGCTCGGCGGCCACGCTGGCCGGCGGCGAGGCCCAACGGATCCGGCTGGCGTCGCAGATCGGCTCCGGCCTGGTCGGCGTGCTGTACGTGCTGGACGAACCGTCGATCGGTCTCCACCAGCGGGACAACCACCGGCTCATCGAGACGCTCATCCGGCTGCGGGGGCTGGGCAACACCGTTCTGGTGGTCGAGCACGACGAGGACACCATCAAGGTCGCCGACCACGTGGTCGACATCGGCCCGGGGGCCGGCGAGCACGGCGGCGAGATCGTCCACTCGGGCACGGTCAAGCAGCTGCTGCGCAACAAGAAGTCGATCACCGGGCAGTACCTGGCCGGCAAGCGCTCCATCGCCGTGCCGAGCCTGCGCCGGAAGCCCAACGACCACTGGCTCACCGTCCGAGGCGCTCGGGAGCACAACCTCAAGGACATCGACGTCCGCTTCCCGCTCGGGTGCTTCGTCGCCGTCACCGGGGTGTCGGGTTCGGGAAAGTCGACGCTCGTCAACGACATCCTCTTCCGGTCGCTGATGCAGAAGGTCTACAAGTCGAAGGTCCCGCCCGGCCTGCACACGTCGGTCGAGGGCATCGAGCACCTCGACAAGGTCATCGACATCGACCAGTCGCCCATCGGCCGGACGCCCCGCTCCAACCCGGCCACCTACACCGGCGTCTTCGACCACATCCGCAAGCTGTTCGCCCAGACCCAGGAGGCCAAGGTCCGGGGCTACCTGCCCGGCCGGTTCAGCTTCAACGTCGACGGCGGCCGCTGTGACGCCTGCAAGGGCGACGGCACCATCAAGATCGAGATGCACTTCCTGCCGGACGTCTACGTGCCGTGCGAGGTGTGCAAGGGCGCCCGTTACAACCGCGACACGCTCGACATCACGTTCAAGGACCACAACATCGCCGACGTCCTGAACCTCAGCTGCGAGGAAGCGGCCGAGTTCTTCACCAACCAGCCGGCCATCGCCCGGCACATGCGGACGCTGGTCGACGTGGGGCTCGGCTACGTGCGGTTGGGGCAGCCGGCGACCACGCTGTCGGGCGGCGAGGCCCAGCGGGTCAAGCTGTCGAGCGAGCTGGCCAAGCGCTCGACCGGCCACACCATCTACATCCTCGACGAGCCGACCACCGGCCTCCACTTCGAGGACGTGCGCAAGCTGCTGACCGTGCTGTCGCGGCTGGTCGACCAGGGCAACACGGTGCTGGTCATCGAGCACAACCTCGACGTCATCAAGACCGCCGACTGGGTGGTCGACCTCGGCCCCGAGGGCGGTAGCGGCGGCGGCACCGTCGTCGCCGAGGGCCCGCCCGAGGAAATCGCCACGGTGCCGGTCAGCTGGACCGGCCAGTTCCTGGCGCCGATGTTGGGCCTGTCGGAAGAGACCTAGCGACCCAACGGGCGACGTAAACAGCCGGCCGATCGCACCTATGGTCCGCGTGGTGCGGATCGTGGGGGTGATCGCCGCCAAGGATGCCGAGGGCTCGGTTGGCGCAACGGTCGAGGCGGTACGCGGTCTGGACGAGGTCGACGATGTGCTCGTCGTCGACGACGGCTCGGTCGATGCGACCGCAGCCGAGGCCAGGGCTGCGGGCGCGACCGTGCTGCGGCTCCCGAACAACGTCGGGAAGGGCGCGGCGGTGCTCGCCGGCGTGCAGGCGTGCCCGGATGCCGACGTCTTCCTGCTGATCGATGCCGACGTCGGCGCGACCGCAGCGGCGGCCGATCGGTTGCTCGGGCCGCTCCTCGCCGACGAGGCCGACCTGGTCGTCGGCGTCCTGCCGAGCGGGGCGACGGGTGGCCTCGGCACCGTCCGGCGCCTGGCCGCGGTCGGGATCCAGCGGGCCGGTGGCGGCCGCATGCGGGCGCCGTTGTCGGGCCAGCGGGCCGTGCGGGCGCCGCTCCTGCGCGACCTGGCCGGCGTCGAGCGGTTCGGGCTCGAGGTCGGGATGACCATCGACGCCGTGCGCGACGGCGCTCGGCTGCTCGAGGTCGAGGTGGCCATGAGCCACCGCCGTACCGGCCGGTCCCTTGCCGGGTTCCTGCACCGGGGGCGCCAGGGCCGCGACATCGTCCGGTCGCTGTGGCCCCGGCTGACGTCGGCCCGGGCCCGGGTGAACGGCCTCGTCGTCGTTTCGTCGATCCTGGTGGCGGGCCTGCTGTGGAGCGGGAGCAGCCAGATCGACGCCAGCACTCCGCCGCGGGAGGGCGTGGAGCGGGTGGTGCTGGTCGGCGTCCCCCACCTGGCGCTCGACGACCTCGGCCGCGGGACCATGCCGACGCTCGACAGCCTCGCCCTCACCGGGGCCGCGGCGGCCACCAACGTCCGGACGCTGTCGCCCCACCCGGCGAGCTCCGAGGCCTACGCCAGCCTCGGCGCCGGTGCCCGGGTGGCGACCGCCCCGGTCTACGGCAGCCTGGCGTTCCCCCTGGCGGACGGCCGGATCGGCGTGCCGTTCATGCCGACGGCCCGACGGAGCCCGGGGCGCTATGTCTCCTCCCGGCCGGGCGCGCTCGGACAGGCGCTCCACGACGCCGGCCTGACCACCGCGGTCGTCGGGAACGCCGACACCGCGGGCACCGGCGGCGAACCGGCGTCATATCGGCCCGCCGCACTCGCGGTGGCCGACAACGCGGGCATCGTGTCCGGCGGCATCGTGGAGCCCGACGACCTCGTCGTCGCCGACCCCGCCGAGCCCTACGGCGTGAAGGCCGACGTCGGCCGCTACGTGTCAGCGACGCGCCATGCCCTGCGCCAGGCCGACCTGGTCGTCGTCGACCTCGGCGACATGAACCGGGCGGCGTGGCAGGCCCACGACCCGGCCCGCGTCGGGACGCCCGCCGAGGACGCCGCCACCCGACGCCGGGCACTGCGGCGGGTCGACGACTACCTCGCCCGGCTGGTGCCCGAGCTCGATCGGTCGACGCTGCTCCTGGTCGTCGGGGTGCGGCCACCGATCGGCCAGTGGGAGCTGACGCCGACCGTCGCCTACGGCGCCGGCGTCCTGCCCGGCGGCTCGCTTTACTCGCCCGCAACGAAGCGCCGCAACCTGGTGACGCTCACCGACATCGCGCCGACGATCCTGTCGGCCCTTCACATCGAGGTCCCGACCGGCATGGTCGGCAGCCCGTTGCGCTACCGCCACACGCCGTTCGACCTGCCCGGCTCGACCCACCTCAACGACCTCGCCGCCAGCCGCGAGCGTGTCTACAAACCGATGGCGCTGACCTTCATCCTGGCCCAGGTCGGTTTCTACGCCGTCGCGCTGCTGTGCCTCGGCAGACGTGGAGGGCGGCGGTGGCTGCGCTTCGGGGTGTTGGTCTTCGCCGCCTGGCCCTTGGCGACCTTCGCGGAGCGGGGGGTGCCCGGGATCGAGAGGTTCGGGGCCTGGCGGCAGCTGATCGTGTGGATCCTGGCGGCGGTGATCACTGCCATCGCGAGCCGGGCCCGGCGACATCCGCTGGCGCCGCTGTCGTGGATCGCCGGGGCGACCGTCGCGACGCTGATCGTCGACGTCGCGTCGGGAGCCCGGCTCCAGATGGCCAGCGTCCTCGGCTACTCGCCGCACACCGCGGGGCGGTACGTCGGCTTCGGCAACACCGCGTTTGCCGTTCTCGCTGCCTGTGCCGCGATCCTCGCTGCGACCCACGTCGCCTACGCGCCTCGGCAGCGTGAGGCGGTCGTCACGGCTGGAGCACTGCTCAGCCTCGTACTCATCGCCGACGTCTGGCCCACCCTCGGCGCCGACGTCGGCGGCATCCTCACGATGGTCCCGGTGTTCGGGCTCCTGCTGCTGGCTCTCGCCGGCCGCCGCCTGTCGTGGCGCACCATCGGCCTCGCCGGCGCCGCCACCGCAGTGGTGCTCGCAGCGATCACCGCCCTCGACCTCACCCGGCCGCCCGCCAGTCGCACCCACCTCGGACGCTTCGTGGCCAGCGGCGATCTCGCCACGACGATCCAGCGCAAGTGGGCCATGAACATGCATCTGTTCGGCCACACGCTGTGGACCTGGATGGTCCCGCTGACCGTGGCAGTCGTCGTGTACCTGCTTGTGGTGAACCGGGGTTGGCAGCGGCTCCTGCCCCAGGGCTCACCGTTGCGCGCGGGAGCGATCGCCACGGTCGCGGCCGGGCTCCTCGGCTGGCTGGTCAACGACTCCGGGGTCGTCGTCGCGGCGCTGGTCTTCGTCTTCGTCGGGCCATACCTGGTCCTGCTGACGCTCGACGAGCGACGCGAGTTGCTGCCGCCGATCTAGATCAGGTCCAGCATCCGCTGGAGCGCGACCTTGGCTTGCTCCGCGGTGTCGGCATCGACGGTGATCTGGTTCGGCACGCGGCCGTCGACCAGCTCCTCCAGCACCCACGCCAGGTGCGGGAGGTCGATGCGGTTCATCGTCGAGCACGGGCAGATCAGCGGGTCGAGCGACACGACGGTCTTGTCCGGGTGCTCCTGGGCCAGCCGGTTGACGAGGTGGACCTCGGTGCCGACCGCAATGGTCGACCCGGTCGGCGCGTCGGCCAGCGCCCGGATGATGTAGTCGGTCGACCCCACCTGGTCCGCGAGCACCACGGTCTCGTGCGGGACTTCGGGGTGCACCACGACGAGGCCGTCGGGGTGCTCGGCCCGGAACGCCTCGACGTTCTCCGGCCGGAACCGCTGGTGGATCGAGCAGTGACCCTTCCACAGCAGGAAGCGGGCGTCCTTGCAGTCGGCCTCGGTCAGGCCGCCCAGCTCGAAGCGGGGGTTCCACAGCCGCATCTCGTCCAGGCTGTAGCCCATGGCCACGCCGGTGTTGCGCCCGAGGTGCTGGTCGGGGAAGAACAGCACCTTGTCGCCCCGCCCGAAGGCCCACTCCAGCACGGCCCGGGCGTTGGTCGATGTGCAGACCGCGCCGCCGTTGCGGCCGACGAACGCCTTCAGCGCCGCCGACGAGTTCATGTAGGTGATGGGCACGACCCGAGCTATGTCGATGACGTCGGCCAGGCCCTCCCAGGCTTCCTCGACCTCGTCGATGTCGGCCATGTCGGCCATCGAGCAGCCGGCGTTGAGGTCCGGCAGCACGACCTTCTGGTGGTCGCCGGTGAGGATGTCGGCCGACTCCGCCATGAAGTGGACGCCACAGAACACGATGAACTCGGCCTCGGGTCGCTCCTGGGCGAGCACCGACAGCCGGTACGAGTCGCCCCGGGCGTCGGCCCAGTGGATGATCTCGTCGCGCTGGTAGTGGTGGCCGAGGATGAAGACTCGGTCGCCCAGCGTGGCCTTGGCGGCCCCGATGCGCTCGTTGAGGTCGTCTGCGTCCGCGGCCGTGTACTCGTCGACCAGGGGGATCTGGAGCCGAAGCATGCTGTGTCCTCCGTCGAGGTGTAGCCCTGGTTGGGTGGACGGCGGGGACAGCCCGGTCGCCTCTCCCGCGGGGATGTCGTCCCCAAGGCCTGATATGTCGCCGGTAGTTCCGGGCCGGCGTGTGCAGTCTATGGAGAGGTAAGAAATCACGGCACGCGCGAGCCGGCGGTAACGCCGTGGCCGGCTCAGCAGCAACGGCCACGGCCCGTAGGGTGAGGTCAATGGTCCAGAGACCACCGGCAGGGACGATTCCGGACGCTCCGGGGTCGTATCAGTTCAAGGATCGGGACGGCCGCATCATCTATGTCGGCAAGGCCCGGTCCCTGCGGTCGCGCCTGTCCAACTACTTCGTCAGCGTCAGCAGCCTCCCGCCCCGCACCGCCGCCATGGTGACGGCGGCCGAGACCGTCGAGTGGATCCAGGTCCGCAACGAGGTCGAGGCGCTGATGCTGGAGAACACGCTCATCAAGCAGCACCAGCCGCGCTTCAACATCCGGCTGCGGGACGACAAGAGCTACCCGTTCCTGGCGGTCACGGTCGAGGACGAGTGGCCCCGACCCATGGTCATGCGGGGCAAGAAGCGCAAGGGCGTCCGCTACTTCGGCCCCTACGGCCACGCCTACGCCATCCGGGAGACGCTCGACCTGCTGCTCCGCACGTTCCCGGTGCGGTCGTGCAGCGACGCCAAGTTCAGGCGTCACCACCAGCTCGGCCGGCCCTGCCTGCTGTTCCACATCGAGAAGTGTTCGGGACCGTGCGTTGGGGAGATCGACAAGGAGCGCTACGACGTCCTGGTCGACGAGCTGCTCGAGTTCCTCGACGGCGACACCGACAAGATCGTCCGCCGTCTCGACCAGCGGATGCGGGACGCCGCAGACAACCTGGAGTTCGAGCGGGCGGCGCGGCTGCGCGACCGGCTGACCAGCGTCCGCAAGGCCATCGAGAAGCAGCAGATGGTGGCGGACCGCCGCGAGGACCTCGACGTCGTCGGCATCGCCGAGGACGACCTCGAGGCCGCGGTCCAGGTCTTCTACGTCCGCAAGGGCCGGGTCGTCGGGCGAAAGGGCTTCGTGGTCGACAAGGTCGAGGACGTGGGGCCGGGCGAGCTGGTCGGCGACATCCTCGAAGGCCTCTACGAGGACCCGCCCCTCGGCGTCCCCAAGGTGGTGCTGCTGCCGACCGAGCCCGACGACTTCGAGCTGTACACCGACTGGCTGTCGCACCTGCGCGGCTCCCGCGTCGAGCTGCGGATCCCCCAGCGCGGCGACAAGCGGGAGCTGCAGGCCACGGTCACCCGCAACGCCCAGGAGGAGTTCACCCGCCACCGCCTCCGCCGGGCCGCGGACCACAACTCCCGGGCCAAGGCACTCAACGAGCTGCAGGACGCCCTCGGCCTACCTGAGGCCCCGCTGCGCATCGAGTGCTACGACATGAGCCACATCCAGGGCTCCGACTACGTGGGCTCGATGGTGGTCATGGAGGACGGACTGCCCCGCAAGTCGGAGTACCGCCGCTTCAAGGTCAAGACCGTCGGCGGCAACGACGACTTCGCCGCCATGGAGGAGGTGCTGACCCGGCGCCTGACCGCCTACCTGCAGGAGCGGGGGCGCCCGGTGTCCGACCGGCCCGGGAAGTTCGCATACCCGCCCCAGCTGCTGCTCGTCGACGGCGGCAAGGGCCAGTTGAGCGTCGCGGTGCGGGTGGTCGAGGACCTCGGCCTCGAGGACGAGATCCCGGTGGCCTCGTTGGCCAAGCGGTTCGAGGAGGTCTTCGTCCCCGGCCAGAGCGACCCGGTGCACGTGCCCCGGGGCTCCGAGGCGTTGTACCTGCTGCAGCGGATCCGGGACGAGGCCCACCGCTTCGCCATCACCTACCACCGCCAGCTGCGGGGCAAGCGGATGACGACCTCGGTGATCGACAACATCCCCGGCCTCGGCCCGACCCGCAAGACCCGCCTGCTGAAGGAGCTCGGCGGGGTGCGGGGCGTCGGCCGGGCGAGCCTGGAGGACTTGAAGGCCCTGCCGTGGCTGCCGGACGCCGTCGCCGAGGCCGTGTACGACACCCTTCACACACCGACCGGTCGCCGGTAACCGTCGAGCACCGGGGGTACACCGGCCGGCCACCTCCGCGTCAGTACAATTGCCCTGGTCATGCCGGGTCTGCAGCAATGAGCGAGTTCGTCGTCATCACCGGGCTGTCGGGCGCGGGCCGCAGCCTGGCCGCCGACCACCTGGAGGACCTCGGCTGGTTCGTCATCGACAACCTGCCGCCCGAGCTGGTCCCCAAGGTGGTGGAGCTGGCCCAGACGCCCCGGTCGTCGATCGAGCGCGTGGCCTTGGTCGTCGGTACCGGCGCCTACCAGGACGAAGTCCTGCCGATGCTCAACTGGCTGCAGTCGTCGGGCGCCAAGGTCCGGATCCTGTTCCTCGAGGCCTCGACCGACGCGCTGGTCCGCCGGTACGGGAGCACCCGCCGGCGCCACCCACTGAGCGGGGGTGGCGACGAGGAGCACCTGTCGGCCGCCATCGAGCGGGAGCGCGAGCTGCTCGACGTGGTCAAGGCCGAGGCCGACGTGGTGGTCGACACCAGCGACCTCAACGTCCACGAGCTGCGCCGCCGCATGCGGGCGCTGTTCGCCCCCGACGAGCCGGGCAACGCCATGCAGGTGACCGTGCTCTCGTTCGGCTACAAGCACGGTCTCCCGCTCGACGCCGACCTCGTCTTCGACTGCCGTTTCCTGCCCAATCCCCACTGGGTCGAGGAGCTGCGGCCCCAGACCGGGCTCGACGAGCCGGTCCGCGACTTCGTGCTCCACCAGCCGGCGGCGGGGGAGTTCCTGACCCACCTCACCGAGCTGCTCACCCAGCTCCTGCCGGCGTACGTCGCCGAGGGCAAGGCCTACCTCACCATCGCCATGGGCTGCACCGGCGGCCGGCACCGCTCGGTCGCCCTGGCCGAGGAGGTGGCTGCGTTGCTCCGCCAGAACGGCTACACACCGAGCGTGCTCCATCGGGACGTCGAGAAGTCGTGAGCGGTAGGCCCCACGGGCCGAGGGTCGTCGTCGTCGGCGGGGGGCACGGGCTCGCCGCCACCATCCGGGCAGTGCGCCGCTACGCCGGGATGACCACCGCAGTGGTGGCCACCGCCGACGACGGAGGCTCGACCGGGCGGCTGCGCAGCGCCATGGACATGCCGGCGCCCGGCGACGTCCGCCGCTGCCTGGTGGCGATGGCCGGCATCGAGCAGCACCCGCTCGGCAAGGCGCTGGAGTACCGCTTCACCGGCACCGACGTCGAGGGCCACGCCCTCGGCAACCTGCTCCTGGCGGCGCTCGGGGCCGTGACCGACGACTTCCTGTCGGCCATCGACGAGGTCGCCCGGCTCCTCGGCCTCGACCCCGCCACCGCCCGGGTCCTGCCGGCCACCGTCGAGCCGGTGCGGCTCCGGGCCCGCACGGCCACAGGCGCCGAGGTCGTCGGGCAGGTGGCGGTCTCGACCTGCACCGACATCGCCAGCGTCAGCCTCGACCCGCCCGACGCCAAGGCCCCTGACGGCCTGGTCGACGCCGTGCTCCAAGCCGACCAGGTGGTGCTCGGCCCGGGCTCGCTGTACACGTCGGTGCTGTCGGCGGCGATCGCGGCCGACGTCCGGGAGGCGATCGCGGCGACGACCGCCGAACGGGTCTACGTCTGCAACCTGCGGGCCGAGCGGGCGGAGACCCGAGGCTACGACGCGCTCCGCCACGTCGAGGCCCTGCAGGCCCACGGCATCGAGCCCGATGTGGTGCTGGTCCACGCCGAGGTGGCGACCGACCTCCGCGTCGACCCCGGCATCAAGACCGTGACCGCCGACCTCGCCCGACCCCATGGCCTCGCCCATGACAGCGTCAAGCTCGGCGCGGCCCTGGCCGCCATGACCCGTTGACCAGCCCTTCAGGAAGCGCGATCAGGTGATCCTCTAAGGTGCGCAACACGTGCGAGTGTTCACAACACAGAGAGTGAGAGGTCTGCACAGATGACCATCCGTGTGGGGATCAACGGCTTCGGCCGCATCGGCCGGAACTTCTTCCGTGCAGCCAAGAAGGCTGGCGCTGACATCGACTTCGTGGCCGTCAACGACCTCGGTTCGGTCGAGACGATGGCCCACCTCCTCAAGTACGACTCGGTCCTCGGCCGCTTCGACGGCGACGTCCAGGTCGTCGACGATGGCATCAAGGTCGACGGCGACACCCTCAAGGTCCTGGCCCAGCGGGACCCGAAGGAGCTGCCGTGGGCCGACCTCGGGGTCGACGTCGTCATCGAGTCGACCGGCTTCTTCACCGACCGCGACAAGGCGGCCGCTCACCTCGACGCCGGCGCCCCGTTCGTCATCGTGTCCGCCCCCGCCTCCGGCGCGGACGGGACCTTCGTGGTCGGCGTCAACGACGACACCTTCGACCCGGCCACCCAGAAGGTGGTCTCCAACGCCTCCTGCACCACCAACTGCTTCGTGCCGATGATCAAGGTCCTGGACGACGCCTTCGGGGTCGAGAAGGGCCTGATGACCACCATCCACGCCTACACCGGTGACCAGAGCCTGGTCGACGGCCCCCACTCGGACCTGCGCCGGGCCCGGGCCGCCGCCATCAACATCATCCCGGCCAGCACCGGCGCCGCCCGAGCCACCAAGCTGGTGCTGGAGTCGATGGACGGGAAGCTCGACGGGCAGGCCCTGCGGGTGCCGGTGCCGACCGGGTCGATGACCGACTTCACGGGTGTCCTCAGCCGCGACGTGACCAAGGACGAGGTGAACGAGGCGTTCGCCGCCGCCGCCGAATCGGGCCCGTTGGCCCCGGTGCTCGAGTTCTCGGACGAGCCGCTGGTGTCGAGCGACATCGTCGGGTCGCCGGCGTCGTGCACCTTCGACAGCAAGCTGAC
>Ga0075430_100004033_pt1 | contig 12387 bp, 9 predicted proteins | sample RhiMetdeltSRZDD4_FD_75294 | JGI IMG/M metagenome (GOLD analysis project Ga0075430, IMG submission 75294) | Populus rhizosphere microbial communities from Tennessee, USA - Rhizosphere MetaG P. deltoides SRZDD4 | ecosystem: Host-associated > Plants > Roots > Rhizosphere > Soil | place: USA... | reverse complement strand
GGGACAGCGCTGGCAGCGCTACGACAGGCGCTGGTTCTGAAACGCACCGGCCTTCCGCCGCCCATCGCCGCAGCAAACCGATGACACTAACGCGATGCGTTTCGTGCTGCATTGAGGCAAACGTATACATTCCAGCTTCCATTGCAACGCTTTCTCCGCGATCTGGATTGCTGCGACTAGTCAATTGTAGACATGTCAACGGCCACTGCGGAAATTACGTCTCTATTTGATGTAGATATGTAACAACGAATCCATTTATTGCCGCAGACATCACACAATGAAAATGCTGAGGAAGGACCCGGATACAGCAACGCATTCGGACGAACACAACACAGAACAAGCTGCCCAGCAATGAATGAACGCAGAGGAACTGCTTCAGTTACTACCCGCGGGGTCATCAACCCGGTTTCGTCGCAACGAGACTCGATCGCCGGCCCGGCGTAGCCGCAGCACTCATGCACGTACGCCTCATCCACCAAAACGTTCAAATGAGCCTGCTGCTCCTGGCCGTGGCGGAGGCCATAGGCTTCTTCTGCGCAGCCTTGCTGGCTGCATTGGCTCGATTCCACTGGAGCTACGCCAAGGTCGAAGTGGAAATCGGGCCGATCGTCCTGATCGGCATCTGGTTCAGCGCCATCACGCTGCTCTCCGCCATGGCCATGGGGCTGTATCAGATGAGACAGCGGGCGCGGCTGCGTGGCGTCATCGTTCGCATCATGACCAGCGTGCTGATCTCCACGACCAGCCTGTTGACCGTGTTCTATTTTTTCACCGGCTTGCGGCTGGGCCGCGGCGTGGTCGCATGGACCATTTTCTTTGCACTCGCCATCAGCATGGCCATTCGCATGCTGTTCCATTCGCTGATAGACCGGGCGTTGTTCAAGCGCCGCGTACTGATCATCGGAACCGGCAAGCAGGCCTCCTGCTTTCGCACGCTGCGCCGCCGCACGGACCAGCTTGGCTACCGTGTGATCGGCTTCGTGCAGGCGGAGAACAACAAGGCCCTGGCATCGGACACGGTCCTCGGCCACGTCTGCGACCTGGTCACGATCGTCAAGAGGCACTCCATCGACGAAATCGTGATCGCCATGGATGAAAGGCGCCACAACTTCCCGACCAAGGTGTTGCTGGAATGCCGCCTGTCGGGTGTGCAGATCACCACGCTGGTGTCATTCCTCGAACGGGAAACCTATCGGGTCCGGGTCGACCTGCTCACGCCTAGCTGGATCGTGTTCGCCGACGGCTTCCGGCATACGCTCTTCAAGAACGCGATCGATCGCGTCTTCGATATCATGGTGTCCTTGATCGTGCTGGCACTGGCGCTGCCGGTGATGATCCTGGCGGCGGTCGCGATCAAGCTCGAAGACGGCGTCCACGCACCCGTCCTGTACAGCCAGACTCGCGTCGGCCTGGACAATCGCCCGTTCCGCATCCTCAAGTTCCGCAGCATGCGTATCGATGCCGAATGCAACGGTGCGGTGTGGGCCATGCAGAACGATCCCCGTATCACTCGCGTGGGCGCCTGGTTACGTGCGACGCGGATCGATGAGCTGCCGCAGGTGCTGAACGTCCTCGCCGGCCACATGCGGTTCATCGGACCGCGGCCGGAACGGCCGGAATTCGTCAGCCAGCTGAGCGAGGCCATTCCCTTCTATCGCGAACGCCACAGCGTGAAGCCCGGTATCACCGGCTGGGCGCAACTCTGCTACTCCTACGGTGCTTCGGCGGAGGACGCGATGCAGAAACTGCAGTACGACCTTTACTACGTCAAGAACAGCAACCTGCTCTTCGACATCGGCATCGTCCTGCAGACATTGGAAGTGATCCTGTGGCGCAAAGGATCGCGCTGATCGAAATACGGCGGCACCGCTGCCGGCCCGCTTGCTCCTTGGTTCGTTCGCATCGAGTTCCAGAAATGCTATTCGTCAGACTGCTCGCCTCGCTGATCGCCCTGTGCTGTGCCGGCTGTGGCGCGGCCACGCCTCTCCATGAGGATGCCACGGCTGCCCCCGAGCAGACTGCATTGGAGCAGGACCCCGACTACATCATCGGACCGGGCGATGTGCTGCGGATCTTCGTGCTCGACAACAAGGATCTGTCCACCGACGTGCCGGTGCGGCCCGACGGAAAGATCACCATTCCGCTGGTGAACGACATCGTGGCGGTAGGCAAGACGTCGGCGCAGCTGGGCAAGGATCTGGAAGCGAAGCTCAAATCCTATGTGCGTACGCCGACCATCAGCGTGATCATCCTGCAGGCAACCAGTACCTTCAGCCAGGTGAAGGTGATCGGCCAGGCGGTGGCACCGCGTGCGCTTCCCTATCGTAGCGGCATGCGCGTGCTGGACGTGATGATTGCCGTCAATGGCCTTTCGCAGTTCGCAGCCGGCAATCGCGCCAAGATCATTCGCACCGAGAACGGCACGCCCCGCCAGATCAAGCTGCGCCTCGATGACCTCATGAACGACGGCGACACTTCCCAGAACCTGTTGGTCAGCCCGGGAGACGTCATCGTCATTCCCGAGGCACGCTTCTGATATTGCGAGTCATTGCAGCATGTTGAAAACAGAAATAGAAACACTCCTGGGACACCTGGTCGCCTCCTTGCGTTATCGGTGGCACGCGCTGGCCCTCACGGCTTTCGTCTGCCTGCTCGGCTGGTCCGCGGTCTACATGCTCTCGGATAAATATGAGTCGCGGGCGCAGATCTATGTGGACACCAAGACCGTGCTCGGTCCGTTGCTGCAAGGTATCGCGGTGTCCGCCGATACGCGTAACGCGGCGGATGTCGTGCGACGAGCGCTGTTGTCGCGACAGACGCTGCAAATGGTGGCGACGAAAACGAACCTGATAGCACGCGCCAAGACTCCCGAGGAGGCCGATCGCCTGCTGGTCCGGCTCGGCGACGACATCAAACTGGCCGGCAGCCAGGAGAGCGGCATCTACGCCATCTCCTTCGTGGACCGCAACCCGCTCACTGCCCAGAAGACCGTGCAGGTCCTGCTCGATACGTTTGTCGCCGGCTCGTTGCATTCGGATCGATCGGATACCGCGCGCGCCGAAGTCTTCCTCGCGGAACAGGTGAAACAGTACGCCGACCGGCTGTCGGAGTCCGAGCTGCGCCTGGCGGCATTCAAGAAAGAGAACATCGGCAGCATGCCGGGCCAGAACGGCGATTATTTCCAGCGGCTGCAGGCGAGCCAGACGGCCCTGGACAGGAAGAGGGGCGAGCTGTCCGTCGCCTTGCGCAAACGCAATGAGCTGCACGCGAAGATCGGTGGAAATAGCGGCAGCGGCGCCAGCACTGCGCCGATCTCCGTGCCGAATGCCAAGCAGATCCAGGCAGCGACCGAACTCGACGCACGCATGCAGGAGTCGAGGCGTCAACTCAACGAGCTGCTCCTGAAATATACGGACCAGCATCCGGCGGTGATCGCCCTGCAGGAAACCCTTCAGCAACTCGAATCGCGCCGGCGCAGCGAACTCGGGGGCATTCGCCCGACGACGTCGACCACGCGCAGCACCAATGGCGATTCCGTCGACACTGTCCTGCAGGAGCTGCAGATTCAACTCGACTCGACGGACCTGCAGGTCGCCGCCCTGCAGGTCGAGATCGGGCAGGAACAGGAGCGGCTCGCCAGCATCAAGCGCCAGTTGGAGAACGGACCGGAAATCGAAGCCACCCTGTCGCGGCTCAATCGGGACTACGGCGTCACCAAAGCCCAGTACGAACAGCTGCAGCAACGGCTCGAGACCGCACGCATCTCCGGCCGTGCCGAACGCGATCCGGACGTGAAATTCCGCGTGCTCGATCCGCCGCGGCTGCCGATTCGCCCCGTTGCGCCAAAGCGAAGGATCTTCCTGGGGGTGGTATTCATCGCCGCAACGGGACTGGGGGTGACACTGGCCCTGGTGCTGAGCGTGGCCAAGCCGGTCTTCATGAACAGGGCGGCCGTCGAGCAATTGCTGTCGCTGCCGATTGCCGGCGCGGTCGGACGAATCCCGGGAGGCGCCGAGGGCGCTGGCCGCGGCGAAGACAACACTCGCTTCGTTGCCGCAACCGTGATGCTGCTCATCGCCTTCGCTACGGTTGTCGCCTTCTCGCAGCCGGGCTCCGCGATGCTGCGTGCCGCTATCAAGGAGCAGGCCTCGTGACATCGGTCGATGCAGACATGAAACTCAGGAACGTCGCCCGCGATCTGCAGTCCACCCCGCCGGCGGCGGAATCCAGGCCCGTTGCCGAAACCCGGTCCGATCTGGAGTTGCGTTCGAGCCTGCCACTGGTCATCGACATCCAGGCGCTGACGGATATCGGCCTGCTCGCGGACGAAACCCAGGCCGACGCGATCGCCCACCAATATCGCTCGATCAAGTACTGGTTGCGATTGCAACCGCGCGGCACGGCGGCGGCGGACTCGAAAACGCGGTTACTTGCAGTCACGAGCGCCTTGCCGGGAGACGGCAAGACCACGACCAGCCTGAACCTGGGACTGAGCTATGCCAGCGATGACGAAGGCGTGATTCTCGTCGATGCCGACCTGGTCAAGCGCAGCCTGTCTCATGCGCTCGGTGTCGGCGATCGGCCCGGGTTCGCGAATCTCATCGCCACGGAGTCGCTGCGCATCAACGACGTGTTGTTGCGCACGTCGATTCCAGGCCTGTTCCTGCTGCCGGCCGGACACGTCAGCAGGCGCAGCGTCGAACTGATCGGCACCACTCGCGGCAGCAAGGTCGTATCGCAGATCGCGCAGCTGGCCGGCGAGCGGGCAGTCATCTTCGATACTTCGCCGCTGCTCGTGACGAGCGAATCGTCATTGCTGGTGGCGTGGATGGACCAGATCGTCCTGGTCGTCCGCGCCGGGCAGACATCACAAGACGCCGCCATTGCGGCTCGAGCGCGCCTGCCGCGTTCGGTTCCCGCTTCGGTGATCCTGAACGACTGGAAACCGCTGGGGTTGGCGGAACGCGAATATCACGACGGCTACAATGAGTATCACAAGCGCTAGCGGCCTCACCGTGAACACCCTCGCGGGAGCGACTCGATGGCTCCGGCTCGCGCTCTCATGGACAACGGCCAGCCTTGCAGTGGCGAGCGTTCCGGCCGTTGCCGAAGACTGGACCCGCACCCTCGCGGTGACGACGGCATTCTCGGACAACGTCGACCGAGCCAGCGCCAGCCCGCGCTCCGATCTCGCCTATATCGGCGAAGTAGGATTCAGCTACCAACGGGATTCAGGGCGGCTGACGGCGGATATCGATGCCAACTACCGCTATCTCGGCTACGCCCGGGACACGTTCGATCGGCAGGGATATCCCGGCCTTGCGGGCATCGTCGACCTGCGCATCCTTCCCGAGCGGTTTTCCTGGCACCTGGAAGACGAGTATGGCCAGGTGGCACCGTCTCCTTTCGGCGCGCTCAATCCACTGGACACCCAGGACGTCAACTACCTGACCACCGGTCCCACCATCAACTTGCCGCTCGGAGCGCTCGTCGCAGTGAACTTCACTGCAGAATATTCGGCCACCGACTATTCCGTCTCAGACATCGACAACCAGCAGATCGGCGGCACCGGACAGCTGGTGCGCCGCTGGGGCGCCAGCCGCTATCTGTCGCTGAACTACTCGCGACAGAAAATAGATTACGATCGCAACGATCTCTACCAGGATTATTTCATCGACAAGGCGTTCATGCGCCTCGAGAGTTCGGTCCGCCGCACATCGTTCGCCATCGACGTGGGCTCGATGACCTACGAACTCGAGCATGCCCGGCGCAACACACCCCTCCTCGCCGCGACGGCTTATCGACAGATCGGCACGCGGACACGCATCGGCATCGACTACTTCCAGGGCTATTCGGACTCGGCCGAGGCGTTCCGCCTGGATCGTCTCGGTGGCGCATCGCCGACGGAGCAGGACGTCATCGTCGAAGCGGGTCCGTCGCGGTCGAAACAAGCCAGCGGCTTCGTGATGATCGGCACGCCGCGCTTCACCTCGCAGGTTTCGATTCACTACGGCAATGAGGAGTTCGAACAAAACCCTGCATCGGACCGCCGCATCCGTGGACTGGCGGTCGAAGCCAGCCTGCAGATGTCGCCGCGGACGTCGCTCAACGCGTTCGGCAGCATCGAGAACTTCAACGAACGTCTGCTGGACGACGATGTCGACGACACTTTCGTCGGGCTCGGCCTCGTGTACCAGCTGACCGCTTACACGAAGCTGGAGTTGAAACTCGTGCGCTATGAACGCAACTCGAACCTCGGCGAGGACTTCGCCGAGAACCGCGTTTCATTGACCTGGCAATACCGCAAGTCCACGCTGGTCCGACCCCCTGCCTACGATCCGTTCCGTGGCCGCGGCGTACCTCTGCCTGGCGCGATGGAACGCAACCGCACGCCCGTTCCGACTAGCACGCCGTAGCGGCCTTTCCCCGCATTGCGTTGGCGCACGTCGAGCGTAGCCCGATCGTGCAGTCCTCATCAGGCGCACAATTCGCGGACGGCGAATACGTCGCCGTGCATCCGAGCGTTCCGAGTATGGGTTGTGATGTCAGCCGGTGATGAATTTTTCCAGGTGATCGATCGTTTGCTGCTGTTCTTCGATCACCGCGCGCACCAGGTCTCCGATGGAAACGATGCCGACCAGCCGGTTCTTCTCGACGACGGGGAGATGGCGGATGCGGCGCTCGGTGACCATGTGCATGCAGTCGTGCACGGTCTTGTCGAGCGACACGGTGACGACCGGTGAGGTCATGATTTCCCATACTGCCGTCTCGGCGGAGGATCGCCCGAGAAGGACCACTTTGCGTGCGTAGTCGCGCTCGGAAATGATCCCGACGAGTTCGTCACCGCGCACTACCGGAAGCGCACCGACGTGCTTGTCGGCCATGATCTGGATCGCACTCAATACCGGAGCGTCGGCTTCGATACTCCAGACCTCCCGACCCTTGACGCCAAGCAGATTTTGCACTCGCAGCATGCGCACATTCTCCAACCTGGGAACTCACCGCAGTCGCCAAAAGTGTACTACCGACCGAGCGGGATTTATCGGAGTGGCAAGCATTTTGTTGCCGATCGCGGGCCGTGACCGATGTAGGCGCTCGCCGCCATTGTGAAAGCGCAGCTCCTGCTTGACGAGTCAATGATCTCGTTCAACTATGCAATCGGGTGCGTGGATGCGATAGCGACATAACCAGACCGATGGACCGGGCCGCTTGGGGGAGGGAGGGCTGAGTGCCGGGGGTGGAGTTCGAGCATTTCCTCGATGGCGGCGGCCAGGCGGCTGCGATCATCCGTTCGATCGATTGGAACGCCACCGCCCTGGGGCCGATCGGCCATTGGCCCGCTTCGCTCAGGACCGCCGCCAGCATGGTGCTGGCTTCGAAATTCCCCCAGTGCATCTTCTGGGGTCCGGATCTCATCGGCATCTATAACGACGCCTTTCGTCCGATTCTCGGCACGAAACCCGAAGCCATGGGCCAGCCCATGCGCACGGTCTGGGCTGAAGTGTGGGGCGATATCCGCCCCATCGCCGAACGCGCGCTCGATGGGGAGTCTACGTTCATCGAAGACTATTCACTGGTGATCCATCGACGTGGTTATCCGGAGCAGACCAATTTCACGTTTTCCTATAGCCCCATCCGCGACGAGATCGGCACGGTCGTAGGCTTGCTCGACACCGTCATCGAAACGACCGCGAAAGTACAGGCGGAAAAGAACGCTTACGTACTCAACGGCGAGTTGGCCCACCGCATCAAGAACACCCTGACGATGGTGACGGCCATCGCCCACCAGACCTATCGCTCGGCCGCGTCTCGGGACGACATGTATTCGAAGCTGAATCAGCGGATCGTCGCCCTCAGCCGCGCGCACGAAATCCTTACCCATTCGAGCTGGAGCGGAGCTGCCATCCACGCGGTGATAGAAGGCTCGCTGTCGCCCCTCCTGCACGACAGCGATTGCGTGCAGATCGACGGGCCGCCGCTGAACCTGTCGGCGCAGCAGTCGCTCGCGCTGGCCCTGGCGATCCACGAGTTGGGCACGAACGCCATCAAGTATGGCGCCCTGTCCGTGGATGGCGGCTACGTCCGCATTCGCTGGCAAATCGGCGAACCGGATTCGGCCGAGCAATTTCGATTCGAATGGCGCGAGTTCAACGGGCCGGTCGTCGCAACGCCCTGCTCCATCGGGTTCGGTTCGCGCCTGATACGGAGCGTGTTGGCGGAAGACTTCCGCGGCCAGGTCGAGATCTATCACGAGCCCGGCGGACTGCGCTGCGTCCTGACGACGACGATGAGCAACCTCATGATCGTCGGCGAGAAGCAACCGGCCTGACGGGTGTCTGAAAGCAGACCCTCGGCAGCCTGACACCCTTCCCCTCGGAACGCAGGATCCGCCCTGAAGGTGCAAGCAGGCATCTCCTGAAAACACTGCACACATAACGCGCCTTCCAGATTTCCATTTCCGGCGTTCCGTAACATCGCCGTGCACATGCAATGCGATCTCGGCGATCCGTCGATGCTGTCGGCTTTTCGAGTCCCGGAGAGTTATGTTGTCTCATTTGAAAACTTTGCTGATCGATCTTCTGAACGGCGGCATCCACACTGGCGACCCGCGTGCGGCCGATCGCACCTTGATGCGTCGCATGCAGCTGGTGAACGGCTACGCGTTATTCCAGATCGCGAGCGTCATCCCGTTGATCGCTTGCTTCATCGCGACTCGCAATTGGCAGGACCTCCCGAATATCGGCGTCTTCGTTCTTCTGATCCTCGGCGGGCTCTCCTACGTTCGCCGTGGCGGCAGCGTCACGAGGACAGCCATGGTCTACGTATCCAGCCTGGCGCTCGGTGTAGTGATGGCTGTCCTCATCACCGGCGGCATCCATTCACCGCTCCTGTTCGCTTTTCCCCTGGTACTGACTTATGCGGACCTCGTCATCGGATTCCGCGCGGCCGCAATATGCGCAGGTTTTGCATCCGTGTGGCTCGTCTGCATCGGCTTTCTCCATCAGATGGGGCGGGAATTTCCCAACACCATTCCCGATCGAGTGCAGGACTTCTATACGACGGCGATCGCGATCGGCGTCATCGCGGGCATTCTCGCAATGATCCGCACGCAACGCGCCAGCGAGAGAAAGCTGATCGCCGTCAACCACGAGCTGGAACATGCGCGCGAACTGGCCGAACGCGCCACGCGCGCCAAGAGCGAGTTCCTGGCGAACATGAGCCACGAGATCAGGACACCCATGAATGGGGTGATCGGGATGACGGAGCTGTTGCTGGACACCTCCCTCAACACCATGCAGCGGGACTATGCCGAGACGGTGAAAGAGAGTGCGCAGGCGCTGCTCACCGTGATCAACGACATCCTGGATTTCTCCAAGGTCGAAGCAGGCAAGCTCGAGCTCGAACAGATCGACGTCGACCTCCGCGACACGGTGGAAGACGTAGCGCGACTGCTGGCGACACAGGCGCATGCGAAGGGGCTCGAGGTCACCGCGCAGGTCGATTCCGCGCTACCCGACTTCGTCAGGGGCGATGCGGGTCGCATACGGCAAATCCTGCTGAACCTGGCCGGCAATGCCGTCAAGTTCACGAAGCAGGGGGAAGTCTCGCTGGAGCTGCAAGTGCTGGAGCAGGACGAGCACAGCGTGCAGATTCGCTGCGCGGTGCATGACACCGGCATTGGCATTCCCGCGGATCGACTGGATGCGTTGTTTGCCCCATTCACGCAGGTGGATAGCTCCACGACGCGCAACTTCGGCGGCACCGGCTTGGGCCTTTCGATAACGCAGCGCTTGGTGGATCTCATGGGAGGCACCACGGGCGTCACCAGCGAAATCGGCGTAGGGTCGACCTTCTGGTTTACAGCGCGATTCGCCACCGTGACGAGCACGCACCCTCCTCTGTACGCACCACCCTCTTCCATCCGAGGCCGGCGTGTGCTGGTGGTGGATGACAATGCCACCAACCGCAAGGTCCTGATGGGGCAGCTTTCGCGCTGCGGCGTGGAGCCTGTGTCGGCCAGTTCGGCGAGTGAGGCGCTGTCGATCCTGCGGTTCAGCCAGGAGGCGGGCCGTCCTTTCGAAGCGGCGCTTCTCGACCATCAGATGCCCGATTGCGACGGCGCGCAGCTGGGTCGCATCATTGTCGATGACGCAGCGCTGAAGTCCACGCGCCTGGTGCTGCTGACTTCTTCCGGTCAACGCGGCGACGGGCAGTTGTTCGCGGAGATCGGCTTTGCGGGCTACCTGCTGAAGCCGGTGACTCAGCGGGACCTCACCGACTGCCTGAAGCTGGTCCTGGCGAAGAGCGCGGAGGCCTGGCACCTGCAATCGCAGCCGATCGTTACGCGTCATGCATTGCGCGCTCAGCGAGCGCGAACCCGCGACCGGATTTTGCTCGCGGAGGACAACCCGGTAAATCAAAAAGTCGCGGCGCGACTGCTCGAAAAACTCGACTATCGAGTCGATATCGTCAGCGACGGTCGCGCGGCGGTCACCGCTTGGCAATCGGGACGCTATGACCTCATCCTGATGGACTGCCAGATGCCGCAGCTCGACGGCTACGAAGCTGCGCGCGAGATCCGGCGCCTTGAAAACGGTGCTCCGCCTATTCCGATCATCGCTCTCACCGCCCACGCCATGAAAGGCGCCGACCTGGCATGTTTCGAGGCGGGCATGGACGACTATCTGACCAAGCCCATCGATCGAGACCAACTCGAAGCATGCATCGAGCGCCACATGGCGCGACATCCGGAGGCAGCCGCGCCGGCAAGCGAGTCGAAAGGTCCTGAACGCGTGGACACTGTCGCGGCGCCGGTTGATTGGGTCGCCCTGCTTGCGAGCATCGACGGAGATGTCGAGGTCGCACGCGAACTCGTCACGCTATTCGCCGATACCGGACGCCACAGTTTGGAAACGATTGCTGAAGCACTGCAACGCGGCGATAGAGGTGCAGTGGGTAAGCGCGCGCACGCATTGAAAGGCGCGAGCGCGAATCTATGCGCCTACTCCACTACGCTGGCAGCGGCGCGCTTGGAATCCGCCGTCGGCAACGCCAACAGCGGTCAGCTCCAGGAACTTACGCAAGACCTGAGCCGCGAGCTCACATCTGCGATCGAGTTCCTGGAGGGGAAGGTGGCGTGAGATTCGGTGGGTGTCCGCGGCCGTTGTGGGTGGGTGTCCTGAACTTCGTGGGTGTCTTCGCCCTGTGAACGATGGGTGTCCTGGCCCGATGCAGAACTTCGTGGGTGTCCTCACCCGGTGAAGCCACTCAGAACGCCCAGCTCCACTGCACAACCACGCCTCCGGCTGTGGGAACCACAGCAACCGAACTCTTCCGGTCTTCGAGACCGAGGAACGCGTCGTTGACGAACGAGCCTATGAAATTCCCGAGGGCCATGCTGAACAGCGTGTCCGACGGGAAGTGCCAACCCGCTTCGATGCGTGCCCAGGAGGTTCCGATCGTCAAGGCGGTCAGGCCAACATCGAGCAGTTGTCGAGTGCCCTGACCCATATCGATCGATTGCAGATTCTCGGATGCGAGCCGAGTATGCACGGCAGACGATGAGGTGTGACCGGACGGAAAGCTCTCGTCCGCCAAGCCGTTCGGCCGCTCACGATCCATACTCGTCTTGAGTTGCCGGGTCACCAAACCCGTTGCGGCGACAGCAGCCGATTGCACAACGATCCCCTTGACCTTGGCGACGACCCACTCAGTCGAATCGTCGCCGCCAGCCGTAGCCGCAATCGTGACGTAGTGCGCGAGCACCGATGCTTTGCGCAGATCATCGCTCCAGTCCTCAGCGTTGTGCTCTGAGCCGAATACCGGCGTGTTCTCCCGAGCCCAATCGGAAGTGCGGCGATCCCAGTCGTCGAATTGAAAAGCTGCGGCGCCAATCAGCGGTCCCCAAACCCATGGATCACGCGCGGCGGAGACCGCAGATGAACGCACTCGCTCCCAGCCGGGCCGCAGTGTTGCATTCTGCCCCCAGATCCGCCCGTCAGTCAGCGTCGCGCAGCCGCACAGCAAAATCGTGGCTGTGAGCAGAATGATGAATCCTGGAACTCGTAGTTGTCGTCGGCTCGAAAGGCGGCGATGTGTGGTGAGAGCAAGATCAGCTGCTGGCTCGAGCATGGCTTGCCTCCTACCAAGGGCACCCACCTATTTCCCTATTTCTACAAAAGAATAGCAGTTATGCACCCCCCGTGACGCTCGGTGGCGGCATAGGCTTGCGGCGACCTGGAACTGCAAGCCGCACACACACCCAATCGCCATGACCTGCCCACGCAAGTCCCTCATCTCTCTGCAGGACACCCCCTACTATCACGTCGTCGCACGCTGCGTGCGCAGGGCCTGGTTGTGGGGCGTGGATGAGTACGCCGGCAAGGA
>Ga0075430_100004032_pt1 | contig 12389 bp, 12 predicted proteins | sample RhiMetdeltSRZDD4_FD_75294 | JGI IMG/M metagenome (GOLD analysis project Ga0075430, IMG submission 75294) | Populus rhizosphere microbial communities from Tennessee, USA - Rhizosphere MetaG P. deltoides SRZDD4 | ecosystem: Host-associated > Plants > Roots > Rhizosphere > Soil | place: USA... | reverse complement strand
CTCCTCGGCATAGAACTCGTTCGAGCCCATCGCGAACGTCCCGCCCGGCAGCGCCGCCATGGCAGTCGTCGTTCTGTCCGTGGCCGAGCTCACAGCCCGGCGATCCCGTCGATCCCTCCGGCGACGAACGCCAACCCTTTGGAGCGTCCGCGCGGGGTGGCGAGCATCGCTCAGACCGTCCGCTCGACCACGATGCGGCTCATGCGTCACGACGATCGGTGAAGCCCGGGTGATCGAGCTTCACCTGGACCGGGTGAAGAGTCGGCGATCACCCGTCGAGCATGAGGTCGGCTCATCCGCCTCGGCACCAGGCTGCCGGTAACGGACCAGCCGAGGGGAGATGAGATGGCGGATCGGACGCAGCCGAACATCGTGGTGATCTGGGGCGACGACATCGGGATCTCGAACCTCAGCTGCTACAGCGACGGGCTGATGGGCTATCGCACGCCCAACATCGATCGGCTCGCCGACGAGGGCATGCGCTTCACGGACTCGTACGGCGAGCAGAGCTGCACCGCCGGACGGTCGTCGTTCATCACCGGTCAGAGCGTCTTCCGCACGGGCCTGAGCAAGGTCGGGATGCCGGGCGCCGACGTCGGCCTGCAGCCCGAGGACGTCACGATCGCCGAGCTGCTCAAGCCGCTCGGCTACGCCACCGGTCAGTTCGGCAAGAACCACCTCGGCGACCTCAACAAGTACCTGCCGACGGTGCATGGCTTCGACGAGTTCTTCGGCAACCTCTACCACCTCAACGCCGAGGAGGAGCCCGAGTCGGCGAACTGGCCGTCGGCCGAGGACTTCCCGGCGTTCAACGAGCGCTTCCTGCCGCGCGGCGTGCTGCATGCATGGGCGACCGATGAGGACGACGCGACCGAGGACCCGCGTTACGGGCGCGTCGGCCGCCAGCGGATCGAGGACACCGGCCCGCTGACGGCCAAGCGGATGGAGACGATCGACGACGAGGTGCTCGAGCACGCGCTCGACTTCGTCGGTCGCAACGCCGGCGACGGGAAGCCGTTCTTCTGCTGGTTCAACACGACGCACATGCACTTCCGGACGCACCCCAAGCCCGAGAGCGTCGGTCAGGCCGGGCGCTGGCAGTCGCCGTACCACGACACGATGGTCGACCACGACAAGGTCGTCGGCGCCGTGCTCGACACGCTCGACGAGCTTGGTCTCACCGAGGACACGATCGTCGTCTACAGCACCGACAACGGGCCGCATATGAACACTTGGCCCGATGGCGGCATGACGCCGTTCCGCAGCGAGAAGAACACCAACTGGGAGGGCGCCTTCCGGATCCCCGAGATGATCCGCTGGCCGGGTCGGATAGCTGCCGGCGTCGTCTCCAACGGGATCGTCCAGCACCACGACTGGCTGCCGACGTTCCTCGCCGCTGCCGGTGAGCCCGACATCGTCGAGAAGCTCAAGGCCGGGCACGCGATCGGCGGCACGACCTACAAGGTTCACATCGACGGCTACGACCTGCTGCCGTACCTGACCGGCGAGGTCGACGAGTCGCCGCGTAAGGGCCTGATCTACTTCTCCGACGACGGCGACATCCTCGCGCTGCGGTTCGACAACTGGAAGGTCGTCTTCATGGAGCAGCGCGTGCAGGGCACGATCCAGCTCTGGGCCGAGCCGTTCGTCTCGCTGCGCGTCCCGAAGCTCTACAACCTGCGGACGGACCCATACGAGCGTGCCGACATCACGTCGAACACCTACTGGGACTGGCTGCTCGAGAACGACTACATCATGCTCGCGGCGACGACGCTCGTGGCGCAGTTCCTGGCGACGTTCATGGAGTTCCCGCCGCGGCAGAAGGCGGCGAGCTTCACGATCGACCAGGTCGTCGCGAAGCTCGAGAACGCACTGACCTCGGGGCGATGAGCCTTTCGTCCTGGAACGACCGGCCCTCCAAGTCGGCGATCCTCGGCTTCGTCGCGCGCGTCTCCGACGAGGGCGCCGCCGACTTCGTCCCGGTGGCCGACCGGATCGCCGTGCTCGACAACGACGGCACGCTGTGGTGCGAGCGCCCGGCGTACGTCCAGGCGCTGTTCATCCTCGAGCGTCTGGCGAAGCAGGCTGCGGCGGATCCCGAGCTGGCCGCACGGCCGGTGACCAGGGCGCTGCTTGCCGGCGACCTCGCCGCGGCCCAGGCGGCGGGCGCGGGCGAGATGATGGAGCTGCTGCTCTCGGCGCACGCCGGGATCACCGCGGAGGAGTTCGCCGAAGTCGCGGAGCGGTGGCTTGCCGAGGCACGCCACCCGCGCTTCGGCCGGCTGCACTCCGAGCTGACGTACGCGCCGATGCTCGAGCTCGTCGATCTTCTGCGCGATGCGGGCTTCCGCGTCTTCGTCGTCACCGGCGGCGGCGTCGAGTTCGTCCGCGCGGTCAGCGAGCGGATCTACGGGATACCACCCGAGAACGTCGTCGGCTCCGCAGTCGAGGTCAGTTTCGCGCGCCGCGACGGCCGGATCGTGCTCGTCCGCGAGGCCAAGGTGCTGGGCTCGCCGAACGAGGGGCCGCCGAAGCCGGTCAACATCCAGGCGCACATCGGCAAGCGGCCGATCCTCGCCGCCGGCAACAGCGCGGGCGACCGCGAGATGCTTGAGTACGTGACCACCGGCCGGCTGCCGTCGCTGGCGATCGTGATCGACCACGACGACGCCGAACGGGAGTACGCCTACGCGGGCAACGCCGTCACCGATCCGGATGCCGAGCCGATCGGCGACACCGCCGCCCGCCTGGGCTGGACCGTCGTGAGCATGCGCGACGACTGGGCGCGCGTGTTCGCAGACGAAGGGTGACCGCGGCCCGGCGCGGGCGGTGACAATGACCGCCATGCAGCGAATCGACGCGGCGACGTTCCGGATGGGCTCCGACGCCCACTACGCCGAGGAGGCACCGGCGCACGACGTTGCCGTCGACGGGTTCTGGATCGATCGCCACCAGGTCACGAATCGCGAGTTCGCGGCCTTCGCGGAGGCGACGGGCTACGTCACGGTCGCCGAGATGCCGCTCGACCCAGCCGGCTTCCCCGGCGCACCGGCGGAGAACCTGGTACCTGGGTCGCTCGTCTTCACCGGTACGCCGGGCCCGGTCGACCTGCGCCACCTCAACCAATGGTGGGCGTGGACACCGGGGGCCTCGTGGAGGCGACCCGAGGGGCCGGCCTCGTCGCTCGACGACCGCGACGATCATCCCGTCGTCCACGTCGCCTACGAGGACGCGGCGGCCTACGCGGCCTGGGCCCGCAAGGCCCTGCCCAGCGAAGCGCAGTGGGAGCTCGCCGCTCGTGGAGGGCTCGACGGTGCGACGTACGTGTGGGGGAACGAGCCCGAGCCCGCGGGCGCCCGGCTCGCCAACTACTGGCACGGCGACTTCCCCTGGCGGGCCGAGCCCGGCTACGGGACGACGACCCCGGTCGGGTCGTTCCCGCCGAACGGCCACGGTCTCCACGACATGGCCGGCAACGTCTGGGAGTGGACCGCGGACTGGTACGCGACGCATCCTGCCGACGAGGCGAAGGGGGCCTGCTGTCTTCCGCAGAACCCCCGCGGCGGGGATCGCGAGGGGAGCATGGACCCCGCGCAGCCGCAGTTCGCGGTTCCGCGCCGCGTCGTCAAAGGAGGCTCGTTCCTCTGCGCCGACAGCTACTGCCTGCGCTACCGGCCGGCGGCGCGCCGGCCGCAGATGGTCGACACCGGCATGAGCCACGTCGGCTTCCGCTGTGTCAGCGACGAGCCCGCGCACCGGGCTGACGGTCACGCGTCCGGGACGGCGGCGAGCGCCGCGGTCAGCGTGGCGTAGAGCGCGCGCCCTCCCGTCAGGACACACTCGACAGCGCGGCGGCGAGCGCGAAGCCAAGGACGGTGACCAGCCCGGAGATATCACCGCCCTTTCGCACCGCCTCGGGGATCATCGAGTCGATCAGCATCACGAGCAGCGCGCCGGCGGCGAACCCGTTGACGCCGGCGTTGACGTTGCCCGAGACGCTGTCGGCGATCGAGTAGCCGACCACCGTCGCCGCGACGCAGATCAGCGCCACCAGGAGCCAGAGGCGACGGATCGCCGACGCGCTGCTGCCGGCGGCCCGCATCTCGGTGGAGGAGCCGATCGCCTCGGGAAGGTTGGAGACGAAGATCGCGACGAGCAGGCCGACGCTGACGCCGTCGCCCGTCGCGATGCCGATTCCCAGCACGAGCTGTTCGGGGATGCCGTCGAGGAACGCGCCGAGCGCGAGCGCGGTGCCGGCGTTCGCTCCGCCACTGCCGCCGCCCCGCCGCCCGAGGATCCGGTTGATCGCGAAGTAGGTGACCGCGCCGATGGCCAGGCCGAGGCCGAGGAAGCCGGGATCGCCCAACCGCGCGCCTTCCTCCGCGAGGTCGAAGCTGACGGCGCTGATCAGCGCGCCGGCGCCGAACGCGAGCACGAGACCGAGTGGCCGTGGCGGCCAGGGTCTGACCAGTCCCAGCAGCGCGCCGATCACGAGCGACGAGGCGGCGAGCGCCCCCCATGCCAGCGCCGAGGTCACACCCGCGACGATCTGTGCGGCGGCGGCTCGTCCATCGTCATCGAGACGCTACTCGTCAGACGGACGGTGCGGGGGACGCTCGCGCCGGGCCCGCGGGCGAGGCGGCATCGCGCGCGCGCAGCTCGTTGCTGATGTGTACCGCTGCCGACGTCAACGGGGCGGCGAGCGTGAGCCCCACCATCCCGAACAGCGTTCCCGCGCCGATCGTGACGACGAGCACGACGAGCGGATTGAGCCCGAGCGTCGCGCCCATCACGAACGGCTGGATCATCTGCTGCAGCGCGCCGTTGGCGAGCAGCGCCGTCACGGCCATGACCACCGCGGCGGTCTCGCCCTCGGTGCCGAGCGCGATCAGCACGGCGAACGCCCCCGACACCCAGGCGCCGACGAACGGGACGTAGGCCCCGATGAACGTGATGATCGCGATCGTGCCGGCCAGCGGCACGCCGACGACGAGTGCGACGGCGCCGATGATGACCGCGTTGAATCCGGCGATGATCGTCACACCGAGGAAATAGCTGCGAAGCGACTTGGCGATGTTCGTCGTGACGACGTTGGCCACGGGCTCGGGAACCCCCAGATGGCGGTCGATGAAGCGGTGCATCACAGGGCCGTCCTTGAGCACGAACAGCGTGCTGAGCGCGGCCAGTCCGAGGAAGAAGACGAGCGACGTCAGGCCGGAGACCCCGTGGGCGACGCCGCTCAGCAATGTCGTCTTCGTGTCGGCGACGCCTGAGCGCACGTCGTCGGTGATGTCCGCCTTGTCGATGCCGAGGTCGTGGAGCGAGCTCTGGATCTTGCTCAGCGCCTGGTTCAGCTTCGCCGAGATCTCGGCGGAGTTCGAGCTGATGCCGCCGAAGACGAGAAGGAAGACGACGAGGCCGGCAGCGACGATCGCGAGCAGGACGAGAATCGAGCCGACGGTGCGCGGCACCCGGTGCAGTTCGAGCCAACCCACCAGGGGCCCGCAGACGGCGCCGACGACAGACGCCACGATCAGCGGCATCACCACCGTCGACGTGGTGTCGAGCAGCCAGACGACGCCGACGACGATCAGGACGAAGCCGACCAGCAGCCAGGACGTGAAGCCGACGTCGCGGAGCCATGTCGGGGCTGCGAAGCGGACCTCGCGTTCGGGTGTCATCGGCGGTGCCGGCAGCGGGCCGATTACGGCGGGGACTCAGGTCCGGATCGCCCCCGGCCGCGTGACGGCCCAGATCACCCAGACGTCGATGCCGATCACGACGAGCGCCCAGATCGGGTAGTACGGGATGAAGAAGAAGTTCGCGATCGCGCTGAGCGAGGCGGCGAAGATCGTGAAGATGCCGGCCCAGGTCGAGCGGTTGTACAGACCCCAGCCGGCTGACAGCAGCAGGATGCCGAGCAGCAGCTGGATCCATCCCCAGCCGGTGACGTCGAGATCGAATGTGTAGTTGCGGGTGACGACGAAGAACTCGTCGTCGAAGATCGCGACGAGTCCCGTGATCACATGGAAGACCCCGGCGAGGAACATCATCGTCGTGGCGAAGACGATGCCACCGATGGCCCATCCGGATAGCTGCGGGTCCTGCGGCTGCTCGTACTGCATGGACATCTGGCACGGTCCTTTCGGTGGGTTGCCGCGATCCTGCGCGGCCGGGGGGTGACGAGCCGTCATCCGCCCGGGGTGATGTGGCGTGGCCGGACCAGTGGCGAGGCCTGATCACCCCGGACGAGTGACGCTCCATCACCCGGTGGCGCGCGAGCGTGCTCCCATGGAAGGACCTCCGCGATCAGGTCACGCCGACGCCGACCCCGAGGTGCCGCCGCCGTCCGGGCAGGACACACGGGCGAAAGGGACCCCGACATGGGTCTGGGTCGGCTGCGTCGTGCTCGTCGTCGCGGTCGTCGGCTTGGCGATCTGGGCGATCGGGTTGCAGAGCGATCTCGATGACCAGAAGGACCAGACCGCCCAGGCACAGCAACAGGCGCAGCAGTCGAGCAGTGAGGTCGAGCAGCTCTCCAACGAGGTCGACGACGTGACCCAGGCGGTCGACGACACGAGCGATCAGCTCGAACAGGCGGGCTCCGACGCGGCGACGGCCGCCCAAAGCACGCTCGAAGAGATCAAGAGCAAGCTCTCATCGCTCAAGCAGAGCATCGCCGACTTTTTCGATGAGGCCAAGAGCGATGACGGCACCACGACCGACGGCACCACGACGACCGGCGGCAGTACGACGACCGACGGCGCCGCGACGGTCACCGGTGCCGCCGACGGCTCGAGCCCGTAGCCGCCGGCCTGTGCCCCCGGCCAGGAACGCCGCCGCGGCGATCGGCTGGGGCGAACCGCGCGAGCTGATCCGGCGACGTTGGCGGACTGCGGACTGCGGACGACGCCCGCAGTCCGCCGACGTGGCTCCGTCAGACGATCCGGGCGGTGTCGTCGGGAGCTTTTGCCAGCTGGTAGACGACCACGACCGCGAGCGCGAAGACGCCGAGCGACCAGAACGGGGTCGTGCCCGTGTTGGCGAGCGCGGTGAGCGCCCCCAGTGATGCGGCGATGATGCCGATCACGCGACCGAAGCCGCCTCCGGTGAACAGCGAAAAGGATGCGAACAGCTGGATCACTCCAATGATCAGCGTCACCCAGCCCCAGGTGTGAAGGCCCTTGACGATGTAGACAGAGTCCTCCGTGAAGAACTTGGAGTCGCTGATTGCAGCGATGCCCCAGACGATGTTCAGGACGCTCGCTATCCCCAACAGGATTCCGGCGAAGATCCACCAGCCGGTCACTCTCGCCTCGTTCATGTCGCTCCTTCGTCGATCTCGATATGGATGCCGACAGCCAGCTGAGTACGAAGGCTGCGGGGCGACGATCTCCAGCGACCGGGTGAGGACGAATCACCCCTGCTAGATGATCCGGCTACAGCGCGACACGCCGCTAGACAGCCAGGCTGACCGGGAACGTCGCGATCCAGATCACGGTTCCGGCGAACAGTGCGCACCCGAGCCCGACGACGACCGTTCGCGCGGTCGGCGAGCGAAGGCGGGTGCTGATGCCGGCGAAGAACAGCGACGCCGCGAACAGGACCACGGCCAGCGCGTAGTTGTCGGCACGCTGGATGTATCGCCCGACGCGCGCGGAGGCCGCGGCGGCCTGCGCTTCGAGGTCGTCGGCCTGCGCGTTGGCCGCAAGCTTGTACTGGGGCATCGCGAACGGCGATAGCGGAGCCTTCGGATTCGTTCGCGGCTTGGTAGCGATCCACGCCTCGAAGGCCGGCTGGAACTCGGGGCGAAAGCGCTTGCGGTAGAAGGCTTCGAGCTCGGCCTCGTCGCGCGCGTATGCGTCGACCCACTGCGTGAACAGCGCCACGTCGATCTGCCCCTGGCGGTTGGCCACGTTCGCTGCTCGGGTCGATTCGACGCGGGCCGAGATCGATGCGCTCTGGCCTCGCGCCTGCTGGCTGTGCCAGCGACCGGACTGGTAGGCGGCCCACGCGGTCGCGACGGCCGCCATCGCGAGCAGCACGGTCGCGAGGATCTCGACGCGGCGGTCCAGGCGGACCTTGTGCTGCTCGTCCATCAGGTCGCCCGTGGCGCGCCGGCGGCGTCGCACGGAAGCGGAGCCCTGTCGCCGACGATCACCCGGGCGCGATCGAGGATCCGCAGCGATCGCTCCATCGGGATCGGCTTGATCTGCCCGATGCCCTCCCGGTAGGGATTGTCGAGCGCGTTGATCGCCAGCAGCGTCAGCACGACCACGGTCGTCGCCGATCCCATCAGCATCGCCTGGGAGCGAGCGCGCTCAGCGCTGTCGGCGAAGAACAGCATGAAGCTGAAGACGACGCCGGCGATCAAGAACAGGGCGAGCCAGATCGACGTCGGCACGATCCCTTCGGCGCCGTGCAGCCGGTCGCTGCGTGCCTGCTCGCGATCGGACGTCTGATCGAGCCACTTCGAGTACGCGGCCTCCTCGGTGGCGCTGGCCGGCTTCGCGAGCCTGATGCTCTTGAACAGCGCGATCGACCAGGGGTTGATCGCAGCTTCGCCGTGACCGTCCTCCATCTGCTGCCACTCCTGGTGAACGACGGAGCGCCCGTAGCAGACGAGTTCTCCGCCCAGCCGTCGCTGCACCGCGGGCGGTAGGAACTGCGCATTCTCGTACTGCTGGACCACGAGGATCGCTTCGGTCTCACCGCCGCTTCGTGACGCGTCGTACGTCGTGAAGGCGAGGAAGATGATAAAGCCGGCGAAGATCGCGAAGCCGCCGGCAAGCACCCCGAACACGCCCGATGCACGGTCCCCGTCGGAGAAGAAGCTGCCCTCTGGCGATCGCCGCCGGACGAACAGCATCACGGTGATCGCGATGGCGTTGGCCGCGATCAGGACGAGCATCGCCCAGAGCAGGATCATGAGGTGGCTGGCTTCATCATCGGTGCGAGCCTTCCGCGTCCGTGAGTGAGCGGGCCTCACCTCGATCGGGTGAAGGAGGCTCGAGTTCGCCGACCCGATGGTGCCGACCCCGGGGCGCGATCACCTGTTGTGGGTGATGCATGGGTCCGGCATTGCGCTCAGTGTCGAAGAGTCGGGCCCGTCGGGCTCGAGTCCGTTTCACCAGACGAGGTCGTCATGCCATCGGATGTGCCGCGAACGATTCTGCCGATCCCGGATTCGTCGTATGTCGGCTTGACGACCTACGACGCGAAGGACCCGGACACGAGCTACCCGCCGATCGATGAACTGCGACCACCGGCAGGCGCCCCCAACGTCCTGATCGTGCTGGTCGACGACTGTGGGTTCGGCGCGGCGAGCGCCTTCGGCGGCCCGATCGCGACACCGCACGCCGAGCGGCTGGCCGAGACCGGCCTGAAGTTCAATCGGTTCCACACCACGGCCTTGTGCTCGCCCACGCGTCAGGCGCTGCTCACCGGGCGCAATCACCATTCGGTGAACATGGGCGGCATCTGCGAGATCGCGACCTCGGCCCCCGGGTACACCTCGGTGCTGCCGAAGGACAAGGCCCCGCTCGCGATGACCCTGAAGCTGAACGGCTACTCGACCGGTCAATTCGGCAAGTGTCACGAAGTGCCGGTGTGGCAGACGAGCCCGATGGGCCCATTCGACCAGTGGCCCAGCGGCGGCGGCGGATTCGAGTACTTCTACGGCTTCATCGGCGGCGAGACCAACCAGTGGTATCCCGCGCTCTACGAGGGCACGACGCCGATGGAACAGGACCGGAGCCCCGAAGAGGGTTACCACTTCACCGAGGACATGACGGACAAGGCAGTGGGCTGGGTGCGCCGGCAGAAGGCGCTGATGCCTGACAAGCCGTTCTTCATGTACTACGCGCCCGGCGCCACGCACGCCCCGCATCACGTGCCGGACGAGTGGATCGAGAAGTACAGGGGGAAGTTCGACGGCGGCTGGGACGCTCTGCGCGAGGAGACCTTTGCCCGTCAGAAGAAGCTCGGCGTGATTCCGCAGGACGCTGTCCTGACGGAGCGCCCCGATGAGATTCCGGCCTGGGATGAGATGCCGGCCGAGTTGAAACCGGTTCTGGTCCGGGAGATGGAGGTCTACGCCGGGTTCCTCGAGCACACCGATCACCACATCGGGCGACTGCTCGACACGCTGGAGGATCTCGAGATCCTGGACGACACGCTCGTCTACTACATCTTTGGAGACAACGGAGCCTCCGCTGAGGGGACGCCGAACGGCTGCTTCAACGAGGTGGCCGTGCTGAACGGCATGGGCACGCTCGAGACGCCCGAGTTCCTGACGAGCAAGATCGACGACTTCGGCGGCCCGAAGGCCTACAACCACTATGCGGTGGGATGGGCGCACGCGATGGACACGCCGTACCAGTGGACGAAGCAGGTGGCATCACACTTCGGCGGAACGCGCAACGGCGCGATCGTCCACTGGCCGAACGGCATCGAGGCGAAGGCCGAGATCCGGTCGCAGTTTCACCATGTGATCGACATCGCACCGACGATCCTGGAAGCAGCGGGCCTGCCTGCGCCGACGATCGTCAACAGCGTTCAGCAGGCGCCGTACGAGGGCGTCAGCATGCTCTACGCGTTCGACGAGGCCGCCGCGGCCGAGCGGCACGAGACCCAGTACTTCGAGATGTTCTGCAACCGGGGCATCTACCACAAGGGCTGGACCGCGGTGACACGCCACGGCGTGCCCTGGATCGGCGCGTACGAGCACGGATTCGACGCGGACGTCTGGGAGCTCTACGACACGAGCACCGACTGGACCCAGTCGAAGGACGTCGCCAACGAGAATCCGGCGAAACTCGCCGAGCTGCAACGGCTGTTCTTGATCGAGGCGACCAAGTACAGCGTTCTTCCGCTCGACGATCGGACGTTTGAGCGCTTCAACGCCGACCTCGCCGGACGGCCGCAGCTCATCAAAGGCGATTCACAGATCCTGTTCGGCGGCATGTCGCGTCTCAGTGAAGGCTCGATGGTCGTCACGCACAACAAGTCATACGCGCTCACCGCCGAGATCGAGGTGCCGGAGTCCGGGGCCGACGGCGTCATCGTCGCCATCGGCGGAAGCGTCGGAGGCTGGAGCCTGTACGCCTCGAACGGCCGGCTGAAGCACTGTTACAACTTCTTCGGACTCGAGCACTTCTTCGCGGAGGGCGCGCAGCCGATCGCTGCGGGCACGCATCAGGTACGCATGGAGTTCGCCTACGACGGCGGCGGACTGGCCAAGGGCGGCAATGTGTCGCTGTTCGTCGACGGCAACAAGGATGGCGAGGGCCGCGTCGAGCGGACGGTGCCGATGCTCTTCTCCGCCGATGAGACGTGCGACGTGGGCAAGGAGACGGGCTCGGCGGCCTCCCCGGACTACGGGCCGATCGGCAACGAGTTCAGTGGCCAGGTCAACTGGGTGCAGATCGACCTGGAGAAGGACGATCACGATCACTTGATCACGCCGGAGGAGCGCTTCCGAGTCGCGATGGCCATCCAGTAGGACAGCGCTCGTCCGCAGGTAGGCCTCGTCCGTTGAGCCGCTGGATGGCAAGGCTGTTCGCGCTCGGGTCGGCGTGCTTTCTGATCGCGCCGTTTCCGGGCTTCGCGCAGCTCGTGGGAGGCGGCGCCGACGCCGCCGTGTTCTTCGCCGGTTCGATCCTCTTCACCGCCGGCGGCGCCCTGCAGTCGCGCCTGGCGTATCCGGGCCGTCGCGCCTCGAACGCCGGCCGAGCGGCGTGGAGGGCGGCCGCGATCCAGTCGGCCGGAACCGTGTTCTTCAACGTGTCGACCTTCGCCGCGCTCAGCACCGCGCTGTCGAACCCGGATTACACGCGGCTGGTGTGGCGGCCCGACGTCTTCGGCTCGATCTGCTTCCTGGCATCCGGCTTGATTGCCTATGCGGCCTCGCCTCGGCGGGGGATCCTGCCGCTGCGCGGTGCCAGGGGCTGGTGGGTGCCGTCGGTGAACCTGCTCGGCTGCGTCTTCTTCGGCCTCGCCGCGGTCTTCGGCTACGTCGTTCCGTCGAGCGGTTCGATCATGGACCTCGCGGCGGCGAACTGGAACACCGGGCTCGGGGCCGCATGCTTCTTGGCCTGCGCGCTGGCGGCGCTGCGCCGCGACGACGGTCAGTAGCCGGTATGCGCCGCGGTCGCGGCGGACTGAACGGGATGGAGCGTCTTGCGCCAGCCCAGGAGGATGCCGTGCACGCTGGCGGCGCCGAGGATCGGACCCGACGGCAGCTCGAGCCGCGAGGGGTGGAGGATGAACGGGCGCGTCTGCAGGCCGCCGAGCCCGCCGTGGAAGCAGATCAGCTCCTCGAAGGCGCAGCCCTCTTCGAGGTCGGGGTCGTAGAAGCTGCCGACCATGATGTCGGCGACATGCTCGAA
>Ga0075430_100004029_pt1 | contig 12392 bp, 11 predicted proteins | sample RhiMetdeltSRZDD4_FD_75294 | JGI IMG/M metagenome (GOLD analysis project Ga0075430, IMG submission 75294) | Populus rhizosphere microbial communities from Tennessee, USA - Rhizosphere MetaG P. deltoides SRZDD4 | ecosystem: Host-associated > Plants > Roots > Rhizosphere > Soil | place: USA... | reverse complement strand
CAGACCGCTCAGGTCTATCCGTTCTCCGTGCAAACGGCAACACCGACTCCCGGTATCGGCAATCCATTCCCGGGCGGCGGTTTCCCGGTAATCAACTACGAGCCGACTGGTTTGACCCTGAAGTTCACGCCGCAAGTGTTTCCGAACCTCGACGTGCAGGTGAAGATGAACATCGAGCAGAAGGACGTGCTCGGGGCCAGTTCGCCGACGCCGACGTTTACAGAACGCTCGATGACCGGTACTGCCCGTGTTCAGAACAACCGCACGATGATGCTCGCCAGCATCTCGACGGACATCGAAACGCGCGGCCGCAGAGGCATTGCCTTCATCAGCGGTCTGCCGTTTATCGGTCGTTTTTTCAGTGCGCCAACGCGTGACCTCCGGCAGGTCGATATCGTCATCAGCGTGACTCCGCGCGTGCTTCGCGCTCCGGCCGTCACGCCGCGTGACGAGGAGATGAGGCCCAGCGGTACTTTGCAATCGCCGACGACCGGCTCGCTGGCTGAGATGATGCGCGAGACAGAGCGTGAGGAGCAGATCGCCGCCGCGCGTACACTTCCGCGGCATGCGGAGATCAAGCTTGTCAACGCTGCGCCGGAAATTGTGAAATCCAACGACGCGGCGTTGATGAAGCCGGCCCAACCGGTTGCTGAGACAACAGCGCCCGCGACAACCGCCGCGGCGAGCACCGCGCCGGCGCCTGTGCCGAACAACGCGGCGCCGGTTCAAAACAATCCGGCGCCTGTGCCAAACGCGGCAGCAACTGCTGCGAACAACAACAAGTCCGCCACGATGGAAGAGTTGCCATCATTCGTGCCCGCTCCGAAGTCACTCGTCAGCGAGAAGGCGGCATCCGATGTCGCCGCTGTTAACCCGAGTGCTGCCGGAGCACAGAACGCCGTGCTCACCAGCGCGCCAAAGCCGGCCGAGACTTCGCTCAACACGAAGCTGGGCGCCGCGCGCGTGGCCCAACTCAGTTTCCTGCCCGCTGACGACGTCATGAAAGTCGGCGAGAAACGTCGTTACGCCATTCAACTGAACTCCGACGTTTCGTTGACTCTGGCGCTGCTGGCATTGAAGTTTGATCCGAAGGTGGTGAAGGTCCATGCGTTATCGGCAGGCAGCCTGATCGGCTCGCCGGCTGACGGCGCGCCGCTCTTCACGCCATCGATCGACGCGACAGGCGTTTGCCTGATCTCAATCTCTTCGCTCAACGGCAAGGCATCGTTCCGCGGATCTGGGCCGCTGCTGTTTATCGACGTCGAAGCGATTGCGCCAGGCGATGCCTCGCTCGTCTTCGACAAGGAGAGGTTGCAACTGATAGCCACTGATGCTCGCGATGTGGTGTCGGAGGTGATACAGGGAACAGCAACTGTAAAACAATAGGATGTTGAACGGGAACAGGCAGTACGCAGCCCAACAACGCGGCGACTGGGTGAACAGTATTAAGTCTGCTGGTCGCCGCGTTCCTTTGCGCGCAACGTCTCATCGCGGCGAGCACGGCTTCTCGCTGATCGAGTTGGTGATCACCATCACCGTGATGACGATCCTGACGCTCGGCGTGATGCCTCTCGTCAAGGTTTCACATAAGCGCCACAAGGAACAACAACTGCGCGAAACGTTGCGTCAAATCCGCATGGCGATCGACGAGTTTCATCGCGACACCATCGGAATTAACTGCACGGGCGCCGGCGCCCTCGTCCCAGGCGGAGGCGGCGGCGGAGCAGGGCCAGTGCCGCCGCAAGGGAACCCGTTTATCGATCCGCGCAGCAAGGTCGTCATCAGCGACTGCACGATGTTTGGCATCGACAACCCGGACCATTACCCGCCGGATCTCGAGACGCTCGTCAGCGGCGTCAACGTCATTCCGCGCGGCCTGGGCCCGGGTCAACTCGGTGGCGCCGGCCTTTCCGGAAGCACGCCGCTGAGCCAGCAGAGCCAGTTGTCGACTAAGCAGAAGGTTTACTTGCGAGGGATTCCAGTCGATCCGATTACGGGGAAGGCCGAGTGGGAGTTGCGATCTTCGTACGACACGGCAGACGCCGGCTCCTGGGGCGGCGAGAACGTTTTTGACGTGCGGTCCAAGTCGAAAGAAAAGGCATTGAACGGAGAGTTGTACAGTGATTGGTAGAGTGGAGCAGCATTTGAGACGTGGATCAGAACGACGCTCGTGGCTGGCGCGAGGGTTCACGCTGCTGGAATTGATGATCGTGATCTCGATCATCATCATTCTCGCGGCGATCGCCTTGCCGCAATATCAGAAAACGATCATGCACACGCGCGAGACCGTGTTGCGAGACAACCTCTTCAAGATGAGGTCGTTGATCGACCAGTTCGCCGCCGACAAGGGACGCCTGCCGCAGTCGCTCGACGAGCTCGTCACCGAAGGGTACATGCGTGAAGTGCCTGTCGATCCGATGACGAACCAGAAGGACTGGGCCGTCACGATGGGCGACGATCCGAATTCAATCGACGGCGGCCAGGGCATGACTGACATTCATTCCGCTTCCGAAGACACCTCGCTCGACGGCTCGCCGTATCGCGAATGGTAGCCGCATCACACTAATCTGATGGCCAACCTCGTCTCCAGACTCATCGAACCCTGGTATCCAGCAACCGCGATCGGCTTCGAAAAAGGCCTCGCCTCCGTGGTCCACCTGGAACGGATGAAGAACAACGCCTACCGGCTGCGCCGCGCGGCGACTTTCAACGTCTCCGAATCACTGCTCCGGCCGAGCTTCGATCAACCGAATGTCGTGGATCGTGGTCAACTCGCGTCTGTTCTGAACGAGCTTGCGGCCAGCGCCGGCCTGTTGCGCCAGAAGCGCTGGTCGTTGAGTTTGCCGGAAGCGACAACGCGTACGCTCGTGCTGACAGTCGAAGGCCAGACGCAATCCGGCAGCGAACTTCAGGAAATCCTGACATGGAAGATCGAGCGCGGGTTCGGCGCGTCGCTCGACGAGCTTTCAGTCTCCAGAGAACGACTGCAAAAAGACCCGCAGGGACGCGACCGTTATCTCGTCATCGCCGTCAGGAAAGATGTGCTCGCCGACTACGAAGCGACGCTCGAAACGTTAGGCTGGCGCACCGGTCTGATTCTGCCGCGGCACCTGGGCGAGGCCCAGTGGCTGACACGCAACGGCGCCGCCGGCGATTCGCTCTTGTTGAGCGGGTTCACCGAAGGTTTTACGGGCGTGATCTTCCGCGGCAAGTCCCCGTTGATCATCCGCACCGTGATATGCACCGAAGATGAATTCGAAGACGAGTTCTACCGTTTCCTCCTTTTTTACCGCGATCGCAGCACTCCGGAAGGCCCGGAGGGCGTTGCCCGACTCTCGCGACTGATGATTATGGGCGAGGGCATCACCAAAGAGCGCGCCGGTGAGATCGTCAACGAAACGATCGGGGGCGATCTGCGTCCCCTGGACGCCCACGACCTCGGTTTACAGCTTCCCAGCCGTGATTTCAGTTTCGACGCGATTGCGGCGCCGGCCGGCCTCGCGACGCTGTCGTTTTAGCCGCAACCCGTTGAAACAATCCGTCTTACTCGGACGTAACACCCCAGTATCATGAACGTTGCCGCCTTCACCGACCGCGATCTGGTTGCGACAGCCGTCAGTGGCGCCGAGGGGAGTTTCGAAGAGCTCGTCCGCCGGTATCAGCGCCCGATCTCGGCTTACGTCTACCGCATGGTCGGAAATTACGAGTCCGCGCTCGATTTGACGCAGGAGATCTTCATCAAGGTCTACAACTCGCTCGACCGTTACCGCAGCGAGTTCAAATTCTCGACCTGGATCTACAAGATTGCCCACAACGCGGCGGTCGATCACCTTCGCCGCACAGCGACTCGCGAACAGTCGCTGGTCGTCGGCCCGGAAGGCGACCAGTTTGAGTTGCCGATCGAGTCCGGCCGATTGAGCCCCGAGCAAGAGAGTGAACGCCGCGAACGCCGCGTGGAGATCGAGACAGTGGTTCGCGCGCTGCCCGCCAACTATCGCGAGCTCATCATTCTGCGCCACTCGCAGGATCTCAGTTACGAAGAGATTGTCGAAGTCACCGGACTGCCGTTGGGCACCGTGAAGAACCGCCTGTTTCGCGCCCGCGAAATGATGCGGCTGCAATTTGTCGAGAAGGGAATCACCGGAATTTAAATGTCGACAGCGGATCAAAAAGGAATCTGCGAGAGAGATCTATTCGCGGCGTACGTCGATGGCGAGCTCGACGCCGGGTTGACCATCCTTTTTGAGAAGCATCTCGAGAGCTGCGCTTCGTGCCGCGCGGAACTGCGAGCGCACCGCATGTTCGTTTGTGAACTGGATGCGGCGTTGACTGACAACGTCGAGATCGCCGTGCCGGCAGATTTTTCGAAGACAGTCGCCGCCCGTGCGGCCAGCGATATGCGCGGCGTTCGGACACGTTCTGAACACCGGAAAGCTTTGAGCATTTGCCTGGTGCTGGCGCTCGCCGGTTTTGCGTTGATCGGCGCCGCCGCGCGCGATGCGCTGTTCGCTTTCGGCGAGCAATTTGTCGCGGCTTCGCTCAAAGTCGGCGGATTTTTATCGGGCGTCGTTTATGACGCGGGCGCTGCCGTCGCAGTCATCTTTGGAGGTTTGAGCAGAAAGCTGATCGTCGAAACCGGCTCGTTGGTCCCGGTGCTGGTCCTGCTGGGCGTCGCCGTTCTGGTACTCTCGCGCTTGATCTCCAACTACCATCGCACGCGGGCAACCGAATAAGGGGGCTGCCTGTCGGCAATGGTAATAACTCGCGCACAAGCCAACTTCCAAACTCTCCAACTTCCTCAATCTCTCAGGAAATCGCTCCCAACACGTCTCGTTGCATTGGTGATTTGGCTGCTGGTTCTCGCCGGCGCTGTCTACGCGCAAGGTTCGGCGCCGATAGAAGAGAAGGAGGTGCTCGTTAACGGAACGACCGATAGCACCGTCTTCGGAATAGGGAATTCCGTCCGGATCCGCGGCACGGTCAAACAAGGCGCGATGTCGTTTGGCGGCGACGTGATTGTCGAAGGAGTGGTGGAAGGCGACGTAGCGGCGATCGGCGGCGACGTGATTCAACGCGCGGGGTCGCGGATCGGCGGTGACGTTATCGTGCTCGGTGGCACGTATCGAACTGAAGATACGCCGCCAAATCGAAAGCCCGAAGCGATGACGATCATGTACGCCGGGTACCAGCAGGAGCTGCGTGAAATGATGCGCAACCCGAGTGGCATATTCGCGCCGCGTTGGACGCCTAGTTACTTCGGGACGAGGTTTCTCGTCGTGCTCTTCTGGTTCATCGTTTCGCTGGCGCTAACGGCGGCGATGCCGGGCACGATCAGCCGCGGCGTCGCTCGGTTGCAGTTGAATACTCTGCGAGTGGCGACCATCGGGGTGACCGGAGTCGTCGTGCTGTTCCTCGGCGTGTTGTTGACGCTGTGGATCATGCCCGAGCCGATTCGAGTTTTGGTGGGCCTGATGGCGCTGTTGCTGTGGATAGTCGCGAGTTTGTTCGGCCGGGTAATTCTCTACGCGGCGACCGGCCGTTGGCTGCAACGCAAGTACGTCCCGGTTGGGAAAAGCTCAGAGGCAGTGGCGCTGCTGCTCGGAACCAGCTTCTGGGTCCTGCTGACGTCGCTGCCGTACGTGTGGCCCTTCATGGCCGGGTTCATTTTGATCCTTAGCTTTGGCCTCGCCTTGACTGCGCGTTACCGGGTTGGTTGGAAATCCGTGTAATCTGTGTTTTGAACAAAATCTACATAAACTCGTATTCCGTGGTGTTTACGGGTCGGAAAGGACTTGTAATGAGGGCGTTAGTTTTCACGGTCATAACACTGATTACGCTGTCGTTTGCAGGGTTTGGTTCCCACGCGCAGGGGACTGACCCGAACATCACCGCCAAGCACGCGATTGGCGAGGTAAAAACCGTCGATGCCTCGACGAAGCAGTTGACGATCAAAACCGACGCGGGCTCGATGGTGACCGTTTCCGTTACTGACAAAACGACGTACAAAAAACTCGCGCCCGGCGAGCAGTCGTTGACTAACGCCACGGACGTCACACTGGCTGAGATAGCCGAAGGCGATCGAATAATGGCGCGCGGTACCGTCGCCGAGGATCGCAAGTCCGTCCCCGCCGCGATGGTCATCGTCATGACGAAGGGCGACCTCGCGAAGAAGCAGGAAGCAGAACGGCTCGAGTGGCGCAGACGTGGAATCATGGGCGTGATCACGGCCCTGAAGCCCGACACGAAAGAGATCACGATCACCAACCGCACGATGGCAGGTACGCAATCGATCGTGATTCCGATCAGCGACAAGACGGAGATGCGACGCTACGCGCCCGACTCCATCAAATTCGGCGACGCGAAACCGAGCAACTTCGGCGAGTTGAAAGTCGGCGATCAGTTACGCGCGCTCGGCGACCGAACCGAGGACCCGCTGCGTTTCAATCCGCAGAAAGTCGTGACGGGAAGTTTCCGCACGGTCGGTGGCGTTGTGACGGCAGTGGACGCGGCAACGGGCGAGATCAAGATCAACGAGCTCGAGAAGAAGACGCCGTTCGTTATCGTCATCAAGCAAGACGCCGTCCTGAGAAGGTTTCCTTCGGACATGAGCGCGATGATGGGAGGCTTCAATCGCGGCGGGGGCGGCGGTCCGGGTGGCCCTCCGGGTGCCGCGCCGGCGGGTGGTCAGGGCGCACAGGCACAGCCCGCGAGGCCGCAAGGAGCCGGCGGTCCTGGAAGTGGGGGTCCTGGAGGCAGTGGACCGGGTGGACCTGGAGGCGGTCCGGGCGGTCCTGGCGGTCCTGGCAGGGGCGGCTTCAACATCAACGACATGCTCGAGCGGCTCCCAACTATTTCCCTCGCCGATGTTAAGGTCGGCGATACCATCATCGTTTCCAGTACGCAGGGTGTCGACCCGCAGCGCCTGACTGCAATTTCGCTCGTTGCCGGCGCCGACACTTTGCTCGCTATGCTGGCGCCGCGGCCCCAACCCGGGCAAACAGCGCCCAATCCAGCCGCGGGCTTAGGCAGCAGCGGCATTTCGTTCGGCATCGGCTTGCCATAAACATCAGGCTTTCGCTCTCGACTTGATGGTGAAGGCCTGGTTATTTCAACCAAGGCGTCAGCCTTAATCCCCAAAAGGTTTTTGCCATGAAGTCTACCCGATGTGTCCTCCCGAAGGCTTTAAGCTGTGTTCTCCTGGTCCTTTTTGTTTCCGCTCTGGCCATTGCGCAGCAACCACGCGGAACGCTGCGCGGCGCCATCACTGACGAACTGGGCGCTGTGATCGTCGGCGCGAACGTCGTCCTGACGGACGCGAGCGGCGTCCAGAAGAAGACGACAACGAACGCCGACGGCGTCTACACCTACGCGGGATTGGCGCCCGGCAAGTACTCGCTTCAGGTCAACGCGCCCGGCTTCGCGCCCTCCGAAGAGAAGCAGATAGACGTGACCGGCGGCCGGCAGACTGCGGATTTAACCTTGAGGGTGACGATCGAGGAAAAAGTCACCGTCCAGGAAACTCCAATCAGCACGGAAGCGACGAACAACGCCAACCAGACCGTAATCACAGGCAAAGACCTCGACGCTTTACCAGACGATCCGGATGAACTAGCCGCGGCGTTGCAGGCGTTGGCTGGTCCATCAATCGGACCAAACGGCGGACAGATCTTCATCGACGGCTTCACCGGCGGCAGCCTGCCGTCGAAAGATTCGATTCGCGAGATTCGCATCAACCAGAACCCGTTCGCCGCCGAAAACGATCAACCCTCGGCGCGCATCGACGTCCTGACGCGGCCTGGAACCGATAAATTCCGCGGCGGTTCGTCCATCAATTTCACCGACGAGAGCCTGAACTCGCGCAACCCGTTCGCGATCAGCTCGAGCAAGCGGACGCCGTTTCAGATTCGTCAGTACGACTTCAACTTCAGCGGGCCTGTCGTCGCTCGAAAAGCGTCGTTCTTCGTCAACTTCGGCCGCATCGAGACTGACGATAACGAGCTCATCCGCGCGACCGTGCTCGACGAGGACCTCAACAAGGTCGACATCGGCAACGCGTTTCTCACTCCGAAGCGGAACATGTTCTTCAGCCCGCGTTTCGATTACGCCATCAACAACAATCACACGCTGGTCGCGCGTTACAACTTCAACCGGTTCAGCTTCGACAACCAGGGCGTCGGCGGTTTTTCACTGCCTGAACGCGCTTTCAATAGCGTCTCGACGAACCACACCGTTCAGTTGACGGAAACCGCGATCCTGAACCCGACGACCATCAACGAAACGCGCTTCCAGTATTCGTTGGGACGCTTCGAACAGATCGGCGACAGTTCGATACCGGGGCTGCAAGTCAGCGGCGCTTTCACCTCGGGCAGCTCGCAAGTGGGAAACTCGTTCAACGAACGCAGGAGTTGGGAACTGAACAACTTCACCGCGAGGCAAATGGGAACGCATGCGATCAAGTTTGGCGGCCGCGTGCGTCACGTCAGTGTCAGCGATAACAATGAGAATAACTTCGGCGGCACCTGGTACTTTACCGGCGGTTTCGGTTTGACCAGCATCGAGCGTTATCAACTGACGCTGCGGATGCAGGAGCAGGGATTCACTCCCGAACAGATTCGTGCTGCCGGCGGCGGCGCGGCGGCGTTCAGCATCAACTCCGGAAACCCGTTCGCTACCGTCAGTCAAACCGACTTCGGCGCGTTTGTGCAGGACGACTGGCGCGTACGGCCCAACATCACGCTTAGTTACGGACTGCGCTACGAAATACAAACCAACACGGCCAGCAGGTACGACTTCGCGCCCCGCGTGGCACTCGCATGGTCGCCGGGCGCCGCGAACAGCGCGCGTCCGCCGAAGATGGTGATTCGTATCGGCACTGGGTTCTTCTACAACCGTTTCAGTGAAGGCTCGACGCTGACCGTCAATCGAAACAACGGCGTGAGTCTGCTACAGACCACAGTCACCGAAGAAGCGAGACGACTCACGGCGCCGAGCATCGCCGAACAGAACTTGCCGAACGTAGCGGCCGCGTACGCGATCCTGAACCAGTGGAGCCCGACTACGGTTCCGAACGTCTCCGGCATTCCCGTGACTCAACAGATCGTCTGGGAAAAGGATCCGAACATCCAGAATCCGACAGTGTGGGTCATCGGATCGCAGGTTGAGCGCCAACTGCCGCGCAACATCACGATGTTCGTTGGTTTCTACAACATCCGCATCGTCCACGTGATTCGCGCGCGCGACGTCAATGCTCCGTTTCCCGCCAGCGTAACGCCGGTTACGCCGCTCGGTATCCGTCCCGATCCGGCGCGCGGCGAGGTTTATCGCTTCGAAGCCAGCGGCCAGTTCAATCAACGGCAGTTCTTCGTCGGCTTCAACACACGGCTGAGCCGCATGTTCCAACTCAACGGCAACTATTCGTTGAGCAAGACGACGAATGATACCGACGGCCAGGGCGGCCAACTGTTCCCGATAAACTCCTACGACACGAGCGGCGAGTTTGGACGCGGCTCGTTCGACATTCGCCACCGCTTCACGATCTTTGGAACGGTGAACCTGCCGTGGTGGAAAGTCGTGCTGAATCCATTCGTCGTCGCGAACAGCGGTCCGCCGTTCAACATCACGACGGGCCAGGACTTGAACCTCGATCGACAGGTGAACGAACGCCCGAGTCTGCTTGGCCCGGACGCGAACTGCGCGCTCAGAACCGTTCGCTGCACGCCGTTGGGAAACTTCAATCTCGTGCCACTCACGGGTGAGGCGATCATTCCACGAAACTTCGGAAACTCGCCGGGATCGTTCGTCGTGAACTTGCGCGTCAGCCGAACATTTCTTTTCGGCACCATCAATCGCGGTAACGCCGCGGCTCAGGCGAGACCTGCTGCGAGTGGGCCAGGTGGTCCGGTGGTCGCTGCGGCTGGTCCCGGTGGCGACAGGAGGACCGTGGCGACTGGTGCGCCGCAAGCTGGTCCACCCGCGGGCGCGCCGGCTGAAAAGCGATTCAACCTGAACGTCTCGATCAATTTTCAAAACCTGCTCAATCACGTGAATCTCTCGACGCCGGTTGGTAATCTCTCGTCGCCGAATTTTGGAGAATCGCTGGGCCTTGGCGGCGCGTTTGGCGGATTCGGCGGTGGCGGCAGCAGCGGTGCGGGCAATCGACGAATCTACGCGCAGTTGCGCTTGAACTTCTAAACGAGAAAGGGTTAGCAATGAGAAGTCTTTTGTTAGTGCTGATAATCGTCAGCGCGGTTTGTGGCGCAATGGTTCAGGCACAGGAGCAGAAGAAGGAGCAGCCTGCCGCGGCTACGAACGGCTCTGCTGCTGCGCCGCCGGCGGTGGTGATCACCGCGGAAAGCACGCCCGTTGAGTTGGCGAAGGCGGCGTTTCTGGCGCAGGGCGGCGAGAAACTTCGCAGCCTGCAAAACGTCGTCATGCGCGGCTCGGTCCAACTCTATCCGCCCAACAGCGTGCAGTCGATTCCGGGTTCGTTCACGCTCGTAACAGCGGGACACAAGTTGCGCATGGATATCGATGCGCGTCCGGCGATCGTGTTCAAACAGATCTACGACGGACAGGACTCGTATAGCTCGATGCCGAACGTGCAGATGCCGCCGCTCACGAAGTATGGTTTGAACGCTCTATCCAGGTACGACCAGCAGGGCTATCAGCTCAGCGCATTGCCGAACAAGAAGAAGCAGCGTGCGTTTCGCCTCGTCGATCCGGAAGGGTACACGACCGACTTCTACATCGATCCGGCGAACGGAAGAGTGATGAGCTTCATGCTCTACTATCAGGGGCTCACGTTGGGCACGGAACACAGCAAGTTCAAAGAGATCGAGGGCGTGCTGGTGCCGTCGAGTTTTGCGCAGAAGTTCGAAATGCCGATGGGCGCGTTCTTCGCGGAGTTTAGCGCGAAAGACATCAAGATCAATCAGCCGCTGGCTGACGACGCGTTCGCCATTCCGCGTTAGCGTCAGGTGTTAATTCACAATCGTCAGATATTCTGTCCAGGGGCCGATAGCCCCACGATACTGTTTTGCCATCACTCTGACGATCTGACGAATGTGACCCAGATCGTGGACCACCCACGCGGACAGCAACTGGGACAACGTGACTACGCCGAGTGCCGGATGCGTTCCTCGCTTCTGCAATAGCTCCGGCGTCAGCTTCATCTCATCCAATTGACGCAGACTCTCGCCGCGTAATTGTTCGAACTGCGCGAGCAATTCCAGTAACGATTTCCCCTTCGACTTCTGAAACATCGCGAACCGATCGAATTTGTCGAACGGCCGCGTTTCGCCGTGTTCGAGGATGATTCGGGCGCGAGGAATCCAGTCCGTCTCCTCGCCTTCGATCAAGTGCCCGATGACGTCGTAAGGGCTCCAGGTCTCGGGTCCTTCATTCGAAAGCACCCAGTCATTCGGCAGATCGGCCAGCAGCGCATTCAGCGTCGCGGGCGTCCGCCTCAGTATTTCTTTGGCCTGATCGAGATGAAATTCCATGGCGCAATCGTACCACGGAAATTGCCGGTCGTTCCGCAAGCGGGCGACGCATGTAAAGGGATTTCAAAAAATCCTTTTTCTACTGACGTTCCGCAAGCGGGCACGGCGAGGACGACGAACTAAACGCTCGTGATCTCTTGTTCCTTGGTCTTCAGCAGTTCGTCGATTTTTGAGATGTAGTTGTTGGTGACTTTTTGGATTTCATCGAGCGAGTCGCGCTCGGCGTCTTCGGAGATCTGTTTGTCTTTCAACATCTTCTTCAAACGCTCGTTCCCATCACGGCGAATGTTGCGAACAGCGGTGCGGTGATCTTCGGCGACGTCGTGAAGTTGTTTGGCAAGTTGCTTGCGGCGCTCCTCGGTCAACGGCGGGATAGGAATCCGCACGAGCTTGCCGTCGTTTGAAGGATTGAGTCCCAGGTCGGCGGCGCGAATCGCTTTTTCGATCGGTCCAACCTGCGTTTGGTCCCATGGCTGGACGGTGAGCAATTGCGGCTCAGGCGCGTGGACCGAAGCCATCTGGTTCAGCGGCGTCATCGTGCCGTAGTAATCGACCATGACGTTGTCCAGGACGCTCACTGCGGCGCGCCCGGTGCGAACGCTGGCAATCTTGCGCCTGAAGTCGTCGATGACGGTATCCATTCGCGTGCGAGTTTCTTTGATTACGTCCTTTTCGCTCATCTGCTGAACTCCGCTGATAAATTCGTTAGCCGACTTTTGTTCCTACACCGGCCTCACCCAGAACCACACGCCTGATGTTGCCGGGCTCTCGCATGTTGAAAACTATGATTGGTAAACTGTTGTCCATGCACAACGAGATGGCTGATGCGTCCATCACTTTGAGCTCTTTTTCGAGCACCTGGCGGTACGTGATCTCGTTGAAAAGCTCCGC
>Ga0075430_100004027_pt1 | contig 12394 bp, 9 predicted proteins | sample RhiMetdeltSRZDD4_FD_75294 | JGI IMG/M metagenome (GOLD analysis project Ga0075430, IMG submission 75294) | Populus rhizosphere microbial communities from Tennessee, USA - Rhizosphere MetaG P. deltoides SRZDD4 | ecosystem: Host-associated > Plants > Roots > Rhizosphere > Soil | place: USA... | reverse complement strand
CCGGCGCGGAGCCGCGACTCGATGAGCAGCGCGAGCCACTGATCCGGTTGGCCCAGGATCATCGGCGACTTCTGGCCTTCGAAGACCGCGGTGCGAATGGCTTCGCAGCGGACGGCCTCGCCGTACATCTGCGCCATCGGCAAGGCGAGCGGTTCGAGCTCGGAGGCCACCCGCAGCTGGTTGAGCGCGCGCTCCCACTGCCCGACCACGCACAGGAGCTGAAACAGAAAGACGCGAAGCTTCGCGTCAGAAGGTTTCGCGCGGACGTCTTCCTGCAGGCGCGCCAGCGCCGCAGCGGGATCGCCGTCCTTCAGACTTCGCTCGGCCGCTTCCGAAAGTGTCATCGTTTGATCCGGGGCTAGTGTCCTAGCTCGGGTTCCACTGATCCTCGAAGCTCGTGCTCCCCAGGGCGTTGCCGTCAGGCCCCTGGGGCGTGTACTCGATGCTGATCTTGTTGAACGAGAAGGTGACTTTCTCGAGCAGCGTCGAGGAGCTCGACTCGTCTCCGGCTTCGATGTCGAGCGACATGACCCGCCCGTCCTCGATCTTAATCTTGAAGTACTCGAGGGGGAGCTTGCCGGACTTGCGGACGGTCAGCACCGCCTGCTTGATGGCCTCGTTGGTGCGCAGGGCGGCCATCAGCGCCGTCGACGCCTTGTCGACCCGCTTGATGATCCGTAGCTCGCGCATCGTGGCCTTCCCCGTGGCGCCGCCGCCGCCGAGCGACGCCTTCCCCTGCATTCCCCATGACCAGCCGAGCACCTCGACCTCGTTCTTGTGTTTCTCGTCGTGTGCCTCACCGGAGATCTGCCCGTGGCGGGCGCCATTGACACTGAGGAACATGTCGCCGGCGCCGGCGCGGGTGGCGGCGGAATCGGAAAGCGGTACGCCCACCTGAGTACCCTCGTCTGAACTAGAAGATCTTGTTCGACTTCAAGTCGTACTTGAACGCGACCGGGGCATCCAGCGAACCGTCCGCTTTCTGCGCCTTGTATGAAAGGTCGACCTTCGCGAACGACAGGCTGACGTTCTCCGAATGGCCATCACCGCTGCCGCCATGCGTCACGCCCGTGATGATGACGTCGTTCAACTTCACGATCAGGTATTCGTGCTGTTCCTTGCCGGCCTTACGATGGGTGATGGTGGCTTCCTTGATATGGGTGCCGGTCGCGCAGGCCTGCAGCAGGACCGGCGACGACTTGTCGATTTTGTGGACGAACGAGAGATCGTGGAAGGTGGCCTTGCCCTCGCCACCGCCGCTCCCGTGCGCCATGGACCCGGCGTTCGACACGCCCCATGAGTACGAGAGCACCTCGATTTCGTCCTTGTGCTTGGAGTCGAGCGATTCCCCTTTGATGTCCCCGAGCTTGGCGAAAATGTCTGATGCCATAAATCAACGCTCCTATCCGTGTACAACGACCCAACAAGGCGAAACCGACTGGCGGTAATCCCGAACGCGCTAGCCCGCCTTCGCTGACGGCAGCTTCGAGACCAGGCGCAACGATACCGTGAGCCCTTCCAGCTGATAGTGCGGGCGCAGGAAGAACTTCGCCGAGTAGTAACCCGGATTGCCTTCCACTTCCGCGACCTGGACCTCGGCGGCAGCGAGCGGCCGCTGGGCCTTCGTCGATTCCGACGAGTGCGCCGGATCGCCGTCCACGTAGTTCATGATCCAGCGCTGCAGCCATTCCTGCATGGTGTCGCGCTCCTTGAAGGAGCCGATCTTGTCGCGGACGATGCACTTCAAATAGTGGGCGAAGCGGCAGCACGCGAACAGGTACGGCAGCCGCGCCGCGAGGTTGGCGTTGGCGGTCGCGTCGGGGTCGGTGTATTCGAACGGCTTCTGCACCGACTGCGCGCCGATGAATGCCGCGAAGTCCGAGTTCTTGCGATGGAGCAGCGGCATGAACCCGTTCTTCGCGAGCTCCGCTTCACGCCGGTCGCTGATCGCGATCTCGGTCGGGCACTTCATGTCGACGCCGCCGTCGTCGGTCGGGAAGGTGTGAACCGGCAGCCCTTCGACCGCGCCGCCCGATTCCACGCCGCGAATCCGTGAGCACCAGCCATAGAGCTTGAACGACCGGTTGATGTTGGTCGCCATCGCATACGCGGCATTGGCCCAGGTGTACTTGCTGTGATCCGCAGCGCCGGTATCCTCTTCGAACGCGAACTCCTCGACCGGGCTCGTCTTCGCACCATAGGGGAGCCGCGAGAGGTAGCGCGGCATCGCCAGGCCCAGATAGCGCGAGTCGTCCGACTCACGCAGCGAGCGCCAGGCCGCGTACTCGGGAGTCGTGAAGATCTTGGTCAGGTCGCGCGGGTTGGCCAGCTCCTGCCACGATGACATCTGCATGATCGTCGGCGACGCCCCGGCGATGAACGGCGCATGCGCGGCCGCCGCGACCTGCGCCATCTCGGCGAGCAGCTCGACATCCGGCGGGGTCTGATCGAAGTAGTAGTCGCCGACCAGGCAGCCGAACGGCTCGCCACCGAATTGCCCGTATTCAGCCTCGTAGACTTTCTTGAAGAGCGGGCTCTGATCCCAGGCGGTGCCCTTGAAGCGTTTGAGGGTCTTGCCGAGATCAACCTTGCTGATGTTCATAAATCGAATCTTCAGCATCTCGTCGGTTTCGGTGTTGTTCACGAGATAGTGAAGGCCGCGCCACGCGCCTTCGAGCTTCTGGAAGTCTTCATGGTGCAGGATCAAGTTGATCTGCTCCGTGAGCTTCTTATCGAGTTGCGCGATGATCGCCTCGATTGATTTGACGACATCGCTGCTAATCAGTTTCGTCTGCGACAGCGCCTGTTCGGCGAGCGTGCGCACCGCCCGCTCGACCGCGTCCTTCGCTTCGTCGGTCTTCGGCTTGAACTCTTTTCTGAGAAGCGAGTCGAAGTCGTTGGTGTCGACGGCGCCGATCGCGGACGTCGCCTCTTGCTGGGGTTTCACATCAGCCATGACTGTTCTCCGCTCAGCTCACGGGTAGGGACTAGGACGACTCTTCCTGCGGATTCTTCGTCGTGGCAAGCGCCTGCAACAGGGCGGGATCCTGCAGCAGCTTGCTGACCAGGTCCTCGGCCCCGCTCTTGCCATCCATATACGTAATGAGGTTCGCCAGCTGCTTGCGGGCTTCGAGCAGCTTGCTGAGCGCGTCGACCTTGCCGGCAATCGCCGCCGGTGAAAAATCGTCCATGCTCTCGAACGTCAACTCGACGCTGAGGTTGCCCTCGCCGGTCAGCGTGTTCGGCACCTGGAACGCCGCGCGGGGCTTCAGGGCCTTCATCCGGCTGTCGAAGTTGTCAACGTCGATGTCGAGGAACTTGCGATCCGCCACCGGGGGCAGCGGTTCGGTGGGCTTCCCCGACAGGTCCGCGAGGACGCCCATCACAAACGGCAGCTGGACCTTCTTCTCAGCGCCGTAGAGCTCCACGTCGTATTCGATCTGGACGCGCGGCGCCCGATTGCGCGCGATGAACTTCTGACTGCTCGCCTTCGCCACGATGTACCTCCGATCACACGACTGCCGGGACTATTCTTCGGGTTTCAGTCCGCCCGCCGAGCGCGCGACCACGAGCGCGTCGGGAGCGATATCCGCCAGCACTTCCAGGAAATCCTTGGCTACGAGTCGCTTGGCCCGTTCGACGAACAACGGGATCGGGCTGGACGGCTCGTTCCGGCGAAAGAACTCTGCCACCGCATCCAGCGCCCGGACAGCATCCTGGCGTGACTGGATCGCGCCGCCGGTGAACCCCGCCGCGGCGACCGGCGCCGCACCGCCCTCCACTGCTTCGCCTGGCACTCCGGCATTGCCGCGTGACACCAGCTGTTCCCGGTAGACCCGATTGAGCTTGGCCAGCTGCGTCGTCAACGGACCGAAGTCCGGCGCCACCTCCGGCCCCCCCTCGGCGCGCATCCGCGCATCGATACCGCTCAATGCTGCCGCCGCCGCGGTCACGTGCTGCTGCAGCGCCGTCAGCTCTTCGGTCGGAATCTCCTTGAGCGCTTCCTTGAGGGCACGGTCATCCGGCCGGTTCTCGTTCGCGGTCGGCTGGGCCTGCCCGCCCACGATGTCGATGTCCCGCAGGCTGAATCGGCCATGCTGGCGGCTCGTCACGATCGGCAGCCGCCACACGCGATCCACGACCGCCATCGGATCGGCGAAGCAGTTGAGCGCGTTCCGCCGGGCCATCGCATCGCCTTCGTCCAGCAGCGGATAGAGCTGGGGCCAATAGGTCTCGAGCCACTGCGACGCGGTCGTGAGCGTCTTGGTGAACGCCGCGAGACCATCAGTGCGCAGGAACGCCGTCCCGAGATAGGCCAGCAAACGGAGGTCCTTGGTCTTGCGCAGCCCGTCGATCGCTTCGTTGCGGATCCGATCCCACTCGATCGGAGGCCTGACCTTTGCCGCTTCACGCAACCCGTCTTCCGCGTCGACTTCCGGCGGCGCTTCAGGCGAACGGGACTGGCCAAACAGCCGCAGGCCGTCGAGCTCGATCAGGATGGCAGTCTGCGCGCCCGGCAGCACCGGTGCTTCGTCCAGATTCTGCCCGCATGGCTGTTCGGCCGAAATCGGCTCCAGCAAACCCTGGCCATCCCATTCAGCGCTCATCGAAAGGTCCCGGGACTCGTGTCACACACGAGGCACTGCACTGGCGCGCCGTCAACGGGCGACAGCGGTACCGTCGTGCCCCAGCGATCTCCAGGGCACTCGGATGACGGTTGTCGTGCATCGAGCCTGCGCATTCTATACCGGGAAAGCGCAGGCATCATCGGTAGGCCTCGGCAATCAGCACCGTGACGTTGTCGGGGGCGCCGGCATCGAGGGTGGCCCGGATCAGGCCGTTCACCGCCTCACGGAGATCGGGCGTCTCCATCAGGCTGGAAATCCGGGCTTCCGGCACAACCCTGGTGAGCCCGTCCGAACAGAGGAGGAACCGGTCGTCGGCCTGCACCCCGTCGCGATGGATGTCGAGGGTCAAATCGGGCTGGACGCCGACGGCGCGTGTGATCACGCTGGATTCCGCGGCTCCGGGACCAGAAATCGCCGCGAGGCTGTGATCCTGGCTCAGCTGTTCGAGCCTGCCGCCACGCCAGCGATACACGCGGCTGTCCCCTGCCCAGAGCACCGCGGACCGAACGCCGCGCAGCAACAACGCCACGACGGTGCTGCCGCTCCGATCCGCTGGGTGGGAGCTCATGGCCTGGCGGAGCAGATGATCGTTGACGTCCTGCAACCGCCGCGAGGTCGCCTCGACGGCCTGTTCGAAGGTGCCATCGACCTGGAAGTCGGCCAGCGCGTCACACACCATGCGGCTGGCCACCTCCCCGTGGCTGTGACCGCCCATCCCGTCGGCCACCGCCCACAGCCCCGCTTCGGGCCGCTCGAGAAAGCCGTCCTCGTTGTTGGTTCGAGCACGGCCGACGTCAGTCGCGGCCGCGGATCGGAACGAGAGCGGCGTCTCGAGATCGGCCACCGCGAGCGTCGGAAGTGTGGGGTCATCCGGTACATGAACAGGGACGGTCCGCCACCGGCGCTCGTTCCAGGAGCCCTCCAGAAAGGCGGGATAGAAGGACGGCCCCGGCAGCCCCTTGAGCACCAGCCAGCTCGGTTCGACCACCGACGACCCGTCGGTCCACCAGAGCACCAGGGGCCGGAACTTCGCTTCGAGCTGCAGCGAGAGCAGCTGCTCGAAGGCCGACGGCAGGTTGAACGACGCGCCGACGGGCAACTGCCACGCCTGTGGACTTTCCTCGAGAACCGATACCGCCGCCGGGTCGAGCACGATTGGCGGACGCTCGACGACCGCGGCGAATTCCTCTTCGAGGGCGGCCACGCCCAGGTCGAACCGGTTGAAGTCGACCGGATCGGCGGCAAGGGTTTCGATAACCAGACGTTCCGCGGCATCGAGGAATCGGCTCGATGCGGCGGCCGCGGTGACCAGGCAGACGTCCTCGGGAAGCTCTGCAACTACGGTCAGCGGGAAGTAGCGCCCGACCTGATCGACGCTCGGCGCGAGCAGGCCGATAACCGGCGCAGGACCGCACGCGCCTGGCGCGCAGGCGAACCGCCATGCCGGGCTCGTGAGGTAGACGTCCAGCCACTTTGCGCCGAGCGCCGTTCGACTCGCCGCGAGACACTCGCGGAGCCACGAGTCCCACGCGTCGACGAACCCGTCCGACACGCGCCGGCGCAGGAAGTCGCCGTGGCTGGGCAGCTTGCCGAAGAAGCCAACGTGCATGGTCGCGTCAGGACCCGCAGGTGAATTGCCGCCAGGATCCCTGAGCGAACGGGTTGCTCGCGCGTGCGCCTTCGACGATCACCCGGGCCGACTGATTTCCGGCCTGCAGCCGCAACCGGAGCTGCTGTTGCGCGTCGGCAGGGCCCTCGGCATTGGCGTCGATCATCCTGAACCAGGCCCACTGGCCGGTGTAGATGGTCGGCGGAACGAAGAAGCGGCCCTCGACCGAGAAGCGGGCATCACCGTTCATTTTGCCGGGCCAGCTGCCCTGTCTCCGGACCGGCTTCTGGGGATAGCCGTCGTAGATTTGACCGTCGACCTGCAGCACCAAGCGCGTTGTCGTGGCGTCCAGATCGATGATCGTGACCGCGTAGTTCACATCCGGGCTCTTCGATCCCGCGGCGAAGAAGAGATCGCGCACACGGAATGCTGCCTGGATTTGCTGCAGGATCGGCCGCGAGGGGCTGACCGATTCCGGCTTCCAGGCCCAGCCTGCCTCGGAAGCGTCGACGTATTTGGCCACCTGGTCGGTGAAGAATTTGTCGAAAAAACCACCGTAGCCGAAGACGTCGCCGAAAGCCGTCACCTGCACTTCCTGCTGCGTCGAGGCGAACGGGTACCGGCCGTCGATCAGCGGCTCGCAGCTGCGAACGAGCGCGTCGTAGGCTCCTTCGATTTTCTTCGTCTCGGCGTCGCCGAGCCCTCTCCTGGGGGCATCAGGGATGTCCCTGAGCAGGTTGCGCAGGGGATCGGGCAAGACCGCGATCTGCTGACGAAGAGACACGGTGACCTGCCGGAGCTGAGAGCTTGCGAGGATTTGCTCGCTGCTGGCTCCCCCGATGTCAGGACCCAGGGTGTCGAGCTGCTTCTGGGTTTCGGTGAGCGCGTTGAGCACGCCGTCGAGTTGTGTCTGGCCGGCCTGGCCGGCCGTCAGCTGCCGCACCCACTGGAAATGGCTCGTGACCAGCATGCCTGGCGTCTTGGTCGGCAAGCCGGCGGCCTCCTGCACCGGCTTCAGCAGATCGCCAAGCTTCTTTCTCGCCTCGGCGACCGTTCCCTTTGGCTCCTCGGGGGCGGTCGTATCCGCCAGCGTCGTGTTGTCGGCCACCACGCGCAGGATGCCGCGAAGCGGCGAGCCCGGCGAGGTCAGTATGCGGAGCTGCCCGTTGGTTTCGCTGACGGGCCCTGCCTGCTTGAACTCGAGATCGTCCAGGAACTCGTCCCACGCACGAATGTAGTCACGCTCGTAGTGGTTGAGGACGCCAGAAACGAGCGCCCCCGTGCTGCTGAGGGACGCGGCCGCATTCTGACCCCACACCCACGCGTCGTCGGACAACTGCTTGAGGAGCACCACCTGGCCTTCGCTGGTGATCTGCTTGAACACCTCGCGGGTATACAAGCGGGGCATCGGCGTCGACCACGGCCCGCTCTTGCGGCCGAACACACGCTCGACATCGAGCCCTACCAGCTGATCGAGCCGGATGCCGTCCCCCTTCGCCGTGTACGAGCGCCTGACGTCCTCGTAGAGAATTTTTGCCATGGGGGACTGCACGAGGCTGCTCCGGACTTGCGCCACCAGCGTTGGATCGAGCGGCACCGGTCGCAGCGTGCCCTCGTCCATCACGGCCTGGAAGTGTTTCGACAGCGCCGGCCCGGAACCCCCCGGGCCGCCACGTTTCCATTCCAGTTCGGTGAGTTGCTGAAGGTGCGCCTTGTCCACGTGCTCGGGTTCCCCGAGCATGAGATAGCCCTTGAAGTACGTGAAGAGCTTCTCCGGTTCCGACGAGTACTGGATCAACCGCGAGCGGATCATGGCGGCGACGCGCGGCATCAGGGCAATATCCAGCTCGCGCAGATAAGCGTCGTGCGCGGAGTCTCTGATCGACGCGCCCTGGTACAAGCCCCAGCGGAGGAACAACGAGGTGCTGTCGCGATATCGATCTGCAGATTCGACGATCGCTCTGATCGCGTCGAGCCGCGGCACGATGCGGTCGATCGCGGCGGTGACCGGCACCGGCGGCACCTTGTCGAGCGCCGCGACTTCGACGGCGGTGCGTTCCAGGTAGTCGCGATTCCGGGTGTAGCCGATCCACAGCGCCATCACTCCGAGGACGGTCACGAGTCCGGCGGCGATGTACAAACCGAGCTGCGCGGCCGCCTTCTTTGCCTCGAGACGGCGATTGATGCCGGCGAGGCCGGACTCGCCGATCATCACGTCCTTGAGGAGCGACTCGACGAAGTATGCCTTTCCCGGTCCCGATGACGGCCTGACGGCGGCGCCGAACGTCCGGCCGATGCTGCCGAGCAGCCGGTCGATGGGCGTTCCGTCCTGGGTGCCGCTCGTGAAATACACGCCGCGCAGCAGGACCTGGCCGGTGAACTGGCGGGAGTCGAAGACGTCGGAGACAAATTGTGTGAGCGACTCGCGCAGCGTCGCCATCTGCTGCGGGAACGCGAAAATCTTGGCGCGGCGCCGGGTGTCGCGCACATGTTCGAGGCGCTCGTAGACCCGCTCGTTCAGCCGTGTCATCAGTGCATCGAATTCGGCGGGATAGGCGAGCGGTGCCTCGTTGGCGACGGTCTGCTCGTAGGGGAAGGTGACGCCCCACACCTGCGCCCGGCCTTCCGCCGTCAGATCCTCGAAGTACTCCGCGAAGCCGTCGACCAGGTCGCACTTGGTGACCATCAGGTAGACGGGCAGCTGGATATTGAGCTCGCGATTCAACTCATCGAGCCGGCTCCTCGCCGCTTCGACGTGCGCCTCCCGCGCCGGTGCGCCCTCGACGATCAGGTCGTGCGCGTTGATCGTGAGGATGACGCCGTTGATCGGCCGGCGCGCCCGGTGCTTCTTCAACAACGACAGGAACTCGCTCCAGCCGAGGCTGTCGGACGCCGCATCGGAGTCCTGGGTCGTGTATCGGCCGGCGGTGTCGAGGAAGATCGCTTCGTCGGTGAACCACCAGTCGCAATTGCGGGTACCGCCGACGCCGCGCAGTGCACCCTTTCCGACGCGCTGCTCGATCGGGAACTTCAGCCCCGAGTTGAGCAGCGCGGTCGTCTTGCCGGATCCGGGCGCGCCGATGATGACGTACCACGGCAGGTCATAAAGGCTGTGGCCGGAGCGTCGTTGTTCCTTGAGCGCCGCGACCGCTTCGTCGAACCGCTCGCGAAGTTTCTGGACTTCCGCAGGCGTGCGATTCCTTTCCGGCTGTTGCGGCTGAGCGACCACTGCGGCCAGCAGCTTGTCGCTCTTGCGATACGCGCGAAATCGTTTCACCGCCTTCGCCACCAGCCAGCAGAAAACGACCAGGCCGATGGCGATCAGCCGGGCGGTGACGGAGGCGAGCGGCTGGTAGGTTCCGAACGCGAAGTACGGTCCGAAATACCAGATCAGGAACGCAATCAGGAGAAACCCGAGAAGAACGACGATGGTGCGCTTGAGGAATGCGAACATGACAGTCTCGTGTTTCCCCCGACCCTCAGCGAACGTGGATGATCTCTACGCGTCGGTTCCGCGCCCGGCTGTCCGGATCCGATCCTTCGGCGACCGGTTGAGACGGCCCCCGCCCTGTCACGGCAGGATTCATCGAACTGTCCAACGTCCGTTTCAGCACGTTGGACACGTTCAGCGCACGTTCGCGCGACAGGTCGTAGTTGCTGGCATAGCGCAGCGATTTGATCGGCTGATTGTCGGTGTGCCCGACGATCGTGACCGCGCCTCGTACCTTGTTCAATGCGGCAGCGACGTGCTGCAGGGTGGTCTCGTACGCCGGATTCACGTCCGCACTGCCCGAAGGAAACAGATCGCTGCCGCGCATCGTGACGACGCTGCGCCTGCCGCTCTCGGTGACGGTCAACGCGCCCGCATCCTCGTCGGGCTTGAGCAGCTGCTTGAGCGTTGGCCCCGGAGGCGGTGGCGACGGCGGGATCTGCGGTTCCCCGATCCCGACTTGGGCGAGCTTCGCGTGAATGGGATCCGCGAGCTGCGCAAGCCACGTGTAGAACATGCCGAAGGTCACGGCGAGGATCGTCAATGCCGTCACAGCGACGACCCACCACGGAACGTAGCGAATCAGCCGGTTGCGCTGATCCTCGAGACCACGCCACTGCAGCGCCAGCTCCGACGGTGCGTGCCCGCGCTCGGCGCGGATCTTCCGATACAGGGCCTGCTGCAGATCCGCGAGCTGCTCGTGGCCGCGTTCGAGCATCTGATACTTGCCGGTGAAACCGAGCGCCAGGATCAGATACTGCAGCTCCATCAGGTCGATATGCCGCGCCGGATCCACGGAGATCCGATCGAGCATCTCGAAGAATTTCTCGCCGCCCCACGCCTCGCGGTGCAGCGCCACCAGCAATGGATGCTGCGCCCATTCGCTCTGCGCGCCCCAGGGCGTGGACAGGACGGATTCATCGAGCCCTGCGCACAGCGCGTATCTCGCGGCCAGCACGATCTCGTTGCGGACGCCGGCGCGCTGCGCGTTCTCCTCGAACCGCCTGATCTCGTCGAGCGCGTGACGCCGGAGACCGGACACATCCGTCGAGGAGGTCGAGCTTCGCAGCCCGCCGATGAGCAGGAGGATCGGACTCGCCGCCTGCACGAGTGGATTGAGTCCCAGACCAAGGAAGGCGCGCGCGGAAGGCGGAAGCGGATCCCCTTCGTACGGGCGCGTGACGGACGGCCGTGGACTGATCGTGGACTCGTGCGTGCCGCGCCGGCCCGCGCCCGGGCGCGGGCGCTGCGTCGGGTCCGCCGGAACGAAGGGATCGTCGACCGCCATGAGGGAGCCTTATCTCAACCGCGAATCGCCCAGAGTTCCATCGCGAGTCCCGGGAACTCTCCCGAGACGTAGATAGCCACGCCGCCCGAGTCTTTCAGCTGATCCCAGAGGTCGTGCGTCTGATCGAGCTCGAAGTAGGCGTAGCCCGCGTGAAACGGAATCTGTCTTGGTGCCACGGGGATCGGAACCACCGGTACACCAGGCAGGCCCTGCCGCACGAGATCGGCGATTCTCTCGGCGGGTGCCACCTTGACCTGCGCCGGGAACCGCTGCCGGACGTTCTCGGCGGGCCCGTCGGCCCGGGCCGCGAGCACGAATACGGCGGCGCTGAACAGCGACTTGTCGGGAACGATCGCCACGTTGATCCCGAACCTCCGCTTCTCGAGCGGAATCGAGATCGCCGTCTGCGTCATGACCTTGCTCATCGATTCGCGCAGCGAGACGATCACGGGTTCGAACGACTCCTTGAGGCGATCGTGCCGGTAGCCGGGGAACTTCGGTGTTCGTTTAGACGTTGTGGTGAAGGTAGCAAGTTCTCCCGCCGCCGCGACGCAGAACTGATAGAACGCCTCGGGGTGGACGACGCCGGTATCGACGAAGTGTGCGAGCACCGGCTGGTACCGGTTGATCACCTGCAGCATCAGGAAATCGGCGATTTCCGAGGCCGCGCCGCGGCCGGTCGCGGCCACGCGTCCGCCTAGCGCTTCGCCGCGCTGGTGGAAGAGCCCGAGCAGCTCCGTCGCGAGCGTCCCCAGCCGGGTGGCGGCGCGCACCTGCAGCACCGTCGGAATGAAATTGTCGTCGAGCACGACCTGCTGATCGGCGCGGCACTCGACGACGTGCGCGAGCGGCACGCAGGCGTAGGCTTCGCTGGAGGCGCTCTCCAGCAGCAGACGCGTGCGCAGCGCGGCCACTTCGAGCAGCGCCGGATCCCCGCCATTCCCTGCGGCGTTCGGCGCGTTGAACTCCCGGATCTCGAGACGGAAAAGATCCTCGCTGCCGGGTGCGCGGCTCACCTCGAGCTCGCCGGGCCGCCGCAACGGCACCGCGAGGTGCAGCCGTTGATCCCTGACGTCCGGACCGATGTCGATCGGCAACGGCAGCGCGTCGTCCTCCGGCATCCGGAACGGGGTGCCGTCAGGGAACACGCCTGCAAGCCGGCGCAGGCCGACTTTGCCGATCTTGAGAAAATCCCGCTCGAATTCGACTTCCGTGAACCCCCAGCTGTAAGGAATCAGCGGCTGGCAGCGGCCTTCGACGTAGCGCTCGAAGTAGCGATCCTGCTGCTGAAAATGCTGGGGCTGAAGGAACAGCCCTTCGGACCAGACGACGCGGTTGTGGGCAGACATGGACGTGTGCGACACAATCTACAACGAATG
>Ga0075430_100004022_pt1 | contig 12402 bp, 9 predicted proteins | sample RhiMetdeltSRZDD4_FD_75294 | JGI IMG/M metagenome (GOLD analysis project Ga0075430, IMG submission 75294) | Populus rhizosphere microbial communities from Tennessee, USA - Rhizosphere MetaG P. deltoides SRZDD4 | ecosystem: Host-associated > Plants > Roots > Rhizosphere > Soil | place: USA... | reverse complement strand
ACTCGCGGCGGAGGAGGGGCTGGACGGCGACCAGCTCGAGGGCGTGCACGAGGAGCTGCTGGCGTCCGACCCCAGCGGGAAGGACGGCCGGCCCGGGTCGTGGCCGGTCGCGCCGGTGAAAGCGCCGGCCGCTAAGAAGTCGAAGGCAAAGCCGGCGACGAAGTCGCCATCGCAGTCGCCCTCGCGTGCCGCCAAATCCCGGGACCCCTACGCGCCGCTACTCACGCTACCGAAAGCGGACGATTTCGCCTTTTCGCCCGACGGCCGCCGGCTGTGGCTGGCGCACACGTCGGTCAACAGCAGCACGGTGCGCGGCATCGAACTCCCCGGCGGCGGCCAGTTCGTCGAGTTCAACGCGCTCCCGAACCTGCGCGGGTTGGCATGTTCGCCGGACGGCAAGCGCCTGGCGGTGAGCAACCACTACGGGATCGTGGCGTCGTACGACGGCTCCGGCGGCAGGCAGCTCTGGGCGTCGCCCAGGACCGGGGACGAGACGTTTCACCTCGCGTACGCGCCCGACGGCTCGATGGTGCTCAACGGCGCCATCGAGCAGACCATCCGCCGGCGCGACGCCAGGACGGGCAAGGAACTGCCGCCGCTCGACGTGGGCGAAGGCTCCCGCGCCGGGGGAATGGCCTTCTCGCCCGACGGCAAGACGCTCGCGGTGATCGTCCACGCCGAGGAAGGGACGTACATGACCTACTGGGACTGGCGCGCGGCCAGGGAACTCGCCCGCAAGCCGTGCGACGACGGCGAGATCGAGTTCCTGCCCGACGGCCGGACGCTGCTGACCATCGGGTACGGCCAGGTTACCCGGTGGGACGTCGCGTCCGTCAGGCGGGTGAAAAAGTTCAAGGTCGAAAGGGTGTCGGGCGGGAGCGCGCACCCCGGCGGTCGCCTGCTCGCGCTCAACACGTCCGCGGGCGTGGAGATCCGCGAGCTGCCGTCCGGAAAGCTCATCAAGAAGCTCGACACCGAAGAGCTGTACCCCGACGCCTTCGCCTTCTCCCCCGACGGCGCACACGTGCTGCTCGTGGCGAGCCCGAAAAGTTTCGTCTGGAGCGTGGAGGCGCTGCTGGCGAAGGGGTAGGCGAGGGTTCTTGCCTCCTCTCCGCCTGCCGCGGCTCCCCGCGCCGTGCCGCGTGCGCGAGCGCCTCCGCACTGCCGACACTTCCCACGCCTTCGGGCCCCGTGCGTGCGTCGTTCAACCGCCCGCCGCCCGGTCCTTCGCGTCCCCAGCCGCCGCCTCCCGCGCGTCCTTCTGGGCGGAATACGCCCGCCGGTACTGTTCGTAGCGGGCGCGGGCTTCGGGCGGCCACGCGCTGATTCGGATGTCTTCCATCGCCTTGTCGCGCTTGACTTTGTTGGCGTCGTCGGCCGACTTTCCACGGGCGGCCTTGCGGGCCTCCTTCGCGTCCTTCTTGTCCAGCAACTCGCGGACGTAGCGGTCGCGCGGCGCGCCGGCCGAGAGCGTGGCGAACTTCTCGCTGCGCTTCAGCTGCTGACCGAGCCACGCCTCCATCAGCGCGGCCCGGTACTCGCTCTCGGAGACGTTGCCGGCCTCGAACGCCGACTCCAGCTCGTCGTTGTCGTCCCGGTCTTCCAGGACTTTCATGTACTCGGCCTGGCGGGCGAACGGGAGTTTGCCGTAGTCCTTGCTCGTGACGTACTTCACCAGAGAGACCGTGTCCGCGTTAAGCCGCGGCTGGCCCTCGCGGGCCGCCGCCCACAGCGAGATCCCGCCCAGCAGCACAAGCGCCACGACGGACGCGACGAGAAGCGGCACGTGGCGCTTCCACCGGGCCGCCGGCGCCGCCGGGGGCCGCTGCGTCTTCTGCTGGTTGGGGGCGGTCGGTTGCGGCGCGGTCGGTTTCTGCGGCTGCATGGTCGGCGTCCTTTCTCGGGGCAACGTGCGCGATCCGGGTCCGGTTACGGGTTGGGGACTGTTACGGGTTGGGGACTGTTACGGGTTGGGGACTAAGGGGATGAAGTAAACGTCGCGGCCCTCGGCGGTGACCAACACGCCACCGGCGGTGAGGCAGGCGCCTTCCACCTTGCCCGGCGGCGTCGCCGTCACGCCCGGCGCGACGTTCGACGCGCCGGAGACGTCGCCGTGAACGGGGAACGTGTACAGCGCGCCGTAGGTCAGCACGGCGAGCGTCGACCCGTCGGGGGACAGGTCGGCGGCGGTGACGGGGCCGCGCGTCGGAAGCGTTGTCACTTTCTCCAGGGTCACGTCGTCGCCGCCGCCGAGCTGGAATCGGTAGAGGCCCGCGGGCGCGCCGTCGTGGTGCTTGGAGATCACGTACCCGTGGCCGCCGTGGACGAACAGCGACTCGCAGTCGAACGGGTCGGCCGGAAACTTCAGCCGCCAGGTGCGGTCCGGCCGCAGGCTCACGGTCGGGCGCGGCGCGGCGCCGCCGCCGCCGGACAGGTCCGGCCCCGGCTCGCCCACCCGATGCACTTCGAGCCACGTGCGCTCGGCGTTGTTGTTGCCGATGTTGCCGACGTAGAGGTTACCGGCGTCGTCGGTCGCGACGTCCTCCCAGTCGTCGTGCGTGGCCGCGACGTGGTACTCCGCCAGCAGCGTCCCCTCGCGCGTGATCGCGTAGAGCACCGGCGCGTTGCCCTTGTCGTTGTGCGTCCAGAAGACGCCCGGGCTGCGGCGGCTGGCGACCACGCCGGAGCTTTCTTTCACGGGCGCGTGGCGGATGAACCCGACGCGGACGGCGGGACTTTCCGGGAACGTTTCACCGATCGGGCCTGCGGGCCGGGCCTCCTTCCGGCCCTTCGCAAGCCGTCCGGGGCGCGGCGCCTCCCGCCCCAAGTCGAGCACCCTGCCCGCCACGTCCACTTTGATCGCGTAGGTCTTGCCCCCTGCCGACCCCTCCAACTTGAAGACGACGCCGCCCTTCTTCGCGCGCAGCTTGACCTTGGTGAGTGTGATGCCGCCGACCGCCTTTTCGGCGGCGTGCACGACGACCCGCGGAACTTGTTGGAGCGGAAGGGCGGCTTTGCGGCGCGGCCCGGCGAGCAACGGGACGCACGCGACGGATGCCGCGGCGGCTGCTGCTGCTGAGGCGATCAAACGGCGAATCCGTGACATGTCCCCAGCGTACGTCGGGCACGCTTAGAGGCGGGTTAGCCGGGGATGAGAAGGTTCTAATGAAACCGGTGCGGGTCAGCCGGGCGTCGGTGCGGCAGCGCCGCCGCGGGGCGCGCCGTCAGACTCGGCCTGGGCTTCCGGCGGGGGGGCTCGTCGGAGGGTCAGCACGAATTCGGCGCCGGCGAGGCCGTCGGACCGGGCGCGGCACGTCAAGTCGCCGCCGAACGCGCGGGCTGCGGTCCGGGCGACGGCCAGCCCCAGCCCGAAGCCCCCGCCGTCGCGAACCGTGCCCGATGCGTCGAGCCGCGTTAGAGGCTGGAAGATGCGCTCGCGGTCCTCTTCCGGCACGCCGGGGCCGCGGTCGGAGATCACCGCGAGAACCGTTCCGCGGCCGTCCTCCGCCACGACGCGAACCGCGGGCGGCGCCCCGGGCGCGTAGCGGGAAGCGTTCTCCAGGACGTTGCACAGGGCCGCGTGCAGGAGCTCCGCGTCGCCATACACCCACGGCCCGCCGCCGTCGCCGCCCGGGGACGGTGCGGGCAACAGGGCCGGCCCGCACTGCTTCGCGGCCCGGGCCAGCAGCGGGAGCAGCGGCACCGGCACACTTCGCGTGCCCGCGGGGTCGGAGCCGCGTGTCAGCTGAAGCAGGCCGACCACGAGCTTCTGGAGTCGTTCCACGTCCGACGACACGCCTTCCAGTGCCTCGCGATACTCGGCCGCCTCGCGCGGCCGCCGGAGCGCCACCTCGACCGTGGTCCGCAGCTGCGCCAACGGGGTCCGCAGTTCGTGAGCCGCTGTCGAGGCGAACTGCCGCTCCCGCTCCAGCCCTTCGGCCAGGCGGCGGAGCATCCCGTTGATCGCCTCCCGGAGGCGGACCAGCTCGGAACTGGTGGCGGCGGCGTCGATCCGGCCGCCCCGCCCCGCGGGCCCGATCGCGCCGGCCTGCTCGGCCATCCGGGCCAGCGGCCGTAATTGCCACCGGATCAGCAGCGCCAACCCCGCCGCCGTGGCCGCCAGTGCCAGCGGCCCCACCGCCCACAGCGTGCGGCGAAGGCGGGCCAGCTCGGTTCGCGCCTCGTCGGCCGACGCGCGGGCAGTGAGTACGAGGTCGAGTCGCCGCGCGTCGGGCGGCAGCCCGTACTCGACGAACGGGTCGATCGCCCGGTCCTTCACCCGCAGCACGTCGCCGGCGGCGCCGAGGCGCAGCGCGTACTCGCGCCCGCCGGTGACGCCGTGCAGCTCGAAGACCGCCTCCGACCGGGACGGGCGCTTCTTCACCCGCGTCCGGCGGAACGCGCCGCGCGCCTCGATGCCCGGGACCGCCCGCCGTGCCGCGTCCAGCGCCGCCGCCGGCAGCTCTGTGACCGGCACGGCAGTCCACGCCGGCCGGCCGGCGCCGCTGCCGGCGTCGTCACGGGAGTCGTCCCCGGCGGTGATCTGCCCCGGCGGAACCGTTGCGGCGCCGGCGTCGCCGAAAGTGACGGTCCGCGCCAGACTGGTGGCTCCCGGCCCGACCGGCCGCGGCGATGCCCACAGCACGCGGCCGTCGGTCGCGGCGATCTCCCACCCGGTGGCGGCGGCGCCGGCCGGCTCGTCGCGGGCCTCGAGCTGCAACTCGCCGTCCTCCAGCTCGACATCGAGCACGCCTTCCATCCACGCCAGCCGCGCCTTGAGCCGGCCCTGCACCTCGGCGCTCAGCGAGCGCGCCGCCGAGCGGTAGGTGGCGACGCCCGCGGCCGCGCCGCAAACGGCGAGCAGGGCGGACACGAGCAGCGTGATGCGGGTCGCCAGGGACATATCGGTCGGTGTGGCGGCGGGGCGCCGCTCAGGGCGCGTCCCCGAAGGTGTAGCCTCGGCCGCGGACGGTGTGGATAAGGCGCGACCCGCCCCCCTCCTCCAGCTTGTTGCGCAGGTAGTTCACGTAGACGTCGAGCACGTTCGACAGTCCGTCGTGCTCGCTGCCCCACACCGCCTCGTACAGCGCCGAGCGGGTCATCACCCGTCCGGCGTTACGGAGGAAAGCGGCGAGCAGTGCAAACTCACGGGCCGACAGCTCCAGCGACCGCCGGTCCCGCGACGCGCGGCCGCTGGCCGGGTCCAGCTCGACGTCGCCCGCCCGCAGCACCGGCTCGGTCCGCGCACCCGGCCGCCGCGTCACGGCCCGGACCCGCGCCAGCAGCTCCTGGAACGAGAAGGGCTTGGTGACGTAATCGTCGGCCCCACCGTCCAACCCCCGGATGCGGTCGTCGATCGAGTCGCGGGCGGTGACCATGACGACCGGCACGTCGGAGCGGCTGCGGCGCAGCGCGCGGACCAGCTCGAACCCGTCCATGCCCGGCAGGCTCACGTCCAGCAGCACGACGTCGTAATCGCCACCGGAGGCCATCGCGAGGCCGCGCGGCCCGTCGGCGGCGACGTCGACCGCGTAACACTCCTCCGCCAGCCCCTTCTTGAGGGTCTGGGCCATCCGCGGCGAATCTTCGACGACGAGCACCCGCACGAGCACGATTCTACTCGGCCGGATCAGGATCGGCGCTGAGACCGCTCCCCTCACCCCGCCGCGTTCGCCAGCGCCTCCGCGACCGCCTTCTGGATGCGCTCCCCGCGCAGGTCTCTTGCGACGACCCTGCCGTCGGGGCCGATGAGCCAGATGGAGGGGATGCCTTCGACGCCGTAGCTCGCGGGGACGTCCGTGCGGGACCAGTCGCCGAGGAACCCCTGCGTCCACGGCAGGTCGTGTTCCTTCGCGTACGCCTTGGGGGCCGCGGGGGCGGGGTCCAGGCTCAGCCCCAGCATCGCGAACCGCGAGTCCTTCCCGTGGGCGGCGTACGTGGCCTTGAGGTGCGGCGTCTCGCCGAGGCACGGCCCGCACCACGTCGCCCAGAAATCGAGCAGAACGTACTTGCCCTTGAAGTCCGCCAGCGACACCGGCTTCCCGTCGACCGTGCGCGCCGTGAACGGGGGCGCCTGCTGGCCGACCGCGAGCCGCGCCGAGACGGCCATCTCCAGCGCGCCCAGTTCCAGCGCCTTGGCGTCGTCGCCGCCGGGGACTTCGAACTGGCTGCTGAGCCGCCCGACCCGCTCGCGCGGCGTGTCGCCGGCGCCAGCCGGTTCAGTCGGCGGGAGTGTCACGTCCGCTTCGAGATCCCACGCCCCGGCGCGGACGGCGCCGAACCGGAAGGAGCCGTCCGCCGACACCGTCGCTTCCTTCGCCTCGCCGGCGTCCGGCGGCGGTGGGACGTCGCCGCCGCGCCCCCGCGCGGACGGCCGCACGATCACCTTCGTTTTCGACCAGTCCACCTTCGCGTCCACGCCGGGCGCCACTAGCCGCCCGGCCACCGGCCGCGTGCCCGTTCCGCCCAGCGTCACCCGCGCCGTCTCGCCGGGTTTCAGCTCCAGCGGCACGCCGGGGCTCGACGTGAACATCACCGAGCTGAGTGGCACCTGGCTGCCGACGCGGTAGCTTCCGGCGGGCACGCGGTCGAACGCGAAGCGGCCTCGTTCGTCGGTGTTGCCGTAGAACCCGTACTGCACCCGCGGCTCTCCCGGCTCGTCGCGCAGCCGGTGGGTGATCCACAACTGCACGCCCTTCGTGTCGGCCGGCTTGTCGTCGATGAACATCACCCCCTCGACCCGACCCCACGGCGCCACCCGGACCGCCGGGGCTTTGGCGAACTGCTCCGACGTCACCTGCGCGTGCCCGCGGTCGTGGAGCACGACCAGCACGAACGGTTCGTCCTGCGGCGGCAGCTCGAATCGCCCCGCCGCGTCGGCGACGGTCGCGACGTTGCGCTTGTCGCCCTTGTCGTAGTCGGAGTGCCGGCCGTTGGAGACGCTCATCATCTGCGACGGCGTCGCCAGCAGCACGTCCGCGCCTGCCAGCGGCTCGCCATCGGGCGACAGCGCCGTGCCCGCGACGGCCGGCGCACGGGTGAGGCGGAACTCGATCCGCTGCGTCCCCTCGTCGGGCTCCAGCGGCCGCGACACCGCCGCCAGGTAGCCCGGCGCCTCGACGCGCAGCAGTTGCGGCTCCGCCCGCCGCGCGCGCTGCGACGGGTCGTGGGTCATGCTGAACGTCCAGGTGAACCGCCCCTGCGGGTCGCCGAACTCCCGCTGCAGGTTGCGGTGCGCGAACGGGGCCGGCGGGTCGCCGTGAATGAGGCCGGGCATCGCCACAAACTTCTCGATCGGCTTGCCGCTCGCCGCGTCGACCACGACGCCTTCGACCCGCAGCACCGGCTGAAGCTTGACCGTCAGCTCCTCCGCCCGCGCCTTGTCCGCCGGCGGCTGTGACGCGGCATAGGCCACATCGTACCCGGTGCGGTAGACCCCGAGCTGCATCGTCTCGTGCGGCGCGTGGTCCCACGCGAAGCGGCCGTCGGCATCGGTGAGGGCCGACCAATCGGTCATCTTGTGGCCGGCCCACGACGCGAGCACGACCCGCGCCCGCGGGACCGGCCGCCCGTCGCGGTCGACGACGCGGCCGCGGACCTTGCGTCCGGGGCCAAGTCGCAAGTCCAGGTCCGTTACGTCGGCGGCCACGCCGAACTGCACCGTCACCGGCCCGTGCGCCGGCGACTGCGCCGCCACCTTCAACTCGCCAGGCCGGACCGCGTCCCACTCGAAGCGCCCTTCTTTGTCCGTGGCGAGGTCGGCGTACTGGTCCCGCCACACTTCCTTGCCCTGCCCGCTGACCCGCGCCCCCGCGACGGGCTTTCCCCCCGCGTCGAGGACGCGCCCGCGGACCCGGAACATCGGCTGCACCGTCAGCTTCGCCTTGCCGGCGCGCAGCTCCGCCAAATCGACCTTCGGCGACGCGTCGAAGCCCTCCGCGACGACGCGGGGGTGGCCGACGCGAAGCGCGAAGGCCGACAGCTCCTCCGGCACGCCGTCGAGCCGCCAGCGACCTTGTGCATCCGTCGGCGCCGGCACGTCGAGCAGGTCGGCCCAGGCGTGGTCGCCCAGCGGCTGCGGCGCGAGCAGGAACACGCGTGCGCCTTCGACGGGTTGACCCGCCGGGTCGATGACGGTGCCGCCGAGACTGGTCGCCCGCGGCAGCCTCAGCTCCCGCCGCTCCGGAACGCTCTCGCCCTCGGCCCACGCGAGCATCGTCGGCACCCGCCCGTCCTTGCGCGCGATGACCGCGATGCGCTTGAACCGTTTCAAAAGTTGCAGTTCCACGGTCCCGTCGGCCTTCGTGGAGCCGAGGTACCGCAACCGGTCTACCCATACCTCCAGCGCCACGTCTCCCGCCGGCTTGGCGTCTTCCGCCGTCACCGTCCTCAGGTGCAGCACCATGTCGCCTCTCGGCGGCGCGCCGTGCGGCGCCGGGGAGTTGGCCCTCACCCACTCGAGCTGCTGCGGGTCGAGCAGCGCCTCCCGGTTCTTCTCCCACCAGCCCAGCCACCGGTCGGCCACCGTGCGAATCATTTGCATTTCTCGCTCGGTGTGCTCCGGCCCCTGTTTCTGCGGCCACTTGCCGTTCGCGTCGTACATCCGGAAATGCGCGTCCCCCTCGGTGTGACCGGTGAGCGTCTCCAGGGCCGCGGTGATCTCCCGCACCGGCCGGTTGAACGACGCCGTCCCGTGGACCTCGCTGCGGGGGCTCAGCGAGGTGCGGGTCATGTACAGGTGCAGCTCGGGGTCGGGGACGTGGATGCCGTAGTCGCTGACGCGCACCCGGCAGCGGGCCAGTGCGTGGACGAGCGACGGCACCGCCCGCGGGTCGCCGATGAGGCGCATCGCCCGCGCGATGGCGGCCTGGCCGCCGTTGGTCTCGTTCCGCTCGAGTTCCGCCGCCAGCGCCGGGACGGCCGGCGCGCCGATCTCCTCCAGCCGCCGGATCGCGGCGGCCCAGGTGTCGTTGTCTTCAAACGCCCGGGCCTTCGCCAGGACCGCCACGAGCCGCCCGACCTCGCCCGGATCCGGCTCGGGCCGCGGTTGTGCGGGTGCGGGAACCGAGGCGAGGAGCAGGACGGCGACGACGGGGCAGGTGAAGCGGCGCATGGGGGCCCAGCGAAAGGTGGCGGACGTGCGCCGGGGCAACGCTGCCCCGGCTATCCAATGACGCCCCCGGTGCCGCGAAGTTTCACCCGCAGATAGCGCGCGGCCGGTAAGGCAACGCCCGCGCGGTAGGTTATCCTTTCCCGAATGCGCCACCTGATTCCGTCGCTCATCGCGATCGCTTGTGCGACCTCATCGACACCGGCGGCCGATGCGCCGCCGCCCCCTCCGCCAGCCTCACTCGCCTATGTCCGCGTCAGCCCGGACAACACTCACTTCGTCCTCGAGAAGTCCGGCCAACGCATCGTCTTCTGGGGCTTCAACTACGACCGCGACGACGCCGGCCGGCTGCTGGAGGACTACTGGGCGGACGAGTGGGACACCGTCGCCGCCGACTTCCGGGAGATGAAGGACTTGGGCGCCAACGTCGTGCGCGTCCACCTCCAGCTCGGCAAGTTCATGACCACCGCCGAGCAGCCCAACGCCGAAAGCCTCCGGCGCCTCGGCAAGCTCGTCCGCCTCGCCGAACAGACGGGCCTGTACCTCGACGTGACGGGCCTCGGCTGCTACCACAAAAAGGACGTCCCGCCGTGGTACGACGGACTCGACGAGTCAGCGCGCTGGGACGTCCAGGCCCGTTTCTGGACGGCCGTCGCGACCGTCTGCAAGGACAGCCCCGCCATCTTCTGTTACGACCTGATGAACGAGCCCGTCGTCGGTGGCGCGGGGGAGAAGAACGACTGGCTCCCCGGCAAGCCGCTGGGCGACAAGCACTACGTTCAGCGGGTCACGCTCGACCCCCGCGGCCGCACCCCCCAGCAGGTCGCCAGGGCCTGGGTCGAGAAGCTGACCGTCGCCATCCGCGCCGTGGACGACCGCCACCTGATCACCGTCGGCGTCATCCCCTGGACGCAGGTCTGGAAGAACGCCAAGCCTATCTTCTACGCCCCCGAAGTCCACGGCCCCCTCGACTTCGTCAGCGTCCACTTCTACCCGAAGAAAGTCCCGCTGGAGGAATCGCTCGCCGCCCTGAAGGCCTACGACGTCGGCAAGCCGCTGGTGATCGAAGAAATCTTCCCCTTGGAGGCGGGCATCGAAGAGACGGAACAGTTCATCAATGCCTCACGAACGCAGGCGGGCGTGGACGGCTGGATCAGCTTCTACTGGGGCAAGTCGATCGACGAGAACAAGCAAAAGGGCGACTTCGTGGGCGCGCTGATGAGCCAGTGGCTGCCACGCTTCAGCGCGATGTCGCCGGGCCGTCCACCGGAACGCAGGCCCTAGCGGCGACAACCGTCATCACGACAGGCAATCGCAATAACCCGCGCCGTCGTCCAGTTGCTACTCGCCGCCCTCCTTGCCGGGCTGCTCGGCGGCTGCGGCCGCCGGAATCGACGACGGCGCGATCAAAATCGAACTCGAGACATGAAGTGAAGGCTGAGGTGACGCGTAGCGAAATCAAAGCGCGGCCCGGTACCGGCGGGCCCGGAGTCGGCGGGGGGTGGCGTGCCGGTACGCGGCGGGCCGCGCCCGGTCTTCGGACGACCATTCGACCGGCGGCCGTTCCAGCAGTCGCAGCTCTTCGACGTAGCGGCGCCAAGCCGCGCTGGATCGCCGCAGCGTCACGTCCGTCGCGACGGCGCCGACCAGTCCGGCGGCGGGGCAAACGAGCCTCCAGGCGAAGACGGGCATCCGCAGGTGCACGACCCAGAGGAACGCACCCACCGCCGCGCCCGCGCCGGCGACCAGAGCCACCACCAATCGGATTGCACTGCGCATATCAGGATACTGCGTATAGCCGTTGCCGCCGCAGCCCACAAGCGTCGCGGCCGCCTATTCTCCGGATCCACCCAAAACCACGTAAGACATTTTACCACACGATGTGACCCCCCGCCTCACCAGATCAGCGACTCCGAGGGACGTTGAACCCGGGATCGGGAGACGAGCTGTGCCTCGGCAGTCTTCAGATGCGAGGCGTGCACGGCGCCACGCCCCTCGAAGGTGCGACGATCCCGTGACTATTTCCTGGCACGTTGGTCCGTCGCTTGCGCGGTCTGCTGGCGCGAGACGGCGTCGGCGGTGCCGGTGTGGTCGTACACGATCGTGGCCCGGGCACCGGTCGGGTCGTTGAACTCATACTTGCCACACCCGGCCGGCAGCGAGGCGAAGAGCGGGAGCGAAAGGAGCAGCAGGGAGGGCAGGGGTGTCCGCGCAGGTTTCGGGTTCATCGGGTCGCTCCGTTGGTCGAAAGTGCCGCGTTAATGTAGGGGATCGACCGGTCAAGTGACGCGCGCATCGCCTTTCGCACGGCGCTCTCGGTGGTGCCGGTCTGTACGAGTCCGCGGTCCCCGCTGCCGGTCGCCGTCCAGTCGATCTGTTGCACCTTCCGGCCGTTTTTCGTCAGGGTCATGCGGTACTCGAGGGTCGCGATGGAGCCGACCGTCAGCATCCCCGGATCCTGGTCGACGAACAACCGGCGGATCTCCAGTTCCACCCCCCGCGGGCATCCCGGCGACAACTGGTCCACCACTTTGGCCTGGTAACCGGCCGCCGTTAGCGCCCGCGCGTAACTCTCCGCAAACCAGTTGGGGAGCGAGTCTGCGGTCACCACCGAGGCCATGACCATGCCGTACGTGTTTCGAACGTTCCCGATGACACTCCGGCCCTTTTCCTTCTTCTCGATTGCTGGATCGGCGGGCCGTGCGACCTCCACGACGGGCGCGGACGAGAGGGCCGACGCGTTCGACGCCGCGTTGCGACCGGCACTGGCGAGTTGAGCCGTCGGCCTTGACGACGTCTTCGGCTGGGCGTACGTCAGCCGGATGTTCTCATCGACCAGCGAACACCCGCCGCCCGCACAGAGACACGTCGCCACAAACAGCAGCGCAAGCGTGGTACGCGGCGCGGTGCACCGCACGGAAGCAGGTTGTGTTGACATGGTAGCCCGGGGTGAAGGTGACGACCGGCGGCGGCGTGTGCGCCGCCGATCCCGCGGCTGCCATGTTACCGTGCAGCAAACATTTTTAAATGAAAATGGGCTTTCCGCGCCAGCCCCTGTCCGCCGAAGACCTCGGTCGGCGTCACCAGTTCAGAGTTTCCAGGTGCCTCTGGATGTCCCCCGCGCTCTGGAACCGCGCCAGGATGAGCGAGTCCTTCAGCCCGCGCACGATGTCCTTCACCACCTTCGGCTGCCGGCCGTAGTGCTTGCGGCCGCCGACGAGGCTGTGGAAGACCTGCACGAGGTTCAGCACGTCCTTGTGCACCTTGTCCCGCGTCGGCCGGCCAAGGTCGAA
>Ga0075430_100004019_pt1 | contig 12407 bp, 10 predicted proteins | sample RhiMetdeltSRZDD4_FD_75294 | JGI IMG/M metagenome (GOLD analysis project Ga0075430, IMG submission 75294) | Populus rhizosphere microbial communities from Tennessee, USA - Rhizosphere MetaG P. deltoides SRZDD4 | ecosystem: Host-associated > Plants > Roots > Rhizosphere > Soil | place: USA... | reverse complement strand
AGGCCGAGCGCTTCCATCGCGTCCATCTTGGCCGTGGCTGTGTCGGACTCGCCTGCGACGATTGCCCCCGCGTGCCCCATGCGGCGCCCTGCGGGAGCCGAGGAGCCGGCGACGAAGGCGACGACCGGCTTCGTCATGTGCTCGGCGGCCCAACGCGCTGCCTCGACCTCCTGGGGGCCACCGATCTCACCGATCATGACGACGACGTCGGTGTCCTCGTCCGCCTCGAACGCACGCAGGCAGGTGACGAAGTCGACCCCGTTGATCGGGTCTCCGCCGATGCCGACGCAGGTCGACTGGCCGAGGCCGAGAGCGGTCATCTGCTGCACGGCCTCGTAGTTCAGCGTCCCGGAGCGCGAGACGACGCCCACGCGGCCCGAGCGGTAGATGTGGCTCGGCATGATCCCGACCTTGCACTCGCCCGGCGTGATGATCCCCGGGCTGTTCGGGCCGACGAGCAAGGTGTGCCTGCCGACGAGGTAGCGCTTGACGTCGATCATGTCCTGCACGGGAACACCGTCGGCGATCACGACCACGACGTCCACGCCGGCGTCGATCGCTTCCAGCGCGGCGTCGGCCGCGAACGGCGGCGGAACGAAGACTCCGGAGACGTCGGCGCCAGTCTCGGCAACCGCCTCGGCCACCGTGTCGAAGACCGGGAGGCCGAGATGGGTCGTTCCACCCTTGCCCGGAGTGACGCCGGCGACGACGTTCGTCCCTCCGGCCATCGCCTCCTCGGCGTGGAAGGTCGCATGCTGGCCGGTCAGGCCCTGGATGACGACCCGTGAGTTGCGTCCCACGATCACGCTCATGCCGCCACCTCCAGCGACGAGACGGCGGCGGCCGCGGCCTCGTCGAGGTTCTCGGCCGCGGTCAGCGCGAGGCCGGACTCCGCGAGGATGCGCCGTCCCTCCTCGACGTTGGTCCCGGCGAGGCGGGCGACGATCGGCACGTCGATGTCGAGCTCGCGGCTCGCCGAGACGATGCCTTCGGCGATCCAGTCGCAGCGGTTGATCCCCGCGAAGATGTTGACCAGGATCGTCTTCACGTTCGGGTCGGTGAGCACGATCCGGAAGGCGTTCGAGACCTTCTCCGGCGTCGCGCCGCCGCCGACGTCGAGAAAGTTCGCCGGACGGGCGCCGTGGAGCGCGATCGCGTCCATCGTCGCCATCGCAAGGCCGGCGCCGTTGACGATGCAACCGACGTCCCCGTCGAGCGCGATGTAGTTCAGCCCGTGCTCGGAGGCGTCGATCTCCTTCGGGTCCTCCTCGTCGAGATCGCGAAGCGCCGCGATCGTGGGGCGGCGTGCAACGGCGTTGTCGTCGAAGGAGAGCTTGGCGTCGAGCGCGACGAGCTTCCCATCGGCGGTGACTGCCAACGGGTTGATCTCCGCCTGGAGCGCGTCAGTCTCGACGAAGCAGCGGTAGAGCGAGCGCATGAGGGCCACGGCCGGCCTGAGCTGCGGCCCGCTCAGGCCGAGAGCAGCCGCGGCCTTCCGGCACTGGAAGTCCCGGAGACCGAGAGCAGGGTCGACCGTCTCGCGGACGAGCTCCGCACCGGACTCCTCGACCTCCACTCCCCCAGCGGTCGAAGCGATCAGCGAGACGCGCTGCGCTCCGCGGTCGACGACGAGCCCGAGGTAGAGCTCGCGCGCGATCTCCGCCGCCGGCTCGACGAGGACGCGTCCGACGAGTGCCCCACCGGGGCCCGTCTGCGCCGTGACGAGGCGGCTGCCGAGCAGGTCGGCTGCAATCTCACCGACCTCCTCGAGCGAGCCTGCGACGCGCACGCCGCCGGCTTTTCCGCGCCCGCCGGCGTGGATCTGAGCTTTCACGACCCAACGCTCGCCGCCCAGCTCGGCTGCACCGGCAACCGCCTGGTGCGGCGCGTAGGCAACGGCTCCCGGCGGGACCGGGACGCCGTACGAGCCGAGGAGCTCCTTGGCCTGATGCTCGTGGACGTTCACGCCTGGGCCGCGATCCCTTCTCCCGACCGCCTGGCGCGATGCCAGGCGATCGTGCGGTCGAGGCCCTCGTCGATCCCGATCTGGGCATCGAAGCCGAGCAGCTCCTGCGCTTTCGTCGTGTCCGGCACGCGGTGCCTGACGTCCTGGTACTTGCCAGGGAGGGTCTCGTAGGCGACGAAGTTCGCCCGCAGGGGTTGCGGGATGTGCATCGCCCGCTGGATCCGAGCCGCGAGATCGAGAATCGACATCGTCTGGGTTCCGCCGACGTTGACGATCTCGCCGCGGGACTTCGGAGTGCGGAGCGCGCGGACGATCCCGTCCACCGTGTCGCTCACATACGTGAATGTGCGGGTCTGCTGGCCGTCCCCGTGGATCTCCATCTGCTCGCCGTTCAGCAGCGCCTCGACGAAGGTGACCATCGGGCCGCCCCACCAGCTCAGGTGGTTGCGGGGCCCGTATGCGTTGAAGAGCCGGAGGATCGTCGTCCGGAGGCCCCGCTCGTCGGCGAGCGCGAGGAGGTGGTGCTCGTCGTAGAGCTTGGACACGGCGTACGACCAGCGCTTGGACGTGGGCGGCCCGAGCACGATCTCGCCCTCCTCGCGGTACGGAGGCGTGCCGTCGCCGTAGACGTCCGAGGTGGACGTGAAGACCAGGTCGGCGTCGATGGCCATTGCGACGGCCGCCGCGGCGTTGACGCCCTGGACGTTGACCTCGAGCGTCGAGAGGACGCCGCCGAAACGCGGGATCTTCTTCGCCGCGAGGTGGGCGATCGCGTCGCAGCCGTCGAAGGCCGACCGCAGCTCGCGCCGGTTCGTGCAGTCGAGCACCTCGAACCGGAAGCCCGGGTGGTCGAGGAACGGCGCGACGTTCGCGATCGATCCGTAGGAGAGATCGTCGATCCCGACGACCTCGATGTCCTCTGCCAGCAGCCGCTCGCAGAGATGCGAGCCGATGAAGCCGGCAGCTCCAGTCACTCCGACCCTGTTCACGGAACCCTCCTCTTCAGCCAGACGTCGAGCTTCCGGTCCGCGTCGCCGGGTGCTCGGATCGTCGCCGCATGGTTGAAATTGGCCTCGATCCAGCGGGCGAGCTCGCGGTCGAACGACTCGCCGAACGAGGTGTGGCCGTAACCGGGCCACTCACGGTTGTCGGTGATTGCCAGACGAACGCCGGCCTCCTCGAGGCGCGCGATCGCGGCGCGCTCGTCCGCTCGGCTCGAGAGCGCGCCCGGGAGCAGCGAGAGCTCGGGCAGCGGGCTCTTCCGCTCCGAGAGCGGGTAGAGGCCGGTCATCAGGGGCGCGACGAGGATCGGCTCACCCGGCTGGGTGCGGGCCGAGATCGCGTCGAGCGCGGACTGGTACAGCGCCGCCTCTGCCGGCGCCTCGGCCAGCGAGCCACCGGAGCCTCGGACGGTTGCCGACTCGGCACGGGCGTCCTTGAGCGTCAGCCCTGCCGCTGCGCCGGCGAGGAACGCGAGCCAGACGACGCCGAGGACATAGGCGGGGCGGCTGCGCGCGAGCTCCACGAGGTGCAGACGAGCCAGGAGCACGGCGGCGAAGGGGAGGTAGTAGACGGCCATCTGCGGCCGCCAGCCGTGGACGACGAACGAGGCGTACGTCGTGAAAGCGAGGACGGCGAGCACTGCAGCGGTCGTCAGCTCGACCTGTTGCTGTGGTGTCCAGGCCCCGTCGCGCCTCCGGTAGCGGCGGACGAGCAGCGCGAGCGCGATCACGGCGCCTGCCGGAATCCAGCCGTAGAGGTAGTACATGCCGTCCCGCAGCCCGTCCGGCTTGACGAGAGCGCCGACGAGGAACAGCAGGCCGCCGACCACGCAGGCGGCAACCAGCAGTCGGCCCACGCGGCCGCCCTTCGCGATCCGCGCCCCGACCAGCACGAGCGCCGCACAGCCCGCCACGTAGAGCGCCAGCTTCCCTCCGACCTCCGCGAAGCTGGAGACCGTCATCGGCATGCGGTTCTCGAGCATCGCGTTGCCGGCGGCGTCGAGGAAGTCGACCGGGTAGAGGTTCTCGAGAACGAGCGTGCGTGCGCCGGCGACGGCCGCGAAAGCGCCGTAGACGACTGCCGGGATAGCAAGAGCGGGGGCGGTGAGCAGGAGTGCCTCGCGCCGGAACCGCGCCCCTGCAAACGCTCTGAGGACGAGCCAGAGACCGGCGGCGACTGCGCCGGCCACGAGCGGCTCGGGCTTCGTCAGTGCGATGAGCCCGATCGAAGCGCCGCCGAGCACGAGCCAGCTCGCCCGTTGGGTCTGGGCGTACCGATAGGCGCAGAGCAGCATCGCCAGCAGCCCGAGCGTCCCGAGCGTCGCGGCGTGCGTGTGCGGGATGACGAAGCTGTAGTTGTTGGGAATCAGCGCGACGGCCGCCGTCAGCGCGGCCGCAAGGAAAGCGCCGAGCGGCTCGACGAGCGTCCGAGCGAGCGCATAGGTGCCGAGAACGATCGCGCCGGCGACGATCAGCCCGAGTGCGACCGCCGACCCGACACTCGGGCCACCGGCCAGCACGGCGAGGGCCGCGAGCGCAGGCGCGAGTGGTCCGTAGAAGTACGTGAGATCCCGGTAGAGCACCTCCCCGTCCGCCATCCGGATGCCGGCAACGAGGTCGTAGCCCGTGTCGCTGTCGAGATCCCCCCAGGTCCCCCAGACCAGCGCCAGCAGCCCGAGCGAGAACACCGCGAGCCCGCCGAGTGCAAGCGCGTCGGCGGAGACGGCCACGCGGAGCCTCTCGGCCCGCGCGCGGATCGCGACGGCCGCGGCGGTCACGCCGCCACCGCCTCTCCACGACCCGCCCGAAGCCGCTCGATGATCCCCGGGACGACCCGGTTCGTCACACCCATCGTCGCCTGGCCGCTCGAGATCTCCGGGTAGACGTGCGCCAGCGACGCCAGGGCGAGGCCGGGCGCCGGGAACATCTCCGGCAGGTTCGCCGCGCCCCCGAGCAGGTGCACGGGCTCCGTGACCCGGGCTCGCTGCAGCTTCCGGTGGAGGATCACGTCGTCGGTGAGCTCCGGGAAGATCCCACGGGCCTGCGCCAGGTACTCGGCCTCGAGCTCCTCGCCCGGCCGCTCCTGGTCGGGATGGCCGGGCTCGACGTAGCGCGTGATGTAGAGCAGGTGGCCTCCGACGTACTCCGGGTCGACGACGTGCGTCGTCTCGACCACGGTGGTCAGCGGGACGCTCCGATCCGTGATGTTCAGGTGGTAGTAGGGGCTGATCTCCTTGCTCGTCCGCAGCAGGAGGCAGACGACGCCCAGGTAGCGGAACCGGTCGGCGTGCGCGTGCGCCTTCAGCTCCGGAGAAAGCACCGAGGCGGCCTGCGGCGGAGCGAGGGTGCAGAGCACGAGATCGAACGGCCGGTAGCGACCCTCGACGACGAGACCTGTCGCCGCGCCCCCCGCCTCGGCGATCTGATCGACCTGTGTGCCGGTGTGGAACTCGCCACCCAGCTCGCGGATCCGGCGCTCGAGGGCATCGATCAGCGTCGTGTAGCCACCTTCGAGCCAGCCCATGATCTCCGCGCCGCTCTTGTCCCTCGTCTTGGACATCCGCTTCGTGCGGGCCCAGATGTAGGTCGCTGGGAGATCGTCGTAATGCCCGTCGAACTTGGAGTCGAGCAGCGGCTTCCAGAGCTTCTCGACGACGCCGCGGCCGCAGAGGCGGCGGAGCCATTCCACGAGCGGCGTCCGGTCCAGCTCATCCTGATCCTTGATCAGCTGGCACCGCGCCACGAACGCGGCGAGCCGCATCCGCTCCCACGGCTTCAGCAGCGGGAAGGTCATGAACTCCTTCGGCGAGGTCATCGAGAACAGCCGGCCACCGCCGTAGAACCCGACCTTCGTGGGCCGGAAGCGGAACTTGTCCTTGAGGCCCAGCTCCTCCGCAAGCCCGAGGACGCGGTCGTCGGTCGGAAGGTTGACGTGGTAGAAGCGGTCGACCGCGTGGCCCTCGAAATCGAAGGAGCCGACGAGGCCGCCGAGGTCGGGCGCGCGCTCGTAGACGGCGACCTGCACCCCGGCCTCTGCGAGCCGGAGGGCTGCGGTCATCCCCAGGATCCCACCCCCGACGATCCCGACTGTCGGCGGGGTCATGCGGGACTTGGGTCGCGGGCCAGGCGCTGGCGAGCCATCAGCCGCCAGTAGTGGAAGATCGTCTTGAGGACAGGCATCTTGCTGTCACCGACACGCTTGGACGTGTCGAGGCCCACATCGACCTCTTCGATGCGGACGGACATCGACGAGAGCTTCGAGAGCAGCTCCGCCTTGCAGGCGAAGCCGGGCTCGCGGATCAACGAATCCCCGTAGCGCGCGGCGGCGGCCCGCAACGTCGACGCTCGGTAGACGCGGTAGAAGGAGGAGACGGTCTTCGCCTCGACTCCGAGAATCCTGTTGGTCAACTTGGCCGCTCCCTCGCTGAGGATCCGGCGGAAGTGGCTCACGTTCACCATCACCCACGAGGCGAGCACGAGCTCGGCCCCGGTGTACGCCCGCCGGATCATCTCGGGAAGCGCATCCAGGTCGCTGGTCGTATCCGCCTCCAGCGTCACGACCAGGGCCTCGCCGTCGCACTGCTCCAGCGCGGCGGCGAAGCCGGCGCGGAAAGCCGCGCCCGGGCCCTGGTTACGCCCGAGGCGAATGACCTCGGCAGGGAGAGGGCCCGAGTACCGTTCTACGATCGCAGCCGTGTCGTCCTGCGATCCGTCGTCCACGATGAGGAGCCGGCTACCCGGAGGGAAGAGCGCAGGGCGGCTCTCGAGATCGGCGAAGAGGCGCGGAAGATTTGCCTCCTCGTTGAAAGCCGGCACCACGAAGAGGTTTGGCACGGCGTGCGTGATGCGCGGCGCCCCGTAGGCGCGCGCCTCTTCACGTACTGCTTCAGTGGCTGCCCCCGCAGCCGCCGCAATCGAGCTCATCCTCTTCCCAGCTCCCCCTGCGTCTCTCTCCCATTCCGGACGACTCCCCTCGAGCCGTCTGATGCAGAGCCTTGCAAGGTGGAAAGGCCCTTTAAAGGCCAGAAAACAAAGACCCACCGGGGGTCGGGTCACTACCCGATCGGGGAGGCTCCGACGGGTCTGCGAGCCGAATCCTGGCCGCACGCTGACCGTCTCGGGGATTCACTCGGCAGTGGCGCGCGCCCAAGATTGACGTGTGGCCGCAACAGCAGAAGCTGCCGTCGCGCACGCGCCTGCGCGCAGGGCGCGAAAGCAGGCGCTCGCGGGTGCGGGGCTCGTCTCCGCAGCGACGCTGGGCGCCGGGATCCTGATCTACGGCTTCCACGTCCTGGCGGCGCGGACGCTCGGGCCCGAGGCCTACGGACAGATCGCGGTCCTCTGGGCGGCGCTCTTCCTGACCGTGATCGTTCTGTTCCGCCCGCTCGAGCAGACGACCTCGCGCGAGACTTCGAACCGGCTAGCCCGCGGGGAGGAGGCGGTGACGGTGCTTCACGCGGTCGCGCGGCTTGCGGCGGGCCTGCTCCTCGCTCTCGGCCTGGGACTGGCAGTCGGGTGGGCGTTCGTCACCGACCGGCTCTTCCTCGGAAACGACGCCATGACCGCGATGTTGCTCGCGGGGATCGTGTTCTACGGCGGCGCGTATGTCCTCCGTGGGCTGCTGGCAGGCACGCGCTGGTTCCCCGGATACGGGCTCGGATTGATCGCGGACTCGGTCGTCCGCCTGCTCGTCGCGGCGCCGCTCGTGGTGTTCGCGTCACAGGATCTCGCCGCAGCTGCGATCGCGATCGCAGGCTTGGGCGGCCTCCTCGTACCGCTCGCCGTCGGCCGGAAGCGGCTCAGGAGCGCGATTCAGGGATCGAATCACTCGTCGTTCCAGCTCCGGTCGGCACTCGGCTTCGCGATGCCGGCCGGCGTCATCGCCGGTGCCGACCAGGTGCTCGTGAACGGCGGGCCGTTGCTCGTGATGCTCGGCGGCGGCGAGGGAGCCAGCAAGGCGGCGGGAGTCGTGTTCGCCGCCACGATGCTCGTCCGCGTCCCCGTCTACCTGTTCCAGGGCCTCGCAGCCTCCCTCTTGCCGAACCTGACCCGCCTCCAGGCCGTCGACGGAGGGCTCCGGTTCCGTCGAGCCGTCCAGCAGACAGTCGGCCTGCTGTTCGCGGGTGGGATCGTCATCGTGGCCGCGGCCGCCGTCGCGGGACCCGAGGGCATGCGGATCCTCTACGGCGACGACTTCACGGCAGGGCGCCTCGAGCTCGTGCTCCTCGCCGCCGGTGTCGCGTTCTACCTCGGGGCGGCCACGTTCTCGCAGGCACTACTGGCCCTCGGAGCTGCCGGCCGAGCAGCGATCGGGTGGACGAGCGCGGCGGTGCTCTTCGTCGCCCTCTACGCCGTGGTGCCGGGCGAGCCGCTCTTCCGCATCGCCGTGGCCTTCCTCGGCGCAACTGCCGCCGCAATGGTCGCCACCTCGGCGACACTGCTCCGCCTCGGCGCGGACTGAGCCTGCAAGGAAGGGCGCCCTGAGGCGCCCTCACCGGGCGCGTCTCTCGACCAACCAGAGACCGCCTGGCTTCATCTAATCGGGCCGACCCCCGTCCGTGCATCCCTCAGAAGGGGTAAAGGCGCCCCGGAGAAACTGAGGGTAAGCGGGCCTCCCCGCTTGGTCTCCGGGGCGCCCGCTTACCCAAGAGGCAGAGCAGAAGCTCGGCCCCTTCGCGTTACGAGCCGCGGCCAGCCCGCAGCGCGAGACCAAACGTATCCCGGCGCGAGGCCGCGTCCCATAAGACGAAAGTCGAGTCGGCGGACAGGGTTCGGAGCCGGCCCCCTGCTTGCTGTCGGCCGCGGAGGACGTTGTCCACTGCTCATCCACAGGCTTTCACCAGCGATTTTCTGTGTCGAAGGGGAGAAAAACACGGCAAAAATGGTAAAAATCCTGCCCGTTTCTCCAAAAACTAGACCAATCGCCAGGTTCAAACCCTTCACAAACTACTCGAAGTGCGTTATCACCCTTCGGACAGTTTTTTCCACAACTACGAAAGGCGGCCCTTTCGGTGAACGGTTCTCCTGAGCAGGTCGGAGTCATCTGCGACTCCCATCCGATGTGGCTCGACGCGGTCGAGCAGGTCCTTCGACGGATCGCGATTCGCGTCGTCGGCAAGACGACGTCAACGTCCGAGGCGCTCTCGCTGGTCGAGCAGCACCGCCCGGACCTCCTGATCACTGAGCTGGAAGGTCTGAACGGCGACCTCAGCGGCCTGGCGCTGATCGAGCGCTCGCGGGCTGCCGTGCCGTCGCTTCGCCCGATCGTGCTCTCGATGCACCAGGAGTCGCAGGTCATCGACGCGGCGCTCGTCGCCGGTGCGTCGGCGTACGTGGTCAAGACTGCTCATCCCGAGGATCTCGCCTCGGCCGTGCGGCAGGCGTTCTCGCACTCGGTCTACCTCGCCGGCCGGCCCAACCTCGCGCCCGCTCCTGTGGAGACCGTCACCGAGGCAGCGGACGAGCCGGGCCTGACCCGGCGCGAGCTCGAGATCCTGCGGCTCGTGGCGGAGGGGCACTCGAACGCCCAGCTCGCCCGAATGCTGTGGGTGACCGAGCAGACCGTCAAGTTCCACCTGTCGAACATCTACCGGAAGCTCGACGTCGCCAACCGCACCGAGGCGAGCCGGTGGGCCCAGATACATGGGCTGCTCGACGGGCGGGGCACGAACGGCTCCTCTCCGGCACTGCTGGGCGCGACGGCCTAGCCTTCGGAGACAACCAGGCGCGCCCCGCAGGCGGGGCACTCGTAGGCGTCGTCCTCGTCCGCGATCCGGTTCTCGTCCGAGAGCCGGACCCCGCGGCCGCAGGCAGGGCACGGGACATAGACGAACCGGGACGCGTCGTCGCCGCGCCGAGGTCTGTCGTCTCGCTGATGGCTGGCCATGACGGCGTCGTCCAGCCTCCCGTTTCGGTGCAACCTACCCCGACGCCGCCGTGGCTGCAACGGTTTTCGCCCCTGTCGGGTCCGATCCGGACAGGCACAATGGCCGCGTGCTCAGCCCGGCGATCGAGAATCTCGTCGCGCAGCTGACGCGGCTTCCGGGGGTGGGCACCCGGACTGCGCACCGGCTCGCCTTCCACCTGCTCCGGACTCCGACGGACGAGGCGCTTGCGCTCGCGGGTGCACTCCAGGAGGCGAAGGAGCGGGTGCGGTTCTGCGACGAGTGCGGCAACTGGACGGAGGACGAGACGTGCGAGATCTGCCGCGACGCCCGGCGCGACCGGGCGGTCATCTGCGTCGTGGAGCAGCCCGCGGACGTCATGTCGCTGGAGCGGACGCACGAGTATCGCGGCCTGTACCACGTGCTCGGCGGTGCCCTTTCGCCGCTCGACGGGGTCGATCCGGAGGATCTTCGGATCGACGAGCTCTTCCGGCGGGTCGACTCGGACGGCGTCGTCGAGGTCGTGCTGGCGACGAACCCGAACACGACCGGAGAAGCGACGGCGTCGTTCATCGCCGACCGGCTGCGCGGCCGCGTGCGCGTCACGCGCCTCGCGAGCGGGCTCCCGGTCGGAGGCGACCTCGAGTACGCGGACGAGGTGACGCTGGGTCGCGCGCTCTCGGGCCGGCGGGAAGTCTGATGGCTACCACGCAGTACGAAGGGATTCCGGCGGTCGCCGGCGAGGCGCCGGGCCCGTCTGGCACGGTCGTCATGAAGTTCGGCGGGACCTCGGTCGCGGACACCGCGCGGATCAAGGCGGTCGCCCAGCGCCTGGTAGCGGCGCGCGAGGCCGGGAACCGCGTCGTCGCCGTCCTCTCGGCGATGGGCGACACCACGGACGAGCTGCTTCGCCTCGCGCGCGAGGTCTCGTCCACGCCTGCGGCGCGCGAGGTGGACATGCTGATCTCGGTCGGCGAGCGGGTGTCGTGCGCGCTCGCGGCGATGGCGATTCACGACCTCGGCCACGAGGCGATCTCGCTGACCGGCTCGCAGGCCGGAATCGTCACGGACACGGTGCACGGCCGGGCCAAGATCGTGGACGTCCGCGCACGACGGATCCACGAGGCGCTGGACGCCGACCGGATCGTCCTCGTCGCCGGCTTCCAGGGCGTCTCGACCGCCTACGACGTGACCACGCTTGGCCGGGGCGGCTCGAACCTGACCGCCGTCGCGCTCGCCGCGGCGCTCCGCGCCGACGCCTGTGAGATGTACACGGACGTCGAGGGGGTCTTCACGGCCGACCCCCGCCTCGTCCCGACCGCGCGCAAGCTGCATGCGATCAGCTACGAGGAGATGCTCGAGATGGCCGCATCCGGCGCGAAGGTGCTCCAGCTACGCTCGGTCGAGCTCGCGCGCAACCACGGCGTCAAGCTTCATGTCCGCTCCAGCTTCAGCGACGCGGAGGGCACCTGGATCCGGGAGGAGGACGAACGGATGCTCGAGAAGGCGATCATCTCCGGCGTCACACATTCGCTGGAGGAGGCGGTCTACCGCGTCGACGGCGCGGCGCCTTCACGGCTTTTCGAGGCGCTTTCAGATGCGGGGCTCAGCGTCGACACCATCCTCCAGACCGGCGCGGACATCGTCTTTTCCGGGCCGATCTCGGACGCCGCGGATACCTCCGCGGTACTCGATCGGCTCGGTGTCTCGTGGTCGTCGCGCGACGACCTCGGCCAGGTCAGCGTCATCGGCGCGGGGATGAAGACGCACCCGGGTGTCGCCGGCAGGACGTTCGCGACCCTCGGGGAACTCGGAATCGAGCCCGAGATCGTGAGCACCTCGCCGATCAAGATCTCCTGCTTCGTCGACCGCGACCGGGTCGAGGACGCGGTGCGCGCGCTCCACAGCGCGTTCGAGCTGGACGCCGAGGAGGCCGTTCGTGCCCACGACTGAGGCCCGGATCGGCGTCGTCGGCGCCACCGGCGTCGTCGGGACGGTTGCGCTGGCGCTTCTCGCCGAGCGCGGGTTCTCCGACGTCCGGGCATACGCGTCATCCCGGTCGGCCGGCTCCGAGGTGCAGTACGGCGGCCGTTCACTGCGCGTTGAGGAGGCGACGCCGGAGCGGCTCGCGGGCGACGAGCTCGACCTCTGCTTCTTCTCGGTCGGCACCGGCCCGAGCTCCGAGCTCGTGCCTCCTACGGCCGAGGCGGGCACGACCTGCATCGACAAGTCCGATGCGTTCAGACTCGCCGAGGGCATCCCGCTCGTCGTCGCGGGCGTGAACGACGACGCGATCGACGGCGGGACGATCGTCGCGAACCCGAACTGCTCCGCGATCCAGCTCTCCTGTGTGCTCAAGCCGCTGCATGACGCAGTGGGGCTTCGGAACGTGCGGCTCGCGACCTACCAGTCGATGTCCGGCGCCGGTGACGCCGGTGTCGAACGTCTGCGGGCCGTCGAGCCGATGCAGGCCGATCTCTCGATGGATTGGAACCTCGTCGGCGACGAGTTCGACGAGGAGTCGAAGCTCCGCGAGGAGACGCGCAAGATCCTCGA
>Ga0075430_100004018_pt1 | contig 12410 bp, 8 predicted proteins | sample RhiMetdeltSRZDD4_FD_75294 | JGI IMG/M metagenome (GOLD analysis project Ga0075430, IMG submission 75294) | Populus rhizosphere microbial communities from Tennessee, USA - Rhizosphere MetaG P. deltoides SRZDD4 | ecosystem: Host-associated > Plants > Roots > Rhizosphere > Soil | place: USA... | reverse complement strand
CACGGCACATCTGTCCACCTCGTGCAGCGCCGACGTGCAACCGCACTTCGATCGCGCCGTAGCGATGCTGCATTCGTTTTTCTTCCCCGAAACAGTCAAGGCATTCACTGCGATCGCTGCGACTGATCCCTCGTGCGCCATGGCGTACTGGGGTATCGCCATGAGTCAACGGCCCAACCCTCTCGTGCCGCCGTTCTCGAAGGAGCTGCTCCAGGCCGGATGGCAGGCGATCCAGAAGGCACGCGCAGCGAACGCCCCGACACCACGCGAGCGCGAGTGGATCGAGGCACTCGCATTGTTCTACGAGAATTACGATACCGTCGACCAGAAGACCCGCACGGCGAGATACGAGCGGGCGATGGGTAATCTGCACGAGCGTTATCCCGACGATGACGAGATCGCAGTCTTCTACGCCCTGGCGCTCAATGAAGCGGTCGACCTGACCGACAAGACCTATTATCGGCAGCTCAAGGCGGCTGCAATCCTCGAGCCGCTGGCGAAAAAGTTCCCCGATCATCCGGGCATCGCTCACCTGATCATTCACAGTTACGACTACGCACCGATTGCCGCGCGCGGCCTGCCGGCTGCGCGTCGTTACGCGGCGCTTGCTCCGTCCGCGCCTCATGCCTTGCACATGCCGTCGCACATCTTCTCCACGCTCGGCATGTGGAGCGAGGCGATCGCGGCGGATCTCGCATCCGATGCCGCGACGAAGGCGTACGCAGCGCATACGACTCAAACGGCCAATGTCGCAGCCAATCCAGCGCGATATCACTCGCTGGATTTCCTGATGAACGCCTACCTGCAACTCGGTCAGGACCAGAAAGCCAAGGCAATCGTCGACGAACGCAACTCGGTGAGCCAGTTGCCGGCCGACTATCGCCTCTCGGGCCACACCGCCTTCGCCGCCATCCCCGTGCGCTATGCGATCGAGCGCGGCGAGTGGGAGGAAGCGGCCGCACTGGCGCCGACGCCGTCTCCTTATGCACAAGCGGAAGCAATTACATGGTTCGGCCGCGCGCTGGGCGCAGCACGCTCCGGTGATCCTGCCGGTGCTCGACGCGATGTCGGTGAACTGGAGCGCCTGCGTGCAAAACTCGCCGCCACCAACGACGAGTACTGGGTCACGCAGCTCGACATCTACACACAAGGCGCCGAAGCATGGATTGCGCTCGCCGAACACCGCCCACGCAGGGCTGTCAGCTCAATGCGCGCCGCCGCAGACCGCGAAGACCACGTAGAGAAAAACGTTGCACTGGAAAATCGCCTGTCACCGATGCGCGAACTGCTCGGTGAACTGCTGCTCGAGGCGGGCCGACCTGAAGAAGCGCAGCAGGAATTCGCTGCTTCACTGCAGACAGTGCCGAACCGTTATCGTTCCTTGGCTGGCGCGGCACGCGCGGCCGGATTGCTCAAACACGAGGAAGACGCACGTGCATACCACGAACGTCTGATCGCACTGACGCAGGACGCCGACAGTGAGCGGCCGGCGATACTGGCTGCGCGGACCTATCTCAGGAAACACACATCGCCACGTTGATGCTGCAAGCGGCTACAATCCGCTGCGGATCGAAGCACACAGGAGACACCTCGAATGGCTAATCTCAAGACAACCGGTATGGCGCTGGCTACGGCTGCAGCTCTGCTGTTCGGCAGCGTCGCGGTCAATACGGCGCACGCCGAAGATGCGAAGATCAAGTGCCAGGGCGGCAACTCATGCAAAGGCAAGGGTGCGTGCGCAACGGCAACAAACTCCTGCCAGGGGCAGAACAGCTGCAAGGGTAAGAGCTACGTGATGCTGACGAAAGAAGAATGCGACGCCGCGAAGAAGAAGAACGAGGCGGAGAAGAAGAGCTGAGGATTGGAGAGTCGGGCTGAAGCCCGACCTACAGGGCAATAGAAAAGCGCGGCGTGAGTGCGCCGCGCTTTCTTTTACGCGGATGCAGTTGTGGCGATGAACTGTTGCAGGTGGAAGTCAGTGTCGCCGAACGTCAGGTCGATCGCGGTGAGGCGCTTGAAGTAGTGGCTGACGATCAGTTCGTCGGTCATGCCCATGCCGCCGTGTAACTGAATTGCCTGTTGCCCGACGAATCGACCGGCCTGACCAATCGCGACCTTCGCAGCAGACAACGCCCGACGACGCTCGCCGGCGTCCGCTTCGGTGCACTTGAGCGCGGCGAGATAGCTCATCGACGTCGCCTGTTCGGCATTCAGGAACATATCCGCCATCCGGTGCTGCAGCACCTGGAATTTCGCGATCGGCTGGCCGAACTGTTTGCGGTTCTTCGTGTAATCGAGCGTCGCGGCGTTCACCGCCTTCATGATTCCGACCGCCTCGCCGCAGATCGCGCTCAGCCCCAACTCATGCGCTGCTTCCAATGCCGCGAACGCGCGACCTTCGGCACCGACCAGCGCAGCAGCAGGCACTTTGACTTTCGTCAGCTCGATATCGGCAGCCTGCTGTTCGTCGATCGTGCGATAAACCTTCAGCTTCATCCCGCTCGCACCAGGCGCGACGCGGAACAGTGAAATGCCATCGCGATCGCCTGTCTTCCCCGCGGTGCGCGCGCTGATGAGGAACTCATCCGCAGTTCCACCGTGCATGATCACGCTCTTGTGCCCATCGAGCACGTAGCCGTCACCATTCTTCTCAGCACGCGTCGCAACGTGATTCACTTCGCCACGCGTCTTCGGCTCCTGATGCGCAACGATCACGATGCGCTCGCCGGCAGCGATCGCCGGTAGCAGATCCGCCGCTGCCTTCTCATCGGCAATCCGATTCAGCAGCGCGGGTGTGATGACCGACGCACTCAAGAAAGGCTCCAGCACGAGTCCTTCACCGAGTGCATTCATCACCAGCATCGTCTCGACAGGTCCCCCGCCGAGTCCGCCGTGCGCTTCCGGAACGTTCAACGCCGTCAGACCCAGACCGGCGAGCTGTTGCCACAGATCGCGGCTCCAGCCTTCTTTCGACTTCAGAATTTCGCGGCGCGCCTCGAACGAATAATGTTCGCGTACGAAGCGCCGCACGGTGTCGGCTAGCAGTTGCTGTTCTTCGGTAAAGTTGAAATCCATGATTGACCTATGGTCGTCGGATCGGGGGACTCAAAGCCCCAGGATCATCTGCGAAATGATGTTGCGCTGGATCTCGTTCGAGCCGCCGTAGATCGAGACTTTGCGATAGTTGCAGTACGTGGCCGCTAGCGGTGCCGCATAAGTAGGACCGGCGATGCTGCGCAGGTCACCCTCTTCGCGCGAGCCGCGCTCGAAGGGCAGGGCGTAGGGCCCGACCGCGTACATCATCAGCTCGCTGAGCGCCTGCTGCACTTCAGTGCCTTTGATCTTGAGGATCGACGCTTCCGGCCCCGGCGCGCGCTTCTGTGCCTCGGCCGACAGCACGCGCAGCTGAGTCATCTCGAGCGCCATCAGATCGATCTCGACTTGCGCGATGCGCGCAGCGAACAGCGGATCCTCGATCAACGGACGCCCGTTCTTGATCTCCTGTCGCGCGATGTCCTTCAGGCGCTGCAGCTCGCGCTTGGAAGCGCCGACGCCGGCGATGTTCGTGCGTTCGTGGCCGAGCAGGAATTTCGCGTAGGTCCAGCCCTTGTTCTCTTCGCCGATGCGATTCTCGACCGGCACTTTCACGTTCTCGAGCCACACCTCGTTCACTTCGTGTGCGCCTTCCATCGTGATGATCGGCCGCACCGTGATGCCCGGCGTCTTCATGTCGATGAGCAGGAACGAGATGCCTTGCTGCTGCTTCGGCGCATTCGGATCGCTGCGGACGAGGCAGAAGATCCAGTCGGCGTATTGTCCGAGCGTGTTCCAGGTCTTCTGACCGTTGACGATGTAGTGATCGCCTTGGCGTTCAGCGCGCGTTTTCAGCGACGCAAGGTCTGAGCCCGCGCCGGGCTCCGAATATCCCTGGCACCACCAGTCTTCGCCGCTGACGATGCGCGGCAACCAGCGTTGCTGCTGCGTCGGATTGCCGAAAGCCATGATCACTGGACCGACCATCTTCAGGCCGAACGGAATCGTGCGCGGCGCGCCCGCGGCAGCGGACTCTTCGTCGAAGATGTGAAGCTGCACTGGTGTCCAGCCCGTACCGCCGAACTGCTTCGGCCACGTCGGCGCACCCCAGCCCTTGCGATAAAGAATCGTCTGCCAGCGCCGATAGTCATCGGCGCGGATCGACAGGCCGTTCTTGATGCGCTGGGCGATGTCGGACGGCAGCTGCTCGCGGAAGAACGTGCGCACTTCGTCGCGGAATGCCAGCTCTTCGGGGGTGAAGTTCAGGTCCATGGAGGTCAGGCCCTCTGCTGTTCGAGTGAGATTGTGCATCCGCGATGCGGAATCACCGCTCTCATGGTGGACGGCGATGATAGGGGGTGTCGGCCGCAGCCGGCAACTTCGCAACCCCGCCGTATGCTTACGTTAAGTGGTTGAACCATACCCTGTTAGCTTCATTGCATACATCTCTTGGTCGCGCCCTGCGAGATGTGTTAGCTTCTGCGGCAGAATAAGCGCCCGCATTGTGGAATGCATTTTCCATTCAAGGTCGGCGCTGCACCCATGAGTCAAGTGCAGGGGGAGCCGCGGAGTCATGTCCCGCAAGTATTTCGAATTCTGGCCCAAGTCACTGCCGCACGATCTTAGCGTGCCGGCGACGAACCTGTTCTACAACGCAACTGTTGCCGCGACGCGTTATCCGGACAAGCCGTTCATCGTTTTTTTCGAAGGCGTGCTCAGCTTCGCGCAGTTCGCACAGCAGAGCGAGCAACTCGCGGGATATCTGCAGCAGGACTGTGGTGTCCAGCAGGGCGACCGCGTGGTGCTGGTGATGCAGAACAGCCCGCAGTTCATCGTCGCGTACTACGCGATCCTGCGCGCCAACGCGATCGTGGTGCCGGTGAACCCGATGAGCGTGACTGCCGAGCTCGAGCACTACGTGCAGGACAGTGGCGCGAAGGTCGCGCTCATCGCGCAGGAGGTCTATCCGCAGCTCAAGCCGCTGCTCGGTGCGAGGGTCGACCGCGCGATCGTCGCTGCTTACAGCGACTACATTCTTCCATCGACGCAGTTGCGTATGCCTGAGGTCGTCAGCGCGCCGCGGCAGGCGATTGCGGATTCCGGCGTGACGCTGTGGAGTGCTGCGTTGGCCGCGAATCGCAAGCCTGGTGAGTTGCGCATGGGGCCCGATGATCTCTGCGTCATCCCGTACAGCTCCGGCACGACCGGTCGACCGAAGGGCTGCATGCTCACGCACCGCAATGTGATGCACACATTGGTCGCGAATACCGTCTGGTTCGACGGCATCCAGGACAGCAGCCAGCTCGTAGTACTGCCGTTCTTCCACGTCACGAGCATGCAGGGCGGCATGAACGCGCCGATCTACCAGGGCAGCACGATCGTGTTGATGTGCCGCTGGGATCGCGACCTCGCCGCGGAGCTCATTCAGCGCTACAAGCTGATCTCGTGGACGGCGATCTCGACGATGGTCATCGACTTCCTCGCGAACCCGCGTCTCAACGAGTACGACCTTTCTTCATTGCAGCGGGTATCGGGTGGCGGCGCGGCGATGCCTGCCGCAGTGGGTGAACGCTTGCAGCAGCTCATCGGCTCGCCTTACGTCGAAGGCTACGGGCTGACCGAGACGATCGCGCCGACGCACATCAATCCGCCGGACCGCCCGAAGCGGCAGTGCTTGGGTATCCCGATCTGTAATACCGATTCGCGCGTGATCGATCCCGACACGCTCAAGGAATTGCCGCCGGGACAGGTCGGCGAGATCGTCTCGCACGGCCCGCAGATCTTCCGCGGTTACTGGCGCAACGACGAAGCGACGCGCGCTGCGTTCATCGAGCTCGACGGCAAGCGTTTTTTTCGCACCGGCGATCTCGGTTACGTCGACGAGGACGGTTATTTCTTCCTGGTCGATCGTCTGAAGCGAATGATCAACGCCTCCGGTTTCAAGGTGTGGCCGGCGGAAGTGGAAGCGCAGATGTACCAGCATCCGGCGATCCAGGAAGCGTGCGTGATCGCGTCGAAGGACGCGCATCGCGGCGAGACGGTCAAGGCCGTCGTCGTGCTGCGGCCGTCGCACAGGGGCAAGGTCACCGAGGGCGACATCATCGAGTGGACGCGCCAGAACATGGCGGTCTACAAGCACCCGCGCGTCATCGAGTTCGTCGATGCGCTGCCGAAATCGGCAACCGGCAAGGTGCAGTGGCGGGCGTTGCAGGAAGCAGAAATGGCACGCGCCGCCGGCGCGGCACAAACAGGTTGATTGGTTCTCACGGGCGAATTCATCAGCGATTGAAAAAAGGGCGGATACCTTTATGGCGACGAGAGCATCAGATACGACCCGCATGATCGAAAGCGCCGGCGCGGGCGCCGCCGCAGCGCCGCGGCCGCGTGTCGGCAAGCAGGACCGGCATTTCGTCACTGCCTTGTCGCGCGGGCTCGACGTGTTGTCCTGCTTCCGCAGCGGCAGCCGGCTGCTCGGCAACCAGGACATCTCCGAGCGCTGCCGCTTGCCGAAATCGACGGTCTCGCGGCTCACCTACACGTTGACCAAGCTCGGCTACCTGCACTACGTGAAGGAGTCCGGTAAGTACCGGCTCGGCACCGCAACGCTCGCGCTCGGCAGCGCGGTGCTCGGACGCTTCGAAGTTCGCGACCTCGCGCGGCCGCTCATGCAGGAGCTCGCCGATGCGACGGGTACCTCCGTCGCGCTCGGCGCGCGTCAACGCCTGAGCATGGTGTGCATCGAGGTGTGTAAGGGTAACGCGGTGCTGTCGCTCAATATGGAAGTCGGCATGCGCCTGCAGCTGGGGACGGCGGCGATCGGCCGTGCGTATCTTGCAGTGTGCGGCGAGACCGAGCGCACCGATCTGCTCGATCAGCTCAAGGAGCTGGATCACGTTGCGTGGCCGGCGCTGAAGCAGGGCATCGACAAGTCGCTCGCGATGTACCAGGAGCTCGGCGTGTGCGCGTCGTTCGGCGAGTGGCAGCCCGACGTCAACGGCATCGCAGTCGGCTTCCGGCCGGGCAACGGTCTGCCGCCGATGGCGATCAACTGCGGCGCGCCGGCGTTCAAGGTGTCGTCGAGCTATCTCTTGAACGATGTGCGACCGAAGTTGATCGAGCTCGTACATCGAATCGAAGAAGGCCTCGGCCAGCGCGCACCGGAGATGGCGCGATAAAGCACTTGCAGGTCGGGCTTCAGCCCGACTCTTACTGAAGGGCATGCATCGCGCGATGCATGCCCTTTTTCTTTGGACGTCTGCAGGCAGCAACAGCTTTTCCTGGTGACGCTCGGCGACCAACATGCGTCCAATGAACGCGCTGTCCCTAGAGGAACTTTTCCGGCGCGGGGTAGTTAGGCACGTGTTGTTTTCAGCATTCACGCCGATCAGTTCATGCGCGAGACAATTCAGGTCAAGGGCATTCGCGCACCGGCGTATCCAAGTAGCGTGACCCTACCTGTGCGCCGCGTCGACCGCATCCAGCGCGGCACGGCCGAGCCGCCGTCGGTGGCGTTGCTCCGGCACATCCTCAATCCGACCGTCATCGTCGGGACCCTATTGCTGACGGTGTTGGCGTACGGCGCGCCGCTCTCGCAGCACTATCTGGCGCTTGCAGCGCTGGCGTTTCTGATCTCCGCGCAGGTCGTGAGCGATCCCGTGCTCGACAGCTCCGGCAATCGCGGCTTGTCGATGCTGCTCAATCACCGCATTTTCAGCGAGTGGTTGCTTGTCTCGGCCGCGCTACTGCTGCTCGCGTTCGCATTGAAGGTCACCGAGGTGTTCTCGCGTAAGGTGATTCTTACGTGGTTTGCCATTACACCGTTTGTGGTGGTCGCAGCACAGGTCAGCTTCCGTCGTTACGCCGCGTTCTCCGCCCTGCGGGGAAAGATCCTACAGAGTCACGTGATCATCGGCGCGAACGAAGTCGGCGCACGACTCGCGCGCCGGCTGCGCGCGAATCCACATCTCGGTGCGTTCCGCGGCTTCTTCGACGATCGACACACCGAGCGTCTGCCCGGCTTGCCGGACGAGCAATTGCTCGGCGGCACCACCGACATCGCCAACTACGTGCGCTTGAACAGCGTGAGTAGTATTTACATTTGTCTGCCGATGCGGCCCGACGAGCGCGTGACGCGTCTGCTCGAGGAGTTGAAGGACACGACCGCGTCCGTCTACTTCGTGCCCGACCTGTACGTGTTCGACACGATGCAGGCACAGGTCTGCGATCTCGACGGCATTCCGTTGTTCGCCGTGCGCGAGACACCGTTCTCCGGAATGAACGGCGTGCTCAAGCGCGGCAGCGACATCGTATTCGCGACGATTCTGCTGGCGTTCATCTGGCCGCTGTTGCTCGCGATCGCCAGCGGCGTGCGCATGAGCTCGCCAGGCCCGGTGCTGTTCCGTCAGCGTCGCTATGGCCTCTACGGCGAATCCATCAACGTCTACAAGTTCCGCACCATGCGTGTCTGCGAGGATGGCCAGACCATCACGCAGGCGCAGCGCAACGATCCGCGCGTGACGCGCTTCGGCAGCTTCCTGCGACGCACTTCGCTCGACGAGCTCCCGCAGTTGCTCAACGTGCTCGCCGGCACGATGAGCATAGTCGGGCCGCGACCGCATGCCGTGAGTCACAACGAGGAATACCGCAAGGTCATCGCCGGCTACATGCTGCGTCACAAAGTGCGCCCCGGCATCACCGGCTGGGCGCAGGTGAACGGCTATCGCGGCGAGACCGAGACCGTGGAAAAGATGCAGCGGCGCGTCGAGTTCGACCTCGACTATCTGCGCAACTGGTCGCTGCGTCTCGACCTCACGATCATGCTCAGGACCGCGCTGCTCGTGTGGCGCGACCGCAACGCTTACTGATTCGATTTAAGTCAATGGCAGCTGCACGGAGAATCTGAATGCGAAAAACCCAAGTGCACACGTGGATCGCGATGTTCTTCTGCGTGCTTGCAGTAGCCGCCGAGGCCCTGAAGAGCGGCTTCATTCACCTGCCGTTCTAGAGGCGAAGGCGGCAGCCGATGCAGAGTTTGCCCGCGCCCGCTGGGGCGCTGTTTCGATTCCTCGACGACGAACGACTCGACTACTGCGTGCTGGGCGTAGGGACGGCCGAGCGCGTCGCGATTGTCGTCGCGCGCGAGGTGATCGAGCGCGTCCCCGCATTGCTGCGCTCTTTCGGCGCGCGCAATGAGCTCGAGCTGATCGATCATCGCCACGCGCCGGACAACGTCGATATCTACCGGCTCAGCTGCATCAGCCACGAAGAGCATCCGCAGTTCCTGACGATCGAAGTGCGCGCCGACTACATGCGGTGTGGGCACATCGTGTTCACCGCCGGCGAGATGCTTCGGGAACGTGTGCGCGGGCCCGGTTACACCGCCATTGCGCCGGCGAAGGCGTTCGTCTGTCACCTGCTGCGTTGTCTGGATGCCGGAGCGATTGCGGATAACGACACCGCGCTGTTGAGCGCGCAGTGGCGGCGCGATCCTCAAGGCGTCGAGAAGCACGTGGCGCGCTTCTGGCGCGCTGATCGCGAGGGCGGCGTCATCATGCGCGCCGCCGCTTCTGGTAACTGGGAAGCTGCGCAGTCCTGCGTGCGTCCACTGCAGAGCGCTTTGCGCCTGCGCAATTTCGTTCCGCCGAATGTGTGGCTGCGTGAGGAGCTGACTCGTCTGCGTAGCTGGTTCCATCCGCAGGGTCTCTTGATCGCGTGTCTCGGCCCGCCCGGCAGCGGCAAGAGCAGCGTCATCCAGGCGCTCAGCGGCAAGCCGCTCGAAGTATTCGACAGCGCGCACACGATGGAGCTGCGCCCAGGCGTGATGCGTGCGGATACGGTCAAGCCCGGCACCAGTACGCGCGAGCGCGAGCCGCGCGGGCGCTTCACGACGATCGTCAAGCTGATGATGTTCGTCGTCGACTACTGGCTCGGGTACTGGTTGTGGATCCGACCGAGGCTGGTGCGATCCACGCTGGTCGTTTCCAATCGCTATTTCGACGACGTGCTGGTCGATCCTCGTCGCTATCGCATCGAGCGCGCACTCGCTTTCGCGCGCCTGCTGTTGCGGTGGGTGCCGCGGCCGGAGCTGTGGCTAGTGTTCGACATTCCCTCGCAGGCGCTGCAGTCACGCGAGGGGCAGGAGTTGGGCGAAGAGGAGGCGACGCGCCAACGCGGCGAGTATCGGCGGCTCCTGCGTGGCCACGAAGACGTCGTCGTGCTCGATGCGGATCAGCCGCTCGATCGCGTCGTCGCACAAGCTGAGTGCGCCATCGCGTCGCAGCTCGCACGTCGCACCTCGGAGCGACTCGGCCTGCCGCTGGAGACGAACAGCAATCCGACCGCAACCCGCTTCCTGCTGTTCTTCTCTCGACGCAACATTCCATTGCTCAGCCGCTTCGTGCGCGTGCTGTACAACAGCGACATCCAAAGTCGACTGCCGCCCGACGTTCATCTGCCGCATCCGTACGGCATCATCGTTCATCCGCAGGCCGTCATCGGCCGGCGCGTGACTCTCATGCAGCAAGTCACTATCGGCGGCCGCGATCATCGCGAGAACATCGCGCCTCTGATCGGCGACGACGTCTACATCGGTGCCGGTGCTCGCGTACTCGGCGACGTGCGCATCGGCCAGGGTGTCGTGATTGGTGCGAACGCAGTCGTGACACGCGATATCCCACCAGGCGTCACCGTCGTGGGCGCCAATCGCATCGTTGCAACGCCGCGGCCCCATACAGGCGATACCGAAGATGCGTCCGTGACCCAATTCCCAGTCGGCGTGCAGCGCGGACCGCGAGTCGGCAGAAGCTAAGGCTGGCCTTGCCGCTGGCCCCGAAAGTCCCCATTTCAGCTACACTACCCGGCCTTTGAGCGGGCCGGCAGCGGCCTTCTTCTGTAGCTAAGACAGGAACTTGCGAGCGCAATGAGCGACTCTTTGCGAGCTTTGCTCGACTCCAGCCCACTGGGGGCCGGCAACGCACCCTACGTCGAATCTCTGTACGAACAGTTTCTCGCCGATCCGGAGTCGGTGGAGCCGGCTTGGCGGGACTACTTCCGCAGCCTCGGTGGCATCAACGATGCCGCTCATGGCCCGATCCGAGAAGCACTCGCAGAGCGAGCCTCGCGCCCCTCGAGCGCTGCAACGCCGAGCACGGCGGCGCCGGCAGGCACCGACAATGTCTCTGCCAAGCAAGCCTCCGTCGCCCGTCTCGTGCAGGTGTACGCGAATCGCGGTCATCTGCTCGCCGACATCGATCCGCTCGGTCTGATGCGTCGGCCGGTGCCGGAGGTGCTGGAGCTCCAGCACTTCGGTCTGAGCAATGCGGATCTGGATACCGAGTTCTACACCGGCAGCCGCACGTCGGCGATCGCGAAGCGCATGAAGCTCCGCGACATCGTCGCGCAGCTCCGTCACATCTACTGCGGCACGATCGGCGCGGAATTCGCGCACGTGTCGGATTCCACCGAGCGCTTGTGGTTGCAGGATCGCTTCCAGGCGGGCCGCGTGCAGAATCGCTTCTCGAACGAAGAGCGTCGCACGTTCCTGCGTCACTTGACCGCAGCCGAAGGGCTCGAGCGCTACCTCGCGACGAAGTTCCCGGCACAGAAGCGCTTCTCGCTCGAAGGCGGCGACGCGCTCATCCCGCTGCTCGACGATCTGATCCAGCAGGGCGGCCAGCGCGGCATCGAGGAGATCGTCATCGGCATGGCGCATCGCGGTCGCCTCAACGTGCTGGTCAACGTCGTCGGCAAGTCGCCGCAACAGCTGTTCTCGGAATTCGAGGGCCGCTACGACACGAAGCACCTGCGCGGCTCGGGCGACGTGAAGTATCACAAGGGTTTCTCGACCGACATCCGCACGCCGGCGGGCAATGTGCACGTCGCCTTGGCATTCAATCCGTCGCATCTCGAAGTGGTCGATCCAGTGGTCGAGGGCTCGGTGCGGGCGCGCCAGCAGCGCTGCAACGATGAGAAAGGCGACAAGGTCGCGGCGGTGCTGATCCACGGCGACGCTGCGTTCGCCGGACAGGGCGTCGTGATGGAAACGCTGCAGATGTCGCAGGCGCGCGGCTTCTATACGGGCGGCACGCTGCACGTCATCGTCAATAACCAGGTAGGGTTCACGATTTCGGATCCTCGCGATGCGCGTTCGACGCTCTACTGCAGCGACGTCGCGAAGATGATCGAAGCGCCCATCTTCCACGTGAACGGCGACGACGTCGAAGCGGTCGTGTTCGTGATGCGGCTCGCGCTCGAATATCGCATGACCTTCCACAAGGATGCGGTCATCGACCTCGTGTGCTATCGCAAGCTCGGTCACAACGAGGCCGACGAGCCTGCGGCGACGCAGCCGATGATGTACCAGAAGATCCGCGCTCAAC
>Ga0075430_100004017_pt1 | contig 12410 bp, 10 predicted proteins | sample RhiMetdeltSRZDD4_FD_75294 | JGI IMG/M metagenome (GOLD analysis project Ga0075430, IMG submission 75294) | Populus rhizosphere microbial communities from Tennessee, USA - Rhizosphere MetaG P. deltoides SRZDD4 | ecosystem: Host-associated > Plants > Roots > Rhizosphere > Soil | place: USA... | reverse complement strand
CTGCGGGCCGGCTCGGCAGGAGGGCGAATGGGCCGGGCGCAAGCCACCGCAGCATTCTCTCGTGGCTTGCGCCCGGCCCATTCACCCTCCTACCCGCGCGCGAAGCGCGCGCCGACACTCAGGCATCGCGCGTCACACGGAGACAGATGGCTCTCTCCGTGGGTCTCCGTGAGCTCCGTTGCTCCGTGTTAGATCCGTTGTCTCGATAGCCTCTCTCTCTCTCTCGTCTCTCAGCCGCGCGTGCGCGCCCGCTTGTGGATCGCCGTCGCGACCTCGCGGGCTGATTCGAAGGCGCCCTGCATCCACGAGCTCATGTCGGTCATGTAGTCGCCGCCGAAATGCACGCGGCCGTCCGGTTGCCGAAGGACGTTGAGCGCTCCGTGCGCTGCCTCCGATTCCGACCTCCACGAACCGCGGCTCCATGGCACGCGCGGCCACGAGACGGAGAACGCCGTCTCGAATTCACTCGCGTATTGCGGGTGAATGCGGCCGCCCTGCTCGAGCGCAAGACGCTGACGCTCGGCGGGAGGGCGTTCGCCCATCGTCCTCTTGAAATCGAGGAAATAACCGACGAGCACGCCTTTGCCTCCATTGAAGCCGTGTGACGGGTAGATGAGCTGTCCGACCTCCTGGTCCGTCCACGACCTCCCTCCGTAGATCGCATCGTCCTGTTCCCAGAACCGGCGCTTGAACTGCAGGCCGATCTTGCCTGCGCCGTCATACGCCGCGGCGGAAATCGCCGCGTGCACCGGCGGTGAGAAGTCGGTCTGCAGATCCCGCAGCACGGGTAACGGGATCGTGCAGACGCAGTAGTCGGCGTCGACGCGCCTCGGCCGGCCATTCGCGTCGGCGTAGACTGCCCAGACGCCGCGGTCGCTCTGCCGGATCTCGCGCACGGCCGCGCGGTAGACGATTCGGTCGCCCAAGCGAGCGGCGAGCGCCGCCGGCAGGCGGTCCATGCCGCCGGCAACCTGCATCATCGTCGGCTGGGACGACCAGTCGGTCTGAACATAGAAGTCCGGAATGCCGCGGAACAGGTCGCCGAGCGGCAGCGGCGCGGACGGCCCGCCCTGGTCGTCGGGACCGCGCCGGGATGAGCCACGATACCGTCGCTGCTCGTCTAGTGCGCCGAGGCGGCGCAGATACGTGATCACCCGGTCGCGATCCTCGGCAGTGAGCGGCTGGTCGAGCGCCGCCTGGGACAGGGATTTGCTCAGGAGCTCCGCGATGTACCCGTCGAAATCGGCGCGCGCTTCACGAAGCCGGATCCGGCGTCCCGCGAGCGTGCCCCGGGTCTGGAACAGGTAGGCGCTCTCACAGTCGGGAACGAAGACCTCGACGGGCACCCGCAGTTCGCGGCAGTACCCGAGCGTCGTGTGGTGATGATGCGAGATCCGCATCGGCCCGGCGTTGAAATAGAGGCCCTCGTCGAACGCCGCGGTTTGCGCTGCGCCATCCTCTTCGCTGGACGTGCCGCGGCGCACCGTGAACACGCGACCGCCCGGCCTTGCACGGCCTTCCAGCACGCGGCAGTCGTAGCCGACCTTGCCAAGCTCGTAAGCCACGGTGAGACCCGCGATTCCGGCGCCGAGGACGAGCACACGAACGTTCGACACGCGACCGGACAAGTCGAATCCCGTCTGCTGCGCCGGGCCGGCCAGCAGGCCGAGGCCCGTCATCGTCTCGTAGACGAGCGAGGCGCCGCCTGCGGCGCCAACACGTGTCAGGAACCGACGTCGCGTGAGATCCAATTTGGTCCCCTGATGCTACGCGACAAGGGACCAAATTGGATCACTGCGCTGCGCCCTGCTTCTTCGCCAGGAAGTAGAGTGTCGTGAACCGGGTGCCTTCCTCCTCCAGGGTGAACCCGGCGTCGCGAAGGAGTGCGCGCCACGGTTCCGGACCCTGCGAGGGGTGGTGTGCGAGCAGCGGCGAGACGAGCCAGGTCCTCCAATCCACGCGGATGATGCTGAGCAGGAACTCGCCGCCGGGCTTGAGGACGCGCGCGACTTCGCCAATCGCCTTCGGGCGTTCGGCGCGCCGTAGATGGTCGATGGCGTACGAACTGACCACGCCGTCGAACTCGCCGTTGCCGAACGGCAGCTCCCGCATGTCGCCGACGCGGGCGGACGCGCGCTCGGCGACGCCGGCAATCCGCGCGTTCTTCATGAACCGGTCCGGGGTGTTCTGGTCGATGCCCCAGTAGCCGCTGTAGATGTCCACGCCGATGGCGGTGGTGTGCGGCCGCGCGAGGAGGACGCCGAGGGACGCGCGCCCGGACCCCGCGCCGACGTCGAGCACGCGCCCCGCTCCGGCCGTCAGGAATCGCTCCGTCGGCAGCGGCATCGGGCGATTGAGCATCGCGTTGAGGATCACGATGGCCGCCGCGGCCCACAGGGCGACGATGGTCATCGGGACGATCACCCAGCGCGACCATGACCGCCATGCCGCAAACGCGGCGATGGCGCCCGCGACAATCAGCGGGAGAAGCATCGCGTACCGCACCGACCAGCTGTAGCCAAAGTCGTACTTCAGGAAATCCATCATGGCGCGACGATACTCACCTGCGGATGAACGAGACCTGAACGGAGCGGGTGAGAAAAGCCCACGAAAAACGTGACTGCGCTCACACCGGCAACCAGGTGAAGGTAGTGTACCCTTCGCGTCGACCTCGCCATGGACCGACTGTTCCGCGACCTCACGTCGGGTGTCCGGATGCTGTTCCGGTATCCCACTCTCTCGCTGGGCGCGATTCTCACGCTCGGCGTCGGCATCGGGTTGAGCACGACCGTCTTCTGCGTCGTGAACGCCGGCCTCTTCAAGGGGCTGCCGTTCCCCGAGGAGGACCGGATCGTCTCGGTCTATTCATCCAACGCTGCGCAGCGACAACCGCGCCTGCCGATCGCGGTGCAGGACCTCGCTGTGATCGAGTCCCGCCAGACTTCGTTCGAGTTCATCGGCGCGTACGGCTCAGGACCGTACAACCTGTCGCTCGAAGCGGCTCATCCCGAGCGATTCCCGGGGGGACAACTGACGCTCGGTGCCTACCGCGCGCTCGGGGTCAGGCCGATGCTCGGGCGCGGCTTCGAGGACGGCGACGACCAGCCCGGCGCCGGCAACATCGTGTTGCTCGGGCACGCGCTCTGGCGCGATCGCTACGGCAGCGCTCCCGACATTGTCGGCCGTACCATCCGCGCCAACGGCATCCTGTTGACCGTCATCGGCGTCATGCCGCCGGAGTTCGCGTTTCCGATTCGTGAATCGTTGTGGGTGCCGCTGCGCGTCGACCCGCTGGCGACCGAGCGGGGGCAGGGCCCGCGGTTCCCCGTCGTCGCCCGGCTCGAGCCTGGCACGACCGCCGACGAGGCGAGCGCACAGCTGACGGCGATTGCGGGGCAGCTCGAGCGGGAGTTTCCCGAGAGCAATCGCGGTATCGGTGCCGGTGCGGTGCCGTACACGGAGGCGCTGTTCAATTCGGAGATTTACGCGATGCTGTTCACGATGCTCGGCGCGGGCATCGGCGTGCTGCTCATCGCGTGCGTCAACGTCTCGAACCTGCTGGTGGCGCGCGCGTCGCTCAGGCGCAAGGAGGTCGCGGTGCGCATGGCGCTCGGCGCGGCACGCGGCCGCATCATCCGCCAGCACCTGACCGAAGTGATCGTGCTCGCCTGCGCCGGCGCGTCGATCGGCGTGCTGCTCAGCGTGTTCGGCATGCGGTGGTTCACGTCGACGCTGTCGAACAACCCGCCGCCGTTCTGGATCACGTTCGAGCTCGACCACCGGATCATGCTGTTCGTGCTCGGCCTGATCGTGCTCTCGAGCCTGGTGGCGGGCGGGCTGCCGGCACTCCACGCGGCACGGGTCAACGCAGGTGCGGCGCTCAAGGACGACAGCCGCTCGTCCACCAGCGGAACCTTCGGCCGCTTCAGCAGCGCGCTGGTCGTCGCCGAGCTCGCGGTCTCGTGCGGTCTGCTCATCGCCGCCGGCCTGATGATCAAGAGCGTCGCGCAGCTCCGCACGATGCCGATGCCGTTCGCGATCGACACGGTACTGACGGCACGTGTCGACCTGCCCCGCACCGACTACCCGGATTCCCCGGCCAGCATCAGGTTCTTCGAACAACTGCTCCCGGCGCTGCGGGCCGTGCCAGGTGTGGCGGCCGCGACCCTCTCGGACGGCCTTCCGGCGGCGGGCAACGGGACCATCCCGGTGCAGATCGCCGGGCAGGCCTATTCGCACGAGAACGAGCACCCGCTCGCGCGCGAAGGCATCGTCACGCCCGGTTACTTCGAGACATTTCAGACGACGGTCCTGAGCGGCCGCGAGTTCAGCACGGCCGACACGGCAGCGGGTCAGCCCGTCGCGATCGTGAACGAGTCTTTCGCGCGGATGCACTTCCCCGGGAGCGATCCGCTCGCCCGCCAGTTCAAGCGCACCCGCCCGGGCAACACCGAGCCGTGGCTGACGGTCGTCGGTGTCGTGCCAGATCTGTTGATGGAAGGCATCGGCAACAACGGCGCGAGCCCGGTCGGCTACTACATCCCGATCGCGCAGAGCGATGTGGCGAACGGCGTCCGCATCGCCGTTCGCGCGGCCGGCGATGCGGCTGCGCTGGCGCCGCTGGTTCGCTCAGCGGTCACGTCGCTGGATCCGAACCTCGCCATCTTCGACATCAACCCGCTGCGCCGCGTCATCGATCGTCAGACGTGGTTCTACACGACCTTCGGTACCTTCTTCATGACGTTCGGCATCTGTGCGCTGCTGCTGGCGGCCGCCGGGCTGTACGGCGTGATGGCGTTCGCGGTCACCCAGCGCACGCGCGAGATGGGCGTGCGCTCGGCGCTCGGCGCCAGAAAGGCCCAGCTGATTGCCCTGGTCATGCGCCGCAGCGTCATCCAGCTCGCCATCGGCGTCGTACTGGGCCTCGGCCTGGCGCTCGTCGCATCGGGCGCCCTGCGTCCGCTGCTCTATCGCGTCAGCCCCCGGGATGTGACCGTGTTCGCCGGCGTTGTCATGATGCTGATTGTCATCAGTCTGCTGGCCACGCTGCTGCCGGCGAGTCGCGTGTCGAAGATTGACCCGGTGAAAGCGCTCGCGACGGAGTGACAGTCACCCGGCGACCCGAGCCGGGCCGCTGCGCACGACGATCGCGGCGACAGCGTGAGCAGGACGCGCATCCAGCTGCCGAACCAGCCGCGCCGCGAGGCCGCGCCAGTCGTACTCGGCGGCATCGACCGGCGTCATGCTGGTCGCGCGCACGGGGCGGCAGCGGAACGCATCCGCCCATTCCGGCCGCGATCGTCCTTCGCTGTCGAAGGCCCTGACGTCGAACTGTGGGCCGTCCTTATAGATGACCGCGATCCCTCGACCCGCGTCGCCAGGGCTCCGGACCTCCAGTCGTGCGACACGCCCCTTGGGATCGTCCTCGAAGTGGGCCAGCAGGCCTTCGACCAGCGGGTGTCCCGATGAGTAGAAGTCGATCGTCTCGTCTTCGACCGCGTACTCTCGATCGAAGGTTCCGACCGTCGATGTTCCCGCCGGTACTCCGGGCAGGCTGTCGATGAGCGCCTCGTTGCCGAACTCGATCGCATACGCGCGGCGTCGGACCTGTTCGACCCGGAATCCCAGGCGCGAGGCGGCACTGACGACCACCCGTTCAATGAGCGCGTCGAGATCCGGTGGAACGCGGGCAAGGATGGCGGGCCCGAGCTCGGCGCGGTACGGATCGCGATGCAGCTGACGATACGCCGCTTCATGAACGCGTGTCCGCGCCGCCTCCGCGTCCGCAATCAGCTCCGCGAGCCGCGCCTCTGACAGCGAGGCGCCGGGATTCAGCGCGATGTCTTCGATGGCGCGCTCGAGATGTGCCAGCTGCGGTTCGAGGCCGGCCATCGGCTCCCGGAACAGCCCAATCGATTCGAACAGCCGCACGACGTCCGCTCCAATACCCGAGGGCGGCCTGAAGTAGACGATCTGCACGGGCATCTGGCGTCCGATGCGATCGAGCCGTCCGATGCGCTGCTCCACCGTGGATGGCTTCCACGGCAGGTCGTAGAGCACCAGCCGGTGGCAGAACTCGAAGTTACGGCCCTCGCCGCCGGCCTCGGTGGAGATCAGGATGCTCGGCCCGTCATCGGCATGGAACCGCGCCACTTCGATGTCGCGCCTCGCGACCGAGAGCTCCTCGTGAAAGACGCCGCTGGCGAGCTGCGCGTGCCGGCTGAGCGCGTCGCGCAGCATCTCGAGCGTCTCGCGGTAGGCGACGAACACGAGCGTCTTCTCGTTCCCGCGCCGCCACCGCTTTGCGTGGGTTGCGAGCCATTGGAGCCTCGGATCTGCGGCATCCATGGCATCCGCCCGTTGACGCAGAGCGGATTCATCTGGTCCAAGGACTGCCTTCAGTGCGGCACCCGAGGCGAGCGCGCGGCGGATCCGATCGAGCGTTTGTCGTCGAGATGATGAATGAGATGTGTAGCTTCCGCCTTGAGGCGGAAGGCTGGGTGCGTCCGTCGAATCACGAACCCAGGATTCATCTGGCGTGGGCATCGTCGAAAGATCGACCGGTATCGGCACCCGCGGCGGCAGTCCCCCGATATCGACGCGCCGCGTCGAGCTCGTACACGGCGGCAGCGGCACGCCGGACCCGAGTCGCGCGTCGAAGTCGATGTCCTCAGGGAACTCGTCCGGCCGCAGCAGTTGCAGCAGGCGGAAGAATCCGTGCGCGTCGTCTTCCAGCGGTGTCGCGCTGAGGAGCAGCACGTGACGTCCGAGTGCAGCGATTGGTGCGATGGCTCGATAGCCGGGCTCGCCAGGATGTCCAGGCGGACGCCGCAGCCGCTGCGCCTCGTCCACGACCACCAGGTCGATTCCCGCGGTCACTGCCTGGGAGGTCAACTCGGAGTGCTGCACCAGTGTTTCGAGCGCGATGACAGCCCGGCGATGGACGTCAAAGGGATTGAAGCCTGGACCGAAATCCCGTGCGACGTCGGCCAGCCGCGGCGCATCCAGCAGCGTGAACACCTGGTGATATTTCCGCCACAGCTCGCCGAGCCACTGCACCGTCAGCGCCTCCGGCGCGACGACCAGGCAGCGCTCGATCTTCTGCGTGTGCAGCAGTCGGTTCATGATCAGCGCCGCCTCGATCGTCTTGCCGAGCCCGACTTCGTCGGCCAGCAGCCACCGTACCGGCAGCCGGCTGGTCGCGTGCTCGGCCACGTGGAGCTGGTGCGGGAACAGGTGGACGCGTCCGCCGAGAAAGGAACCAAGACCGTCGGCCTCGCGCGTCGCCAGCAGGTGCAGGATCTCGAGCCGCGTCAGGAAGTCGTCGGTCTCGTCGCTCTCGCCGGCCGCGAGCCGCTCAATCGGCGAGAGCTGGCGACGCTGCTCTCCTTCAACCGCGGGGATCAACGCTTCGCTGCCGGCCGCGAACCGCAACGTTGCACCCGGGAACTGCACGACGATGACCCGGCCCTCGATGGCGGTGACGCGTCCGGTGCCGAGATCGGAATTGAAGCGATGGGTGAGATGGTCCCCCACGGACCAGGTGTGCACGCTCCATCCTACCGTGTGCGGTTTCGACTCGGGTTACTGCGTCCGTGCTGGCTCGCTCCAGTTGAGCACGACCTGGATGGGGGCCGGGAGGGCCTTGGTCGCCTGCACGCCGACGAGAAAGCTCTGGCCGCCTTTCATTGGAACCCAGTCGTTAACGTCGTCTGGCAGCGCAAAGAGTTCGCGCGGAACTTGACGCCGACGTCGCGGCGAAGGCGCGTGTCACGCGCACGGTAGACCTCGCCCATGCCGCCGGCGCCGACGATCGACACGACTTCATACGAGCCGATGCGCGTGCCAGGGGCAAGACTCATTGTTTCGAGGGTGCGCGCATTATATCCACGGTAGCATCAGCAGTGACATGGACAATGTCACGCATGCCTTGGTCGGGGCCGCCATGGGCGAATGCGCGGTGCCGGCGGGCGCGTCGTCCCGCACGCGCGCAGTTCTCATTGCCGCGGGTGTGGTTGCCGCAAACGCGCCGGATGTGGACCTGCTGTATACGGGCATCATCGAGGCGCCGCTCGGCTATCTCCTTCACCATCGCGGTCACAGTCACACGCTTCCCGGCCTGGCTGCACTGGGCCTCTTGATCTGGTCGAGTCTGAAGGTTTTGCCGCGGGCGAGATCAGCGCTCCGGGGAATGGAGCGGCGAGCGATCTTGTTGATCGCGGCGGCACTCCTCGGCCATCTGCTGATGGACAGCGCCAACAGCTACGGCACCCACCTCCTCTATCCGTTCTCTGCTCGATGGATCTACGGCGACGCGGTGTTCGTGCTCGAACCGTGGCTGTGGATCATCCTCGGCGTGGCACTCGCGTCGAACGCGGTGCGGCTGTGGCGGGTGCTGGTCGCACTGCTGGCGCTCGCGCCGATCGCCGCGCTCGTCGCCGTGGGCCTGCTCCGCGTCGGCGTGCTGGCGGCGATGCTCGGTGTTGCGGGCGCTCTCGCGCTCGGCGCGCGAACCTGGGATCCGAAGAAGCGTGCGGCGATGGTGCTCGTGGCAGCCGCGACGATCTTCGTGATGATGCCGGCCGTCTCGCGCCTCGCCAAGGGCGCGGCTCGGCGCGCTCTCGACGGTGTGCACCGTGGTGATCCGGTCGACATCGTCTCGGACGCCAATCCCGGCGTGCCGTGGTGCTGGTCCGTGCTGATACTGCAGAAGGCGGCCGACGGACCCAATCACCAGCTCATCGCGCGCCGTGCGACGCTGTCGCTGCTGCCCGGCGTCTGGCCCGCGGCGTCATGCGCGTCGGCGCGGCTGATGAGCGCGCGATGGACCGCTGATGGCGCCGCGCCGTCCGACGCGATTGTGTGGCATCGCAACTGGCGAATAGACCTCGAGGAGCTCCGGACGCTCCATGCCGGCAATTGTCGCGTGCGCGCCTGGCTGCAGTTTGGCCGGGTGCCGTACGTCGCGAACGGCACGATTTCCGACCTGCGTTTCGAGCATCCCGTCGGCCAGAACTTCACGCCGATGGCGGTGAAGACAGGCGAACGGGGCTGTCCGCCCCATGTCACCGACTGGGAGCTGCCCCGGAGAGACGTGCTCCTGCCCGCGACCGATTCGCCGTAACCGCGGCTGTCGCGCCGAGTGTCGGCCCGTTCATTTGGCATGCTCCGCCGTTGATCAGTCCTGTCCGTTGTTCGTCACTTCGAGTCTCAAGCGCAGGACCTCCCTCACTAGACTGCCGTCATGACAACCAAGACCTTCGCCGTCGCCGCGATCCTGGCGGGCGTGTCGGCGGTCGGCTCATCAACCACGATGCAGGGAGCCGACTGGCCGTCCTTCCGCGGCCCCGCTCATGATGGGAAATCGGTCGAGACCATCAGCTGGCCCCAGGCCGGCCCCCGGCCGCGATGGAAGATCAACGTCGGCATCGGCCATTCTGCGGTGTCCGTTGTTGGTGACCGCGCCTATACGATGGGCAACGCCAACGACACGGACACGGTGTTCGCGATCGACGTCGGCACCGGGAAGATCGTCTGGAAGCATTCGTATCCCTGCAACGAGAAGGTCGGCATCAAGGACTACGACGGTCCGTTCGCCACACCGACCGTTGCGAACGGCGTCGTCTACACGCTCAGTCGCAAGGGGGACGTCTTCGCCCTGGACGGCAGAACCGGCAAGGTGATCTGGGCGCGCGACATCGTGAAGGAAGACGATGTGCGACCGCCGGGATTCGGGGGCCTCGCTGGTTCACCCCTCGTCCTCGGCGACAAGTTGATCCTGAACGGCAGCCCAGGTGGCATGGCGCTCGACCTGAAGACCGGCAAGACTCTCTGGAAATCGGGGAAGGGACCTGGTGGACATGCCACGCCGGTGCCGTTGCAGATCGGCAGGAAGACTCACCTCGCGATCCACTCTCCGAGGGCATTGACGATCGTTGACGCGGCCGACGGCAGGGAAGTGTGGACGACGGAACGGCGCCAGCCGATCGGCGTCAACGCGCCCGACCCTGTGGTCGATGGCACCAAAGTCTTCGTCACGGCTGGACGCGCATTCGGTGGCGCATTGTTCGACGTGACGGGCGCGGTCGCACCACTGTGGGAACAAGTCGGCCTCTCCAGCCACTGGCACACGAGCGTTCTCGTGGGCGGGTTTCTCTACGGCCCGGACGGCAACAACTCGGAAGGCGCCGGGCGCTCTCCTACGTCGTTGCGTTGTCTGGACTGGAAGACCGGCGAGATCAAGTGGACGGAGTCGAAGCTCGGATTCAACGGCCTGATCGCGGTCGGCGGCGGGAAGCTCCTCGTGCTGACCGAGACGGGCGATCTCGTCATGGTCGAAGCGTCGCCGCAGAGCTACAAGGAGCTCGGTTCGATGCACGTCATCGAGGGACGAGCCTTCACGGCTCCTTCATTCGCCAACGGAAGGGTTTTCGTGCGAAACGTCAGAGGCGACGTCGTGAGCCTGGATTTCGGCGGCAAGTAATCGCCGTCCAGGATCTCGCGGTCGGGCAGAACGGTACGACGGCTGAGGTGACTGATCTCGCGCCGGCAACGGCCGGCGAACCCGCCGACGTGACGTCAATCTGTCGCAGTCACGGGCAGGAATCCGGGGACAGAATAGGAGCAATGGGAAAGACGACAACGCCGTTCTGGAATTGGCTGGGTGTCGCGACTGACACACCCGATACGGGCAACAGCCTCGAGGAAATCGAAGCCACTCTCGCCGGACTTGGCACCGACCGCGTCCGGCATCTTGCCTGTTTCGCCTACATCCTGACGCGACCTGCGAGGGCTGATCACGAAGTCACGGACAGTGAAGCGGCACGGATGCGCGAGGTCGTCATACGAGAAGCTGGCATCTCCGAGTCTGACGCCGCCGCGATTGTTCGACTCGCCCGCGACGTGGCACGAACATCGGGAGGCACTGAGGACTTTCTCATCACCCGTGAATTCGAGCGCAGCGCGACTCGCGAAGAAAAGTTGCACCTCTTGGATTGCCTTTTCGAGATCGGCGCGGCGGATGCATCGATCCTCACCATCGAAGACAATGAGATTCGACGTGTGGCGAGCGAGTTGAAGCTCGATCACACGGATTTCATCAACGTGCGACGGGGGCATCTCGAGCATCTCGAAGTCCTGAAAAGACGGAATACGATCTGACCGATCGGTCGCGCGGGATTGTATCGTCGTGTCCGTTCACGATGACGCACCAGGTCTCGCATCGCCCTGTTGTTCGAGGCCCGTCTCGGTGACCGCCGCGGTGGCTCGGGCGCGATCGATCGCTTTTGACATTGCCCCTCACCCTGGCTCGGTCCGGACCGAGTCGGAATGGCACCGAGGATCCATGGGTGCGAAGGGACGCGCCAGGAGGTGACGGCCGCCTGAGGCCCGAGCAAGAGTGACGGATTCCTCAAGGAGCTCGAGGCCGAGGCGGCGGTCCGGGTCCTGCTAGAATCATCGGCAGTTCCGGGCCCTTCCCGGCGCTCTTACACTGGAGAACGCGATGTCAGATCAAAGCGACGCTCAACGCCCGCCACAACCCGGAGCGTCAGACTCGGGCGCGACCGCCGGCGGTGCTCCCGCCTCCGCCATCGAAAGCAAGCTCCTGAACATCGCGGAGGAACTCGGGACGTGGTTGGGAACCGCCGAGAGGAAAACCACGGATTTCCTCGCCCAGCCAACTGTCAAGGAGCAGCTCGTCAGGATCAGGGACACGGCCGCGCGGCTGCTCGCCCACGTCGAAAAGGGGCGCGATCGTTCGCGTTGACGGCGACCCTGCAGCCCGCCTATCGCGCGCTCGCGCGTGCCGGTGGGCCCTCGCGTGGCTGGACACCATGGCACGCGCGGCAGTAGGTCACCAGCGACGTTCGGTCGAGGCCGTGCGCGTCGGATCGGTACGGAAACAAATCGGCGTGGCAGGACGAGCAGGCGTACTCGCGTGACAGCGCCTTGGCATGCGACTGCTCGTAATGCCAGTAGCCGGAGCGTAGCAGTTTGACCTGCCTGGCCACATCGTGGCACTTCAGACACGCCGAATCGCTGAAGCTGGCCCGGGCAGAGACGCTCGTCGCAGGCGGATCGACGGCCGAGTTGCGTGGACGATCGAGATCCTGCGCGATTCTGCCACCGGCAATGCGCCCCATATAGATTCCCGGGCCGAGGAAGGTACCTTCGAGGGCGGCCTTGCCGTTGATGCCGCCAAAGCCTGTGACCTCGCCGACGGCGAAGAGGCCGGGGATTGGCCGGCCCGCCTTGTCGAGGACGCGGCAGGCCTCGTCGACATCGATGCCGCCCATGCTCTTGCGCGTGAGGGGAAAGAATTGCGCGGCGTAGAAAGGCGGCGTGTCGAGGGGCTTCGGTTTCGGGAACGTCTTCTCGCCAAACGCCTGGAAGTCGAGATCGATCCCCTT
>Ga0075430_100004011_pt1 | contig 12420 bp, 17 predicted proteins | sample RhiMetdeltSRZDD4_FD_75294 | JGI IMG/M metagenome (GOLD analysis project Ga0075430, IMG submission 75294) | Populus rhizosphere microbial communities from Tennessee, USA - Rhizosphere MetaG P. deltoides SRZDD4 | ecosystem: Host-associated > Plants > Roots > Rhizosphere > Soil | place: USA... | reverse complement strand
GGCGCCCCAGTTCAACCTGTTCGCGCTGGAGATGCCGGCCAAGATGATGCTCGGGCTCGTTGCGCTGGCGCTGGCGCTGCCGGTGATCGTGCCGCGCCTGACAGCGCTGTTCCGGACCGTACCGACCGTCATGTCGACGATGGCGGGCACTCCGCTCCCGTAGCATCCTGCTCTGCACCACGGTTGGAACTGTCGCCCTGGTGATAGTGGGACTGCCCTGGATGCGATAATGTCAAGGTGAGGCTCAACCACCACCTTTCAGGGTTTCCACCGTTCCACCAGTGTCTGCATTGGCGTAATGGTGGAGCTTGGGACTCAGTCCTGTCGATCATCTATAGTGCGACGCCCTGGTGGCAGCTATCGCTGGGGCATAGCATGTGCAGTCACGAGTTGGCGCAGACGATCGCCATTGCTGCGTGGAACGCGAAGGAGGCCCGTTGTGCTAGCCCATATTCCAGGCCTGGAGGAGTCCCGAGAGGCGTTGGAGGCGGCAGCGCGCGAACAGGACTTCTGGCGCGACCACTACGGCAAGCTGCTCCAGCAGTTCCCCGACCACTTTGTGGCGGTTCGGGAGGGAGCTGTCGTCGCCGCGAATCCAGACCTGCAGCAGCTGCTTGAGAGCCTCAAGCACCAGGGCATTGAGCCGACGGCGGTCTGGGTGCGATTTCTCGCAACTGACCCACGGCGCCTCATGCCGTGATCCTGGGGTTCTTTGACCCCGCCTTGCCTTCGTGGCCCAGACCGATGATTCGGGTGCTGCTGTACCTGCCGGGCATCTCGACGCGTTGGGCTCCTGTCGAGCTGGCACCGCCCTGATGGGCCTCGTGAGGTACCGACGTACTGCCGCGGCCTGGTCCGTCTGGCTGCGCTAACCGGGCCGTTCGGCCCTGCTGACACGCTCGCTTCCGTCGTTAGCATGACGGAAGCGGTGCGCACCCCGAGAGATCGGGGGCGAGTCATCCAGGGAAGGTCACGAGCGCAGGCATGGCAGGCGAGGAACGAACAGAGGCCGCGACACCGCGTAAGCTCCAGCACCTTCGCGATGAGGGGAAGGTCACCAAGAGCGTCGAGGTGGCGTCCGCTGCCGGCATCCTCGGGTGCGTGCTGACGCTCTACGCGTTCGGCGGGATGTCCTGGACCCAGATGCAGGTCATGCTCACGGACGGGCTGGTCAACCTCAGCCGCCCGGACCTGACGGACACCGACCTGATGAACCTGTCGATGACCCTCGGGCTCGCCTTCATAACGATCCTGGCCCCGTTGCTGGTCGCAGCGGCGTTGATCGGCGTGATCGCGAACGTCGCGCAGTCCGGGCTCGTCCTCTCCGGCAAGCTGGTGACCCCCGACCTGAGCCGGATCAACCCGCTGGACGGCTTTAAGCGCCTCTTCTCGATGCGGATCGTCGTCGAGCTGCTCAAGACGACCGTCAAGCTCGGGATCGTCGGCTGGCTGCTCTACCGCACGTACATGGACAGCTTTCCGATCTTCCTCTCGCTCTCGGGCGCGGACATGGCGGGTTCGCTCGGCCTGTTCGTGGACACGGCATTCTCGACGGCGTTCACGGTCGGCGGGGCGTTCCTGGTGCTGGCGATGGCCGACTACGGCTACCAGCGCTGGGAGTTCCTGCGCGGCGCCCGGATGACGAAGCAGGAAGTGAAGGAAGAGTACAAGCAGTCTGAGGGCTCGCCGGAGATCCGCGCGGCGATCCGCCGGCAGCGGCAGATCGCGATGTCACGGATGATGCAAAACGTGCCGAAGGCCGATGTGATCGTCACCAATCCGACCCACTTCGCCGTTGCTCTGAGATATCGCGGCGACGAGATGGGCGCCCCGAAGGTGATCGCCACGGGTCAGGACCTGATCGCGCAGCGGATCAAGCAGCTCGCACGGGAGCACAACGTGCCGGTCGTCGAGAACAAGCCGCTCGCTCGCGCCCTCTACGCCGCCGTCGAGGTGGACCAGGAGATCCCGTACGACCTGTTCCAGGGCGTCGCGCAGATCCTCGCCTACATCTACTCGCTGAAGCTCCGGCCGCTCCGGTCGGCGAGCGTGGGAGCCTGAGATGGCCCAGGTGATGCAAGCCCCGGCGGGCGGCAGCTTCAGCGCCGGCCTGGCCAGGGTCCTCAAGCAGAGCGACGTCCTGCTGGCCGTCGCGATGGCGGTCATCCTCGGCGTGATGATCGTGCCGCTGCCGGAGCTGCTGCTGGATCTCCTGATCATCATCAACATGGCGGCGGCACTGATGGTGCTGCTGATCGCCATGTACACCACCCACCCGCTCCAGTTCTCCTCGTTCCCGGCCCTGCTGCTGGTACTGACGCTGTTCCGCCTGGCGCTGAACGTGGCGTCCAGCCGCCTGATCCTCCTCCAGGGGCACGCCGGCGAGGTGATCGCCGCGTTCGGGGCGTTCGTGGTCGGCGGCAGCTACGTCGTCGGTATCGTCATCTTCCTGATCCTGATCGTGATCCAGTTCGTGGTCATCACGAACGGCGCCGGCCGCGTCGCCGAGGTGGCGGCGCGCTTCACCCTTGACTCGATGCCTGGCAAGCAGATGGCGATCGACGCCGATCTCTCGGCCGGCGCCATCGACGAGGTGACCGCCCGCGCCCGCCGCAAGGAGATTACCGCCGAGGCGGACTTCTACGGCTCGATGGACGGCGCCAGCAAGTTCGTCAAGGGCGATGCGATCGCCGGCATCATCATCATCGTCGTCAACATCCTCGGCGGCCTGACCATCGGCGTGCTCCAGCTCGGGAAGCCGGTGATGTCGGCGCTCGGCGAGTACACCCTGCTGACCGTCGGCGACGGCCTGATCTCGCAGATCCCGGCCCTGCTGATCTCCACCGCCACCGGCATCATCGTGACCCGCTCGGGCTCGGACTCGAACCTGGGCCACGACATCGGGAACCAGGTGTTCGGCAACCCGAGAGCCCTCTACATGGTGGCTGGCGTGCTGGCGATGCTGGCGATCATCCCGGGCCTGCCGAAGGTGCCGCTGTTCGTGATGGCGGGCGCCGTTGGCGGCCTCGGCTACACGATGCAGCGCCGCTCCTCGGCGGCGGTCCAGGAGGCCGAGGCGGCCGAGCAGGCCCAGGTGATGCAGCAGGCGACGGCGAGCGCCAACGAGCCTGAGAACGTCAAGCAGTTCCTGCGGGTTGACCCGATGGAGATCGAGATCGGCTACATGCTGATCCCGCTGACGGACGCCGAGCAGGACGGCACCCTCCTGGGCCGCGTGACCGTGATCCGCCGCCAGATGGCGCTGGAGCTGGGGATCGTCCTGCCGACGATCCGGGTCCGCGACAACGCCCAGATCGACCCGAACAGCTACGTGATCAAGCTGCGGGGCGTCGAGGTCGCCAGCGGCGACGTGCGGCTGAACCGCCTGATGGCGATGAACCCGGGCCTGGCGGAGCAGGAGATCGACGGGATCCCGGCCGTGGAGCCCGCGTTCGGCCTGCCGGCGATCTGGATCCTGCCGGAAGACCAGGAGCGGGCCGAGATGCTCGGCTACACGGTGGTCGACCCGGCCTCCGTCATCACCACGCACCTCTCCGAGGTGATCCGCTCGTCGGCCGCCTCGATCCTCTCGCGCCCGGACGTCCAGGCGCTGCTGGACCACGTCAAGGAAGATCACCCGGCCCTGATCTCCGAGGTCGTGCCGGACCTGCTGAGCGTCGGCGACATCCAGCGTGTCTCCAGAACCTGCTCCGCGAGCGGGTCTCGGTACGAGACATGGTGACGATCCTGGAAGCTATCGCGGACCAGGCCCGGATGACGAAGGACGCGGACGTGCTGGCCGAGTACGCCCGCGCGGCGCTGGGCCGGCAGATCACCAGCCAGTACGCTGCCGACGACGGCCAGCTGCATGTGATGACGCTGGCTCCCGCGCTCCAGCAAGAGCTGACGCGGACGCTGGTCGCCACCGAGCGCGGCCCGAGCTTCCAGCTCGAGCCGGGCCAGGGACAGCAGCTGATGAAGGCGGTTGGCAAGTCGATGGAGCGGATGGCGTCGGCCGGGTTCCAGCCGGTGCTGCTCTGCCCGGGCCGGATCCGCCTCGGCATGCGGCGGTTCACGGAGCTCTCGCTCGCCAGCCTGGTGGTGATGTCGTACGGCGAAGTTGGCCCGAACGTGCGTGCCAGCGCGATGGAGATGGTGTCGTTGCCGGGAGTTGAGGCATGACCGGCCTGACAGCCGTCCCCTTCGAGCCGGGTCAGATCGTTGTGGCGCGTGAACGGAGCATCCGCTTCGCCCTGGACGTCCAGCGCGACCGCCGTCGGCGGGGGATGATGTGATGCAAGCTGACAGGCATAACGGTCCGCTGCTGGCCGGGGGGCACGACGATGGCCGGGTCTCGGATGCATCCGTCCAGGCGGCGCTCGCCTCGATCCCGGGGAGCGGGAAGAGCCAGCAGCCGCCGCGTCCGGGCGAGCTGAAGTGGAAGCTGACAACCCTGGTGCTCCCCTCGATCATGCTGCTCTTCGTGGCGCTCTACGTCACCTGCCTGAGTGCTGGTGCGGAGCCGGAGATGGCACTGTTCCAGGCCGGGGGCGTCAGCGTGGTACTGGCCGTGCTGGGCCGGGTAGCAGTCAGCATCCTCGGAGACGAGGCTCGGTTCATCCTGAACGACGACCAGATCAGCGCGATGGCCCAGTCCGGGTCCGTGCGTGACTACATCTCAGGTGCCAACGCCGACCAGACGCGGGATGGCGCCGAAGACTCATCCATGGCCGCCCAGGCGGCGGGCCCTGGCGGAAAGGAGTAAGTGGTGTCAGAGGCCACTGAGATCGAAGCGCTCTGGGTCCGCCTGTGCGCCACGCGTGACCCGGCCCTGCGCGAGAAGATGATCGTGCAGTACGCGCCGCTGGTGAAGTACGTCGTCGGACGTATGGCGGTCAGCATGCCGGGGGTGCTCAGCTCTGAGGACATCATCAGCTACGGGACGATCGGCCTGATCCAGGCGGTGGACCGGTACGATCCGAGCGTGGGGGTGAAATTCGAGACCTACGCGATCCGGCGGATCAAGGGCGCCATCATCGACGCGATCCGGAGCCTCCAGCAGCTCTCACGGGATGCAACGCGGCGGGCACGGGACCTGGAGCACGCCTACGACGACCTGACCCAGGAGCTCGGCCGACTCCCGACCAACCGCGAGGTCGCCAACCATCTCGGCATGAACGCCGAGGAGCTCGGGCAGGCGCTGCTGGACTCCAGCATGACCGTGGTGTCGTTGAACAACCCGGTCGGGGCAGTGGCGGGGACGGCGATCGGCCCTCGTTGCTGGAGCAGATCGCGGACGAGGACACGCCCGGCGTGGACGCGCAGGTGGAGCGGCAGCATCTCTACCAGGCGCTGGTCAAGGCGATCCAGAACCTCTCAGAACGCGACCGGCTGGTCGTCAACCTGTACTACCTTGAAGAACTGACGCTCAAGGAGATCAGCGAAGTTCTGGGAGTGTCAACGTCACGCGTGAGCCAGCTTCACGCCGCGGCCGTCTTCAAGCTGCGAGCGGCGCTCCGCGCGAACATCGCCCAGCCGGTGGCAGCATGAGCACCGTCCCCGGACCACACGCCGCCACGTTCTCTGTGCTGGGACGCTGAGACCCGAGGAGCCCTGTATGTATCGTCTGTGGACCACGCTACGGCTGCCACGAGTGGGCGCGTTCCGCGTCCTCGTGGTTGGCGCCGCGTTGCTGGCGGCAGCGACTGCGCTGCTGGCGCCCGCGAACCCGGTCCAGGCGAACGGCACGCCGATCCGCATCACGCTGCGTTACCTGCCCGGACTGTCCAACTTTGGAGCGCAGAACGCGACCGGGGTGTCGGAGCTGATCACCAGCGAGGGCGAGGTGCGCCTGACGGCAGCCGGCCTCCAGAAGCTGGCCGACAACGACGAGTACCAGCTCTGGATCAGCGCCGACGAGACGAACGAGCGGATGCCCCTCGGGACCATTCAGGTGAACGACAGTGAGGTGGGGCGCCTGGACACGGTCCTGCGCCAGCCGATCCCCGAGAAGCCGTGGAACCTGATGGTGATCAGCGTCGAGGCGAAAGGCTCACAGCCGGCCGCGCCGAGCAACAAGCTCTCGATCGCCGGGCGCTTCTCGATGAGCGGCGAGGGCGGCGGGGAGGCGCCACGGGTGCTGCCGAACACCGGCGGCAACGCGCAGACCACGGGCACGCCGACATCTGGCCTGCTGGGTTTGAGCACTGGCGGCACGATCCTGCTGGTCCTGCTGGTGGCCGGCGTGATCGGCTTTGCACTTGGCCGGGTCGGGTCCCGGCGGGGCGCCTGAGGCGCGGAGGAGACCGATGATTCGGGGACTGTACACCGCTGCCTCGGGGATGCTCGCGTCGATGCGGCGGATGGAGCTCGTCACCAACAACCTGGCGAACGCCCAGACGACCGGCTTCAAGCAGGATCGGGCAGCGCTCTCGACGTTCGACGAGATGATGATCCTCCAGGACGGCTCGGTGGCGCCGCCTGGCCGCCACGCCGAGCTTGGCGAGCTGGGGATGGGAGCCGTGGCCGAGGAGCCGATGATCGACTTCACGCAGGGCTCGCTCCAGCAGACCGACCGTGTGCTGGACATGGCGCTGGAAGGCCCTGGCTTCTTCACCGTCCAGGCACAGGACGGCTCCCGCTACACCCGCGACGGCGCGTTCACCCGCGACGCGACCGGCCGTCCGACGACCGGCGAAGGCCACCTGGTGCTGGGCGTGGACGGCAACCCGATCCAGGTCCCACCGGGCGAGCTGACGGCGCGCGCGGACGGCACGCTGGCCGTGGACGGCCAGGAGATCGGGCGGCTAGCGATCGTCGAGTTCACGGCCGAGCAGCCGCTCAAGAAGGTCGGCAGCAACCAGTTCGTCGCCCGGATTGAGGGTGACGCGCCGCGAGCGGCCACCGAGACGGCGGTCCGCCAGGGCGCGATCGAGGCCTCGAACGTGGACATGGCGGGCGCGCAGATGACGATGATGGAGCTGCAGCGCGCGTACCAGGCGGCGCAGCGGCTGATCCAGTACCAGGACGAGATGGTGGGGCGAGCGGTCAACGAGATCGCCCGGCCGACGAGCTGAGCATGCAGAGGGACGACGAAGACAGGATGGGGAGGATGAAAAGGATGGGGTACGCCATCCCCTCAATCCTGTTCATCCTGTCCAAGAGCCTGGGAGGCCGCTAAGCGATGTGGACGTCACTCAGGACGGCGGTCACCGGGATGCGCGCGCAGCAGCGGGCGCTCGACACGGCCGCCGACAACCTGTCCAAGATGCAGGTCCCCGGCAGCCGGAGCCAGCGCGTCTCGTTCGCCGAGATGGCGCCGGAGCTGACCTACCTCGGCGTGCCAGACGGCAAGGGCAACGTCCTCGTGGATGCCCGCGAGACCGGCAAGGGCGTCAAGGCGTCGGCGATGCTCCAGGACCTGAGCCAGGGCATCTTCCTGCCGACCGAGGACCCGATGGACATCGCGATCGACGGCGACGGCATGCTGGAGGTCACCCTGCCGGACGGGCGCGTGGCGTACACCCTCGGCGCGTCGCTGCGGGTGGACGGGGCCGGCCGGCTGATGACGGCGACCGGCGCGACGATCTCGCCCCAGATCCAGGTCCCGGAGGGGACAGCCTCCCTGGAGGTCGAGGAGGACGGCAGCGTCGTCGCGAGCGGCCCGGAGGGCGATCCCCAGACGATCGGCCAGCTCAAGCTGGTCCGCTTCGCGAACCCGGAGGGGCTGCAGTTGATCGGCGGCAACGTGCTGCTGCCGACCGTCGCCTCTGGCGCCCCGATCGAGGGGGCGGCCGGCGAGCCGGGCATCGGGACGGTGGTCAGCCGCGTGATCGAGTCTTCGAACATCGACGCCCGTGAGGAGTACCTGCGCATCGTCCAGGCACAGCGGGCGTACCAGCTCAACATTCGAGCGCTGACGACGATGGACGAGATGCTCCAGGAGGCCAACAACCTGCGGCGGAGCTAAGGAGCCGTGACCGGGGCGCGTGCGCCGCACCCCCCATCTGACTGACCGCGTAGTACGAAAGGATCCCTGTTCAACAGGCGCGACCTGCCGATTATCTGGGTGAGAGAACGATCGCAGGAAGCACCCGCGAGGGGAACACTCAAACAAGGACGTACCCGTAAGGGGAACAACCGATGGACATCGAACGAATCAGCCAGCGCCAGACCGACCCGGCGGAGATCGCCGGCCAGGCTGCTGCGCGCCGGGCCGAGCGTGCGAGCAACGACTCCCAGGTGCAGGCGGACCCGCAGAGCGTCCGGTCCTCGTCTGACACCGTGGAGATCTCGAGCCGCTCGCGCGAGCTGGCGCGCGCCCGCCAGGCCGTCGACGCTGCGCCGGACGTGCGCGCGGACAAGGTCGCCGAGATCAAGCAGCGCATCGAGGACGGGACGTACTCGGTGTCGCCGGAGCTGCTCGCGCGCAAGATGCTCGAAGGGTCTGATGGTTAGCATCGACCCGGGGCTCGGCGGCGTCGCTCACCGACTCGCCGACCTCGAAGCCGTGCTCATCCCGCTCGTGCCGGTGCTCGAGCAGCTACAGCATGCCCAGATCGAACAGCGACAGGTGATCGTCAACGGCGACCTGAGTGCGATGGTCGTCGTCAACACCAGGATTGAGGAGACCAGCGCACGAATCGCGCTGCTGGAGCAGCGGCGCCAGGCGATCCAGTCCGAGCTCGAAGGGGAGCTTGGCGTCCACGGCCTGCGCGCGGTGCTCAAGACGGCCAGGATGGTGCCCGCCGAAGATCGGGCGCGGCTCGGCCAGCTCGTGGTGCAGGTCGCCCGCGTGGTCCGCGACCTCCGCGAGCAGGGGCAGAACAACGCCGCGCTGCTGGAAGCCGCGATCGGCGCGGCCAGCCGCACGCGCCAGGTGTTGGAGCGCCTGATGGGCGCCGACACCACCTACGATCCGAAGAAGGCCCGCCGCCAGCAGGCGGCGATGCGCGCCCGCGCCAGCCTCGTCGCGGCGACGTCCGTGGCCGCCGGCGACGTGCTGGTACCGAACGGGGGGACGCCGTGAGTATCAGCCCGTTCTTCGGCCTGGACATGGCGCTGCGTGCGTTGCACGCGCAGCAGACCGGCATCGACGTCACCAGTCACAACGTCGCGAACGCCAACACCGAGGGGTACAGCCGGCAGAACGTCACGATCGTGACGACGGAGCCGTTCGCGTCGCCGGGCATGAACCGGCCGGCCTCGGCGGGCCAGATCGGCACCGGCTCGATCGCCGGCGACATCCAGCGAGCCCGCGACATCTTCCTGGACACCCAGTGGCGCATCGAGGCCGGTACGGCCTCGAACGCGGCCAACCGGAACGACGCGCTGGAGCAGGTTGAGGTCATCCTCGACGAGCCGCAGGGCGTGGGACTGAGCAGCCTGTTCAACGAGTACTACCGGGTCTGGAACGAGCTCTCGAACGATCCGAGCGCACACGCGTTGCCGGTGCGTACGACGGTGGTGCAGCAGTCGCTCTCGTTGACGACGGCGATCAACCGGATCGCCCGCCAGTTCGGCGACATCCGGACCGGCCTTGACGCCGAGGTCGTCACCGACGTCGGCGAGCTGAACGCCCTCTCCACCGAGATCTTGCAGCTCAACGAGACGATCGTCCAGATCGAGCTGACCGGCCAGAGGGCGAACGACCTGCGCGATCGGCGCGACGCGACCCTGGACCGCATGTCACAGCTCGTCCAGGTCACCAGCACCGAGAACGCCGACGGCTCGATCAACGTGTTGATGGGCGCCCAGGTGCTGGTGAACGGGACGACGTCCACGACCGACCTGGTGGCCGTGCCGAACGCGGGCAACAACGGGTTCGCGGACATCACGTTCGGGAGCGGCGGCCCGGCCGCGACCCTGGGCAGCTCTGGCATCGCCGGACGGCTGACCGCCCGCGACACGCTCGTCCCGAAGTACCAGGCGAGCCTGAACACGATCGCCTTAAACCTGATCACGGCGACGAACACGCTGCACGCGGCCGGATTCGACGTCAACGGCAACCCGGGGCAGCCGTTCTTCACCGGCACGGACGCGGCGACGATCAGCGTGAACACGGCGATCCAGGCGGATCCGGCGCTGATCGCGGCCTCGGATACGGCCGGGTCATCCGGCAACAACGAGGTGGCGCTGGACATCATCCGGCTGCGGACCTCGATGAGCCCGCCGTTGCCGGTCGGCACCCCGACCTCCGAGACGGCCTACAACTCGATGGTGGCCGCCCTGGGCTCGGACACGCGAACCACCCGCAACGAGGCCAGCACCCAGGACGCCCTGGTCGAGCTGCTCACGCGCCGGCGTCAGTCGCTCTCCGGCGTCTCGCTGGACGAGGAAGCGACGAACCTGCTGCGCTATCAGCGCGCGTACGAGGCAGCGGCCCGCGTGCTCTCGACGTACGACGAGATCCTCGACAAGCTAATCAACGGGACCGGCGTCGTCGGACGGTAAGGGGCACGGGCGTCCGCGGCGCCGACCAGGAGGAGGAGAGCAAGGATGCGCATCACACATCGGATGATCTCGGACACGACCATCCGAAATCTGCGATCGAACCTGACCAGGCTGGAGTCGCTGCACAACAGCATCACCACCGGCAAGCGGCTCTCCCGTCCCTCCGACGATCCGGCGGCCGTGGCGAGATCGCTCACCTACTCCGCGGACATCGCCGCTGGCGAAGCGTACCTCCGGACGATGGACAGCGCGACGTCGTGGATGAGCGCGACGGACAGCGCCCTGGACCAGGCCGGAAACGTCTTGCAGCGTGCCCGCGAGCTGGCCGTGCAGGGCGCGAACGGCGGCTCGATGACCCCCAGCGACATGCAGAGCCTCGGCGCCGAGGTCGACCAGCTCCTCCAGCAGCTCGGGGTGATCGGCAACGCCTCGCTGCGCGGCCAGCGGCTGTTCGCCGGCCAGGACATCGACAACGATCCGTTCGCGGTCTCGGCCGTGCTCCCTGGCTACACCTACACGGGCGATAACGGCCAGATGCGGCGCGAGTACGACGTCAACGCGTACCTGATCATCAATACGCCAGGCGAGGCGACGTTCGCGCCGGCGTTCACGGCGCAGTTCAACCTGCGCGACCATTTGAACGCCGGCAACGCCACCGCCGTCACGGGCGACCTGTCCGAGGTGGACCAGGCGCTGGAAACGATCCTCTCGGCGCGCGCCGAGGTCGGGGCGAAGATGAACCGCGTCGAGGCGGCCCAGGGGCGCCAGGAGCTGCTGCAGGTGAACCTGGAGGGGCTGCGCTCGAAGAACGAGGACACGGATTTCGCGGAGGCCGTCAGCAAGTTCTCGGTCCAGGAGACGGTCTACAAGGCTTCGCTCGAGGCCGGAGGCAAGGCGATCCAGCCGAGCCTGCTGGATTACCTCCGATGACGGCGACGAGCGTCAACACGACCGCCACGGGCACGGCGAGAAACGAGACGGCGGGCACGGTGAGCACTATGACGATGGCTACAACACGGATGTTCGAGATTCGCACGACGCGCTACGGGGAGATGGAGACGGTGCACGTCTCCGAAGACACCGTGCTCGCGTTCCCAGAGGGGGTGCCCGGCTTCGAGCGACACCTCCGGTTCGCCCTGATCGAGGACGGCAAGCTGGCGCCGTTCTGCTGGCTCCAGTCGCTCCACGACCCGCTGGTCGGGTTCCTGGTGATCGACCCGGGGCTGCTGATGGCGAACTACGAGCTCGACGTCTCGGACCCGGACGCGGAGCTGCTGGGCCTGGACGATCCATCGAGTGCGCGGGTGCTCTCGATCCTGGTGGTCCCAGAGAATATCCGCGCGATGACGGCGAGCCTCCAGGCGCCCTTGATCGTGAACCAGCGGAAGCGCATCGCCAAGCAGGTCATCCTGACGGACGAGCGTTTCCCGTTGCGCCACCCGGTGTTCGGCAACGACGGCACGGTGGAGCAGAGCCTCGGGAGGCGGCGATCATGCTAGTCCTGAGCAGGCGGCCGGGTCAGAGCATCCTGATCGGCAAAGACATCGAGGTGGTCGTCCTTGGATCGGACGGCGTCCAGGCGCGGGTGGGCATCCGGGCGCCCCGCGAGGTGACGGTGCTCCGGCGCGAGCTGCTCAAGCAGGTCGAGGAGGAGAACCGGCGGGCGTCCTCGGGCGCGATAGGCGTCTCGGTGGCGAGCCTCGGGGCCGCGCTGGGGCAGATCGGCGGCGCGTCTCGCGCCGGGCTCCCCTGTGTCCCGTTACGGTCGTGGCGGACCGCGCCCACCCCGCCTCCTGACTCCTGACTCCTCCGATCAGGTACCGTTCTGGGAGCGGCGGCCGGCCGGAACGGACCGGGCAGCCTGAGGATGAACACGATGCGTGTGGACGGCAGAGCAGCTCCGGTCTCCCCCAGGCGGGTGACGCTGATGCTCTGGGCCCTGACCCTCGGCTCGTTCCTGACGACCAG
>Ga0075430_100004007_pt1 | contig 12424 bp, 14 predicted proteins | sample RhiMetdeltSRZDD4_FD_75294 | JGI IMG/M metagenome (GOLD analysis project Ga0075430, IMG submission 75294) | Populus rhizosphere microbial communities from Tennessee, USA - Rhizosphere MetaG P. deltoides SRZDD4 | ecosystem: Host-associated > Plants > Roots > Rhizosphere > Soil | place: USA... | reverse complement strand
TATAATTCTACTTGAAATTACAAAAATTATCAAAGGGGTGCTCTAGGAGCATGTTTTCGCAGGATTATGGCAAGACCTGTTCATGAAGTAGGCTTTATTGACTTTATTGAGAGACTTCTTTCATAATTTCTCGAAGAACTTTATATCTTAAGCCTTCTACTCCGCGATCGGTCCCATCGGTGGTATATTGTATGCATGGCTCATAACCATTATCGATCCAATATAATTCCATAAGAAGATGCTCTTGTATTCCAGTGAGAAAATTAAGCTTATCTTGAGTAGAATTGAGATGAGCTATTGCTGTTCGATATTCCCAGAAATAACGTTGTTCAAGTATCGCATTTATGGCATCAATGTCTTGAGGATATTTCTCTCTTAAGTATCGAATGCAGTATGGAGCATAATTGCATCTTGTAAGAGTATGTGAAAAATCAGCAGAAGGCATATGGCACATAAGAGGAGATATAGAAGCAAACATGACGATCAGTATAGTATTATATTTCAACATTGTGTTCCTTTAAGAAAAAAGAGAACTTTACAGTTCTCTCATTTTTCTATTTTATTGTTACCCATACATCAGGATATTCTAAAAACACGTTGTTAACAAAAGGGTGTATGAAATCGTTACTTTGAGTACTATTTCAGGCCCATTTCTTCAAAAAATGCTTGAAAATGAAACTCTTGCAATGCAGAAGAGCCAAGGTTCAAGCTTGGCTCTTTATTGCTAATATTTGTGTATTACTTATTTAATATTTTGTTCAACAAACTCACGTAAGTCTTCTTGTACTTTTTCTATTATTTCGTCCAAAGCATATGAATCACTTAAAAAATAAGTTGAAGGTTGTTTTCTAGCTTCCTCACTATATTTAGTAGGAATAGAGTTTATTGCAGAGAGCATACTCTCTTTGCTTCTTGAAGACATTTGTCTTAAGGTCTCCATTTTTATTGAATGATGATCACGCTTGTTTATAGCTGATACATATTCTTGATATTGCGGCGTTTTTTGCAAGTCCTTCAATGCAAACGCTTGATATGTAAGCATTGCTTCACACAGTGAAAAGTGTTTCCCGTTTTCCTCAATACAAGAAAACCAATCAGATTCAACTAGCTCATATCGCTTGCCTGCATCGCCTGTTGTTTGTAGCACATTCTTTTCTGCTGTCTCAACCTCATTCCAGTGTTCGTACTGTAACCTTTTAGTTTTTGCAAATTCTTGCTTTAAGCAGTTCCTATTAGATTCATCAACATTTAGATCACCAGCCATTACAATTACACCTGCAAAAGAAAATAATGCACATATAACTTTTTTCATAAAAATTCCCTAATTTAAAAATATATTATTATATTCTGATTCTATCACAAATAAAAATTATCACATAAGTCTCTATATAATAAATTCTGACTGAAACTGATTTTTTGTCAAAGGAGGGCATTCAGAGCGTGTTTTGCCTATTTCAGTCCCATTTCTTCAAAAAATGCCTGCGTGTTCGGTTCTCTACCCAAGAAATTATACAGCAATTCATTTGGATTTTGCGCGCCGCCCTTGCTCAACACTTCTTTGACGTATCTTTGACCAATAACAGGGTCAAGTAATCCATGTTTTTTGATGGTTGCAAAGATATCAAGTGCAAAGACTTTGGACCATAGGTATCCATAGTATTTGGCGCCATAGCCAGTTAAGTGGCCAAATGATGTATAAAAGTGGCTGTCTTTGGCAAATGCGCACGGCGTCATGATGCGTGTGTACAATTGCTCCATGATGGTATGTGGATCTTTGTCGTCTCCAGATCCAAAATAAGAGAGCGCAATACTGGAGAGATATGCTTGACGTGTGACAAAATAACCACTCGATAGGTTTTTTAGTTCGATGATGGTATCGATGATGGTATCAGGTAATGGTTCTCCTGTGACATAATGACCGCTTACTTTTTTGAGTATTTCTTTATCCATTAACCATTCTTCTAACATTTGCGATGGCAATTCAACAAAGTCGGTTTTTGTGTGTGTTCCAGAAAGTGATGCGATTTCTGTTGCGCCTAAAACAGCATGCAGCGCATGACCAAATTCATGGAAAAATGTCTCTACTTCCGCACGTTTGAGTAATGATGGTTGTGTTGGTGTAGGTTTTGAAAAATTTGCAATGACAATCGAAACATCAGGAATCAACTTTCCATTAATTGCATAGGTGCCAGGGATAATCGTAGTGTGTGCTGCGTGACTATATTTATTAGGACGAGGAAAGAGATCAAGCATGAGTGTTCCAAGCAATTCATTGCCTTCTTTGTTTAAAACACGCACTATTCTGACATCGTCATGCCACAATCCGTTAGCTGCTTCTTCCTGAAATTCAATACTGAAAAATGTACGGTAAATATCGAGCAATTCATCAATCGCTTTTTGCATCGGGAAATATTCAGCTATTTTTTGTTCATCAAGATTGAAGTTTGTTTTTTTGTATGTATTTTGCAGGAATGCAATGTCCCATGGTTGAATTTTCCCATCAGCAGTTAATGTAACCGATGCAGGCAAGGTGGCGATGAAGGTTGCCATTTCTGTTTTTGTTTTTTCAGCGGCTCTTTCTGCTAAATCATTGATAAATGCATATGCACGTTCTGGAGTGTGAGCCATTTGGCTATCAATATCGCACTGTGCATAATCAACATATCCAAGTAAACGTGCAAGTTCGTCACGTTTGATGATAATTGTTTTAAGCAATTCTTCATTCGCTGGATATGCACGGTTATTAAATGCGAGATATAGTTTTTTGCGTGTTTGTGCTACTGTGCAATTTTCCAGTACTCTAAAATATGTAGGATAATCAACACCAATAATGTACAATCCATCATCGGTGAGTTTGAGTGTTGCGACAAAATCATCATCTAAACCTTGAAGTTCTTCACGTGTTACGGTGATGAAACCATTGTCTTGTGCAATATTGCGATCAAAATCAGCTGTGAGGTGTGCTAGTTCTTTGCGCAATGTATTAACGAGTGTTAATGTTTCATCAGGTAACGATAACCCTTCTCGTTTAAATGAATCAATTGTATCGTTAACAAAATAACGTTGTTGTGCAGAAAGTCCTTCATTTTCTAATTGTTGGGATGCATATGCCATGAATGCATTATAAAGAGCTTTGTTGCTCGTAACATGATCCACCCAAAATGCTTGAGTAGTGATATATGCGTCATGGGCTGCATCACGAATTTCTTTGTTAGGGTGTAATAGTTCAAGAGCTTCGTAGATACGATGTGCAATAGCAAGGCTTGAAAGTGAAGATACTTCATCAAGAGCTTGAGCTGTGTTGGCATACGTGCGCTGATCATCAGGAATTGCAATGATAGCATCAATAACGTTTTTTGCCTGTTCGATATAAAGGGGCGTATTTGTTCTGATATCATCTACCGTTAGATCAAATAAAGAAATAATATCTGCTGTTTTGAACGCTTTGTTCATCATGTTTGTATCCTGATTTGTTATTTTTGAGCAGTAGCTCAATGTTGCTAAAAAAGCAACTATGATACCACAAAAGAGTAATTGAATGGTCTGTTTCTTCATGTATTTCTCTCTTATATCTTTATAATTTCCAGAATTTTACCAAAAACCTCATAATGTTGAGTAATAGAATTACAGACTTCCTGGGCTAATATTTGATCATAAATATGAGTTGTACTGTTACGAGTATCAGCAAGCATAATGAGTTCAACAATCATTTTTTGAGGAAAAAGTCGATATTCTTCACAAGCGCGGAATGTTGTTTTGGGTGATAGAACTTCATGATTATATTTTTCTGCAAGATATTCTTTAAGAAATTTCCAGGCAGTTTCATATGCAAGTTCAAAGTGTTTGATAACTCCAGCAGTAAACAAATCTTGTGCAACAGGATTATCTATTGCTAGCTGTTCAAATTCTTTTTGTAATTCTATAACTCTTCCAAGTGATTCATAACATTTCTTGAAATTTTCATATTTATGGATTAATCCTTCCATAGTATTCCATTTTTTAGTATAGATTTACGCATGATATCAGGAATTTTATGCATATCAACGAGATCAATTTTTTGTGGTGTTGGTAAAGCATCAAGAAGATTCCATAAGAATTGATATTCATGTAAATTCAGTCGTTTACCAACATCGATAGCAATATCAATATCAGAACCTTGTTTTGCTGTACCACGAGCATATGAACCAAAAAGATATATTTTAGCGTCGGGATAAAAAGCGGTGATTATTTTTATAATGCTTGATTTATGTTCAATTTCTATCATAGGTTTTTATCTTTATAATTTTGACTTTGTAGAAGGTGCTTCGTTGCTACAGAGTATGTGCACAATTTGATTACGATGACGTATTATTTCATCTGTAGTCATGTTTGGATTGTATTGTTTAAAAGAAACATCAAGTAATTTATTAATGGCAGAAAGAGAATGTGGCTTGTGTGCTAAAATAAAATGAAAGCCAGATGTTTGCGCAATGACGCGATAATTTTCGTTGTGAGCTTTATCATAATCGGTTAATTTCTTCATGATAAAATTAGAATGCTCGAATTTGAATGTTGGGTGAATTATGGGAGCATTCGTGTCGGAGTTCATTGCAGCGATAGTTGCGTTGAGGGTTACTAAAATAAGTATGCTATATATCTTCACGAAAAGGTCCTTTTTTACAGATAATTTTTTTAATTTTTAATTAATCCTGACACAAATTATCTTTTTTTGCCAATAAAATGGGGGACTTGAAAACCTCACCATTGTTCAAGATAATTTGGAGTACTTGTGAATACAAAGACTCATAATAATTATTTTATTATTCACAAAGATATTCCTATGTTTTAATTAAATTTTGTAATCGCTGCCACTCAGATCTCAGTGCAATCGCAGTTTCAAAATCAAGCCGTTCGGCAGCTTGTTGCATTTGTGTTTCTAATTGTACAATACGTTCTGCAACATTACTAACTTCAGTTGTGGCTATTTCTTCTTTTTTCTTTTCTTTTTTTGACTTAGATGCTTGTGCAATCAACTCTTGAATATTAACGATACTTTTAATGACATCACGTTTTACCGTTTGTGGTGTTATGCCATGTTTTGCATTGTATTCTTGTTGCAGTTTTCTTCTGCGGTTTGTTTCGTCAATTGCCGCTGCCATGGAACCAGTCATTTTATCAGCATAGAGCATTACTTTTGCATCAGTATTACGTGCAGCACGGCCAATGATCTGGATCAGTGAGCGTTTATCACGCAGAAAGCTTTCTAGATCGGCATCCATAATTGCTACTAAGGCAACTTCAGGAAGGTCAATTCCTTCACGAAGCAAATTAACACCAACAAGGCAATCAAAAGTGCCAAGACGTAATTTTTGGAGCAATTCTGTTCGTTGTGGTGTTTTTAGATCGCTGTGGAGGTAACACACTTTTATGTGCTGTTCTTCAAGATAACGTGCAAGTTCTTCAGCAAGTTTTTTGGTCATTACCATAACTAATGAACGATATCCTGCGGCAGTTGTTTTCTGAATAGATTCAATCAAATGCGTCATTTGTCCACTGCGTCCATGAACTTCAATAGCTGGGTCTACTAAACCAGTTGGACGAATAATTTGTTCAACAAATTGATCAGAATATTTTTGTTCGTATTCCCCCGGAGTTGCGGAGACAAAAATGACGTCTTTGAAATACTTTTCAATTTCTTCAAATTTCAGCGGTCTATTTTCTTTGGCGCTTGGTAGACGGAAGCCAAAATCAACGAGTGATTTTTTGCGGGCTTGGTCCCCGGCATACATGCCACGCAATTGTGCAACGGCCATATGCGATTCATCGATGATGAGAAGGAAATCCTCGGGGAAAAAATCGAATAATGAATATGGATGGCCATCTTTTTTACGGCCGTCAAAATGAACAGAGTAATTTTCAATGCCAGAACAATAGCCAGTTTGTTGGATCATTTCAAGATCATGTGATACGCGTTGTTTAATACGTTCACGGTACAGTGGGTTTTCAACCTGCGGCAACCATTCTTCTAGTTCTGTTTGAATGCTATGGAGTGCAGCATTTTTCATTTCTTGTGTTGTCACAAAGTGACGTGCGGGAAAAATAACAGTGTTATCAAGTTCTCGCATAACGGTATTATTGTGCTTGCTCACCCATGATAAACTTTCAATTTCATCACCAAAAAGCTCAATACGTAATTTATCTTTTTGGTATGGTAAATTGACTTCTATGGTGTTTCCAATGACAGAAAATCTACCTGAAGCAGGTTCAATGTCGTTACGGGTATATTGAATAAAAATAAGTTGTCGCAATAGTTCGGCACGCGACATTTTTTGTCCGACGGAAAGTGGTAGTGCCAAATTACGGTAATCATTGGGATTGCCAAGTGAATAAATGCACGATACAGAAGCGATGACAATCGTATCTTTGCGGTTAATCAGTGATGCGGTTGCTTCAACGCGTAGTCGTTCAATTTCGCTATTAACCTTGGTTTCTTTAGGAATATAAATATCTTGTGCAGGCATGTACGATTCTGGCTGGTAGTAATCGTAGTAGCTGACAAAATAGCAGACTTTATTTTCAGGGAAAAATTGGGAAAATTCTTCATATAACTGAGCTGCCAATGTTTTATTTGGCGCTAAAATCAAAACAGGCTTGTCTTGTTGTGCGATAACATTAGCAATAGTGTAGGTCTTTCCTGATCCAGTGACCCCTAAAAGGGTGGACGTACCAGGGCGGCCTTGAAGAAGCTCTTTTATTGCTTCTGGCTGGCTGCCTGCTGGTGGAAACGGTGTATGAAGTTTGAATGAAGACATAAATCACCTCTTTTTTAATTAGGTATAGGATATCATAAAAATTCAAATTGTTAAATAAGGCTAGGAAAAATTATGGGCATGTGGATGTAGGAATAAAGTATTGAGCAGATGTGTTCAGTGTAAAAATTTCTGGTTGATATTTTATAATTTAAAGTAAATACTTTTGGTATAGGGTTAGTTTAACAACAAAACCATGGAAAAATATGCATAAGTATGGATTGATGTTACATTTTTTTGTGTTAGTACCGTTTTTTGTTACTGCATCAGAATCGTCTCTTAATTTTGAGCTTTTATGTCATCGTGCAAAAATAGAGCATGAGCTACAGCAATATCGTATAGAACGGGAGCTTTTCAGATTTCTCGAGCGGGAGCAACCGAAAGAAATTCGTAAACCTGTGGATGAGACGACACCGTTCTATAAAGCCCATCGCTTTCTCAAATGCTTGGAACAAGGGGAAGGGACGCATCTTGTCGAAATGTTGAAAGAAGATCCGGTTTTAAGGACCAGTTTTCGACCAGCGCGTGAATTGAGTGACGCCTTAAAGGTGATCAATGAGCAAGTGGAACGTGTGCGTAGGGGCGAAATAACAACGGGTGTTTTGGTAAAATTGCCTGATCATGCAAAATCTATATGGCCTTATGTTAAGTCGCAATTCTTTTTAGCAGCCTATGAGTGCAATGAAGAATTTCTAATGGAGTTTTATCAAATAATGGAAGATAATTCTGATAATGAATCAATAATCCCTAGCTCGTGAAAATCTACTCTTTTTAAATATTTATTAACTTTTCTACTTGTCAAATATAGTATACATGATAGCCTATAAGAAGGATGTTAGGGCTTGATAACTATAAATTAAGGGAAAAATGAATGAATAGAGCATTGTGGACAGTCAGCCTGTCTGTTTTAGTCAGTTTTTGTGCCGTGGCGATGGATACGTCCAAAAGGAAACCGGAATGTAGAGTTATTCTTGGGTATCCAGCAAAAATGTATGGTATTTCTACAGAAAAAATGGAAGATGAATATATTAAAGCTAACAATGAACACCTTCGACTGCAGTTTAAATTTTCAATAGAGAGAGAAGAGTTTGCTAGAAAAGAGAAAGAAAGCCGTCATCAAGAAAAAAGATTGCCTGCAAGAGAGACACCCATTCGCGATAAGATACAGTTAGATACATTTATACGAAATGGAATGTTCAAGGCATCTGTTAAATGCATTAAGCATAATAAAGCTTTAATGTATTATCCACCTGCACGAGAAATTGTAGATGCTAATGACCAAATCAATGGTGTGCGTGATGGTAGGATAAAAGGAGGTTTTTATGTGCAACTACCAAATCCCAAGTTGCTTCCTGAGTTTGCAAGAGAAACATTAAAAGCAGCTTATGAAGCAGATAATGACGACTTTATAACAGCTTATCATTCGGCTAAAAGTAATTCTGAAATTGGGGGAAAGAAATCTTTGAGTATGTAATTGCAAAGGTGTAAAAGTGAACAAATGTTTAGTAATGATATTCATATGTACCCCATTTTTTATTGTTGGGATAGAGGCACCACAAGAGACTAGTGAATGCATAAATAGAAATAGATGGTCTCCCATCCAACGCGCAAAAAACACAATGGTGGTAAGAACAGATGATTATGCTGTTACGCGCCACGATTGGGCAATATTGGCACTGCATCTATTAGTTGAAAAAAAGAACAGCAGAGAAGTTGCTCGTATGCTTCTCAACAAAGATAACAGTGATGTAGTCAATAATGATTCTCTCGCACAAAAGCTTCGTGCTGTGCTGACAAAGCAAGATACTATTGGATTTTCCATACGCGAAAATGAAGCTCCATTAGTGTCATTTAATGCTATAAAAGTAGTTGCTTTTGATCTTGCACAACGTGGAGATAACAAAAATTTTTCATTTGTTGTGCCAAATTACAATAATAATACGGATGTTTGTGATATATATCGTGGAGGACATGTATTTAAAACAGATTCAACTGCTCCCATTTATGATGCACTATGTTTTAACAAAGCAATTATGGATGGAGACCACGAGAAAGTAGCAGGGATCCTTGTTACTAACTCGGAACTTACCTCCAATTATTCTCTTGCACGTAAATTCAATCGTATATTAACTGGTCAAGTTACAGAAATTACAGCCGAAGAATATCAAGATCAATCTATTCCAGGTCATGCGACTCTCGCAATGGCACACGCTCTTATGAAAATAAGGGATTAACTTTTTACGTTATTGAATAATACAAAGCCAGTAGTCTTTTGGTTATGGAACTCGTTTTATAATGCTGCGCTGTTGCACGTGCTCCTGATGCACATTGTTTGAGTTGTTCAGGTTTGTGTGCAAGAGTCATAATTTTTGCAGCCATTTCTTGAGCATTTTCAACAATAAAACCATTGATGCCATTAACAATAATGTCGCGCTGTCCTGGTCCATTTAATGCAATGACAGGTAAACCTTGTGACATGCTTTCTGCAAGAACAATTCCTTGCGTATCTGCTATTGATGGAAACACAAAAAGATGGGATGTGCGATACAACTCTAATAAGTATTTTTGTTCTGGTTTGTGAACAAAACGTATGCGTTGTGAGAGCTGTGGCGAGCTCAGGGCTAACGTATATAATGTTTCATAATCATTGCCATAGCCAACAAGCGTAAGACGAAACGCATTTGGTAACAATTTCATTACCTCAAAAAGGAATGGAATGTTTTTTTCTGGTACAAAACGCGTGACAAGTAATAATTCAAAATGGTTTTTGCTTGTTTTTTGTGGTTCTTTATATGTGGCAGTAAAACAATCCTGTAAAGGGCTTGGAATCACGGCAATGGGTTTTATTATTTTTTGCGATTCCAAATAATGTTTAACATGCGTGCTTGGTGCAATTATTGTATCTATTTTATTACAGAACCTACGCACAGCGGTGCGTATAAGTGGTTGTACGCATGTACGGGGCAATGGTACATAATGTGCGTATGCTTCATACAAGGTATGATAGGTAAAAATACATGGGATAGTATATCTTTGTGCAGCATGTAGCGCGCTTACACCTAGTAAAAAGGGATGATGAATATGGATAATATCAGGCATATATTTTCTGATCAATGTGGATATTGCATGAGTTGGTCGCCACGGGATTGCCATATGATTTTTTTTGTACATAAATCGTATCGGACATGGAATGCGAATAACATAATCAGGATCAGAATGTTTTTTACCGAGAAAATTGAGCGTTATAATGAAAACTTCATGTCCATGTGCACGTAAAGCGTTGACATTAGCCGTGATAGAAGATGCAACTCCACCTGAATACGGTGTGTAATTATTAGTTACAAAAAAAATACGCATATATTTTATCTAGGTTTTTGGTTTTTGTCTTATTGAGGGTACCCGGCCGCAATGATAATGGAGGCTGGGTTTTAAGTATGTAATTATTGGTTACAAAAAAAATACGCATATATTTTGTTTATGGAAAGTGGGAGACGTTAAGCTTTTTCCAGTCTGTTAAAAATTGTTCCATCCCAGCATCAGTCAAAGGATGCTCAAGAGATTGTTCAAATACTGTTGTAGGTACTGTTGCAATATCAGTCCCTGCAAGAATGACACGTTCCAAATGTGCTGTATCACGAATTGATGCAGCAAGTAATTGTGTTTCAAACCCATACCAATCAAGCATATGACGCAGTTGGCGAACTACTTCAACACCATCAGCACCTTTATCATCAAGTCTGCCCACAAAAGGAGAAATATAATCGACACCTAATTTTGCCATCATCAGTCCCTGGGCAAGAGAAAAAACTAATGTAATATTAAGTGTAATTCCTTCTTCAACAAGTTTTTTAATAATTGTGTAGTATTTCGCATGACAAGGAACTTTTACAGCGATGTTATCTGATAATGCTGCAATTTTACGTGCTTGTAAATACACCGATTCTGGATCTGTTTCAGTAATTTCAACGCTGATCGTACCAAGTGGTAGTATGTCACAAATGGTAAGAACTGTTTGTGTTGGGTTGCCACCTTCTTTGCTTAAATGCGTTGGATTGGTAGTAACACCGTCAATAAGACCAGTCTGAGCCCATCGTTTGATGAGCCCAATATTTGCAGTATCCAAAAATATTTTCATATTTAAGATCCTACCTACACATTATAAAAGTATCAAGAAAAAATATAGTTATAACGAATAATGAGTACGAATGAATTTACCGAATGTTTGTCCTATGTCAGGTAATTGATCTAGGTAATAAAAGATCAATATCAATGCAGCAAGACTTATGCCAATGCCTGAAAGTGTTGTGCATACTGGATGTTGTTTGAACCATGATGGTTGTTTGATAGGAGTTTCTTGTTGTAAAGTTTGTGAAGGAACTTGTTGTTGTACTATTCGTTCGCGTTCTTCTCTCTGGCGTTGTTGGTTCAGTTCGAGGAGAGATTTTATTGGCGTTGTTGGTTCTGGAGCTTCTGATTCATTTGCTACTGGTGTTCCATCATCAAGTGTGATTCTTACCATAAGTGGTACAGGGGTTAGTATTGTTTCAACTCCACTGGCACCTAATTTAGACAGAATTTCTTTGCTTGCTCGTTTTAATTCTTCATCGTTTGAGTCTGAAGGAGTAGAAGAACCGCTGCTACGAGGGCTAGGGCTACCGGAACGACTTCTGGAAGCAGTTGGAAGTGGCTCACCACCTGCTCGCAAAAAATTTAACGCAGCTGTTGCGGCATCTGCTTCTTCAAATTGATCTGCTAAATGTGCAACATTTCTACGAATTTGGGCACGTCTCTTTTCTTTTTCTTTTTCAGCCATTCTCAGAAGTGATGGCGAAGATGGTTGAGACGAAAATGGTGAGGGGCTTTGTGAGGTTGAATTATGCGGAGAATTTGATCCGGATGAAGAGTTCGAGGCTTTATCAAGGAATTTTGAATTACTTACAGTTGAATCGTCTTTAGACATAAAGACCGTTTCTTCACTCCCATCGGTGTCCATAGCAAACATTACTGATGAAGTAACAAGCAGTGTGCTTGTGATAAAGCATAATGCAATTCTTTTTTCCATCGTCATGGTCCTTTTTTTGAAGTCTTCATTATTGTAAAGATTCATTATGCAAAATAACTGTAATAACAGCTGATTGCAAGTGCTATGTTGACAATGTAAAGTGATGTGCAAATTAAGCATAAGGATTTGATTTTAAAGTATAAAATGTACGCAAATACTACTGTTGCAGCGAGTCCTGCACTGGTAATTAATAGTAATATGAGTGGCATATGTATGAATGCTGCTACAAGGATTGCGATATAGTAAAAAGCCGATGCCCAGATATTAGAAATACCGAGCATTTTTCCATACGCGCTTAAAAAAGGACGGGTGCAAGAAATGGTATCAGATAGATCACATGCTGCTTTGTATTGAACATTTTCTTGTAATTTGCGTTCTATTGTAATTCCGTAGATAGAAATAAGTAGACCAATTGCTGCAAGTACGATGATTATCATTATGGAGCTCCTAGTTTATCTGAGTTCGTATGGTTCGACAGGCTCACCACGAACGGGTTTAAAATTTACTTTTTACGAGATTATTCTAATTCCGTTTTGACTCAATTTCCGTTATATGCTTCGGTTGGGTATCCTCC
>Ga0075430_100004004_pt1 | contig 12425 bp, 7 predicted proteins | sample RhiMetdeltSRZDD4_FD_75294 | JGI IMG/M metagenome (GOLD analysis project Ga0075430, IMG submission 75294) | Populus rhizosphere microbial communities from Tennessee, USA - Rhizosphere MetaG P. deltoides SRZDD4 | ecosystem: Host-associated > Plants > Roots > Rhizosphere > Soil | place: USA... | reverse complement strand
CATGATATGCTCTGAACAAATGACTTCAGATTGTTCACTGCTTATGAGAAGAAGATTGATCTTCACCTGATGAGCCTAGAGATTCGTCTGAAGAAGATGCCTCAAAATCGTCATCATTGTCACCTTGATCTGCCATAAGTCTAGAAATCTTCTTCGATTTTGACCTGCGCCTCATTAGTATTATGATAGCAACAGCAGCTGCCGCTATAACAGCGAATATCAACAGAAGCGGAAGAGGAGAATTGGTTGTGCCGCTTTCAGCGGTAGATGATGAGCCAAAGCCAAGGAAGTCTTGGTTAGGAGCATCTTCTTCCTGCTGTGGCGGGCTATAGGAGACTGTTCCATCTAGAATTACTTCGTGGGGATTTCTCAGCTCGTCGCTATAGGTAATTCTAAGTGAAACAGGGTAATTTCCGGCTCCAGGGTTGCTGCTGTTGCCATTATCATCATTGGAGCCAATTGCCAGAGGAATACTAAATGGCAGCGGAGAATTATCTTCAAGATCCCCTAGGTATTGAGGTGTATACGATATTGGCACGATACTGTTCTGATCCGGAGATGTAGAATTGCTTCGTCGCAACTCAATCGTGGTAAACAAGGCGTTAGTATTTCCCTGATTTAGGAGGTTCCCAGTAAGATTCGGAACATCTCCAATATATCTAACTGAGAGATCGTTTACGGCTATTTCTATTTCGCCCATTACGTTTCCGCCTATTGAGAAAGAATCAGATTTTATCTGATCGCCTGAGATGTATTGTATTCTAACTTCGAAGGAAACAGGGCTTCCAATAAGTGATTCAGAGGCAAAAACCTGCGTTGAGAATTGCGTCTTGCTTTGCGCAGCTAACTCCTGTACAGTCCATCTCGAATCTCCAATGATTTCTAACGATTCTGATCCTGGAACAAGTGCAACAACGACATCCGTTATTGGGTTTCTATTATTGTTGGTAATATTAAAATTCAGGTCGTGCGCTCGGCCTGCAATTATAGTAACTTCTGAGGAATTATTGCTGTTAGCATTACTCTCAGAATTGCCAGCTGGAGAGCCCGTGATACTAGAAGCAAGGATGATTCTTTCTTGATCCGGTACATCAAATGAAGACGGAGCCACACTCAAACCACCTTCTGGTGGGTTTGGTTGTACTCTGAAGCCAAGGGAAAGAGGTGTTGATCTTCTGTCCCCATTTGCATCGTTATACAATATTTCGATGTCCAAGTTTTGGAGAGTCCCGCCAGCCGAGTTGGATGGATAAATAGTTGTGGCTATCTCTGCGGAGCTGTTGGCTGGAATTGATCCGATATTGAAAGTTCTGGCACCCACACTCGCTACCGCAGCTGAAGAAGATGATGGTTGTTGTTGTTCTTCTTCCTGATTGGCTTGTCTATCTGTGCCAGTCTCGTTGTTGGATCCAATATTACTGCTTGTGCTATCAGCAGAGCCCGCATCATTTGCAATAATACTACCCCCTATAGCATTGATATTGACAATAACACCATGTGCATCTGCAGAGCCAGTATTCCTGATTCTCAATTTTACCTCATTAGCTTCGCTAGGAGCAAGGTCATCGGTCTCTGAAGATGCATCCAGTATCACTCTGCCTGGAAGTTCATATGGTATCGTTATCGTTTGTACTCTGTACGTCCCTGGCTGAGGCTCTGGTACCTTGAAGTAATTGATCCTTAAGAAAGCCTCATGAAAGCCTTTTTGTGCTGTTTCTAACACGTTCACTTTGAAATATAAGGTATATGTCTGACCTGCCTTGACTATGTTGCTCAAACTGGCAACTGCGGTCTGGCTTGAATTGGTAGTAGCGGAGGTGCCATTACTAGTGCTTAACGAAGATGTAGTGGTAGTTGCCGCAAATCCTTCAGGAAGCGCGAGGTAGCCGATAATTCCCGTGATGTCTGAAAAAGCTGTATTGCTTAGGACCACCGCAAGAAAAGATGGTCCTTCACCAGGCCCTACCTCTCTTTCAGATGGCAAAGTTGAAGTTGTGGTCCCTGCGGCACTTGACAAATTGCCAGTATTAGTCGAAGATGCTGCTACGTTGCTGTCTACCCAATAAGCATCTACGAATCCATTGTTGAGCAGAGCATTTTGTTGAGAGGATGGGCCTATCTGCTGCCCAGTCCTTGCTTGTATGGGCTCAAGGAGAATTGTTTCGTCTACTATCAGTTCATGCGTATTTCTCAGCTCGTCGCTATAGGTAATTCTAAGTGAAATCGGGTAATCACTGCTTGTCGCTTCCTGTCCTAAGTTCTGCTGCGAGATCTGCAGCGGGATATTAAAAGGAAGTGGAGAGTTTACCGCCAAGTCTCCAAGAAATTGTGAAGAGACAATTGGTCGCAACGATTGTAGTCCCTCTTGTGTATCGGATTCAAGGAGCTCTATCTTTGTAAACATGGCTGGAGAGTTTCCTTCATTCAGTAGGTTACCTACAAGGTTTGGAGTGTCTCCTATGTAACTAATCGAAACATCATTTGTACTTATCTGGATATTCCCAACAACTATTGCGCCGAGTTGGAAGGACTCTGTCCTTACCTCGTTGCCGTTTCGTATGTATTGCATGGTTACCGTGAAAAAAACCGGGTTTCCGATCAGAGTAGTCGAAGCATAGACCCTAGTAGAGAGCTCCTGCTGTGAGCCTGCGACAATGCTCTGCAGGTTCCAGCGCGAATCGCCTAGAATTCTGACTGCGTCTGACTCCGACGTGAGAGACACCACAACATCCGCTATCGATACACCTGCATCATTATCATTCGTAATAGCAAATGATAGATCCTGAACGCTCCCTGCAGCAATTTGGATAGACTGGGTTTGAGTTGATGATGACGATGAATTCGTATTGGCTGTGCTGCTGCCGTTGACTTCACCTTGACTCATGGTGTTATTGTTGGAAGGTGTGGCAAGGCTGGTGCGTGTCAGTGGCGGCATTGAAGATTCTGGCACTGCCTCCCGAGATGCTAAACTACTGGGTAAAACATTCAAACCTGACTGCGGTGATTCCGGAGATATCTGGACTCCGAGAACTTGGTTTAAAGTCTTCTTATTTCCATAAGCGTCATTGTATAATATCTGGATGTTCAAAGTTGTAAGGGTCCCAGCGCCTGTATCTGCAGGAAAAATTGTCGACACTATTTCCTTCTTTGCGTTTGCGTCTATGAGACCAACGTTAAATGTAGGCGCGCCAACAATCACCATCGTGGGTGGAGAAGATGACGACGATATCGGTTGCTGCGTTCCAGGTGAAGAGGCGGTTGTACTTTCTGCGCTATTGTTATCATTGGCACCGCTGCCGCTTCCATCTCCTCCGATTTGAGTACTTGTAGAGGATATAGTGCTGGATGGCAGCACATTTACTATTACCCCTGTAGCAATAGCAGATCCATTATTACTGATTTCTATTTTCAATGGATTGACTACGCCTGGATTCGCACTTACGATATTAGATAAGCTGGATTCTAATTCTACTCCTTGGCTACTGGTACCAGAGGAGGAGGAGGATGTCATAACAGCAGCGCTATTCAGAATAACCTTTCCACTTAACCGGAATGGAATATCAAGTGTTGTTGATCTCATATCTTCGTCTTCCTGCTCAGCCACCTTGAAGTACCGTATTCTTAGCTCTCCTTCGTATTCTCTGCCTACTTGAGATTCTTCTGTTATTTCAACGCGAAAGTAAAGGGTAAACGTCTGACCTGCCTTCACTATTCCATTGTAGCTTGCTAAAGCGGTATCTGAGTCTACGTCTTCTGGGGTAACAATGGCTCTGAAGCCCGAGGGTAAATCAAGCGAACCGCTTATGCTCGTTGCGTCTGCAAAGCCTTGGTTTCTCAGAACAACTGCCAGTACAGCTTCTCCTTCTCCAGGCTCAACTTCCTGCTTTATTGCTGGTGGTAGTGCCTGCGCTGTGATGGTTTCAGCAGATGTGCTTGCGACGACTCCACCAAGCGAGGTGTAGTCAGTCCAAAACGAGTCTACAAATGTGAACCTGACAGGACCAGTTGATTGGTCAGAGGAATTGTCCTCGCTTATGGCATCTTGTGTCGGGGTACTCGAAGAACCAGAGGCGGACTGCGGTTGCTGAGGAGGAGGCTGCGGTTGCTGAGGAGGAGGAGGAGTGTCCTCGCTTATGGCGTCTTCTGTTGATGTTGTAGGAGTAGAGGCTCCATCACCATCATTGCTCTCTTCAGGACGTTCATCCTCAACATTTGGCTCTTGACCGGGTCCTATCTTAACTTGACCATCGCCAACCTCAACATTTGGCTCTTGACCGCGTCCTATCTTAACTTGACCATCGCCAACCTCAACATTTGGCTCTTGACCGAATGCTCTGCTATCGAATGATAAATTGGCCATATAGGAATAGGACTGGATGAATCCAGAAAGCAAAAGGACAATGCAAGCCACGGATCCAGCAGATAAATAATTACAGTTATTGGCTCTTAGTCTAAAAACCATCTGCATCTTACAGGCCCTTTCTCTTCCAAGAACCACCGACTGATTTAATTCATACGGAAATAAAAGCGTATATCGTTCTCAACATGTGTTAGATTTTGCACCATGTCTATATATCAGTTAAGACCATTTGAATATGTTCTAATGAGCAGGGAAGCTGACAGTAAAAGAATTCATTCTTTCTATCAGCATGAGACTACGACGGAGGATAACGTGGCAATGCACGTAAGAAAACTATTCAAGATATACGATTCTGCAGCTGGAAGAGTGGTAGCACTAAGAGACGTCACATTCAAGGTAAACAAAGGTGAGTTTCTAGCCATTGTTGGACCTTCTGGAAGCGGTAAATCAACCCTCTTGAATATGATTGGCGCCCTGGACAGACCAACTTCTGGAAGGGTTTTCATCGGGGGTGTCGATATTTTCTCATTGAGCAATTCTGAAATTGCCACTATGCGAAACAGAATGATCGGCTTTGTATTCCAATCATACAACCTAATTAACAGAACTACGGTTCGAAGAAATGTTGAGTTACCCGGGATAATTAAAGGTATGAATAGCAGCAACCGCGTTCGTCGTGCTAAAAGGCTTCTTGAAATGTTGGGAATAGGAGATAAAGCCAATTTCAAGCCATCTAACCTAAGTGGAGGTCAGCAGCAGCGGGTTGCAATAGCTCGAGCATTAATGAATAACCCTACAATAATCCTTGCAGATGAGCCGACTGGAAATTTGGACACAAAGACTGGAAAGGAAGTATTTAACTTCCTCCGCAATCTTTCGCAAAAGTACAAAAGAACTATTGTTATGGTAACTCATAATCCCGCGCTTGCAGAATCCACTGATAGAGCTATCTATATCAAGGATGGAACAGTCGAAAAAGAGGTTTTCAACAAATGATTTGTCAGAGAAAATTAGTAGTATCTGCTTGTATTGGATTCCTTTCTATGTGCGATGCCGCTTGCGCAAATAGTTGTTTTTATGTGGATGCCACATTCAGACCTACCAACGCAAAAGGACAATACGTAAGAAATAAAAAAGAAGAATTTGTGATCTAAATGAATTTCAAGGAAATCCTCTTACTTTCATTCGACGCTTTAAAGGAAAGAAAAGTGAGATCTATCCTTACCATATTAATGGTTGTTGTGGGAAGCAGTCTCATGGTTGCTCTAAATGGGCTTGGCGCTGGTTTTGGAAAGTTTATTGACGAATCCTTTAGTATGCTTGCTCCAAATATTCTGTTTGTGTCAAGCGCTCAGCAGGATGAGTCAGCCTCTAGTCCCTTCGGAGGTGGCGGTCCACCCCCTGTTCCCAAAATTACACTAAACACTGCTGTTGAGACGAGGATACGCTCTCTTCCTTTTGTAGACGATGTTATCTCATCTTATCAAGGTCAAGTACAGCTAGAATCATCGGGTAAGACTCTTTCGACCTCCGTCTTTTCTATCGATCCCGCCAAGCTCTATGTAATAGCACCCACTCTAGAATTTGAAGAGGGTTCCGCTATGCGATCAAATGATCCATCTGCCATTTACATAGCTGACCAGATAGCCTACCCTCCAGGGGAGAACGCGCCTTTTGCAATCATAGGTCAAACGATGAGAGCTACATATTCTTTTGTTGATGAAAATGGCAATCAGCAGGAAGAAGCTAGGAGCTTTGTGGTAAGAGGAGTAATGAAGCCAACTGGTAATCCAACAATCGACAATGCCGTTGTATTCAATGAAGATGCAGGAACCGCACTAATGCATAAATCCGGCAAGTATGATGGTTTCTTGGTAGCTGCGGAATCTGGTGAGTTTGTGAATAATGTTGAAGAGGAAATAAGAAAACTATATGGAAATGATATAGGCGTCACATCTCCAGAGGCTATACTAAAGACGATAAGGGAGCTTACAGGTGGGTTCACGGTTTTCATACTAGGAATCGCGCTTGTAGCCCTTCTTGTAGGAGCAGTAGGAATCATTACGACTCTCTATACGTCAGTAATGGAAAGGACAAAGGAGATAGGCACGATGAAGGCTATTGGAGCGCAGAGTAGCAATATCCTCAGCCTTTTCATGGCAGAAGCTTTGATGATAGGTATTCTTGGAGCCACTTTTGGATTGCTTGCAGGTATAGCCGGCGGCTATGTGTTGATTGCAGGATTAGGTTCAGCTGGAGGATCTGACGAAGGTGGTACAAGTAATGGTCCAACCAATATATCCCCTGTCTTCCTTCCTACGGACCTAGCAACTGTCTGGGGTATATCTGTTGGTCTCAGTCTTATTGCGGGTATATATCCCGCATGGAAGGCGTCAAGGCTATCTCCTATTGTTGCCCTTAGAAGAGAATAATTGCATCAGCTGCCATAGAACTCCTCGGTTCTATGAATCTATACCATGATCGAAAAATTCTATGAAGAGGTATGCTCATCTAAAATAACCCCATCATATTGAGACAAACTAACATGCACAAAAACCAACGCATACAATTTTTGCAATACTTTCAGATTAGTTCTTCAGAATCATGTTGAACAATTGACGCGCCGCCACCTTGGGGTGGTGCAGTGCAAGCTTCATCATATTGACTCTTGTGAAATCTGCCTTGATAAAATCCAAAAATTCATGGACTGTCATGTCTCGGAGAATTTCAATCTCCTTGTCCCATTCCTCGTCAGTCAATCCAAGCCACCGCGTCTGAACCTTAAGAGCAGAATGTATCTTGGACTCTACCTTGCTCTTCCATGATCGTTCATATTCCAGCAAAGACTCCTTATCGGAGTTCTCCGAAAGCGAGTCAGCTCCAACCTTCCCAGCAAGCCTCCCAAAATCGATGGCGTAGCGTATGCCTTCTAGCACCAGCGGATTTGATTGGCCCGCCGAGTCGCCGACCATTACCAGCCCATCAGCAATGCTATTGCGCCTCACGCCTTCGTTTGGTATAAATCCATAGTGCAGTTCTATGGGTTGTATCTTACCATCCCTGAGTGCATCAAGGGGCTTGAACCTTTTTTCAATAATTTCATGTAACTTGTCAAGAGGCTCCGCATTTGATTCCGGTCTGCCAATGCCCACTCCGATTCTCACCCTATTTGTTGAGAGAGGAAATGACCATGCATATCCCGCATCTGAATACTTTTGCCCCACCATGAGGACCCACGTCGTACTGTCTATATCGTCACAATAGCATTCATATTCTGCACCTACTCCATATCGCTTCCACTGGCCGGCCACTCCAGCCTTGCGGCCAACAGATGTGCTAAAGCCGCTTGCATCTATAACTAAAGTTGAGCGCACAGTTAATCTTCCCTTTGGTGTGTTTGCCTTGACTCCCACCACTCTGTCGCCATCTCTGATAACATCTATGACATTGCTCTTTACCATCAATTGGACGCCCTCCTTCGCAGCAAGAAAAGCAAGATGCTGGTACATACTTCTAATGTCAAGCACGCATGATTTCGAGACGTTGCCTGTGATAATGATATCATTGGAAGGTGATACAAAGCGATAATTCTGAATGGGGTTGTAAAACTTGCTTGGTATGCCCAGCCTCTCCATTTCAGAAATCCAAGTTACGCCGCTTGTCCTTATGCTGTGTGCAATGGATTGGTCTTTTTCAAACAGAACTACTTTTGCCCCGCCCTTCGCCGCAGCGTATGCAGCTGAGAGTCCTGCAGGTCCTCCGCCGACTACTGCAATATCAAATTTTTCTTCTTTTTCTTTCATTATATTTCTAGCTCATCCTGTAGTAAAGGAGATGCCATCAAACCGCATATAGGGAAGTATGGAGTCATAAATCACTTTTCGCTCTCTTGATATACCATTAAGTCGACGCAGCGCGTCAAAAACATTGCCAGCTACCATGACTTCCTTGACTGAGTACTTTATCGTACCATTCATGATCAGCTGGCCGCCTTTTACAACACCTGAGAAATCCCCATTAACAGGATCTACATTACCAGAAAACCTGCTTATTATTATTCCCTTATCTATTTCAGATACTAGCTTATCAACGCTCGATCTCATAGGCTTTACCAGAAAATTGGTAGTCGATACCGTTGGCGGCGAGCTTGTCGATCCGCCTGCGTTGCCAGTGCTCTTCACGCCATCCTTGCTTGCTGTGTGTGTGTTGTATAGAAACTTTTTGAGAATACCCTTTTCTATTACAACATTTCGACGGTGGAAAACACCTTCTCTATCAAAGCTTGAGGCATTAAGTCCCTCCACGTTAGTTGCATCATCTTCTATTGTCAGCAGATCAGAAGCCACCTGTCTGCCTATCTTGCCTGCAAAGTGGCTGGATTTTTTCTGCACGGCGTCTGAATTGATGGCATGAGCAACTACTTCCTCTATCATTTCTTTTGCTGCCATGGGAGTGAGCAGCATTTCTCCTTTGAAGCTTTCCTCTATCTTGCGTGTACCGAGCGACTTGACTACTGTCTCAGCAAACTCGCCTGCAGTATTGGATACATTGATGTCTTTGACATAATGCGAGCCCCCAACCTGGTAGTCAAAGCTTGAGATTTCGGTATTTTCTATTGCCATACCCATTATCGACCACGAAAAGACACTTGTCCTTTCTTTTAGTTCTATCCCATTAGAGTTTGCAAGTGCATCGGTGGCCACTTGGGCGCTAAAGTTGCCGCTGTCGACGCTTACTCTGCTGTCATACGATTTGGCAGCTTTGAGCATCTCAGCGGCCATCCTTGCAGCATCTAATGTCTGAAATGACTCAGCATTTCTGTCGTATATGCCGCGCACTAACTTTGACTTTGACTTACGTGGAAGGATATTGTGCTTGTCCTTTGGACTTGCGTGTGCAACCTTGATCGCCATGGCCGCCGCATCTCTTATTCTGCTTTTGGCTAGATCATTGGTAGAGTAAAAACCAATCGAGCCATCAAGCACGACCCTGACTCCAATTGAACTTGTGCTCTGCGACTTGGCTTGCTTGACATCATTGTTCTCTATGAAGACCTCCGATTCATTGTTGATTGCTGCATAAGCTTCTGCGTCACTTGCTCCAAGAGCCTCAGCCTGCTTTATCGCGTATTGCAAAAGATCCAGAATCATTCTTGCAACCCTCCGATCATTGCTGTGCACCTGATATGCGGGCCTCCACCGTCAACCTTGGCCGGTTGATACTTGCCGCAATAACCAGTACCGATATCATATTGAAATTCGTTACCTACCATGTCGACTGAGTGCAACACCTCAAATGCATTGCCAGATATGCTTGCGCCCCTGAGCAGCTCCTTCACTTCGCCGTTTTCTATCAAGTATACCTCTTCAGCGCCAAACATGAATTCGCCATTTGCATCTGCCTGCCCGTTCCTCGCGCCCTTGATAATATATCCGTGCTTGGTTTCCTTTATCATATCATTTAGCTTATCTTCGCCAGGCTCAATGTACGTGTTCCGCATTCTGATCAGCGGATCGTCACTGTACTGGAAGGCCCTGGCGTTGCCAGTTGATGCCGTGCCAAATATCATGGCTGACTCGCGGTTATGAAGAAACGATTTCAGTGTCCCTTTTTCAATTATAGCAGTCCGCTCCGCAGCCACGCCTTCGTCATCGACGATTATAGTCCCACCCGCATTGCCTGCTATTTCCGATCTCCCACTATCAACCAGTGTGACAAGATCACTTGCTACTTTGCTCCCTATCTTGTCTTTTACTACCGAGCCAGATAGCACAAAGTCCGCCTCGACAGTATGCCCGATTGCCTCATGCGAGAGGAGTCCCACCATAGCAGGATCCAGAATCACTGTGGACTTTTCGCCGCTCACATGTCTAGCATCCAGCAGCTTCGCTGCTCTAGCCGATGCCGTATATGCGTATTCTAGATGGCTCTTCTTTTTGAAAAGGTCGTTCCACCCGCCGGTGATACCAACCCCCTCATGGGCTGTCGCACTCTGACTTGCCTTTCTTGCTATTGCTGTTACACTGAACTCTGGCTTTGAATCATGAATTTCAATGTCGGCGCCATCGCTGTTTATGATGACTTTGTGATCAAGCATTTCCCGGTATGTGCAAGAAGCGGTCTTGATCAGCCTGTTGCTTCGAGCCTCCTTTTCTGCTTCCTTTGTAACTTGCACTTTCTGCTCAATGCTAATATCTGACAGGTTACCGCTGTTGGCCGACGTCCTAAAAGTTCCTGTAATCATTTTCGATTCAATGAGCCCTTTGACCTTGTTTTTCTTAGTACGAGCAAGTATGCGTGCTGCCGATATGGCTTGGCTAAGCGATTCTTTTAGGGTCTCATTCGAGATGTTGCTTGTGCTGGTAAAGCCCCAACAGCCATCCACCAGAACCCTAATTCCGCAGCCGGCGTTTTCCACCACTCTTATCCTTTCAAGTTCGCCGTTGACAAAATTGACCTCACTTCCCACTCTTGAATGATAGCGTGCTTCGACATAGGTGGCGCTCTTCGAAGATGAAATCAACAACCTGAGGCTGTCAGCTACTTGTGCACCATTACGCATCATTTGACTTGGAGAATGATATAGGTATATCTGTATCTTTTTTGTATACTTATTCTACCAAAAGGTAGACAGCAACATGCAATTTTTGTGCCGTAGGCATAAATGTTGTGTTTTTGATTCTTCTGTAAAGAACAACAGACTAAGCATCAACCAACAAGAAATTTATGAAGCATATAATAGAAGAACGTTATTATCCATTCAAATTCTCGGCCGTATAGGAACAAACCAACCTCGTAAATAGTATATCAGATCAAAAAAGATTGGCTTTGATGGACGATGGGGAGGTCTCAAATAGTAATGCTTGCAATACCCGGTATGTAATATTCTCGGCGTGTGGGTATGGCAATATCGGCGATGATGCGATAATGCTGGGAACAGCAAGATATCTGATTACAAGGCAGGATGCAACTGATTTGTTCATTTTTTCGTATTCCCCCAAGGAAACACAGCAGTTATTAGAAAAAGCAGGATTGACCTCAGTAGCCACAATACGCTGTGGGCGTTTTGCGAGTTTGCTAAAGGCCTTGTCATCTACAAGTAGAAGGAAAAGAATAATGATAGGTGGGGGCACTCTTATAACTAATCGCACTTTTTTCACTTTGTACTATCTAACTCCGGCTTTTCTGTTTAAGCTATTCTTCTCCAGATCATCTGATGTCTATTTCTTTGGAGTGGCGGCTGAAGAAATGATAAAGCGACCATTATTGAAGTTCATGTTATCGTTAGTTCTTCGGCATTCGATAAAAAAAGCACTCGTGAGAGACAAATTCACAGAAGTTTTATTGAAACGTTTTGCAAATAGTACTGGCACAAAGGTTACGACAATTGGTGATCCTGCACTCTTCCTTAAAGAATGGGAGGATGGTAATGGAGCTAATAAAAAGAAGGATGGAAGTCATCGCACTCTGTTTAACCATACCGCAAAAATATTTGTTAGTGCTAGGGACCTAGATTTAGGTTCCTCAGATCATCATGCAAGATGCTTTGCTAATATATTTGATGAACTTGTTGAAGTCATTTATCAAAAAACTGGAATGACTATTGTTATCAATTTTGTTCCTTTCTGTGTCCACAAGACATCCCTCTTAGAAAGAGATGACCTGTTTGGAGAAAAGATCAAGAGTCTAATGAAGTATTTTGATTACTTTCAAATTGAGAAAATGGATAATCCTATTGAGATGTTGCAAAAGTTCAATGAGGCGGATTTCTGCATGTGTATGCGACTCCATTCTTTGATTTTTGCATACATGACTGGAAGAAAATGCTTGGCAATATCATATTCCCCAAAGGTTCTTAATTTTGCCAAAGATAACGATTTACCATATATTGACATAAGCGAAGTAGAGTCACAAAAAAAGAAGGTTATCGATACCGTGGTTCAGTCATTGTTCATAGATAAGGATAAAACAAAGCCTAAGTGAAAGCAAATTAATAGAAGTAGTAGTAGTAGTAGATAACCACTTTTTAACATCTTTTTAGATGATTGATCGGAAGAAGTTTTTC
>Ga0075430_100004002_pt1 | contig 12428 bp, 12 predicted proteins | sample RhiMetdeltSRZDD4_FD_75294 | JGI IMG/M metagenome (GOLD analysis project Ga0075430, IMG submission 75294) | Populus rhizosphere microbial communities from Tennessee, USA - Rhizosphere MetaG P. deltoides SRZDD4 | ecosystem: Host-associated > Plants > Roots > Rhizosphere > Soil | place: USA... | reverse complement strand
TCGTATTTTCCTTCACGAGTGCCTCCAGCATCGTCAACCGATTCATGGATCAGGAGTATGACGGGCTGCCGAAAGATTGGTTGCAGCAGATCAGGGACAAAGTCATGAAGCTGACCAAGGAGGACATTCAGCGGGTAGCCAGGCAGCATTTGCATCCGGACCGGCTGAGAATTTTGGCCGTCGGGTCAGGGGAGACGCTGTTGAAAGTGTTGGCGAGCTTCGGCGAGGTGAAGGAAATAAAGTTGGCGCCGGAAGGATGAGAGAGAAGCCGCCAGGCCGGGCGATTCTCTTGCTCGCGCAACGTGCGGTCTCAGAAGACCCTCGTTGAACGCGCGCAGTGAGAACCACCCAGCCTGGCGGTTTTGGCGCACTCCACTTCCAAGATGCGCGCACGATCAGAATGTGCTCGTTCAATACGCGCAGTCAAATGACCATGTGGCCATGCCCCCTATTTAAGGATGACCTATCGCATGCTAACCCCTGGCACCCCGGCTAGGTGAGGGAAGACTAGAGGCAGAACACCCTCGCTTGGGGCAGGGGCGCATCTCGGCGCGGCCCGGGTGGGAGGGTGAGAATAATGCGCGCACTTGGGTAGACCCCGCCCACGGCCCCTGTGAGAGAGCGGACACTTAGGTTGTGGCGAACGCATCTGTGTCCATCCGTTCGAGCCGCTGTACGGATACTGGTGTAGTGGATCTCCGGTGCGCGACCGGGCTCCCGTCCGACACCACCCGATTCATCTGGAGAACTTGCTCCTCCGGTGCCTTTGGATGGGAGAGGAGAGGATCAAGGCCACAGAGACGGAGGGGGCGGCTGATGAACGCTGGACGAATCCGCGCTGTGGCGGTGAGTAGCGCTCGCATGCGTCCCCGCCTAGCTGTTGTAGCTAGCGAATGAGCGGCTGCGGTCCCCCCATCCCCCACATTGGAATGTGGGGGCAATCCGATCCGCCGAGACGTCATGCCCGATCTGGGGGTCGGACCTCGCACGTTCATCCGTTTCGCACATCACCACGACGTGACCGCCATGGCGCTCACTCGCCGCCACAGCGGACCATGACTATGGCGGGAAGCCGGAACGGCTACACGATTTGTTAGCGACCATACCTCGTTTTGTTTTTTAGGAAATGAAATGCGATTTGACGAAATGTAAGGGATGGGTAACAAGTTCTCATGACGACGGATAAAGTGTCCTCCTAACATCGAATATCCATCGCCGTCCATCTGGGCAGCATCCTGAATATTGATGCGGCCGGCATCGAAAATGCGACGACGAGCCGTGGATTAGTGGGATTGTTGACGAGGGTGTAGTTTTTGCGAGTATGTCGGTCGTGGAAAAGGAGGCTGCCATGGTCACCTATATCATGCTCCTCAATTGGACGGATCAGGGAATCAAGAATGTAAAGGACTCGCCGAAGCGGTTGGATGTGGTGAAGAAGCTGGCGAAGGACATGGGCGGTGAGGTCAAATCGTTCTACATGACGTTGGGGATTTATGATCTTGTGCTCATTGTCGATATGCCGAATAATGACAAATTGGCGAGCTTTGGCCTCAAACTCGGTTCTTTGGGGAATGTGCGATCCACGACCCTTAAAACGTTCTCCGAAGATGACTATCGGCGGATTGTCGCCGGCCTGGGCTGATACCGCCGGCGTAGAACAGCAAACGGCGAACCGAATGTGTCGGTACTGATCTCTGTGATACAGGGCAGCATTCTGGAGGTCGAGACCGACGCCATCGTCAATGCGGCGAACAGCCACGGGATCATGGGCGGAGGAGTGGCGGGAGTCATCAAGCGGGCAGCCGGGCAGAGTGTAGAGGTCGAAGCTCGGCAGCAGGCGCCGATTGTGGTGGGAGAAGCGGCGCTTACCTCGGGAGGAAGGACGAAATTCAAATCAATCATTCATGCACCAACGATGACTGAGCCGGCCACGCGGATTCCGCCGCAGAACGTCGCGATGGCAACGAGGGCGGCTCTGAAGCTGGCGGATGATCAGGCCTTCCAGTCGATTGCGATACCAGGGATGGGAACCGGAGTTGGTGGCGTCCACCATGCCGATGCAGCCGGCCTCATGGTGAAGGAGATCAGAGGGTTTTCACCCCACACTCTCAAATCGGTGATCCTGGTGGATGTCGATCCCATGATGGTCCAGGCATGGCAAGCATGCCTGAATGAAAAATGAAACAATTCAAAATGAATTACCTCAATTTTGAATTTTACATTTGCAATGTTTCATTGGTGACGAGTGTCACTCGAGGATGATTTTTCAGACATAATTAAGAAAGCCCGGACCGGACAGTTACGCTCAGTTGCAGACGTGTCGCGAGCGAGCGGGCTGGCGGAATCGGAGATCACGGAACTGGAACGAGGGCATGTTCCCCGTCATCGTGACCAGGTGTCGGCCATGGCACATGCGCTCGGTCTTCGCCCCGGTCCGCTCGGGCAGATTGCATCGGGAGCGTGGGAGCCGCACGTGATGAAGAATGTGAATGGCTTGGAGACCATTCGTGGCTCGATCGGTGGATACGAGGTCAAAGGGTATGTGCTGCACGACGGCGGGGAGGCCGTGCTGATCGATACTGGATACAACCCCCAGGCGATGCTCGAGACGTTGGGTCGCCGGGGCCTCCGGTTACAGGCGATTTGTCTCACGCACGGACATACCGATCATGCGGCTGGGATTCAGGCTATTCTCGATCAACACCCTGTTCCCGTGTATCTGGGTCCGGGAGATCTGGATCTGTTGAGCTGGACTCCGCCTGACGACCGCCTGCTTGTTCCCGAAGATGGCGACACCATTCGGGTCGGTGGTCTGACCATTCGTTTCATGGAAACGCCCGGCCACACGCCGGGCGGCATCTGTTACCGTGTCGAAGCCGCTGCGGAGGCGATGTGCTTTGTGGGCGATACGGTATTCGCTGGGTCGATCGGTCGCTCGAACCCTGCCACTCTGTATGGAACCCACCTGGAATCTGTTCGGCTACGTGTGTTGAAATTACCTGATGATGTGGTGTTGTTTCCCGGCCATGGCCCGGCCACGACCGTGCGGCAAGAATTGGTTCACAATCCTTTTTCTCTTCCGACCTGAGGTGTACGTTCATGGGTCATGTGGAGTCAGATGATCCGTATCCTGGCTCGGTGATGGAAGAGACGATGCACGCTGCACGCTCGGGCGAGCTGACTGCGCATGTGACCGAGGACGAGAGCGAGTTAGACGAACAGAGCGACGAGTCGCGTTCGTGGTTCTCCGAGGTCGGACTGCCTCTTACGCTCTTCATCGTCACCATTTTCACCACCCTGTGGGCCGGGGCCTATCAGACCCACACGAACATCTTCCACGGGCCATGGAAATTCCTGACATCCGACCCTTCAGTGTTGTGGAAAGGCATTCCGTTCTCCGCCACGCTGCTGACCATTCTGGTCATGCATGAGTTCGGACATTACGCCCTGTCCCGCATCCATCGCACGCCGGCTTCTTTGCCGCTGTTCATTCCGGGGTTTCCGCAACTCGTGGGGACGTTCGGCGCGATTATCCGGATGCGTGGTCCGATCAGAAACCGGAAGGCGCTCTTCGATATCGGTGTGTCTGGACCTCTTGCCGGTTTTGTCGTTGCCGTGGTGGCGCTTGTTGTCGGATTGCACCTGTCGACGGTCGTGGTCGATGCCGGCCATCCCGACACGTTTCGACTGGGCGGGTCCCTACTCTTGGATGCGTTCGTCTGGCTGTTCATCGGAACCATCCCGGTGGGGCATGTCATCGATCTGCACCCGGTCGCCTCCGCCGCATGGTTCGGTCTGTTTATTACGTCGCTCAATCTCATCCCGATCGGCCAACTCGACGGCGGGCACGTGGCGTACGCGCTGTGGGGTGATCGGCAAAGGACGGTGGCGTTCTCGCTGCTCCCGCTCCTCTTCATCCTTGGGTTCGCCGGCTGGCCAGGCTGGTTCGTGTGGATCGCGATGGCAGGGCTGTTCGGGTTCGGACATCCGCCGATCGCGGATCCGGAAGCCGCTCTCGGCTCGAGGCGCATCTGGCTGGGTCGCCTCACCATTCTGATCTTCATCCTGACGTTTTCGCCGATTCCTATTTCTGTGCGCTGATTGATGCTCTGCCCAAAATGTCAGTGGGAACAGGACGAAACACGCCACGAGTGCATGCGTTGCGGGATTGTCTTCGCCAAGGTTATAGAGGCATCGGCTCGTGCATCATCCCTCCTCAAAGCTGATAGACCCAACACAAACAGGAATCCCGCTCATCAGGAAGCATGGTGGCTCGTGCTCGTCAGGGAGTGGATGTTGCGGGTCGAGGACTCGATCAATCCGTTGTATTTCGCGGGGAGGGTCATCGTCTTCGTCGTCCTATCAGTCTGGGGGTGGAAACTTATGATCACGCCGCTGGAAACCAATTACACCGGTGAATCATTCCTGCATCTGATCAATCTGCCTTTTCATGAGGCGGGCCATCTGATCTTCATGCCGTTCGGCCGGTTCATGATGGTATTGGGCGGCACGCTGGGACAGATACTTATCCCGGTAATCTGTTTGGGGACATTTCTCATCAAGACACGCGACGCCTTCGGGGCGTCGGTGGCGCTCTGGTGGACCGCGGAAAATTTCATGGATATCGCGCCCTATATCAATGACGCCCGCGCGCTGGAGTTGATGTTGCTGGGCGGAGTCACCGGACGGGAAGTCGAAGGGCACGACTGGGAATATCTACTGACCAAGCTGGGCTGGTTGTCCTACGATCATCTGCTCGCCCGAGGATCCTATCGGGTTGGGACAATTGTTATGGCGATCGCGCTCCTATGGGGCGGGATTCTTCTCATTAAGCAATACCGGCATCTCGACCTGGGAAAGCGCACGTCTCGGCGTGTGCGGGGCGGGCGGGTGAGATAGAAGCGTGAAGCGTGAAGAAGAAAACGATCCTAATCGCTTGCGAGATATGAGATACGAGATACGAACGACGACTAAGAGAGCGGTCATTTGTTTAACCATCCTGCGAACGCTCTGCACGTCTCCGGCTCACACGGAGACGGTGAACCAAAAAAGAATCCGTACATGGTCAACGCCGTCCCCCCGAGCTGAGCGACCCCCAACGTTAAGGCTCCGACGGCAAGTCCGAACAATCCGATTGCCAGCACGTCGATGCGACGTGAGGTCAGGTCTTCTCCAACCATAGCAAGTCCTCCTGTCAGGATGAATCAGAAGTGCCCCAATCCGGTAGTCCGGAACAGCGCCGTTCCGCGGATGCCCCATGGCCTATTGAAAAAACAAGCTACGTGGTGCACTCTAGCCCGCATTATTCATGAACGCTTCTGCTGCAATCGCGGATTTGCTATTGCGACAAGCCTATCGGCGGGCGTGCTCGCCGCTCAGTCCTTCAGCGTACTGTTTCAAGTACGCCTCGGTCCTTTGCGGCTGTGCTTGCCCGTCTCGCTGCGCGACTCCACGATTTCGCAACGAACCGTCATGAATAATGCGGGCTAGGTGACCTGGTGGATCCAAAGTGAAGTAAGTACCAGGCTCGAGCGTAGGACGGATCGATGCGAAGACTACTGGCTTTCCAGATCGCCGTGGTGACGGCATTCTGCCTTTTTGTGTGGGGAGATCTGTGTCGATCGGCCGTGGACATGTCTCAACGGTTTACGCTCGTTCTGGAGGGCCAGGCGGTCGCGGACAATACGACTGGGCTTATCTGGGAACAAGAACCGGACCGGATTCATGATGTCTGGGAGGCCTCAGTTGCGCGTTGTCCAACCAAAACCATTGGTGGCCGGAAAGGATGGCGGGCGCCTTCCGTGGACGAGCTCAACACCCTGATCGATCCCGATCAAAGAGATCCCGCCCTGCCGCCGGGCCACCCGTTCTCCAATATCAAATCGGAAATTTACTGGACGGCGACTCCTCATCCTAAGGATGACATCGTTGCCTGGCAGGTGAGCTTCTTCACCGGTGAGCCGGTTACGGACCAAAAATCCGGCATGCGTCGCATGTGGTGCGTGCTGGGTGATTCACGCAGGTGACCTACTCTTATCCTGCTGAGGTGTTTTCCGAATTCGGCAGGAATGCTACACATCGCGATGATTCAAGTCTGCCCTGCGAGGGGCACGTGTTGCCGGTCACGTTTTGGCTGAGGAGCAACGCCACCGGTTCGGAACTCGTGAGCCGAACCCGTCTGAAGGTGCAGGAAGTTGCGTCATCACACCGTACCCTCTTTCCACTTCACAGTCCTTCGATCGCCTTGTGTCTGCTCATGGCGCTTTGTCTGTGTGTCTCAATCGGGCATGCTGAGAATTCCTTCTTCGATTCAAAGAAGACTGATCTTACGCCGCCCCAATCAGTCCAACGGCAGCCAACGGACTGGCACTACGGCCTCTACCTGGACCTGAGCTACCCCGTCGATTTTAATTTTCCTGAAAACCATCGCTGGCGTAGTAAGGTCACGACGCAGCGGGTGAATGAGCTGACCCCCAACATGGCGCTGGGCTATGTGCGAAAGGATGCGGACGAATCGTCGCGCTGGGGGATGGAGTTCGCAGTCCAGGGCGGGTACGACGTCACAGGACAGGTTCCCAATGCCAGCCTCAGGTACGGAGATCCCTACTCGGATGCCGATACGTTCAGCCACTTTTCCCGGGCCAATGTGTCGTACCTGGCTCCCATAGGGACCGGTCTGAAACTCACGGCCGGGCTGTTCAATAGCTTTATCGGGTATGAGTCGTTCTATGCCAAAGACAACTTCAACTACACTCGGGCCTACCTCCCGGATTATTCGCCCTACTTCATGTTTGGACTGTCTGCCCAGTATCAAATCACCGAGGCGGTGAAGAGTGTTTTCTACGTCATCAATCGCTTCAATTTCCTCTCTGCTCCCAACCATCTGCCGGCTTATGGTACGCAGGTCAGCTGGGCGGCCTCGTCACGCATCACGCTCACGCAAAATTTCTACTATGGGCCGGATCAGTCGAACACTGACCTTCGGTACTGGCGCTTCTTTTCCGACAGCAGCATCCAATGGAAGAGGGATAATCTCACCATCGCATTCGTGTATGACATCGGCACGGAGCGCGCGATACCAGAAGCCGGAGGCCAGCGGGTCTTCTGGACCGGCAGTGCGATCTATACCCATTGGCAGTTTGCCAAGACATGGGCGCTTGCCATCCGGCCCGAGCTGTATTATGACCCGAACGGGACAATGACGGGGGCTCGGCAATTTATCAAAGCCATCACGACCACGTTGGAATACAAATTGCCGATCGCCGCAACCATCACGAGATTGCGCATGGAATACCGCTATGACGATTCGACCGGCGCACAAGGCGGGTTCTTTAAGGGAGGAGAAATCAGTCCTGGCGTGATCGGCCTGACACAAGCCCAGCACCTTCTGATTGCTGCACTGCTGTGGACCTACGATTCCCCATAGCGACAATGAACTGGTATTGCTCACGTTCCTTCAAGGATGTTTGACCGCAGCTGTCCTGACCGCAGTCTTCTTACCTGTGAGTCTTTTTACACCATCTTTATACGTTCGAGGTCCGGTTTCACACCGTTCTGATGCTGCACTTGGTAGGCTGCGCATGTGTAACAGGATGAGAGGAGGGAGTGAAAACATGCTGTTGCTTAGCATTGGATTACTCTTGGGCTTCGTGTTGCTGTTGTGGTGCCTTGTCTTGACGGTCACTCACGCCGACTCTAGACATGCAGGCCGAATCGTGGCGACGCTGAATAGGGAAACAGAATCGGCACGATCCAGCTCGCGCGTCGCCTGAACATGGCGGGGGGTCAAGAAAAAGGTCCATGGTCATGAGAATTCGTCCGGCACAGATCACGTTTCTTGCAGCGGTCGGATGGTTATGGCTGGCCGTGCAGGCTACGGCTCAGGATGCGGCAGAATCTCCAGCAAGGCCTCGCGGATTGGAACAGGAGGCCGGGCACGCTCCGCCATCGAGTCAGCGAGAAACTCCTTCTCCCGAATGGCATTACGGAGGGTTCCTGGATCTGGGATACTCGCTCAATTTCAACTTTCCCGAAAATCACCTTTTCCGTGGTCGGAGCACGACACCCAGAGTCAACGAACTCGACCTCAACATGGCGGGCGCTTACATCAAAAAGGACGCGACCGTCGACTCGCGGTGGGGTACTGAACTGGCCGTGCATGGTGGTCAGGATGCGAAGGACTTCGCATTTGGAGTGAATGAACCAAAGGTATCCGGGGCCGATGCCCTGCGTCACTTCGGTCGCGCCAATGTGTCCTATCTGGCCCCGGTGGGGAACGGCTTGATGCTGCAAGCCGGCCTGTTCAACAGTTTGATCGGATACGACTCGCTCTATGCCAAGGATAATTTTACCTATACGCGTCCCTGGGGCGGCGACTACACGCCCTATTTGATGTTCGGCGTGAACGCGAGCTATGCGTTCAATGATCGATGGACCGGGACATTGTTCATCATCAACGAATACTTCCATCTGCAACATGCCAACAGCGTACCGAGTTACGGCGGCCAGGTGCTCTATAAGCCCGGTTCAGCATGGTCGTTCAAAGAGACGATTTACTATGGGTCGGATCAAGCCAATACCTCGTTGGAGTTCTGGCGTCTCTTTTCCGACAGCATTGCCGAATGGAAGGGGGATGTGTTGACGCTCGCGCTCGAATACCAGGTGGGAACGGAGGTGCTGGCGGTTCCCGGGTCGCCCCGCATTTTCTGGACGGCTGCCCAATTTCCCATTCACTGGCAGATCGCCGGCCCATGGGCAGTGACGTTGCGACCGGAAGTCTACTGGGATCGGAATGGACGCATGACGGGTTCCGAGCAATTGATCAGGGCGGTCACGACCACGCTCGAATATCGGGTGCCCTACAAATGGACCAACACGATCATGCGATTGGAGTATCGCTACGACGAATCCACTGGGGCCGGTGGCGGGTTCTTCAAGGGCAATGAGATCGCTCCCGGTGTGATCGGCTTGACCCCCGCCCAGCATATGGTGATCGCGGGTCTTATTGTGACGTTCGATTCTCCATGACACAGAATTTATGCCGTTTTTATGCGGGGAAGAGTACATACAACCCAGCGCACTTTGAGAGGACGATATGGATCTCCTGTTTGCCGGTGTCATCATTCTCTTTTTCGCTGCTTCCTGGTGGCTGCTTCTTTCTCTAGACAAGCTGTAACGAGGAGGATGCTGCCGTGGTCATACTGGGTACTGTCATATCGGCGGGATTGTTGATCTACCTCATGATCGCCCTTCTGAAACCGGAGTGGTTCTGATGACGGCCAATGGATTGCTGCAGATCGAACTCTTCTTCGCCGTGCTAGTGGCGCTGGTGAAACCGCTCGGCTGGTACATGGCCCGTGTCTACGAAGGCCAGCCGTGCGGGCTCGACCAGATGGTTGGACCGGTGGAGCGCGCGTGTTATCGGCTATGCGGCATTCATTCCAGCGTGGAGATGGATTGGAAGACCTACGGGATTGCGATGCTCCTCTTCAATGCGGTCGGCCTCATCGCCCTCTATGCCTTGCAACGGCTGCAAGCGTTGCTGCCGTTGAATCCGGCTGGTATGAGCGCCGTACCGCCGGACCTGGCCTTCAACACGGCGGCGAGTTTCGCCACCAATACGAATTGGCAAGCCTATGGCGGTGAGTCGACCCTGAGCTATTTGACCCAGATGATGGGTCTGACCGTGCAGAACTTTGTGTCGGCCGCAACCGGCATGGCCATTCTGGTGGCTCTGATTCGAGGACTGGCCAGGAAAAATGCCGGGACGATCGGAAATTTCTGGGTCGATATGACACGCAGCATCCTCTATATTCTGCTTCCGCTCTCGATCGCCCTGTCGCTCGCGCTGGTTTCACAGGGAGTCCTCCAGACCTTCGGCACAAATAGAACCGTCCCGCTGACGCAGACCCTTACATACGACAAGCCGGTCACCGGGGCCGATGGTCAGGCAGTGCTTGATGAGCAGGGCAAACCGAAGACTGAGAAGGCGCAGCTTTCCGAACAGCTGCTCGCCGTAGGGCCCGCAGCTTCCCAGGTCGCGATTAAACATTTGGGCACGAATGGCGGAGGATTTTTCAATGCCAATGCGGCGCATCCCTTCGAAAGTCCGACGCCATTCAGCGATCTCCTGCTTGTGTTGGCCGAAGCCATCGTTGCCGCCTCGCTGACCTATACCTTTGGAAAGATGGTCGGAGACACGAGACAGGGATGGGCTCTCCTCGCGGCCATGCTCGTGGTGTTGATGGTATTTGCCATGGTGGCGTACTGGGCTGAGGCAAGCGGAAATCCACTCCTCACGACATTAGGTATCGACCAGACCAACACCGAGCACCGTCCCGGCGGCAATATGGAGGGGAAAGAGACCCGGTTCGGAATCGCTCGGTCCGCGCTGTTTGCTACCGTCACGACGGCCACCTCTACTGGCGCCGTCGATTCGATGCACGATTCCTTCACGCCTCTCGGCGGCCTTGTTCCACTGTTCATGATGCAGTTCGGTGAAGTCATTCTCGGCGGTGTCGGGTCGGGTCTCTATGGGATGATCGTGTTCGCGATCATCGCGGTGTTCATCGCCGGGTTGATGGTCGGCCGCACACCGGAGTATCTCGGCAAGAAAATCGAGCCATACGAGATGAAGATGGTATCGCTCTTGATTCTGATCATGCCGATTGTCGTGCTGGGGTTGACGGCCCTGGCTGTGATGCTCGACCAGAGTAGATCCTCAATCCTCAATCCCGGCCCGCATGGGTTGAGCGAAGTGCTCTACGCCTACACCTCGCAGGGAAACAACAACGGCAGCGCCTTCGGTGGATTGAACGCGAACACGCCATTCTACAATGTGACGGGAGGGTTGGCCATGCTCATCTCTCGTTTTTGGGTGGCCGTGCCGACACTGGCCTTAGCCGGTGCGCTCGCTCATAAAAAACTGGTGCCGTCCGGACCGGGAACGCTACCGACTCACACCGCGTTGTTTGTGCTGTTGTTGGTCGGCGTGGTCATCATGGTGGGAGCGCTCACGTTCGTGCCGGCATTGGCACTCGGCCCGATCGTCGAGCACTTGCAGATGCTCAACCGCTGACTGGATCGACGAAGAGGATGGGGATGACGACGGAGCCCGTATCGAAAATCCGCTCACTGTTTGATACATCCATGATCCGGCAGGCCGTGAGAGACTCATTTTCCAAGCTAAGCGTCCGGCATCAGATCAAGAATCCGGTGATGTTCGTCGTCTTCATCGGAAGCGTGCTCACCACCGTCCTCTTCGTTCAGGCGTTGATTGGACAAGGTGAGGCGCGTCCGGGGTTCATCCTCGGCATCGCTCTTTGGCTGTGGTTCACCTTACTGTTTGCAAACTTTGCGGAAGCCATGGCCGAAGGCCGCGGCAAAGCTCAGGCGCAGTCGTTGCGCAAGGCCCGTCAGGATATGACCGCGAAGAAACTCGGCGCCCTACAGCCAGGGATCGCGTATCGCAAAGCATCAAGCGAGATGTTTCGACGGGACGGCGTCTTCACGGCCGTTGCGGCCAGTTCGTTGAAAAAGGATGACGTGGTGTTGGTCGAAGCGGGAGATTTCATTCCCGCGGACGGAGAAGTCATCGAAGGCATCGCATCCGTCAATGAAAGCGCAATCACCGGTGAGAGCGCGCCGGTGATCAGGGAACCAGGCGACCGCAGCGCCGTCACCGGTGGTACCCGCGTGCTCTCCGATTGGCTGATTGTCAAAGTAACGGCAGTGTCCGGGGAAAGCTTCCTGGATCGCATGATCGCCCTGGTTGAAGGAGCGAAACGTCAGAAAACACCCAACGAGATCGCGCTGAACATTCTGCTGGCTGCGATGACCATCATCTTTCTCCTCGCCACCGTGACGCTCTTGCCGTTTTCTCTCTATAGCGTGCAGGCGGCCGGGCAAGGAACTCCGGTGACCGTCACCGTCCTCGTGGCCCTGCTCATCTGTCTGATTCCTACGACGATTGGCGGGTTGCTGTCCGCGATCGGGGTCGCCGGGATGGACCGCATGGTCAGGGCCAACGTGATCGCCATGTCGGGTAAGGCGGTCGAAGCGGCCGGCGATGTCGATGTCTTGCTTCTCGATAAGACCGGCACGATCACGCTCGGCAACCGGCAGGCCGCTGCGTTCATTCCCGCACAAGGAGTCCAGGATGCGGCATTAGCCGACGCCGCCCAGTTGGCGTCTCTCTCCGACGAGACGCCGGAGGGGCGAAGCATCGTGATTCTGGCCAAGGAACGATATGGGTTGAGAGGGCGCGATATCCAGGCGATGGGGGCGACCTTTACGCCGTTCACCGCGCAAACAAGGATGAGCGGCGTCGATTTCGAAGGGCGACAGATCCGCAAGGGAGCCGCGGAGGCAATCGAACGCTACGTCGGCAGCCTCGGTGGTTCATTTCCGTCGGCCGTGCGAAGTGCGGT